>ENA-UESP01000150-UESP01000150.1-human-gut-metagenome-genome-assembly--contig:-NODE-150-length-59030-cov-11.321290_pt1 | contig 59030 bp, 49 predicted proteins | sample MGYA00243003_ERZ508004 | MGnify/ENA primary metagenome ERZ508004 (study PRJEB26167, sample SAMN06115443) | human gut metagenome | host: Homo sapiens | place: China:Henan | collected 2015-07-29...
TCACTGGAGGCAAAAGTCCCTGCAGTGAAGCGTAGAACCTCATGTGTTTATGCAGATTTAAGAAAGCTTTATGTAGAGGTAAATAACTTAAAAGCAGCATAAACACAGGCAGATATCCAGCGGACTACCTGTGATGTGGAAACCAGCCGTATCCGGCATGGAAAACGTGCGTATCCGCACGAATTCTAAGTTACTGGCATATCCGCCGATATTTAGTCTTGCCGTTTAAAACGGCTGAGAAGCACGTGACTTTAGCCATGTGAGGTTCACTAGAATCCTTGGAAATACCATCAGTATTTTTGATACAAAGTCCCATAAAAATGAAAAAGAGATTTTTTACCATGGAATTTTACTGGGGCTTTTGCGTTGCAAGTCCAATTGGCTGATCCGGTCGAATGTGGAATCTGGAGATGGATTTGTGGATATTTTAATTGAACCAGAGGATCCAGATGCTGGAATCATCATCGAACTAAAATATGCCCAGACATTTGCTGGTTTGGAAAATGCCTGTGAAAAAGCATTGGCGCAGATCCGGGAGAAACGGTATGAAGAACGGCTGCGGGAAGATGGACGGGAGAAGATCCTGGCGTATGGGGTGGCGTTTTATAAAAAACGGTGTATGGTGAAGGTTCAAGAAATTTGAGATGGGAGGCGGCTGAGTGGCCGCCTCTTGTTTATTGTCCACTTCCAAATAGGCTTTTCAACATTCTCAAAAAATCCATTTCCGGCTTACTGAGCTGATAGCCTTTGCGGTAGGCCACGACAAATTCTGCAGTTCTCGGCATATTTCCAACGGATAGATATACAGGCGGGTAGATGTAATTGTGAAAGCAGGTCTCACAGATATCAAAACTAAAAGTAAAACCAAGTCCCTGGCATGCCAGGGATAGGCAGGTTTCCAGGCTTCGCAGTTCGATGATCTCTGGTTGGATTCCAGTTTCCCGGAGAATGGCGCGGCTTAAAACACCGATTTTCCACTGTAGAGGATCGTTTAGAAAAAATGTTTCCTTTTCCAGGTGCTTCAGATCCAGCCATTGATGTTTGAATCCATTTTTGGGTATGGCGTATTGCCGGTATTTGCTGTTGCCTGGCAGACAAAGAATCACTTCCTCACTGTTAATATGGAAGTATTCCAACTCCGGGTCACGAGAAGAGACAGCGTAAATAGCCAGATCGGTGATTCCGTCTTTTAACGCCTGTTCAATTCCTGAGACGTTTCGTTCTTTTAGATCAATATGAAAATCTGGATATTGTTTTTTAAAGAGCGGGAGAACTCTTGGTAATACATAATATCCGCGGGTGGAGGTGACGGCTATACGGATCTGCCCGGTTTCATGGCTGGTGATCTGGCGGATAGTGCGGGCTAAGCGGTTCTGCAGGGCGAAGATAGACTGGCCGGTCTCCAGAAACCTCTCTCCCGCATAAGTGGGATACATTTGCTTGTTAACCCGCTTAAATAGGGGCGTTCCAAGTTCCTCTTCCAGTTTCTGTAAAAATTTCGACAGAGAAGGCTGAGAGATATAGAGTGCGTCGGCAGCCCGGGAAATGGTCTTATATTGGGCGATCATCTGCACATAAGTATAATCACGGAAGTCCATAGGCAGTCTCCTTTTTAGATGCATAGTTTTAATGCATACAAAATATAGAATATATATATTTTACACATATATAGAAATGTTACAATAAAATCACTGATCAGTAAAGTGAAAAAGATACAAAATAAACAATCAATGAAGGGAGTGAGTCCTTTGGCAGCGGGGTATCTGAAAACAAGCGACAGAGCGTATTTGTATTATGAGGATTGCGGAGAAGGGGAAGATACGATCCTTTTGGTGCCGGGACATATGTGCACAACAAAATTTTACCAGAAGAATGTACCGGCTTTGGCGAAGAAGCACCGGGTCGTGACATTTGACAGCCGCGGATTTGGTAATTCTTCGAAACCACTTCATGGCAACGATGTGGAGCGCCATGCGGATGACATTAAGGAGCTGATCGATTATCTGGATCTTCATAATGTGATCCTGATCGGATGGTCTTTATCTGGAAGTGTGGTAGTGACTTATACACATAAGTATCAGGCTTACCGCATGAAAGCCCTTGGAATCCTGGATGGCTGCCTGTTTCCATTTTCACCAGAGTCCTGGAACTCTTACAACTCCAGGAACTACAACATGGATGACTGGAATCAGAAATACCGCCTCTGGTATACGGATAACACCCAGTATATCGAAAATTTCGTAAACCGGGTGAAAGACGGACTTTCAGAGGAAGAGGTGGAGATGGTACGGCAGGAGATCGGCAAAACGCCTCCGTGGATTGGATTTGCCCTGCATTCTGACTGGTGCCATACGGACTGTGCCAAGCTGCTTCCGGAGATCACGGTTCCGGTGATCATTTTCAGCGGAGAGTCCAAGGGACATCATTCTACTATGGGTGAGTATTACAAATCCCAGATCATCACGTACTGCGAACATCATGTGTTCCGAAAGGGCGGTCATATGCTGTTCTTTATTGAGTATGAGGAATTTAACGAGATTCTGGAGAGTTTTATTAAAAGATGTAATGATTCAGTTACCAAGATTTCATAAAGGTAGGTAGTATTTTCAGGCGAAGGAGGGTTTTCGTATGATTTACGCAATCGTCGGGTATGCGATTATTATTCTTATGATGTTTATGATCCTGAAGAAAAAAGCAACGCCAGCGTTCTGTTTTTCCATTCTTCCGGTGGTAGGCGCTTTGATCTGTGGTTTTAGTTTTCCGGAGATTCTGGAGTTTATCAACAAAGGCATGGGCTCCGTATGGAAAACGGCGATCTTATTTATTTTCTCTGTATGTTATTTTAGCGTTATGAATGACGCCGGACTGTTTGAACCGTTGGTAAAAGGTCTGGTAAAAATGGCAGGAAGCAACATTACCCTGATCATGATCGCAACCAGCTTGATCGCAGTGGTAGCGCATATGGATGGTGCATGTGCGTCAACGTATCTGATCACCATTCCGGTTATGCTTCCGATCTTCAAGAAAATGAAATTGAATCCATTGATCCTGCTTCTGTTAGTAGGTCTTTCTACCGGTGTGATGAACCTGGTTCCATGGGGCGGACCGACCATCCGTGCGGCGACAGCGATTGAGATGGATGCAACGGAGCTTTGGGTAAGCATGATTCCGATGCAGATCTTTGGTCTGATCATCAGCCTTGGAGCAGCTGTGATCTGTGGTAAGACAGAGACCATGCGCCTGAAAAAAGCAGGTGTTGACTTAGCAGCCCTCAGTGCAGAGGTAGAAGCAGAGAAGGATGAGGATAAAGATGGACTCCGTCGTCCAAAATTGTTCTGGGTAGACCTGATCCTGACAATTCTTGTAATTGCAGCATTAGTAAAGAGTGGCGTAGCGCCATATCTGATCTTCATGTTTGGTACCATGATCGCTCTGATGATCAACTATCCGGATATGGGACTTCAGGGAAAACTTCTGAAAAAATATGCGCCAAGCTGTATTGATCTGACGGTAACCCTGATCGGCGCAGGCGTATTCTTAGGTATTTTCGCAAACAGTGGCATCATCACCAGCATGGCTCAGGTATTAATTGGTATTCTGCCGAAGTTTATGGTGAAATATCTGTACATTATTATGGGTATCTTAGGAGGTCCGATCGGCCTGATCATGGGACCAGATCCATATTATTATGCAGTTATGCCTCTGGTGATCGAGACGGTAGCACCTTATGGAATTACCGCAGCACAGGTAGCAAAGGCAATGCTGATCGGCGAGAACGTAGTTCTTTCCGTAAGCCCATGTGTTCCTGCAAACTATCTGGCATTTGGTATCAGTGGAATCGACTTAAACGATCATATGAAGTTCTCATTCAAGTGGGAGTGGCTGGTCAGCATCCTGATGCTTATTTTCGCCTTGGTTGTTGGAATTGTTTAAAAAGAAATAGAGGTTAAACGATATGTTGAAACTGATTGGAACAGTGGAGAAAGGACAGCCGGTTCTGGTGTGCGTAGCTGGAAATTTATGCAGTCCGGAAGTATTTGACCAGGTAAAGCTTCCAGCAGATATGGCGCGGCTGTATGTGGATTATCTTGGTAAAGAAGGCCCATGGGATATGGACAGCCTTGGCTGGCAGCTGATCGATCAGTTAAAGAAAAAATGCTCTGGTCCGATTGTGTTAGCAGGGTATTCGGCAGGTGGTGTGATCGCAATCTCAGCGGCTTCTAAGGCCCCGGAACTGTTTGCAGGTCTGGTGTTATCCAATACCGGTCCATGCAGCATCGGTCATGGGAAGCCGGGATTTGCGGATGAACTGAAAGCAAATTTTGACAACGAGGAGTATATCCGCACATTTTTAGGCAGCTGCTTCTATGAAAAACCATCACCAGAACTTCTGGAAACGATGTGGAAGTATACCAGAACCGCAGATCCGGAGGCAGCTTATACAGTATCCAGATCTCTGAGGGAGGTAGATTACCGTGAAGATATAAAAGCCTATAAAAATCCGGTTTTGATCATTCACGGAAGCCTGGATACCCGCCGGAAGATGGATAGTGTGACCATGATCCAACAGAGTCTCCCGCAGGCAGAAACCGTACTTCTCCAGACGGGTCATACACCGATGGCAGAGGACGCTAAAGGGTATGGAGAAGCATTGAACCGGTTTTTACAAGAAAAAGCAGCGATTCAGTAACTTTAAAGTCACGTAAAAATACATATTGACTGTTAAGCAAAAGAAAAGTGCCGTAGGAGCAGATGAAGATGTTGGTTCCTGCGGCATTTTTACAGTCGAGAAGACTCCCGCCTCTTTTTGCGAAAACCGCTTTCTGCGTTCAAAAAACCGTTTATTTCATCAATAAGCCTAAAATCCCATAGATTTCCAAATGAAAATTTATTATAATAGCTGCAAAACTGGAAGTAAATGCATCACAACATAGTTTGGCGGTAACGATTCAGTAGGTCTGCGCACATGCTGCGCTGACCGTAAGAACACATAGGCTAGAAAGGACAATATCACATGAAAAAAGCAGAGATTATGATCGATCAGCATTTTCTGACCGGAGATGTGGACAAGCGGATTTTCGGTTCTTTTATTGAACACCTGGGAAGAGCTGTGTATGGAGGAATCTATCAGGAGGGAAGCCTGCTTTCAGATGAGCAGGGATTCCGGAAAGATACCTTGAAGCTGGTCCGGGAGCTGAATGTGCCGATCGTGCGTTATCCGGGAGGCAATTTTGTGTCTGGTTTCCAGTGGGAAGACAGCGTAGGACCGAAGAGCCAGAGACCAGCCAGAACAGAGCTGGCATGGCAGGTGGTGGAAACGAACCAGTTCGGGTTAAATGAATTTGCTGATTGGGCAAAGCAGGCGGGCAGTGAGGTAATGATGGCTGTAAACTTAGGAACCAGAGGCCCGGCTGATGCCAAAAATCTATTGGAATACTGCAATTTTGAGGGTGGTACCTATTACAGCGATTTAAGAAAGGCTCATGGCTATGATAAGCCGCACAACATCAAGTTGTGGTGCTTAGGCAATGAGATGGATGGTCCGTGGCAGATGGGACATAAGACGGCTGTGGAATATGGGCGCATCGCATCTGAAACCGGCCGTATGATGAAATGGTTAGATCCAACGATTGAGACGGTGGCATGTGGCAGCTCCAGTCTGACCATGCCGACCTTCGGTGAGTGGGAGTATACCGTATTAAATGAGGCATATGAAGAGGTGGATTATCTGTCTCTTCATCAGTACTACAGCAATGAGGAACACAATACCAGAGAATTTCTGGGAAGCTCCAAGGGCATGGATGATTTTATTTCCGGCGTAGTAGCCATCTGTGATGCGGTAAAGGCAAGAAAACATCACAAGAAATCCATCAACTTATCCTTTGATGAGTGGAATGTGTGGTATCACAGCAAGGAGCAGGACAAGAAACTGGTTCCGTGGACCCAGGCGCCGCATCAGCTGGAGGATGTATACAATTTTGAGGATGCCCTGCTGGTTGGCAGTATGCTGATCACCCTGCTTCGTCATGCGGACCGCGTGAAGATTGCCTGCATGGCACAGCTGGTCAATGTGATTGCACCGATCATGACTTCTGATACAGGAGCATGGAAACAGACGATTTTTTATCCATTTATGCATGCCAGCGCTTATGGACGGGGAACCGTATTAAATACGCTGGTGAAAGCACCGGTTTATGATACCCGCCAGTATGGTGAAGTATCCGAGCTGGACAGCGTCTGTGTATGGGATCAGGAGAATGAGACACTGACGATCTTTGCAGTGAATAAGAACCTGGAAGAAGACATGGAAGTTCAGTGTGATCTGCGTCAGTTTGCAGGCTATCAGGTGAAAGAGCATCTGGTGCTGACTCATGAGGACCTGGAGGCAGTGAACACAGAAACTGCACCGGATACGGTGGCACCATCGGTTTCAAATGCAACAAAGCTGGATCAGGGACATCTGGAGACTGTTCTTGGAAAGCATAGCTGGAATGTGATCCGTCTTGGAAAATAGAGATCTGCTCAGGACCATAGGGATCATGAGGGATGATTGAGGGAACAAAATGGCGGTCTGCGGGGACAGACCGCCATTTTCCAACCGTATTTTGAAAGTACACTTATGGGAAAAGGGGAAGAATTTTATGAATAAGGAGAAGAATATCCGGTGGATACCGGTTCTTTGTTTTGGGGTGCTGATGCTGGGACTTGGTTCCAGCGATTCTTTACGGGGGATTTTCTCCCCTGTTTTTCAGGAACATTACAGTGTCGGAGGCAGAGGACTGTCCATGATGGTGGTGATCAGCTACGTGGGCAACCTGCTGTTTTTAAGTGTTGGCGGGAAAATGATGGACACCTTTGACCGGAAAAAGGTGGCCATGGGAATGCTGGGAATCTGGATGGCGGCGGTTTTATTAAATGTTCTGACGGATTCTTATCCGATGATCCTGTTATCCATGTTCCTGGCTCTTGGGGCGTCCACCATGTTAAATACTACCGTGAATCTGTTAACGCCCATGGTCTGTGCCGGATATGCGGGAATGATGGTCAATATCTTTTTCTTTATTCAGGGAATCGGCACCAGCGGAAGCCAGTTTTTACTGGGAAGATTCGCGTTCAGCTATGACGGCTGGAAAATGATCAATGGCGTGCTTTTTGCGGTCGGGCTGGTGAGCCTGGGTTTGTTTGCCATGGTGAATTTGAAACCAGAAAAAGAAAAGACAAAACCTAAGACCAGCCAAAAGAAAAAGCCACAGGATATGCCTGGGGCTTCGATCTTCTGGTTATTGGTCCTGATGATGGGATTTTATTTCATTGGTGAACACGGCATCATGAACTGGATGCTGACGTACTGCATGAATGCCTTACAGATGCCTTCACACACGGCATCTGCTTATCTGTCCATTTTCTGGGGCGGTATGACCGTAGGCCGTCTGGTCTTTGCGCCGGTTGTTCAGAAATTAGGTGTCAGAAAAAGCCTGAAGTACTTTGGCGGCGCAGGAACAGTTCTTTTTGTGACAGGGGTTCTGTCTGGTTCCAAAGGTGTGATCCTGCTTAGCAGCTCCGGTCTGCTGATCTCCATCCTCTACCCGACGATGGTGCTGTTCTTCCAGCAGATCTATCCAGTGTCAGTGGTTGCTACCAAGACCGGAGCGATCATCAGTGCTGCTACCATTGCGGATATTGTATTCAACGCAGGCTTTGGCGCACTGTCAGATTCTATGGGAATCCAGATCAGCTTTCTGATCCTTCCGGTTTGTATGGTACTGTATTATTGCTTTTATCTGCTGCTTTTGCGGGTATCCCCGTCGGAAGTTTGACCATTCCATGATGATTCCGTGATTTCACGGTTACTGGTCACTTTGATCAGAGGAAAGATCTGCTAGATAAGTCAGTATATTTAACTGGATCTCAAAATTTTGTCTGCTCTGCTTGGTCTGGGTGTCTAAGATCAGACCACAGCAGAACAGCAGAATGGCGGTTATCATAATAAAACCGGACACGATCAGAGTTGGAAATCTGGGAACCAGTCCGGTATGGCTGAATTCCATCAGCACCGGCACAAATAAGATCACGGAAAGTAATGCCAGAATTCCGGCAAAAAGAGAGAAAAATGGCATCGGCCGGTAGTTCTTATACAGGTTAAAGATGGTTTTTAACACTTTAAAGCCATCAGAGTAAGTATTTAGCTTGGACACACTGCCTTCCGGGCGGTCCCGGTAGGTGACAGGGATGGAACGGAGGCTTAAATTTTTATCCAGGGCGTGGATGGTCATTTCCGTCTCGATCTCAAAGCCCTTGGACAGTACCGGGAATGACTTGACAAAAATCGGGCTGAAGGCCCGGTATCCGGTCATGATATCCGTGATGTCTCCGTGGAAGAAGCGGTTTACTAATTTGCGTACCAGCACATTGCCCATATTGTGGAAGGGCCGTTTATTTTCCTCAAAATAGGTGGAAGAAAGGCGGTCGCCGATGACCATGTCCACCTTGTCATTTAAGACCAGATCTACCATCTGGCGGGCATATTCTGCCGGGTAAGTGTCGTCGCCATCGATCATCAGATAGGCATCCGCATGGATTTCCCGGAACATGGTCCGGATCACATTGCCCTTGCCCTGACGGTGTTCATAGCGGACGATGGCTCCGGCTTCCCTGGCCAGAACATCTGTCCCATCAGAAGAATTATTATCATACACATAAATATCTGCCTCTGGAAGAGCAGTCCGGTAATCGGCTACCACCTTCTGGATGGTCTTACTTTCATTATAGCAGGGAATCAAAACTGCAATCTTTTTCATAAATCCAAACCCCTTGTATTGTTTTTTAATAGAATCAGCCGTTCCAGCCGAACTGACGCATTCTGCTGTAAAACTGTCCATAAAAATCAGCCGCTCCATCATACGGCGTCATATAAAAAACCTTTAACACTGACAGACTGACCATTTTCGCAAAGGACGGATCGTCTGCCTTTGCAGCGATCTCCTCCTCCAGATCCTTCAGATAATAATGCCAGTCGCAGACAAACTTCTCGTAGCGGTCAAAATCCGGCGTGTCGATCCATTTGCGGACGCGGACCTTGGTGCGGACGGTCTTTTTGCACTCGTGGTTTTGTAAAAAGTACCGGAAAGAACGGTCTTCATAGTAGCGTCCCAATGGAAATAAACGGCAGAAGCCAGGGCGGATATCATGGATGGTACAGCGGCCTTCTTCATTTAAAAAGGAGCAGCAGGCCGGGGCACCGGACATCTTCATATGGGGCAGGATGATCCCGTCCACCACGCCCAGCTCCAGACGGTCCGTCAGCAGCACCTCAAAAGTGCAGGAAAGACCCGTGGTCAGCCGGAAGGCGTCCAATGGGTCTAAAATAATCGTATCAGCCATGCTTTTGCAGCAGTCTGAACAGCCTTTGCAGTCTCCACATCCGGCTTTCACCAGATCCTCAGAGGTATATAAATGGCCATCGGAAATATCTTCCAGGCTCACGTAACGTTTCATAAATAATGGAATGTCCTTTCGTATCAAATTGTGTATCCTATCGCTCCTATCATACCATCTGAAGGGTACGGATTCAATGTTTTTTCTTATTACGTCTATTTCTTTGCGGGATTTGATGGTATATATCTGGTAAAAACGAAGAAATGATGGTATTATAAACTAGGTTCATTGTGAAGTAGGTCTGTGTATCTGCTGCATTGACCGCAAGAACAAGATCATGGATGTTAAAGTCTGAAATTTGAAAATTTGAGGTAACTATATGCAGGCAATTTTACTGGCTGGTGGATTAGGAACCAGACTTCGGAGCGTGGTAAGCGACCGTCCGAAGCCTATGGCACTGATCCAGGATAAGCCATTTATGGAATATGTGATCCAGGAACTGAAAAAACAGGGGATCGATGAGATTATTTTCGCTGTAGGCTACAAAGGTTCTATGGTGGAAGAGTATTTCGGCGATGGAAGCCGGTTTGAAATCACTGCTTCTTACGCTTATGAGGAAGAACTGCTTGGCACAGCGGGAGCGATCAAGAATGCGGCCCGTTTTATGACCGGAGGGCAGGTGTTTGTGTTAAATGCCGATACCTTTTACCGGATCGATTACAGCCGTTTCCCGAAGCTGTGTGAAGAGAAACAGCTGGATATGGCGCTGGTGCTGCGGGAAGTGCCGGACATCACCCGTTATGGTGAGGCTACACTGATTGACGGAATTCTCACCGGATTTAACGAGAAAAGTGCCGAGAAACGTCCGGGAACCATCAACGGCGGCATTTACCTGCTGTCTAAGGATCTGATCCAGGACATCCCGGCCGGTAAGGTCTCTCTGGAAAATGAGATGATCCCTAAGTGGATGAAAGAAGGCAGACGCCTGGGCGGTTTTGTCAATGACGGATATTTTATTGATATCGGTGTGCCGGAGGACTATTTCCGGTTCCAGAAAGACGTGGAGGAAGGAGTGATCGCATGGTAATCAGAGGAAGAGCCCCTTTAAGAGTCAGCTTTGGCGGCGGCGGAACGGATGTGGCGCCATTCTGCGAGGAACAGGGTGGTGCGATCATCGGAAGCACCATCAATAAATACGCATATTGTTCCATCGTACCAAGAGAGGATGACCAGATCATCGTCCATTCTCTGGATTTTGATATGACAGTCAAATACAACACCAAAGAAAACTATGTGTACGATGGCAAATTAGACCTGGTAACGGCGGCGTTGAAAGCTATGGATATCAAGCAGGGCTGTGAAGTGTATTTACAATGCGATGCACCTCCAGGCTCCGGTCTGGGAACCTCTTCTACCGTGATGGTGTCCCTGCTTTGCGCCATGGCCCGTTGGAAAGGCGTGGAGATGGATGCCTATGCCCTGGCGGATCTGGCTTATCAGGTAGAACGTTTGGATTTAAAGATCGATGGCGGCTATCAGGATCAATATGCGGCTACCTTCGGCGGATTTAATTTTATTGAATTCCATGGACGTAATAACGTGGTGGTAAACCCGCTGCGGATCAAGAAGGATATCATTCATGAGTTACAGTATAACCTGTTGTTATGCTATACCGGCAATATCCATGTTTCGGCTAATATCATCAAGGACCAGGTCAGCAACTATACCAAGAAAGAACCATTTGAGGCGATGTGCGAGGTGAAGGCTCTGGCCTATGCCATGAAGGACGAGCTGTTAAAGGGCAATCTCCACAGCTTTGGCAAATTGCTGGATTACGGCTGGCAGAGTAAAAAGAAGATGAGCAGCAAGATCACCAATCCGCAGATCGACGCACTTTATGACGAGGCTATCCGTGCAGGCGCTTTAGGCGGCAAGCTGCTTGGCGCCGGCGGAGGTGGATATCTGCTGATGTACTGCCCGTATAACGTCAAACACAAGGTTGCAGCCAGGATGGAAGAGCTGGGCGGTCAGCTGGCGGACTGGAATTTCGAGCTTCGCGGCGCCCAGTCCTGGATCGCCGATGAAAACCGTTGGAATTATGAGGATATTAAGGTCCATATGCCGAATGGCGAATATCATTTTCAGGTGTAACAGATGGAAAAAATCGTATTTTTAGACCGTGATGGTACCATTAATGAGGAAGTCAATTATCTGCACCGGACGGAAGATCTAAAGTTTCTTCCAGGTGTTCCAGAGGCATTAAGGCTATTAAAAGAAGCTGGTTTTAAGCTGGTGGTGGTGACCAACCAGGCGGGGGTAGCCAGAGGATATTACACTTGTGCAGACGTGGAACATTTACACGCCTATATGAATGAAGAATTGAAAAAGTATGGAGCAGAGATCGATGCATTTTATTACTGCCCCCATCATCCGGTCCACGGGATCGGTATTTATAAAAAGGTCTGCCAGTGCAGAAAGCCGGGAACCGGGATGTTTTTGCAGGCAGAAGAACGGTTCCGGATTGATAAGGCCCATTCCTACATGATCGGAGATAAGCTTTTGGATGTGGAAGCGGGAGTGAATTATGGGGTTCCCGGGATTTTGGTGGGAACCGGGTATGGAGCGGACATAAACCGGGAAATAAAAGAAAAGGGGGAGAAACCCTTATATGATTTTTACGCGGAAACTCTTATGGACGCAGCACGATATATCAGAGCCAGAGAAGGAAAAACAGCATCAGCTGTTTGAATTTCACGGCCATATGGAGACAAATAATATGACAGAACAGGAATACTTAGATGAACTGATCGAGCGATATCCGTGTCTGGCACCTATGAAGGAGCAGATCGGACACGCATATGAGATTTTAAAAGAAGCCTATGAATCTGGCCACAAGCTTCTGATCGCCGGAAATGGCGGCAGCGCGGCGGATTCCGAGCATATCGCAGGGGAACTGATGAAGGGCTTTCGGAAGAAACGCACCATGTCAAAGGAGATGTCAGAGACCTTCTGGAAGGTGGATTTAGAGGCAGGAGAGGAGCTGTCTGAGAAATTGCAGGGCGCTCTTCCGGCCATTGCTCTGTGCGGCCATCCGGGGCTTTCCACGGCATTTCTAAATGATGTGGACGGTCAGCTGATCTTCGCCCAGCAGGTTTATGGCTATGGAAATGAAGGGGATGTGCTTTTGGCTATCTCTACCTCCGGTAATTCTGCCAATATCTACTATGCCTGTGTGACAGCGAAGGCTAAAGGCATGAAGGTGATCGGCTTAACGGGCCGTGATGGAGGAAAATTAAAACACATTTCTGATGAGACCCTGATCGTTCCGGAGAGCGAGACCTTCAAGATCCAGGAGCTTCATCTGCCAATCTACCATGCGTTATGCCTGATGCTGGAAACGCATTTTTTCCAGGAGGAAAATTAACATGATGTTTCATACCTTTGTGATCAGCGCCTACCAGGAGTCTCCATATCTGGAGAACTGCATTAAGTCCTTAAAGGCGCAGACGGTACCGTCTGAGATCATCTGCACCACCTCTACACCAAGTCCATATCTGACGAAGCTGATGGAAAAATACCAGATCCCGCTGTATGTGCGGGAGGGCAGAAGCGATATCCAGGAGGACTGGAATTTCGCCATTTCCAAGGCCAGTGGCGAGTTTGTGACCGTTGCCCACCAGGATGATATGTACAACCGCCATTACACCGAAGAACTGATGAAACAGTTCGATAAATGGCCGGATATGACCGTGTTCATGACCGATGCGGTCACCGTGAAAAATGGAAGATTATACCATTGGGGAAGCAAGGAGATGGTGAAGAAGCTTCTTCGCCTGCCTTTGAAGCTTCACCGTTATTCGGATAAAGAGAGCATCAAGAAGGGCGTGTTAAAGCTGGGCAATCCGGTGATGTGCCCGTCCTGCGCCTACCGGAAGAATTATCTGCCGGATCCTATTTTCCATTCCGAGCTTCATTTTGCCCTGGACTGGGACTGCATGATCGATCTGGCCAAATGGCCGGGAAGATTTATCTGTGTGGAGAAGCCTCTTCTGTACTACCGGGTACATGAGGACGCTACCACAGGAGCCTGTATCCGGGATCACAGCCGGGAGAAGGAAGAACGGATGATCTATGAGAAATTCTGGTCAAAACCGGTGGTGGATCTGCTGATGCATTTCTACCGGAAAGCCTATAAAGATTACGAGGGAGCCTGATTTATGGAAAAGAAACGGAAACAATGGCGGCTGTCTGAGCTTGACTGGAAAAGCGAAGTGATCGTATTCCTTCTTCTGATGGCATCTGCCTTCTTTATCAACCGGGGTATTAAGATCAAGGGTCTGTTCATGGACGATCTGTATATGTGGTCCTGCTACGGCGAGCAGACCTTCCGTGAGTTCGTATTCCCGGTGGGAGGGACCCGGTGCCGGTTCGTGTTCTATCTGGCGGCTTACCTGCAGATGGCGCTGATCGGGATCAAATTAAACTGGTTCGTTCCCTGTAATATCATCATCAACGGTCTGATCAGCTATACCGTGTACCGTTTTGGCATGCGCTTGTCTAAGAATCGGATCCTGGGATTTTTATGTGGATTTTTCTATCTGCTTTCCCGGATGGCCTATTATCAGATCGCCCAGGCCTGCGGTTTGATGGAAACGCTGGCACTGTGGTTTGCCATCGGCGTTTTGTATGGTGTATACCGATATTTGACGGAAAAAGAAATGCCGGAGCGTTTTTTCTGGCTGGCCAATGGACTGTATTTCGGCGTCTGTTTTGTACATGAGCGGTATATGGTTCTGGTGGCGCTTCTGCTGGTGGCACTTGCTTTAAAGGGTGAGAAAAACTGGAAACGGTGGCTGCTGCCAATCACTTTATGCGTACTGGTGCAGGTGATCCGCCTGATCTTTATCGGAACCTTATCCCCGGCGGGAACCGGAGGAACTACGGTAGAAGAGACGTTTCATCTGAAACAGGCGGTCAAATTTGCTATCAGTCAGGTGTTTTTCCTGTTTGGTATCAATGCAGGACCGTCCTATCTGACCGCATTAAGCTGGGAAGAGAGTGCTGCATGGGTGCAGAGGCTGGTTTTGGCTGCTGACGCAGTACTGTTTGTTCTGATCGGTGCTTTTGTGTGTCTGCTGGTCCGCAAAAAAGAGAGACGGACAGAGCGGTTGAAGGTGTCCGCCCTGTTTGTGATCTTTGTGGGAGCCTGTATCGCCTGCTCCAGCGTTACCATCCGTGTGGAGGTCCGCTGGATCTACGTGTCTATGACGGCGGCATGGCTGTTCCTGGCTTATATGTGCGGGGAACTGGCAGAGGGCGAGAAAAAACGCATGAAGCTGTGCCTGGGGCTGGTGGCCGCTTATGGAGTGCTTATGTATCCGGTGGAAACCTATTACCGGAATCATTTTGACAATATTTATTTCTGGCACAGCCAGCAGGAGTATAACTCCCTGACGGAGGAAACCTATGAGAAGTATGGGGACGCCATTTTCGGAAAGAAGATCTATATTCTGGAAAATACTTATGGTGTGACCCGTTTCTATGCGGATACGTTCTTTAAGACCTTTGATCCGGAGCGGAAAGCGGAAGGAACAGAGGTGATCTTCGCAGACAGCATTGAGGAGATCGGAACTATCACGGACGATATGATCGTGCTGAGAGAAGATCCCAAGGCGTACCGGTATCAGGATATCACGGATATTCTGAAGGAGTTCCAGGCGAAAGAACAGGAAGATTCGTAATTTTAGTGAGGACATTTTCATGGAGAGAAAGAACCGGAACTGGCTTTATCTGGTGCCCGTGGCAGGAGCGGTGTTCTGCCTGTGGTATCTGTATACCTCTTTTTATGATGTGGTATATTCAGACTATATCCGTCTGGTCAACAGCTATCTGCCGGACGTGTGGAACCCGGCGAAATTCTGGGTACCGGATCTTTTGACCAGAGTTCCGGTAAATTTCCTGGCCCGTATCATCAACACCACTTTTTTCCACTACAGCATCCGGTTTGACCAGGTGCTGGGGGTGGTGTCACTGGCATTATCTGCAGTTAGTGTGACATATTATGTCAACCGGAAGCAGATCGGAACGATCTGGTTTCTGGCGGTGATGGCGGTGATGTTCAGCCTGAATAAATGGGAAATGTTAAACAATGGCAGCGGCTGGGTGCATTTCCTGGCCTTTGCCGGATTTTACTATCATTACCAGATATGGGACCGCGTATGGGGCGGAGAGGAACGAAAGGGAGACCATCTGCAGATGATCCTGCTTCCCTGGATTCTGATCCTGGCTGTGGCAGGTCCCTATTGTGCCGTTTATGTGGCGGTGCTGATCGCAGGATATGCATTCTGCATGGCGGTGACCTGGAGACGGAAAAAACGGCTGGAGAAGCGGTATCTTTTATATGGAGTGTCGGCACTTCTGCCATTTTTCTGTTATCTGTGGAGCAATGCCCAGGTGGTGCCGGACTGGAGTGGTTATGGGGCGGCCCAAGGGTCGCTGTTCCAGAATCTGTTCCGGATTCCGGGTTATTTTATCCGGTTTGTGTTAAAATCCCTGGCATCAGTGGTGACCGGACAGGAGCTGGCCAAATCCATGTGGAGTACGAATCTGCCATATCTGGCGGTCGGTATCTTTGTGGCGGCGGCGTATCTTCTGGCGCTGTACCTGCAGTTTTCCAGGAAGCTGTATGAGACCACGGTATTTCCACTGGTGATGCTGGTGTCCGGAGCCATGAACCATGCGCTGATCCTGGTTTCCAGGTGGAGTTTTCTGGTGGAGGATTACGGCATGAGCTCCCGGTATGCCTTGCAGTTCCAGGTTGGCGTGGTGGGGATTCTGTTGACGTTGGCGCTGTGCTGGAAGGAATGCCAGAAAGCAGGAAGACAGGTGATCTGGCGTGGTGTTGCAGTCCTTGTAACCGCCATCTTCCTTCTCGGCAACATCGTTACCACCCGCAAAGAGCTGCAGACGGCTCCCTATCGTAAAGAATTATGTGTAAAACGGGCAGAAACCGCCCTTGATTTTGAAAATAAAACAGATGATGAGCTGCGGGCGGAGTTTGAATTCCGCACCAGCTGGGACCAGAGCGGCGCTATGGTGCGCAACGCCCTGACCATTCTGAAAGAAAACCATTGGAATGTATTTCATCAGTAACGGAGGAAAAAGAATGAAGGTTGTACTGCTGGCCGGAGGCCTTGGAACAAGAATCAGTGAAGAAAGCCATTTAAAGCCGAAGCCCATGATCGAGATCGGAGGGAAGCCGATCCTGTGGCACATTATGAAATATTATTCCCAGTTCGGATTTCATGAGTTCGTGATCTGTCTGGGCTACAAACAGTATGTGGTGAAGGAGTTTTTTGCAGACTATTTCCTGCATACCTCCGATGTGACCTTTGATCTTGCCAACAACAAGATGGAGGTTCACAACAACTATTCGGAGCCATGGAAGGTGACGCTGGTGGATACCGGACTCTATACTATGACCGGCGGAAGAATCAAGAGGATCCAGGATTATATTGGAAATGAACCGTTTATGATGACTTATGGTGATGGTGTCTGCGATGTGGATTTAAACGCCCTGTTAAAGTTCCACAAGGAGCATGGCAGGATTGCAACCATGACCACAGTCAACATCGCCCAGATGAAGGGTGTGCTGGACATCACCCCGGATAATGTGGTGAAATCCTTCCGTGAGAAGGATGAGGCTGACGCAAGCCTGATCAACGGTGGATTTATGGTCTTAAATCCGGAGATTTTCAACTATCTGGAAGACGATACGACTGTATTTGAAAAAGAGCCACTTCAGAGACTGGCGGCAGAGGGACAGCTGATGAGCTTCCACCACAACGGTTTCTGGCAGTGTATGGATACCCAGAGAGAGATGAAGAAGCTGGAGGAGTTATGGCAGAGCGGCCACGCTCCGTGGAAGATCTGGGAGTAAAAATACGAGGAGAGATATCTATGGAAGTGTCAAGAAAAGACAGCTGGAGTGAACTTCAGGATTTCTATCGCGGCAAGCGGGTTCTTGTCACCGGGCACACTGGTTTTAAAGGAAGCTGGCTGGTGCGGATCCTGATGAATATGGGTGCCGAGGTTACCGGATATGCTTTAAAAGGCCCTACGGATCCGTGCCTGTTTGACGTAGCGGGCCTGGAAGACCATATGGACAGCGTGGAAGGTGATGTGCGGGAGCTGGCCCATTTAAAAGAAGTATTTGAGCGGGTCCAGCCGGAGGTGGTGCTTCACTTAGCGGCACAGCCGATTGTGCGGGATTCCTATAAAGATCCGGTTTATACCTATGAGACGAATGTGATGGGAACAGTCAATGTGCTGGAATGTGTCCGTCTGACCCCATCGGTCCGCTCTTTCTTAAACGTGACCACGGATAAAGTCTATGAGAACAAAGAGTGGGAGTACGGTTACCGGGAAAATGATCCATTAGATGGCTATGATCCATATTCCAACAGCAAATCCTGCTCAGAGTTAGTGACCCACAGCTACCAGAAATCCTTCTTCCAGGATGGCAGATGTGCCATTTCCACTTCCCGCGCCGGCAATGTCATCGGTGGTGGTGATTTCGCCAACGACCGGATCATTCCGGACTGCATCCGGGCGGCGGCTGGCGGACGGGCCATCGTGGTGCGGAATCCATTTTCCACCAGACCGTATCAGCATGTATTAGAGCCGCTGGCGGTGTATCTGACCATCGTCATGTGCCAGTGGAAGGATGCGAAATACGCAGGCTATTACAATGTAGGCCCGGATGACCGTGACTGCGTCACCACTGGGGAACTGGCAGATTTATTCTGCAGTGCCTGGGGAGATAACCTTACCTGGGAGAACCATTATGACGGCGGCCCCCATGAAGCTAATTTCCTGAAATTAGACTGTTCCAGGATCAAGAGCGTCTTTGGCTGGAAACCGCGTATGTCTGTGAAAGAAGCCGTGGAATGGACCGTGGAATGGACAAAAGCCTATTTAGACGGCCAGGATATGCTTCAGGTGATGGATCAGCAGATCCAGGCATTCTGGAGTGAGAAATAAGAAGGAGTAAAAACCATGTTTGAACATAAAACAGAAGCGCAGGCAAGAGAAGAGATCTTAAACCTGGTGGCGGAATACTGCGACCGCTTCCACCAGAAGAAACCATACGAGGAGGGCGACCGGATTCCATACGCTTCCAGAGTCTATGATCATCAGGAGATGGTCAATCTGGTAGACAGTTCCCTGGAATTCTGGCTGACCTCTGGCCGTTATACCGTAGAATTTGAGAAGAAGCTGGCAGAATACCTTCATGTACGCTATGCAGCGCTGGTAAATTCTGGTTCTTCTGCCAATTTGATCGCTTTCATGACCCTGACTTCCCCATTACTGGGCGAGAGAAGGGTCAAGAGAGGGGACGAGGTGATCACCGTGGCAGCCGGTTTCCCGACCACGGTAACCCCGGTGATCCAGTACGGGGCAGTTCCGGTATTTGTGGATGTGACCATCCCTCAGTATAACATCGATGTGAACAGGTTAGAGGAGGCTTACTCTGAGAAGACCAAGGCTGTTATGATCGCCCATACGTTAGGCAATCCGTTTGATCTGGCGGCGGTAAAGGCTTTCTGTGACCGCCATGGCCTGTGGCTGGTGGAGGACAACTGTGATGCCTTAGGAACCCGCTACACGATGAATGGGGAAGAAAAATTCACCGGAACGGTTGGTGATATTGGAACCTCCAGCTTCTATCCGCCTCACCACATGACTATGGGAGAAGGCGGTGCGGTTTACACCGACAATCCGTTATTAAATAAGATCATCCGCTCCATGCGTGACTGGGGCCGTGACTGTGTCTGTGCTTCTGGACAGGATAACTTATGCGGACACCGCTTCGACCGCCAGTATGGAGAGCTTCCGCTGGGATATGATCATAAATATGTATATTCCCATTTCGGATATAACTTAAAAGCGACCGACCTGCAGGCGGCTATCGGCTGCGCCCAGATCGAGAAATTCCCATCCTTCGTAGAGAAGAGACGTCATAATTTCGAACGCCTGCATAAGGCTCTGGAGGGCTTAGAGGACCGCCTGATCTTACCGGAGGCAGCGCCCAATTCCCGCCCAAGCTGGTTTGGCTTCTTAATCACCTGTAAGGAAGGCACCGACCGCAACAAAGTGGTCCAGTACGTGGAATCTAGGGGTGTCCAGACCCGTATGTTATTTGCCGGCAACCTGATCAAACACCCATGCTTCGATGAGATGCGGGCAGAAGGCAAGGGATACCGGGTTGTTGGTGACCTGACCAATACCGACCGGATCATGCGCGATACCTTCTGGGTCGGTGTTTACCCAGGTATGAATGATGAAATGATCGATTACATGGCAAAGACCATCCGGGAGGCGCTTGATGAGCAGTAAAACTTACGATCTGTCGGCTGTTCACGGAGCAGATCTGGCGATTCTAAAGGAAATTGACCGGATCTGCCGAAAGCACAAGATCCAGTATCTGATGGACGCAGGGACCCTTTTAGGGGCTGTCCGCCACAAGGGATTTATCCCATGGGACGATGACGCAGATGTAGCATTTACCAGAGAAAACTATGAAAAATTCAAAACGGTGGTCCGGGACGAGCTTCCAGAGGGCATGGAATTTCTGGAGCCGGATCAGATGCAGGGGGGAAAAGCATTTTTCGATTTCACTCCAAGAATCCTCTATTTAAACAGTAAAACCCATGAGGATGGACCGGAGATGGACTTTTACGACGGCAAACTGAACCATATCTATGTGGATCTGTTTATCCAGGACCGTCTTCCGGATAATAAGCTGGCAGCGGGCTGGACGAAGCTTGTGCAGACGGTGATCTACGGTTTGGCCATGGGACACCGTTATCATCTGGATTACTCCAAGTACAGCCCAGTCAATAAGCTTTGTGTGGGCGCTTTGGCGCTCATTGGCAAGTGTATCCCTATGAACCTGATCCGGAAAATGCAGCATGCCGTGGCGGTGAAGAACCGGAACAGGGACACAGACCAGTATTATTACAGCAACTATGCACCGGATTATTTTTACGTCACGGTGCGCCGTCACTGGGTAGACCAGGTGGTGGATCTGCCATTTGAGAATATGAAGCTGATGGCGCCGGCCGGCTGGCATCAGATTCTGGCATGGCTCTACGGCGATTACATGACCCCGCCTCCAGAAGATAAGCAGGTTCCTACCCACTCCAGCATGGAGATTGAAGTTTATGAAGATGTCAGCTTACGCTGACTGTAAAAATTCGTTTACCATGAAGGAGAGGACTATGGGAAATACAAAAGAAAAAGAATGGCTTTCCGTAGTTCTTCTGACCATAGCAGTGTTGGGAGCCCTGTTTTTTTCCATTGACCGGCTGTTTTTTCATGGGATTCTTGGCGCGTGTATCCGCCTGTCAGAGACCCATGAGATGGCGCTGGAACTGATGATTCTTGGGATGATCATCTTTTTTCTTCTGACTTTTACACCGGGGAAATGGAAAAACGGTGGATTACTTTTGTTTTTTAGCGGATTTTTGTGGATACACCGGATACTGATCCCGATTCTGGTATCCGGGTGTTATCTGGCGATGATCTGTCTTATCGGAATGAACATCGGCAGAGAGAAACTGGGGCTGCTCCGGAATTTTCTGAAGGGAAGCGCGGCGGTGATCACGTTGTTCTGTGTCATGTCTGCAGTGGGAATCGGAAGTATCCCGTGGCTGTCCGCAGCAGTGCTGGCGGCAGGCAGCGTGACGGCGATCCGGTGTTGGCGCGGAAAATGGGTGTGGAGTGCCAGAGTGTCGCTAAAGCGACACGCCGCAGGCGGAGAATCCTGCGAGCAGGATTCTTTTTTTAGGGATACCAGCCAAAATCAGATCGTTCGGAATCTTGGACTTACGTTTGTTCTCTTGATTCTTGCCCTTCAGGCGGGCCGGATGAACGGGGCCATTGATTTTGACAGCCTGTGGTACGGCGTGCGCAGCAGCAAGATCCTGGATATGGGAAAGGGAATTTACGAAAATCCCGGCATGATCGGTGTTGTTTATACCTACTCGAAGGGATTGGAGACCTTAACACTTCCATTATCTGTGCTTCCGTCCTTCAGTTTTCAGATCTCGTTCAATTGGTGGTTGCTGATCCTGACTCTGTATGGTGTATACAGAACCGCCAGCCACATGATGAGCCCGAAAATGGCCGGATATCTGGTTATATTTTTAAGCGCTGTTCCGGCGATCACGAATATGTCCATTACGGCGAAAACGGATATCATTACCCTGTTATTCCAGGTGGTGATGATCGAAGAGCTGATCCGCTCCCGAAAGGGAGAAGACGGGGCTTTGGGATATGCAACAGGGGCATTCCTTCTTTCCTGGACCATGAAGCCCACGGCATTGCTGTTTTCCAGTGCGGTGTTTGGCATGGGGGTTCTGGGAAATCTGGGATTGTGGCAGCAGAGATGGAGAATGGCGGGTGGATGGCGGCTCAAAACGGAGAATTCCACCGAAAACAGAGATGGCGTGATCTGTGTGGCACTTGCCATGGCGGCTCTTATGGGTATCTGGGCCAGAACACTTCTGATCACAGGAATCCCGGTTACCTCCGTCTTTTCTTCCATCTTTACCCGGATGGGATTTACCCTGAAATACCCATTCAGCGTCCAGACCATTCCTAATGCGGGAGAATCCTTAGGGCTGGCAGCGTGGTTAAGCGAGGGCATAAAAAGACTGCTGGAACTGCTATTTGCCCCCACATCGGGCGAGATGCTTCATGTATTTGTAGCCTGGGGAGCCCTGAGCCTGTGGTTTGTGATCGCCCTGTTATGTGTGTTGAAACTCCAGGGAATATCAGGACAATACCACAGATACTTTTTCTGGATCTTGCTTCCATTTACCGCAGGAAATCTGTTAAGCCTATTGATGCTGACCCAGGTAGACGGCAACTATTTTGAACTGCTCTACGTCCTATGGGGCATCTGGGGTTTTGCAGCATTGGACCGGTTAAAGCCGGGCCATTTAAAGAAAACTGCTTATGGGATGGCAGTCGTGGTTCTCTGTTATGGCGGTCTGATCACAGGTCTCACCAACTGGAGCCAGAGTGGTTGTCAGGGCTTGTTTCCGGCAAAAATGATCCATAGAGGCTACTACGATCATGAGCTGGCGGCCAGGGATCGTTTTGCGGCAGAAGGAAAAGAAGAAATCTGGAATCTTCTGGCGGCGGACAGCCGAACCAGAGTGATCGCCATAGGAAGACACACCGAGTCCTTATATCTGCCATGCTGTGTCCAGACATACGAGGACGTAACCGGAAGCCAGGGAAATGTGATGCTGGTGAAGACCATGGACAATTTTGTGGAGTTTCTGGATTATGCAAAGACCGATTACATCTATATCGAAGCCGGATGTATGGCAGAAGGGGAGCGGGCAGACACATTGACCTGTGACCTGGTGGAATATGGAATCTTAACACCGGTGTGTTATGAAAATGGCAATGTTCTGGCCCGTGTGGATGTTCACGGAGAAAAGACAGAAGAATCGGAAGAGAAGCTTGTAGAATTCAAACAAAATCGCCGGTTACAGGAACCGTGACTATAATCACAGACAGACAACTAGTAGGAAAGGGAAACCATGAGACGTTTATTATCAGTAGTAGTATCGGTATATAACGAAGAGGAGGCGCTGGCGCAGTTCTACCAGGTGACGGAAGGGATCTTAAATACCATTTCCTGGGATTACGAACTGGTGTTTGTTAATGATGGGAGCAGGGATCAAAGTCTTTCCATTTTAAACCGTTTAGCGGATAGTAACCCGAAGGTCAAGGTGGTCAGCTTCTCGCGGAACTTCGGGCATGAGGCGGCCATGATCGCGGGAATCGATTATAGCCAGGGCGACGGTATCATCTGCATGGACGCGGATCTGCAGCATCCACCGGCCTGTATTCCGGAGATTATCCGACGCTTTGAGGCCGGATACGAAGTGATCAATATGGTGCGGACGAAAAATGAATCCGCCGGATGGTTTAAGAATATGGCATCGTCAGCATTTTATAAGCTGATCAATGCCTTGTCGGATGTGAAGTTCGAGAGTAATGCATCGGATTTCTTTGCTATCAGCCGGAATGTGGCAGCCGTTTTAAAGGAAAACTACCGGGAAAAGGTCCGCTTTTTAAGGGGATATGTCCAGAATGTAGGATTTCCGAAAACAACAATTGAATATGAAGCGAGAGCAAGGGTGGCAGGAGAGAGCAAGTACAGCATCCGGAAACTGTTTCAGTTTTCTGTGAATACCATTGTCTGTTTTTCCAATCTGCCGTTGAAGCTGGGAATTTTTGCAGGAATTTTCGCAGGATTTTTAGGGCTTGTGGTACTGGTCTACACGCTGCTTACCAGAAGTGGTGCGCCCAGTGGTTATGCAACGATCGTTATCCTGAATTGTTTTATGTTTGCAATTCTGTTTCTGATCGTCGGCATTATTGGTGAATATATCTCGATTTTATTTACAGAATTGAAAGACAGACCGATCTATATTGTGCAGAATACCAGAAATTTAGGGGAAAATATAAAAAATTTATAAAAAGATAAGATATCGCCCCTAAGCTGTCCTGATTTAGGATACACTGTCTTCGAGTAAGGAGATGGTTAAATTATGAAAATTTGTGAAGCAACAACGCTTCGGATCCAAGAACTTCGCAAAGAAAAAAGAATGACCGTTTATTCCCTGATCTACCAGAGTGGAATGCCAGCTTCTACTGTGAAAAGTATTCTCAGCGGAAAAAGTAAAAATCCAGGGATTGTAAATATTGAAAAGATCGCTGAGGGGTTAGGAGTGACGATCCGGGAATTTTACGATTCAGAATTATTTGATAATCTTGATCCAGAAGACTAAAAACAATGATTGACAAAATTCTTTTTCTAACACAGAATAAAAGCAGCAGGAATATGCTGTAATGATCAGAAAAAGAAACAAGGCATTACAGGAAGGATAACCTGTAGTGCCTTTTTGTTTCACAAATGAAATAGGTAACCTATGAAGGTACTGAATCGTTGCGGAAATAGTAAAAATACGGAGGCTTGGAGTATGATCTTAATTAAAGGCGGCCGGGTGATCGACCCGGAGAAGAAGAAAGAATGGAAAGCAGATGTGGCTCTGGACGGGCAGAAGATTGCTATGATCGGTGAAATTGAGGATGATGGTACTTATGAGCAGGTGATAGATGCTGAGGGGCTGGTGGTGGCTCCGGGACTGGTGGATGTCCATGTACATTTCCGTGATCCGGGATTGACCTACAAAGAGGACATCCAGACGGGGGCGAAGGCTTCAGCGGCAGGTGGCTTCACCACGGTTGTCTGTATGGCAAATACCAAACCTCCGGTGGATAACGTGGAGACTCTTCAGCACGTGATCGCAGAAGGCAAAAAGACCGGAATCCATGTGCTGGCAGATGCAACCGTATCCGTAGGAATGAAAGGCGAGACGCTGGTGGATATGGACGCACTGAGAGCCGCTGGAGCTGCAGGCTTTACCGATGACGGGATTCCACTGATGGATGGCGCGCTGGTGAAGGCAGCCATGGAAAAGGCGAAAGAGTTAAATGTTCCATTAAGCTTCCACGAGGAAGATCCTCATTTTATCAAGAATAATGGCATCAACCATGGAAAGGTATCTGACCAGCTTGGGATCTACGGTTCCCCGGCTCTGGCAGAGGATTCCCTGGCGGCCAGAGACTGCATGATCGCCCTTCATACCGGAGCAACGGTAAATATCCAGCATATCAGCTCCCGGTATTCCGTGGAGGCTGTCCGTCTGGCGAAACGATTAGGCGCTGATGTGTGGGCAGAGGTAACCCCTCATCATTTCACCTTGACAGAGGACGCAGTTCTGACGTATGGAACCCTGGCGAAGATGAACCCGCCGTTAAGAACGGAAGAAGACCGTCAGGCTCTGATCGCAGCTTTGAAGGATGGCACCATCGATATGATCGCCACAGATCATGCGCCACATGCAGCAGAAGAAAAGGAAAAACCATTGACAGAAGCTCCAAGCGGCATCACGGGAATCGAGACTTCCCTGGCATTAGCCATTACGAACCTGGTAAAACCGGGTCATCTGACATTGCCGGAGCTGATGGAGAAGATGAGTCTGAATCCGGCCAGACTGTACCGGTTAGACTGCGGACGGATGGCAGAGGGTGCTCCGGCAGACCTGGTGATCTTTGATCCGGATGAGGAGTGGGTAGTAGAACATTTCTATTCCAAGGCATCGAATTCCCCATTTAAGGGCTGGAAGCTGACCGGTAAGGTGAAAAAGACCATCTGCGATGGAAAGGTTGTATACGAGGATTAAAAAAAGATGTACGTTTGTCCCAAAAGTGGTATACTGTACTTAGCAGTAAAATTTTTAACAGATAAAAGGAGATTAAACACATGAAGGATCAGAATTGCGCATATTGCATGCAGGGTGATTTAGTTGCTAAATTTGCTTATCCGGTCTGCCAGATGAAGACAGGTTATCTGTATCTGTTCAAAGAGCAGAGCAAGAGAGGCCGTGTGATTCTGGCATACAAAGATCATGTCAGTGAGATGATCGATATCAGTGATGAGGACCGCAACGCATTTTTCGCAGAGGTTGCACAGGTTGCCAGAGCGATTCACAAAGTATTTAACCCGGCAAAAGTAAACTACGGCGCATACGGCGATACCGGCTGCCATCTGCATATGCACATCGTTCCAAAATACAAAGACGGCGATGAGTGGGGCGGTACTTTCCAGATGAACCCGGACAAAGTATACTTAACTGACGAAGAGTATGAGGCTATGGCAGAGCAGATCCGCCGGGCTCTGTAAGACAGAGTCAGATTTTAAAACTCCTGTTGCTGTTCGCACAACGCATAAATGATAACAGGGAGTCGTGTATTTTCCGTGTTTTTATTTGGAAAGTGCTTGCAAAATAGGGATTTTCATGTACAATATATATGGCATAAAAGATGGGGCCCATAAAAAGGACCCCATTTTCTATGGTTATGGTAGCAATGGAACAACTGGTTTTGTGAGAAAGGATAGAAAGAATGATTAGTGCAAATAATGTGACTCTGCGAGTAGGAAAAAAGGCATTGTTTGAGGATGTGAATATCAAATTCACCGAGGGAAACTGTTATGGACTGATCGGTGCCAACGGTGCTGGAAAGTCTACTTTTTTAAAGATCTTATCCGGACAGCTGGAACCGACCAATGGTGATGTGGTGATCACACCAGGTCAGCGTCTGTCCTTTTTACAGCAGGATCATTTTAAATATGACGAATATCAGGTATTAGACACCGTCATCATGGGCAACAAGCGTCTGTATGAGGTGATGAAAGAGAAAGATGCCATCTACATGAAGGAGGATTTCTCTGACGAGGACGGTATCCGCGCAGCTGACTTAGAGGCAGAATTTGCGGAAATGAACGGCTGGGAGGCAGAGTCTGACGCAGCCAACTTATTAAATGGTCTGGGTGTTGATACGGAGTATCATTACAGCCTGATGAAGGATTTAACCGGTGCTTTGAAGGTTAAGGTTCTGTTGGCACAGGCGCTGTTTGGCAACCCTGACATCCTGCTTCTGGATGAGCCTACCAACCATTTAGACTTAGACGCCATTGCATGGTTAGAGGAGTTCCTGATCAACTTTGAGAATACGGTTATTGTAGTATCCCATGACCGTTATTTCTTAAACAAAGTTTGTACCCATACTGCAGACATCGACTACGGCAAGATCCAGTTATACGCAGGAAACTACGATTTCTGGTACGAGTCCAGCCAGCTGATGGTGAAACAGATGAAGGAAGCAAACCGCAAGAAAGAGGAGAAGATCAAGGAGTTACAGGAGTTTATCCAGAGATTCTCCGCCAACGCATCCAAATCCAAGCAGGCAACCTCCAGAAAGAGAGCGCTGGAGAAGATCGAGCTGGATGACATCCGTCCTTCCAGCCGTAAGTACCCGTATATCGATTTCCGTCCGGCACGTGAGATCGGTAATGAGGTTCTGACCGTTGAGAATTTGACTAAGACCATCGACGGCGTAAAGGTACTGGATCACATTTCCTTTATCTTAAACCGTGAAGATAAAGTAGCTTTGGTTGGCCCGAATGAGCAGGCCAAGACTGTATTATTCAAAATTCTGGCAGGTGAGATGGAACCGGACGAGGGAAGCTATAAGTGGGGTCTGACCACGTCCCAGTCCTATTTCCCGAAGGACAATTCTGCTGAGTTTAACAACGATGACACGATCGTAGACTGGCTGACCCAGTATTCTCCGGAGAAGGATGTGACGTATGTCCGAGGCTTCCTTGGAAGAATGTTATTTGCCGGTGAGGATGGCGTAAAGAAAGTGAAAGTCCTTTCCGGTGGAGAGAAAGTACGTTGCATGCTTTCCAAGCTGATGATCTCCGGTGCTAACGTGCTGATGTTAGATGAGCCGACTGACCACCTGGATATGGAGTCCATCACTGCGCTGAACAATGGTCTTATCAAGTTCCCGGGCGTGCTGATCTTCTCTTCCCGTGACCATCAGATCGTACAGACCACTGCAAACCGTATCATGGAGATCGTTAACGGTCAGCTGATCGATAAGATCACGACCTACGACGAATACTTAGAGAGCGATGAGATGGCTCGTAAGAGACAGGTATTCACCGTTGTGGACGATGAGAACGCAGAGAGTGAAGATGCGGAGTAGTCATTTATCACTCAATGGAATTATGACTGGATTGCTGTAATCCGGACCGATAAGCTGTAGGGGCCTGCCCCTGCAGCTTTTTAAATGTCCGGGTAAAATAGTTGGCGTCGGAAAAGCCGCACTGGAAAGCAATCTCCTGGATGGGAAGAGCCGTAGTATTTAATAGTATCAGGGCCTGGTGGATCCGGGTGTGGTTGATATAATCGGTTAAGGTCATCTGCACTTCTTTGCGGAACTGGGCGGACAGATGGGTGCTGCTGACACTGCACATGGTGGCCATCTGGCTTAAAGACAGATCCTCAGCATAGTGGAAATCAATGTGATTTAAGCAGGTGCGAACCAGGGATGATACGTTTTGACGGGAATAGTTCTGTACCAGAAGGCAGTAGCGGCGCACAATGGTCAGACCAAAGGCATCCAGATCATGCAAGGTATTCATGGATTCAATCTGGATGGCGATCTGGGTGGACAGCCGGTCGATATGAAGGGGATGGACACCTCCGGCCTGTGCCGCTTTTCGTAAAAGGGTATTTAAAATGATCATCATGTTCTGGCTGTTACGCACCAGATCATCAGTCCTGGGAACCAGATGGTGTTCGCGGAAGCGACGCTGGTATTCCAGGGCATTTTTGGTATCACCGACGGATACCGCATTCATCAACAGCTCTTCTAAAGCATAGCGCTCTTCAATGGGAGAGCGCGAAACAGATTCAAAGTTCAACTTCAGAGTCTCCTTTATAAGCATATAATTTCATATTAATCTTATGATACAATAAAATTGTGCTGAAAACAAGGAAGATTGTCATAGGTAAAAATAGGAAAAACAGGTATACTTATGGCTAAGGAGGACGGATGATGAAGAGTCTGGATGAATTTGTCAAAAAGAAGAGATATCTGGTCTGCGTGGACTCAGATGGCTGTGCCATGGACACCATGGATGTGAAGCATATCCGCTGTTTCGGTCCCTGTATGGTGAAAGAATGGGGACTGGAGGAATGGCAGGATCAGATACTGGAGCGCTGGAATGAGATCAACCTGTATTCCATGACCAGAGGAATCAACCGGTTCCTGGCATTGGCACAGGCGTTGACCGAAGTAGATAAAAATCTGAAAAAAATTGATGGGATCGAGAAGCTGGTTCAGTGGTCGGAGACAGCAGATGAGTTGTCCAACAGCTCCGTAAAAGCGGCTTTTGAGCAGAGCGGAGAGCAGATCTTCCTGAAAGCCTATGACTGGTCTGTGGCAGTGAACCAGGCGATCGGACAGCTTCCGGAAGAGCTGAAGCTGCCATTTGCAGGAGTAAAAGAAGGACTGGCAGCAGCCCATCAGGAGGCAGATGTTGCGATTGTATCCTCTGCCAATTTGGACGCTGTATTAGAAGAATGGAACCGCCACAAGCTGATGGACAGCGTAGATGTGTGCCTGACCCAGAACGTGGGAAGCAAGGCCAGCTGTATTGGAAAGATGTTAGGCTATGGCTATGAGAAGAAGCATGTGCTGATGATTGGTGATGCGCCGGGGGATTTAAAGGCGGCTCAGAAAAATGGGGTTCTTTATTATCCGATTTTAGTAAAGCATGAAAAAGAATCCTGGCAGCGATTTGTTATGGAGGCGCTTCCGAAGTTTTTAGAGGGGGCATACGAGGGGGCTTATGCCGAAGAACAGATCCAGGAGTTTAAAGAGAACTTATCGTGAGATACCAGGGTCAAAAGGTCAGAAGTTCGACGCAAGCTTGCTTGCAGGAGAATTTTTGACCTTGGGACCCGCCAAAAACATGAGTAAGTAGCCATTTTTCAAAGAAAAATGAGCGAATTACGAATGTTTTTGAGAATTGCGGGAGCACGCAGTGCAGAGCAATTCGGTATCAGAGGGGTCAAAAGCTTTTGACCCCAACATCATCGTAAGGAGAAATTTCAAAGAAAAGGAGAAGGCAGCTATGGTAGATTTGAGAAAGAAACCGTATTATTTATCGGAAGAGCAGGTTCAGTGGGTGGAAGACACGATCAATTCCATGACCATCGAGGAGAAGATCGGCCAGTTGTTCGTCAATATGGTAACCGACCGTTCTCCAGAGGCATTAAAAGAGGTCGTTGACACTTATCATCCGGGTGCCATCCGTTACCAGAACGCTCCGGCAGATGTGCTTTATGATCAGAACAAGACCTTACAGGAGGCGTCCAGAATCCCGTTGTTGATCGCTTCCAACTGTGAACAGGGCGGTAACGGAGGTGTCGGCGGCGGCACTCCGATCGCATGCGGCGCAGCCATCGCTTCCACTGGAGATGAAGAGAATGCGTATCTGATGGCAAAGGTCGGCGCGGCAGAGAGCTGGGCAGTAGGCTGTAACTGGAACTTTGCCCCGATCGTAGACTTAACCTATAACTGGAGGAATACCATTGTCCAGATCCGTGCATTTAATAACGTTCCGGACGATGTAATCCGTTATTCCAAGGCATTTTTCAAGGGAACCAAGACACGGGAGATGGCTACCTGCATGAAACATTTCCCTGGTGATGGAACGGAGGAAAATGATCAGCATCTGATCATGGGCGTTAATGAGATGTCCTGTGAAGAGTGGGATCAGACTTACGGAAAGGTATACAAAGCCCTGATCGATGAGGGTGTTATGACCGTTATGGCAGGCCACATTGCTCTGCCTGCATATTCCAGAAAATTAAGACCTGGCATCAAGGATGTGGATATCCGTCCGGCAACTCTGGCTCCAGAGCTGATCACCGACCTGTTAAAAGGCCAGTTAGGCTTTAACGGACTGGTAGTGACCGACGCGTCCCATATGATCGGTATGTTTGGCGCGACTGTTCCGAGAAGTGAGCAGGTGCCGGGCGCTATTGCAGCAGGCTGTGATATGTTCCTGTTCTTCAATGACCGGGAAGAGGATTTTGGCTACATGATGGAAGGCTATAAGAACGGAACCATCACCGAGGAGCGTTTAAATGATGCCCTGCACCGTATTTTAGGCTTAAAGGCGGCGTTGAATCTCCATATCCACAAGAAAGAGGGAACTCTGATGCCTCCGAAGGAGGGATTATCCGTTGTTGGATGTCCGGAGCATCATCAGATCGCAGCCCAGATCGCAGACCAGTATGTAACTCTGGTAAAAGACCGTGAGAATTACCTTCCGATGACTCCTGAGAAATACAAACGTATCAAGCTGGTATTTATCGGTGGCGAAGGCAGAGTTATCGCTGGCCAGTTATTAAAGGGCAACGATGAGGTGATCAAGGAAGATGTGATCCGTCAGCTGGAAGCGGCTGGATTTGAGGTTGACGCAGAAGAACCGGTTCTGAAGGGCAAAATGGAAGAGTTCAAGAAGCGGTTTGATGCAGTGCTGCTGATCCTCAGCGTGGAAGGTTTTGCCCAGTATAACGTGATGCGTGTGAAATGGAATCTGCCGATCAAGCAGCCATGGTATATGAGTGAGGTACCTACCATTGTTGCTTCCTTGACTTATCCGAATATGCTGATCGATGTGCCGATGGCAAGATGTTACGCAAATGCTTACATGAACCATCCGGAAGCAGTCCATGCGCTGATCGAGAAGCTGATGGGCAGATCCGAATTCAAGGGAGCTTATAATGATAATGTATTCTGTGGACGCTGGGAGACCAGATTTTAACGAGATCTTGTAAAGATCCAGATTCTGGGAAAATACGAACAGGCAGAGAGAATAGCGTTATTGTACACGGGTAGGCATTTTCTGAACTGAAAATGCCGTATGATACAGTGTTGGTAACAGAATGGCTGTTCTGAACATGGCGTTTCCTGCATATAATAGAATAAAAAGCAACCAGGACTCGCTATGAGACGAGAAGAATGGTATTGGGCAATCTGGCTGTGGGGCCTGATTGCCCTTTTTATTTCAGTGGATGTGTATGACAATTTCGGCGGTGGGGCGGCCTTGCGGGCGGAAAGAAGTGTGGCAGCAGGGGGTGGTGCGGTGCTGGAAGGAACGTCAGAGTCTGATCTGGTGGAAGCTGCGCTGCCTGGGCAAAGGTCCGGAATCAGACAGGAAGCTGCCGCGACATTGGAAGGATCACGGAAAGAGATTGCCTTGACTTTCGATGATGGTCCCCATCCTGTTTATACAAAACTTCTCTTAGACGGACTTCGGGAACGAGGCATTAAGGCCACATTTTTCCTGATCGGCCAGAATCTGGACGGTAACGAGAACCTGGTGCGCCAGATGAAGGAGGATGGCCATCTGATCGGAAATCACAGCCAGAAGCATATGCAGCTGACTGCAGAAGCCGTGAAGGATGCCTGCAGCCAGATCCAATGGACCAATGAAAAAATCCAGGCGATCACCGGAGAAAGTCCGCAGTACATTCGCCCGCCTTATGGTTCCTGGAGCGAGGAACTGGAATGTGTGGTACCTATGACGGTGGTTCTGTGGGATATTGATCCCCTGGACTGGAAGGTGCAGAATACCAGGCAGATCGTGGATCATGTGGTAAAACGGGTTCAGGATGGAAGTATCATTTTATTGCACGATTCTTATGAGACATCTGTGGAGGCGGCACTGGAAATCATTGACACCTTATCCGCAAATGGCTATAATTTTGTTACAGCAGATGAACTGGTGATCGAATGAAGGATGAGAGATTATGGATTTATTTGATTATATGAGAACCAACACGATGAAACAGGAATCCCCGTTAGCCTCCCGCATGCGGCCGGAGACTCTGGATCAGGTAGTAGGTCAGAAACATATCGTAGGGCCCGGAACCCTGCTTTACCGGGCAATTAAGGCCGACCAGCTGGGCTCCATCATTTTCTATGGCCCGCCAGGAACCGGCAAGACCACTCTGGCGAAAGTGATTGCCCACACCACCAAAGCGGAATTCTGCCAGATCAACGCCACCGTAGCAGGTAAAAAGGATATGGAAGAGGTGGTTCAGAAAGCCAAGGATACTTTGGGGATGTATGGGAGACGGACGATCCTTTTTGTAGATGAGATCCACCGTTTTAATAAGAGCCAGCAGGATTATCTGTTACCGTTCGTGGAGGATGGAACCCTGATCCTGATCGGCGCCACCACGGAAAATCCTTATTTTGAGGTGAATGGGGCGCTTCTTTCCCGTTCCCGCATTTTTGAGTTAAAGGCCCTGGAAAAAGAGGATATCCTGGAGCTGCTTCACCGGGCTGTGACCGATGTGGAAAAGGGCATGGGAAGTTATCGGGCAGTTCTGGATGAGGATGCGGCTGATTTTCTGGCAGATGTGGCCAATGGGGACGCCAGGGCGGCGTTAAATGCCCTGGAACTGGGTGTTCTGACTACACCAAGAGCTGAGGACGGCAAGATCCATATCGATCTGGAGGTGGCCCAGGAGTGTATCCAGAAGCGGGCAGTCCGCTATGATAAGGACGGCGATAATCACTATGATACCATTTCGGCTTTTATTAAAAGCATGCGGGGGTCTGATCCGGACGCAGCGGTTTACTATCTGGGCCGGATGCTCTACGCAGGAGAAGATATCAAATTTATTGCCAGAAGAATCATGATCCACGCGGCAGAGGATGTAGGCATGGCAGATCCCCAGGCGTTAAATGTAGCAGTCAGCGCTGCTCAGGCAGTGGAGCGGATCGGTATGCCGGAAGCGCGGATCATACTGGCTGAGGCAGTGATCTATATAGCCTCAGCACCGAAGAGCAATTCCGTGATATCGGCCATTGACCAGGCTATGGAGGCAGTCCGCACAGAGAAGACCAGGCCGGTTCCGGTCCACCTTAAGGACACGCACTATAAGGGGGCAGAGAAACTTGGACATGGCGCCGGATACCTGTACCCCCATGATTTCCCGGGGCATTACGTGAAACAGCAGTATCTCCCGGATGGGATGGAAGGAAGGACATTCTATCATCCGTCCGATGAAGGATTTGAAAAGGAAGTCAAAAACATCTTTTCAACGAGAAAAAAATAGTCTATAATAAAAATAACTATGAAAGTACCGTGTACGTGAGTATAGTTTAAAGGCGGCGTTCACGCCGCCTGGTATCTGATCTTCTGGATTATTCACAGGAAATCCCAAGACATATTTTTTAGATAAAAAGATCCAGTATTGTTATGGACAGGTTTGGACAGGCTGGAAGAATGGAAAAAGAAAAAGGAGAAGCATATGCGTGAAAAACTGCAGACATTACCGTTAACACAGTTAAAAGAGATTGCGAAATCCCAGGGCATGAAGGGTGTCAGTGGAATGAAAAAAAGCGATCTTATCGATCTTTTATGCCAGAAAGCAGAAGAAAGCCAGGGAGAGACAGGCGTGACTGAGACACCGGCCCGTACCGAGAGCCAGAACCGTACTGAAAGTCAGAACCGTACCGAGAGCCAGAGCCGTACTGAAGGTCAGAACCGTACTGAGAACCAGAGCCGTACTGAAAATCAGCCACGTTCTGAAGGCCAGATGCGTCCATATAACCAGTACCGTCAGAATAATTACCAGTCCCGCAATGATGGCCAGTACCGCCAGAACAGAACTTATGGCCAGTATAACCGTCAGGACCGTAACGACAGCCGTACTGATAACCGTTCGGACCGTACCGATAGCCGCGCAGACAGCCGCACGGATAACCGTTCGGACCGTACCGATAGCCGCGCAGACAGCCGCATGGATAATCGTTCAGACCGTAACGATAACCGCACAGACAGCCGCACCGATTATCGTCAGGACAGAGCTGCGGGGACCATGGAGCAGAATCTGTCTGCCCAGTCATCTGCCCAGCAGAGCATCCAGAACCCGTCAAACAGCTATTCTGAACGTACAGAACGCACATACCAGACGAATCCGGCTCCGATCGAACCGCTTCCACAGGAACCTGCGGATTTAGACAGTGGCATTGAAGCGAATGGTATCTTAGAGGTTATGCCGGACGGTTTTGGATTTATTCGTTGTGAGAACTTCCTTCCGGGTGAGAATGATGTTTATGTGGCGCCATCCCAGATCCGCCGTTTCAATTTAAAGACTGGTGATGTGATCGTGGGAAGCCGTAGGATCAAGACTGCCCAAGAGAAATTCGCAGCACTTCTGTATATTAAGACGGTGAATGGTTATCCGCTGTCTTCTCTGGAGCACAGACCGAATTTCGAGGATCTGACCCCGATCTTCCCAAATCAGAGACTTCATATGGAAACTCCTGGAAGAGCCAATTCCATTGCCATGCGTGTGCTGGATCTGTTAGCTCCGATCGGTAAAGGACAGAGAGGTATGATCGTGTCCCCTCCAAAAGCAGGTAAGACCACCCTGTTAAAACAGGTAGCCCAGGCGATTACCACCAATCATCCGGATATGCATCTGATCATCCTGCTGATCGATGAACGTCCGGAGGAGGTTACGGATATTAAGGAATCGGTTGTGGGAGATCAAGTAGAAGTCATCTATTCTACCTTCGATGAACTGCCAGAACGCCATAAGCGGGTATCTGAGATGGTTGTGGAACGTGCCCGCCGTCTGGTAGAGCATGGCCGGGACGTCATCATTTTATTAGACAGCATTACCCGTCTGGCAAGGGCATATAATATTGTGGTTCCGCCAAGCGGACGTACTCTATCCGGTGGTATGGACCCGGCGGCGCTTCATATGCCGAAGCGTTTCTTTGGAGCAGCCCGCAATATGCGTGAGGGCGGCAGCTTAACCATTCTCGCAACAGCCCTGGTCAATACCGGAAGCCGTATGGATGATGTGGTCTACGAGGAGTTTAAGGGAACCGGCAACATGGAACTGGTACTTGACCGTAAATTATCTGAAAAACGCATCTTCCCGGCTATCGATATTTTGAAATCCGGTACCCGTAATGATCAGCTGCTTTTAACACCAGAGGAGCAGGAATGTGTGGACAGTATCCGCAAAGCGACCAACAGCTTAAAGCCGGAAGACTCGGTAGAACAGGTATTAAATCTGTTTGCACGTACCAGAACCAACAAAGAATTTATTGAAATTGCGAAAAAAACACGTTTTTCTTAATTTTTTCGCTTGCATTACCATTGATCCTATGCTATACTATGTAGGCTGCTTATTATGATAAAAAGTGGCTTTCTAGTCACAATTAATAGAAAATAACTTGAGAGGTGAAAATCATGAGAGAAGGAATCCATCCAGCATACTATCAGGCAAAGGTTACCTGCAACTGCGGTAACGAGTTCGTAACAGGCTCTACAAAGCCAGAGATCCACGTTGAGGTTTGCTCCAAGTGCCATTCATTCTACACTGGCCAGCAGAAAGCTGCTGCAGCTCGTGGACGTATTGACAAGTTCAATCGTAAGTATGGCGTAAACGCTGGTAAATAAACAGAGTATGAGGAGAACAGGTTGAGTCTGTAGTGGAAACACACATACTCAGCCTTTTTTCTTGTTTTATTTCAGTCGAGAAGACTCCTGCCTTTTCAGGTGGTGAGTCATAACGTTCGACTTGAAAATAGTTCAGTATCTTCATGGTTATATCACTTTTTTTTCGAAAGGAGTAGATTCATGAAATATTCCGGAATCGGCGGTCAGGCCGTCATTGAAGGAATCATGATGAAGAACAAGGACGATTACGCCGTAGCAGTCCGCAAGCCGGATGGTCAGATCGAGGTTCAGACAGACCGCTACGTAAGCATGACGGAAAAGGTGAAATTTTTCTCCCTTCCATTTATCCGCGGCGTGTTCAGTTTTGCCGATTCCATGATCTTGGGCATGCGCGCCTTGACTTTTTCCACCAGTTTTTTCGAGGATGACGAGGATTCCAGTCCGAGCAGATTTGAACTGTGGTTGGATAAGGTTTTTGGCGAGAAACTGGAGAAAGTGCTGATGGCAGCAGTTATGGCATTTTCCGTGGTGGCGGCAGTTGGTATCTTTATGATCCTTCCGCTGGCATTAAGCAGTCTTTTAAGACCGTGGATCACGTCCGATACGCTGATGGCATTTTTAGAAGGCGTTCTTCGTCTGGTGATTTTCATTTTATACATCAAACTGGTTTCTAATATGGAAGATATCCGCCGTACCTTTATGTATCACGGCGCAGAACATAAATGCATCAACTGCATTGAGCACGGTATGGTGCTGAATGTGGAAAATGTCAGAAAAAGTTCCAAACAGCATAAACGCTGCGGAACCAGCTTTCTGATCATTGTGATGATGATCAGTATCCTGTTCTTCATGGTGATCCGTGTGGATGGGATTTTATTAAAGATTGTAAGCCGGATCGTACTGATCCCGGTGATTGCGGGTGTGTCCTATGAGTTTTTGCGTCTGGCTGGAAGAAGTGACAATCCGATCGTCAACTTTTTGAGCAAGCCGGGTCTGTGGATGCAGAATATGACGACCAAGGAGCCGGATGATTCCATGATCGAGGTGGGAATCGCTTCTGTAGAGGCGGTTTTTGACTGGAAGACCTATTTAAAAGAGACATTTCCGGACCAGTATCCGGAAGGCAGCTTATGACGGCGGCAGAGCTGATCGCCCAGGCGGCGAAACGGCTGTCTGATGCCGGAGTGCCGGAGCCGGAGCTGGATGCGAAGATATTATTTCTGGAAGCGTTCCACATGGATCAGGTGCATTTCCTTATGAATCGGATGCGGCCGCTGACAGAGGAACAGAGAGCGCAGCAGGAGACGTATGAGGTGATGATCGACCGGAGGAGTGCCCGTGTGCCGCTGCAGCAGATTCTGGGCAGCCAGGAATTTATGGGGCTGACCTTCCGCGTGACGCCGGATGTGCTGATTCCGAGACAGGATACGGAGACCTTGGTGGAACAGGTACTGCAGGAGCAGAAAGACCCGGATATCCGTCTGCTGGATCTGTGTACCGGATCCGGCTGTATTGCCATCAGCCTGGCAGTCATGGGCGGTTACCGGGATGTGACGGCAGCGGACTTATCGGAAGCAGCGCTGAAAGTAGCTGCGGAAAATGCGGATCATTTATTACAGGAACGCTGGAAAGAGGGATGCCGGTTTACCTTGCGCCGGGGAGATCTGTTCGAGGCTTTAAAACCAGGAGAAAGGTTCGATGTCTTAACCTCCAATCCGCCATATATCCCTACAGAGGTGGTTCGTGGACTGGAGCCGGAGGTAAAGGACCATGAGCCGTGGATGGCATTAGACGGTACAGAGGATGGGCTGGCATTTTACCGGAGAATTGCCCATGAAAGTAAAGCCTGGTTAAATCCAGGGGCTTGCATCTACCTTGAGATCGGTTATGATCAGGGCGAGGCAGTCAGCAGACTGTTAGAAGCGGCTGGATTTTGTAACATACAAGTGATCAAGGATCTGCCTGGTCTTGACCGGGTGGTGAGAGCAGAGATAAAAAAGTGAGCGGTTTCTGATCCTGCACAGTGGGAGAGATCGCGCCAGGAGTAGAAAGAATAATAGGAGGTTTCCATGTTTGATCGTTTAGATGACATTTTGATCCATTATGAAGAACTGATGCTGGAACTGAACAATCCTTCCGTTGCGGAAGATCAGAACCGTTTCCGCAAGCTGATGAAGGAGCAGGCAGATTTAGCTCCATTGGTAGACACATACAAAGAATACAAACAGGCAAAGCAGGACGAGCAGGACAGCTTAGCTTTACTGGAAGAAGAAAAAGACGAAGAGATGCGTGAATTAGCGAAGGAAGAACTTTCTGATGCGAAAAAACGCATTGAGGAGCTGGAGAACCAGTTAAAGATCCTTCTTCTGCCAAAGGACCCGAATGATGATAAGAACATCATCATGGAGATCCGCGCAGGCGCAGGCGGTGATGAGGCAGCTTTATTTGCGGCTGAGTTATACCGTATGTATGTGAACTATGCAGAGAGCCAGAGATGGAAAGTCGAGTTAGTCAGCGTCAATGAAAATGGAATTGGCGGTTTCAAGGAAGTGGTTGCCATGATCACAGGGAAAGGTGCTTATTCCAAGTTAAAATACGAGAGCGGCGTACACCGTGTACAGCGTGTGCCGGAAACTGAGAGCGGCGGACGTATCCATACTTCCACTGCAACGGTAGCCGTTATGCCGGAGGCAGAGGATGTAGATGTCCAGATCGACATGAAGGACTGCCGTATCGATGTGATGCGTGCATCCGGTAATGGTGGACAGTGTGTCAATACCACAGATTCCGCAGTACGTCTGACTCATATTCCGACTGGCATCGTGATCTACAGCCAGACCGAGAAATCCCAGTTACAGAACAAGGAGAAAGCTTTCCGTCTTCTGCGTTCCAAGTTATACGACATGGAGTTAGAAAGAAGACAGAATTCTGAGGCTGAGGAGAGAAGAAGCCAGATCGGTACCGGAGACCGTTCTGAGAAGATCCGTACCTACAACTTCCCACAGGGACGCGTGACAGATCACCGGATCGGCCTGACCCTGTATAAGTTAGACAAGATCATGAACGGCGATATCCAGGAGATCATCGATGCCTGCATCGCGGCTGACCAGGCTGCCAAACTGGCGAAGATGAACGAGAACTAAAATCCACTATATCGGGGAATGCCATGAAGGATAGATCTGCCGGTTGCGGGACCGGTGGATTTATACGTGTAATTATGAATGGATGGAATCGTTAACAAATGGTTAGCGATAATTGCAACAGGAGGAGTCATATGGAACAGTCAAAGGTGTATTTTACAACCTTTAAAGCAACAGAACACGAAAATCTGCTTCAGAAGCTGCATCGTCTGATGAAAACAGCCGGATTTGAGCAGATCGATTTTACAGACAAATACGCAGCCATCAAGATTCATTTTGGTGAGTACGGAAACCTTGCGTTCCTTCGGCCAAACTATGCAAAGGTCGTAGCAGATTATGTAAAAGAATTAGGTGGAAAGCCATTTTTAACAGACTGTAACACCTTGTATGTAGGAAGCCGTAAGAATGCCCTGGATCATTTAGATACGGCTTATGTCAATGGATTTTCTCCACTGCAGACCGGCTGCCATGTGCTGATCGCTGATGGATTAAAGGGAACCGATGAAACCTTAGTCCCATTGAATGGCGAATATGTAAAAGAAGCGAAGATCGGTCATGCCATTATGGATGCTGACGTATTTATTTCCCTGACCCATTTTAAGGGCCACGAGATGACCGGATTTGGCGGCACCATCAAAAATATAGGCATGGGCTCCGGCTCCAGAGCTGGTAAGATGGAGCAGCACTGTGATGGAAAGCCAAGTGTTGACCAGTCCCTGTGTGTAGGCTGCGGTGCCTGCGGACGGATCTGTGCCCATGGCGCTCCGGTGATCAAAGACCGGAAAGCCACCATTGACCATGACAAATGTGTAGGCTGCGGACGGTGTCTGGCTGTCTGCCCGAAGGATGCCATTGCAGCGGATTATAATGATTCCCTGAAGGTGTTAAACTGCAAGATGGCAGAGTACAGCCTGGCAGTCTGCAAGGACCGTCCATGTTTCCATGTGTCCCTGATCTGTGATGTGTCCCCGAACTGTGACTGTCATCCAGAAAATGATATTCCGATCATTCCGAATATCGGCATGCTGGCTTCCTTTGACCCGGTTGCCTTAGACCAGGCCTGCGCAGATCTCTGCAATCAGCAGACCCCGGTCGCATCCAGTATTCTTGGAGAGAATATCAAGGCTCATGGCAATCACGAGGGTCATGATCATTTCCACATGGTACATCCAGATACCGAGTGGAGAACCTGTATCGAGCATGCAGTGAAGATTGGTCTGGGAACCGACCAGTATGAAATGGTAAGAATTTAATAAATCCCGATAACAAAAGAGAAAGCTCATCCTGTGGAAGAAAATCAAAATCCACAGGGTGGGCTTTTTATGTCATAGGAAACTTTGTCCTATGACATAAAAACGCTCCGCGGGATGCGCACTCGCACGAAGAAGAAATATGTCGCAAGCGACCGCGCTCGGCGCGAGAATGTGCCAAGGCACATTCTTTTTCATGTTTGGAACCTGGATCGGAATGGAGGAAACGATGAGAAAGCATGGGAAAATACGAACCCTTCATAGGGCAGTTCCGATCTTTCTGGCTGCCCTTAGCCTGATAAGCGGCAGCATACTTGCAGACCTATGCACAGAACGGCTAGAGGAACAGAAACAGGAGCAGGAGATTCAGAAACAGGAACAATTAGCAGAGCTTGTCAAGGAATCCTCAAAAATATCTCCAATAGACTTTGCATATCTTATATCATGCAATCCGGATACAGCTGCCTGGCTTTACATCCCGGAAACGAACATTGACTATCCGGTGGTTCAGGGTAAGGACAATGAAACTTATATGACCAGAAATTTTTATGGAGAGGAGGCCCCAAGCGGTACGATTTTCCTGGATTACCAGTCAGCACTCCGGCAGAAAAACTATGTCTTCTACGGCCATAACATGAAAAATGGCACGATGTTCCGCGATATTGCCCGTTACGCTGAGAAAACCTATTTTGATACCCACCGCCAGATCTGGCTTTACACTCCACAGGAAACTCTGGAACTGGAAGCGGTGGAATGGTTCAGCGCACCCAATTCCCGGGAGCTGCGGGAACAGTGCCTGACAGAACAGACGAAAGGAACCTATGTTTTTGTTACCTGCAGCTATGATGGCAAGGACAACCGGGGAATTTTGTGGGCACGTGAAGTATCACGAGTGGAATTGCCAAACAAAAAAAGTTATGGTATGATGTTGTTCGGAATTGATGAAAACAAATCAAGCATTGTTGATAGAAAGCAAGGAAAGAGTAACCTTCAGGCAGGCGGATAGATCCCGGAAAACGGAATATCGGATACGGAATATCGGATAGAACTGCAGGAGCGTTACAGGAGGATGATATTATGGGAAAATATTTTGGAACTGATGGTTTCCGTGGAGAGGCAAATGTAACCCTGACCGTGGAGCACGCATACAAGGTAGGCCGTTTTTTAGGCTGGTATTATGGACAGAAAACACCTGGTGAGAAGTGCCGTATCGTTATTGGTAAAGATACAAGAAGAAGCAGCTATATGTTTGAGTATTCCCTGGTGGCAGGTCTGACCGCTTCCGGCGCAGATGTTTACCTGCTCCATGTCACCACGACCCCAAGTGTGTCTTACGTGGTCCGCACCGAGGATTTTCACTGTGGAATCATGATCTCAGCCAGCCATAATCCATATTATGATAATGGAATCAAGGTCATCAATGAGAAGGGCGAGAAGCTGGAAGAGAGCGTCATTGAGAAGATCGAGAGCTATTTAGATGGTGAGAGCGGTGAGATTCCATTTGCAACGAAGGAAAACATTGGCCGTACTGTGGACTTTGCAGCAGGAAGAAACCGTTATATCGGCTATCTGATCTCCATCGCTACCCGTTCCTTTAAGAACAAGAAGGTGGGATTAGACTGTGCCAACGGAAGCGCATCTGCCATTGCGAAGAATGTATTCGATGCTTTAGGCGCTGAGACATATGTCATCAACAATGAGCCAAATGGTTTAAACATCAACACAGACTGTGGCTCCACCCATATCCATGTACTGCAGGATTTCGTAAAGAAGAATCATTTAGATGTGGGATTTGCGTATGATGGCGACGCAGACCGTTGTATCGCAGTGGATGAAAATGGTGAAGTGGTTGACGGTGACAGGATCATGTATGTCTGCGGTAAATATATGAAGGAACAGGGAAGCCTGGTCAATAATACCATTGTGACAACCATCATGTCGAACTTCGGTCTCTATAAGGCTCTGGACAGAGAGGGCATTGCCTATGAGAAAACAGCCGTAGGTGACAAATATGTATACGAAAATATGTCCGCTAACGGTCATTGTCTCGGCGGTGAGCAGTCCGGCCATATCATTTTCAGCAAGAACGCAACCACCGGAGACGGTATTCTGACATCCTTAAAGGTGATGGAGGCCATGCTGGAGAAGAAACAGTCCTTAGGCAAGCTGGCTTCTGAGGTGGAGATCTTCCCACAGGTATTAAAAAATGTGAAAGTAAAGGACAAAAAAGCAGCACAGGATGATGCGGCTGTACAGGCAGAGGTGGCGAAGGTGACAGAGAGCCTTGGCGACGATGGAAGAATCCTTCTGCGTCAGTCAGGAACGGAACCGGTAGTCCGCGTTATGGTTGAGGCACCGAGTCTGGAAATCTGTGAGAAATATGTAGATCAGGTCATCCAGGTCATGAAAACCCAGGGGCACGTTCTGTAATCTGATATGGAATATGGCATAGTTTTTAGAAAAAATGATTAGAAAAAATGATCTGACAGACCATTTTGTGTCTTGAAACCGTCTTTTAGATATGCTATACTATAGGAACTATTTTGTAACGCTTCACCGCGTTACCAATTCTAAAGCAAAGGGATGATGAAGATGGGGTTAGACCTGTAAAAGCAAAGATGTACATTATCTACAAGTATAGCGTGATTTACCGACTCCAAAGCCTGGTCCTATGCTGACAAGGTCAGCGCACACAGGTATATGATTCATAACGAAAACAAACACGAAAGCAAAATTCAGGAGGAAGTTATCATGTTAAATTATCAGAGATATAAAAGAGTACCAGTAGTGAATTTTCCAGAGAGAACCTGGCCGGACAAGGAGATCATGAAAGCGCCGATCTGGTGCAGTGTAGACCTTCGTGACGGCAACCAGGCATTGGTAGAGCCAATGGTGGTAGAGGAGAAGATCGAGTTCTTCAATATGCTGATCAAATTAGGCTTCAAGGAGATAGAGATCGGTTTCCCGGCTGCGTCCCAGATTGAGTATGATTTCTTAAGACAGTTAGTAGAGCGCCGCATGATTCCTGATGACGTAAGAGTGCAGGTTCTGGTACAGTGCAGAGAGCATCTGATCAAGAGAACCTTTGAAGCGATCCAGGGCATCAAGAATGTGGTGGTTCATATTTACAATTCCACATCCACACTGCAGCGTGATGTGGTATTCCATAAAGGGAAAGATGAGATCACCCAGATCGCGATCGAGGGTACCAAGCTGGTAAAGAAATATGCAGAGAATTTTGACGGCAACATCGTATTAGAGTATTCTCCGGAAAGCTTTACCGGAACAGAATTAGATTATGCATTAGAGATCTGTACGGCAGTTCAGGATACCTGGGGTGCCACCAAGGAGAATCCGATCATCATCAACCTGCCATCTACCGTTGAGATGAACACACCGAACGTATATGCAGATCAGATCGAATGGATGAACACCCATTTCAAGAACCGTGAAAGCATCATTTTAAGCGTTCATCCTCACAATGACCGTGGTACCGGCGTTGCAGCAACGGAACTGGCATTATTAGCAGGTGCTGACCGTGTTGAGGGTACTTTATTCGGCAACGGCGAGCGTACCGGTAATGTCGATATTCTGACCTTGGCTTATAACATGTTCTCCCAGGGCATCAATCCGGAGCTGGAGATCGAGAATATTCGTGAGATCGCAGAGGTTTACGAGCGCTGCACCAAGATGGATATTCCGGAGAGACACCCGTATGCCGGTAAACTGGTATTTACTGCATTCTCCGGTTCTCATCAGGATGCTATCAATAAGGGTATGCAGGCTCTTAAAGAACGCAACAGCCAGTACTGGGAGGTTCCATATCTGCCGATCGATCCAAGCGATATCGGAAGAGAGTATGAGCCGATCGTCCGTATTAACAGCCAGTCCGGCAAAGGCGGCGTAGCCTTTGTTATGGATACTTTCTTCGGCTTCAAGCTGCCGAAGGGTATGCACAAGGAGTTTGCAGACATCATCCAGGCGATTGCAGAGAAGCAGGGCGAGGTTGCACCGGAGCAGATCATGGAGCAGTTCCGCCTCAACTATACAGAGCGCAAAGAGCCGATCCACTTCCGCAAGTGTCAGATCCACGACACCGAGACAGCAGACGGCGATTTCGCTACACTGGTTACAGTTACTTACACCAACCATGGAATTGAGAAGACCTTCGAAGGTATCGGTAATGGACCGATCGATGCGATGCAGAAGGGTCTGGAGAAAGAACTCGGCATCGAGATCCGCGTACTGGATTACAGCGAGCATGCATTGACATCCGGTTCCGGAGCAGAGGCGGCTTCTTATATCCATCTGATGGATGTGAAGAGTGGAAAGGTTACCTACGGTGTTGGCATCAGCTCCAACATCACAAGAGCGTCCTTCCGTGGTATCTTCAGTGCAGTGAACAGACTGTTTTACTAATAAAAAAGCCACTGACAGTTTCAGATATGAGAAATCATATGAGAAACTGCCAGTGGCTTTTTATATGATAGGAAATTGCGTCCTATCATATAAAAACGCCCCGCGGGATCGCATTGAATTATCTTGGGCCACCGGTCTGTCCGGGAGTCAGATTACTGTAAGAAGAACTGCCAGAGCTGCCGGAGGAGGAAGAACCTCCAGGTGCTGATGAACTGCCGGAGGAGGAAGAATTTCCAGGGCCTGACGAACTGCCGGAAGAGGAAGAATCTCCCGGTGCTGACGAACTGCCGGAAGATGGAGTGCTGGAGGAAGAACCTCCAGGGCCTGTCGTTCCGCCACTTACTACGGTAGTAGCACAAGAATTGCCGGGTGTTGTGGTCGTAGTATTAGGACTGGAGCTGTTTCCATTCGCAATATATGCGCCATCTGAACCAAAGCTATAAGAAACGCCATCGATGGTCAGGGTCTTGTTGGCTGCCATTTTGCCGGAATCCGATGGATTTAAGTAATAATACTTACCATTCAGATTCAGCCATCCGGTTAGCATATGTCCGGACTCATTAAAATAATACCAGGCATTCTCAATCTGTTTCCAGCCCTTAGACATGGCGCCGGAGTTTGGATTCATATAATACTTGTTGGTTCCATCACTGAGCCATCCGGTCATCATTTTACCATCTGTATTCAAATAATAGTAGATATCATTGATCTTCTGCCATCCGGTCATCATCTTGGCGTCAGAACCGAAATAATACCAGCTGTTGTTGATCTGCTTCCACCCGATCACCACCTTGCCGGAAGTGTCTGCATAGAACCAGCCATTATCCATCTGCCACCAGCCGGTAGTCATAGCGCCGCTGCTCTTTAGATAATAATAATCATTACCTATTTTTAACCATCCGGTGACCATCGTACCATTTTCATATAGATAGTAAAATTTGCCCTGATCTGTGATCCAGCTGCTGGCCACCATGGTTCCATCCGGACGGAAGAAATACCATTTGTTGTCGATCTTTTTCCAGCCTGTGGTCATCTTCCCTGAGGACTGATCCATATAATAGTAAGCCCCATCGGAGGTTCCCAGCCATCCTTTGCGGAGATTGCCGCTGCTGTCATAATAAACCCACTGGTTGTCTACTTTATTCCAACCGGTAGCAGCCATGGAAGGAACGGTAGAAGCCAGGGTCATCACCCCGAGAAAGCCTGCAAAAAGCATCGCTTTCAGATGTTTCCGATTGATCATAATCACCCTCCTACTGAAAAGTTACACATTTCCTATAAAATCAGCATCTGTGATTTTGATGCAGTTATAAGCTTTTGTAACAATAACGTTTCTCTAAGTATAGCATACCTGCCATAAAAATTGTAGGAAAAATTCCTGTAAAATTCTTACAACTTTCAGTCCCGAAGTGTGACTGGTCATGGTATCCTAATGGATCTGTTCATGGAGACGGCGGTAATACCGTTTCGCATAGCGGTACATGATGATCGTATATTCACCAAATTCCTCACCAAGCTCGCTTTTATAAACAGCCCATAAACTCCATAGGAATCCGCCAAGAGCCACATAAGAATAGATCACAGTCCGTTCTTCCTCCGTCGGTTCCCGATGCAGGTAGATGTGGATCAGCCAGTCCATCTGTTCCTCGTTCAGATAGGAATAGATTCCGCACATGGCAACATCGATCAGCGGATCGCACATGCCGCAGTATTCCCAGTCGATCAATTTCAGATCTCCATCTGGAAGAAACAGAAAATTATCAACATTGCTGTCAATATGGGCAATGGTCTTCGGACGGTTCAGGGTATCCAGATGGTCCATCAGCGTATTCATCCGGTCTTTTACGACTTCATAGTCTTCAAATGGGATACCGCCGTGTTTGATGCACAGATTTTCATAAAATGCGATCCGTTCCCGGATATCAAAGGAATGCTTCAGCTGGATTCCGGACTGATGGAGCTTTGTCACCAGATCCATGCATTGCTGCATATCCGATTCCTTGTGGACATCTGCATTTCTGGAATTTTCATAATATTCTGTGATCTTATAGCCGGTATCCCGGTTAAAATAGATCACATGCTCTGTAATTCCAAGACTCGCCACTGCCTCCAGCACATCTCCCTCCTGATGACGGTTGATCAGCAGTCCTGTACCGGGACCTGGAACCCTGCAGATATAAGATTTGCCATGAACCTGGAACAAGAATGATTTATTCGTCATTCCGGACTTTAAACAGTGGATATTGTGAATCTCTGATTCCGGGATCTGGAAAACAGAAGAAATCAGTTCCATGGCCTGGTTGTTGGAATGGTTCTGATAGCTTTCATCAAATACCCGAAGTTCTTCCAGATTTTCAAATTCATATACCTGATCAGAAGGCTGGCGGTTGATATCCATCTCCATGTGCTCTGCCTGGCTTAATACCTCATCCGCAGACTGGCCGCCAATGTTTGTAATCCCGGCTTCCTTTATGCGCTTTCTTGCAGTGCCATTTAACAGCTCCATCATGACATTTTCCCAATAAAACTGCTCTGTGCCCGGAAGCGTGTAGTACACCTCCAGAATTGGAAGAAACGCAGCAAGCCACTGGGATGACATATAGACAGGTCCATACATCACATAGCAGTCATGTCCGCCGATCTCTACGTTCTGGATACGTCCCTTTTTATTATAAGAAAGACTCCATTCAGAAGTATCCCCTTCCTTATAGACAGAAGAATACCAGGCGCCGCATTCATAAGTGTGGTACATATTTTCACGCATCCAGTTATCCGAAGAGAGAAGATACATATTTTTCCCCTCCAGGACCTTTCTGGCCCGGTAAACGGTCGTCAGAGTATTTTTATTAGAATATTCCGGATTGTAGAGCAGTTTCACATCATATTTATCAATCAGGTATTCAAATTTCTCTTTCAGGTATCCGACAACAATCGTAATGTTGTGGATTCCTACTTCATGGAGTTGACGGATCTGGCGCTCGATCATCCGTTCCCCAAATACCTCCAGAAGCCCCTTCGGAGTTTCAAATGTCAACGGCACAAACCGGGAACCAAATCCGGCAGCAATGATCACCGCTCCGTCTACCTTAAACGGTTCCATAAATTTCATACCATCCTCAGTCACCTGGTAATGATTATCATCCATTACTTTTATATAATGAAGTGCCAGACATTCCTTTACCAGCTGGTTCACCGTTCCAAGAGAAAGCTCCAGTCTCTGAGCCATCTCCCTCTGCGTAACCTCAGCCTGCTCCAGGATACTGCGGCAGATCAGTGCATATCTGTTCATAAATGCCTCCGTTCAAAAATGATTGATTTGTAAAAGATATGAACATTATAACACGGAACGTTTTGCGTGACAATTCCCCTTAAAATAATCTTTGTATTTACTTTCGTACAATCTAAGAAAGAATGTTGGTTTCTGTAAGATTTCTGTAAGAAAATGAACAGAGAAAGTTTATAGCATTTTGCTCGGAAGTATATTATACTAACGTTGTGATTGAGAGATGGTACGAAATACCTGAGATCACAGCATTTAACAGGGTTTGTAATTCCTACAAAAAATGTTAAAAAAGTGTTGCAGATTCCAGAGTTTAGTAGTACAATTACCTCGTAATGCAATTTTAGGATTTTCAAAAGGAAAATTCAAAACAGGAAAAGGAGAGTGCATTTATTATGAGAAAGCAGACAAAATTAGTTGCAGTTCTTTCTGCAGCATCTCTGTTAGCTATCGGCGCTTCCATGACCTCTTTCGCTAAAGGCTGGACTGAGGAGAATGGCGAGTGGGTTTACTTAGATAGCGACGGCGAGAGAGTAAGCCAGGAGTGGAAAAAATCCGGTTCTAACTACTACTGGTTAGACGAGAACGGTGTTATGGCTACAAGCCAGATCGTTGATGATGATGATAATACCTACTATGTAAATGAGTATGGTGTTAGAGCTAAAAATCAGTGGATCTCCGTTGAGAACGAGGATGATGCTGATGTTAACGGCGAAGAAGTAGATACTCTGTGGTACTACTTTGGTGATAACGGTAAAGCTTACAAAGCTGATACTGATAATCTGAAAAAGAAAACTTGTCCAGACTCTACAGGTTCCAGAACATATTTCTTCGATTCCGAAGGACATATGGTAAGTGGTTGGGTTGATTATGAGAATGATACCTACTACTGTGGTACTGAGAACGAAGGTTGGGCTTATACTGGATGGCAGTATCTTGAGCCAGATGATGATCTGAATAGCAGCGATTACGATGATCAGGAATGGTTCAACTTCAAGTCCTCTGGTAAGGCAAGAAAGAATGCTACTTGGTATAGCAAGGGCAGATACTACACATTCGATGACAATGGTGTTATGACCAGCGATTGGTATGATCTGGCAGTTGCTTCTAATACTAACGGTGTAGCTACTGGTACTAACGGTGGTGAGAATGCTTACACATCTGAGGATGGTTCCAAGGGTACTGGCTGGGTTTACACTGAGAACGCAGCTGAGACTGATTCTTACTGGTACTATCTGGTAAGCTTCAAAGATGCTAACGGTATTGTTCGTAATATTCCATTCAACTCTCAGTCTGGCGATGACATGATGAGAGCAAAAGTTATCAAGGGCAAGACTTATATCTTCAATGCCGATGGTACAATGGAAGATGGCCGTGTAATCCTGGGTTATAATACTCCAAATGATTACAAGGGTGGTGCAGTTTCCAAGGCGCTGACTGCTGGTGTTTACTACTTCAACGAGTCTGATGGTTCTTCCAATGGTCAGATGGTAACTGGTAAGACTACTGTTACTAAAGATGGTGAAGATTACTACTACTACTTCGATAAGACTACAGGTCGCGCTGTTACTGATATCGTTAAAGACGGTGTTGTATATGGCCATGACGGTGAGAGAATCGATGCTGAGGATGGCAACACCAACGCAATCGTAACTCTTGATCATGATACTTACTACAACAAGAAAGTTAACGGTACAACTTGCGAGTACATCAAAGCTGGTAGCCGTGTTATCGTAAGCTCTACTGGTAAACTGAGAACTTCCGGTACTGTTAAAGTTGACGGTGTTAAGTGCCAGGTAAATGCATCTGCTGATGGTAACTGGAACGTTGCTGAGGATGTTGAGTAATTAATTTTTTCAACTACAGTAGAAAAGAGCATTGCAGGTTTTCCTGCAATGCTCTTTTTACATATAAGTAAATAATACCTATCATCACTCTGGCTTGTCATGTTCGGTTTCGGATGTTAAAATAGGATTATAGCACATGGAAAAGGAGTTGAGAAGTGTGGAAACATTGAGAAAATTACCAATTGGAATGGAAAATTTTGTGGAAATTCGAAGAAATAACTTTTACTATGTGGATAAAACGCGACTGATTGAACAGTTGGTGGAAAAGTGGAGTGAAGTGAGCTTGTTTACCAGGCCGCGGAGATTTGGAAAAAGTTTGAATATGAGTATGCTTCGAGCTTTTTTTGAGGTGGGAGCAGAGGCGAATTTATTTGATGGATTGTATATTTCACACAGGAGAGAATTGTGTGAGCAATACATGGGGAAGTATCCTGTGATTTCGTTTACTCTGAAAAATATTGAAGGACAGTCGTTTGATGAAGTGAAAAAATCCATGAAATATCTGATTGGAACGATTGCGAGACAATATAGCTTTTTACTGGAAAGTGAGAAATTAAGTGTAGTAGATAAAGAAATATATCGCGCGCTGCTTTTTACAAATGAGGATGGTACTTTCCAAATGTCGGATGTGGCATTAGAAAAGAGTTTATATCGTCTGACGGAGCTTTTAGAAAAACATTACCATAAAAAAGTGATTGTTTTAATTGATGAATACGATGTTCCTTTGGAAAAAGCGTTTCATCACGGTTATTATGATGAGATGGTGATTTTAATCCGAAATCTGTTTGGCAATGTATTAAAAACAAATGAACATTTAAAGATGGCAGTTTTGACAGGATGTTTGCGAATTGCAAAAGAGAGTATTTTCACTGGTTTGAATAATTTTAAGGTTTATCCAATTACAATGCGAGCATTTGATGAATCGTTTGGGTTTACCGATGAAGAAGTACAAAAAATGTTAACATACTATGGGTTGGAAGAAGATTATGAAATCGTAAAAGCCTGGTATGATGGCTATCGTTTTGGGGATGTAGATGTGTATTGCCCGTGGGATGTGATCAACTATTGCAGTGATCGGCAGTATGATCCGAAATTAGAGCCACAAAATTATTGGGCGAATACCAGTAGTAATGATATAATCAGCCATTTTATTGATGGAATGGGTGGTCAACGGAAAGTGACCAGGATTGAGCTGGAACGCTTGATCAATGGAGAAACGGTTCAGAAGGAAATCAATCAGGAATTGACATATAAGGAACTGTATTCTTCGATAGATAACCTGTGGAGCACCTTATTTATGACGGGTTATTTGACTCAAAAAGGGGATTCGAATGGGAAACGTTATAATCTGGCAATCCCTAATCAGGAGATTCGAAATATCATGACGGATCATATCCTTCAGTTGTTTAAGGAAGATGTAGCAAAAGATGGAGCAATGGTAGAGACGTTTTGTCAAGCGTTGGTGGATGGAAATGCAGACCGTATCGAACAATTATTTACGGAATATTTGACGAAAACCATTAGCGTGCGGGATACATTTGTCAGGAAACCGGTGAAAGAAAATTTTTATCATGGTATTTTGCTTGGAATTCTAAGCTATAAAGGTGGTTGGTATGTGACATCTAATAGAGAAAGTGGTGATGGATTCAGTGATATTATGGTTCGGATTGATGATGAGGATGTGGGAATCATAATTGAGGTGAAGTATGCTGAAAACGGAAAAGAAGAGGAAATGAGCCGGAAAGCATTGCTGCAGATTCATGAAAAGCATTATGAGAAAGTGCTTTTGGATGAGGATATTCATAAAGTGATGAACTATGGAATTGCATGCAATAAGAAAAAGTGTAAGGTTTCAATGGAAATAAGTGAATAAAGTAAAAAATAGCAAGTCCCATCGCATAGTTCAAATATGAGATGGGACTTGCTTTTATGCTTCTCTACATCCGGCCAGAGCCATAGATAGGAAAAGAAACATAATAGGAATGGTAATCGGTGTTCCGATATTAACAGTTGCCTGAGCAGAATAACAGAGAACTCCGAACATGGCCGCAATGACATAAGGATTCTGACAACCTTTTTTGATGATCCGGATAAATGCTGTTACAAATATTGCCAGGTAAGACAACAGACCGATAGGACCAACAGTGACAAAAAACTGCAGGTATTCATTGTGGGCGCTGTCGAAAATCTGATGGTATACATTGGTCATAATATCCATGTTGTGATAATAAGTGACAAGACCGAAGGTGTCAGGCCCGTATCCAAACAGTTTGTGGATCGGTGTAAAGTCCTGATAATCTTCTATGGCCAATCGCCAGATAACCCCACGGTGTGTTCCCCAATTGTCATTGAAAAGAAGAAAACTTTTTGCAGAACCGTATTTATCAGCGTTTCCGGCGATATTGACATCGTAGAGGACATAAAGAAAAGCAGCAAAGCCGATGACAATCAATCCGATCCATATCCGTGAAAACCATGGGCTGACAGTGGCGTCCGCTTTTTTGGAAATAAAATCGATCAGATATAAAATGATTGCGATAATCCAAAGCACTTTAATAAGCAGAACTAATTTACTAAAGGAAACTAAGGAATTATAAAGGCTGTCGATCTGATATACACGATCTGCATAGGTGGTGGCAATCCATTCAATTACTTTCAAGGAAGTAAGGAAAGTAGCTAGCAAAACGACATATCGTCGGATACCCTGCCTGGTACGGAAGGCGTAAATTGGGATAAAAGTAAATGCAGCTGCCAGAGACAGGTATGCGTTATCGCTTCTTCCTGTGATCAGGGCAATGAAAATCACCCATACATTTACATAATACCAGATGCTTCGGAGCTTATTCGGGCAGGAAACCCATAACAGGCACGCAGCGCCTAAATAAACAGAGAGAAGTCCAGTATACATATTAATATTGCCGATAAAAGAAGTGAACATACCTATATGTTCTGTTTTTAGCCGGACTTTAAAATGCAGAAGATCCATGCCAAGATAATCGGTAAAGCCGAATATGCAAACGGCCATACAGGACAGTAGGGCAATATCCATAAACCAGGATTTAAATTTCAAAAGTCTTGATACACAAAAATAGGATGCTGCATAGAGAATCAGAAGAAATGCACCGGAAAAACGTCCCTCATTTCCCCAGAAGGCCTCGTATTTAAAATCTGAAAATGCTGCGGATAAGGTCGCAATGATTATAAAAGCGAGAAAAGCATAGTCTGTCGGAATTAGTTTTAATTTGATTCGCTTAAATGCTCCAGTAAAAATGAAATATCCACCAAGCAGAATCAGCATACCGATGGTACATGCACAGTAAAAGAGATATTTTACATTTAAAATATTAAAATAGTAATCCTGATAAATAATGGGATGGACAGCAAGTATCAGAATCACATAAAGTGCGGTGACTGACGCAGTCCATGAGAATTTACGATTCATAATGTAATCCTTTCTTAATCATAGTTATGCTTATTTTAACAAGTTTTAAGAAGAATGTATAGGGATTTTCAAAAATTCCCTCTGTTCAAAGCAAAAAAGTGTGTTATACTGTATACGCGGATTTTGAGAGTGTTATGAGACTTGTCAAGAAATCGGTAAGATGCTATAATGGATAAAATAAATGAAAAGAACCGGACTTGTGCATGAGAGTTTGAAGGCTGCATGAGCGAGGAAGGGGTTATATGGCTGCGTGCTATTTTTAGCTGCGTGATGCCACTCTGGGGTCGTTATTTTTTTGTGAATGACCGTAGAGATGGCGTAGCTTACCCTTATGGGAGATTTGCTATGTGGTATGTACTACAGACAACCACTGGACAGGAGGAAAAGCTGGTTCAGATGATTCAGGAACTGGTGGCTCCGGAGTTATATGAGGACTGTTTTGTGGCGTATTATGAGAGGGTCTGGCGGAAACAGCAGCAGAGCGTAGTTCATGTGGAACGATTGTTCCCTGGATATGTATTTGTGGTGACACAGAATCCAGAGGAACTTTTTTTTCAACTAAAAAAAGTTCCTGCTATGTCAAAGCTGGTAGCAGCCGACCGATATGAGTTTCTTCCTATTAAAAAAGAGGAGGAAACTTTTTTTTATGACATTTTCGATCTGGAGCATGTTGTGCGGCTTTCCTATGTGGAGACTGATGATCAGGGCCAGATGAAAAAGATCCATGGCCCCGTGGGTAAATATGCGAACCGCGTGCGGAAATGTTGTTTTAAGAAACGCTATCTGATCATGGGTATTCCAATGGGAGGAGTGGAGAAGACAGTGGCGTTGGGGATAAAATTGAAAGAGGATTTATGAAAAGATGAATAAGGATGTTATGGAGAAGTATCTCCCGAAAAGTAAACGAGTTCGGATGCTTGTGCTGATGGCAATAGATGTTTGTGCTGTCTGCCTGGCATCTTTTTTTGGACTTTTTATCAGGTTTGACATGAATGTGAAGAGTATTCCGGCGGAATATACACAGGCGGCAGAGCATTACCTGCCATTGTATGTGATCGGAACACTTCTTGTATTTTTACTATTTAAATTATACGCAACGATGTGGAGCGCGGCAGGCGCTCGTGAGGCGTTGTATATTGCCGCGGCCTGCGCCGTATCATCAGGGATTCAGATTGTTGGAATGATGTTTCTGGAGCATAAGGTTCCGAGAAGTTATTATCTGATTTCCTTCGCATCCTTGGCTGTGATGGAGGTTCTGATCCGATTGTCCTATCGGATCGTGACAGCTTTATCTGGCACTCGTTTTTTGCGAAAATCGGAAAAACATGTGATGGTGGTAGGGGCCGGTCAGTCCGGAACTGTTATTTTAAAGGAAATGCTCACCAGTCAGTATACGGATGGAACTGTAGTTTGTTTTGTAGATGATGACCCCAACAAAGTCGGTAAAATCTTAAATGGCGTTCCAGTTGCCGGTTCCAGAAATGATATTCCAGAACTGGTCAAAAAATATAAGATCCATGAGATCTACATAGCGATGCCTTCTGCATCAGCCAAAGATCGCAAAGAAATCATCGAAATCTGCCGGGAAACTGGCTGTGATATTAAGACACTGCCGGGTATTTACCAGCTGTTAAACGGTGAAGTGAGCGTCGGAAAGCTGCGTAGGGTAGAAATCGAGGACTTATTAGGCCGTGATCCAATCCGGGTCAACTTAGATGAAATCATGGATTATGTCAGCGGAAAGGTTGTGATGGTGACAGGTGGAGGCGGTTCCATTGGAAGCGAACTTTGCCGTCAGATTGCAGGACATCAGCCAAAACAGCTGATCATTCTGGATATTTACGAAAATAATGCCTATGACATCCAGATGGAATTACGGGAGAAATATCCGGAGTTAAATCTGGTGGTGCTGATCGGGTCTGTAAGAAATACTCACCGGATCAACACCATTTTCGAAAAATACCGTCCAGAGATCGTGTACCATGCAGCAGCCCACAAGCATGTGCCGTTGATGGAGGATAGTCCGAACGAGGCCATTAAAAATAATGTATTTGGAACCTATAAGACCGCAAAAGCTGCAGACAAATATGGAACTAAGCGTTTTGTGCTGATTTCTACCGATAAAGCGGTGAATCCGACCAATATCATGGGTGCGTCCAAACGTATGTGCGAGATGGTGATCCAGATGATGAACGCCAGATCTAAGACAGATTTCGTAGCAGTTCGCTTTGGCAATGTATTAGGAAGCAATGGTTCTGTGATCCCATTGTTCAAAAAGCAGATTGAGCAGGGCGGTCCAGTAACCGTTACGCATCCGGACATTATACGCTATTTTATGACTATTCCAGAGGCAGTTTCACTGGTACTTCAGGCCGGGGCATACGCTAAAGGCGGAGAGATATTTGTTCTGGATATGGGCGAGCCGGTGAAAATCCTGGATCTTGCGAAAAACCTGATCCGTTTGTCCGGCTATAAGGTCGATGAGGACATTAAGATCGAATTTACCGGTTTAAGACCGGGTGAAAAATTGTATGAGGAGCTTCTGATGAACGAGGAGGGGCTTCAGGATACACCGAATAAACTGATCCATATTGGAAAACCGATTGATTTTGATATGGAGAAATTTGAACATCAATTACAGGAACTTTATGAGATCGCGAACCGGGATTCGGAGAGCATTAAGGATGCAGTGAAGATCATTGTTCCTACTTATGTGAAGCCGGAGACGGTGAATGAACGGGTTGAGAAAAAATAAGAAAACGAGGCAATAAAATGTTTAAGAAAAATGGAATAGAACCACTTGCACAGCATGTATATTTAAGTTCTCCAACTATGCATGGAGAAGAATTTCAGTACATGAAAGAGGCATATGACACAAACTGGATGTCTACCGTTGGAGCCAATATTAACGAGGTGGAGAAGTGTGCCAGCGAAAAGATTGGCTGCAAACATGCCGTAGCGCTTTCATCTGGAACGGCTGCATTACATATGGCGATTAAATTAGCAGGAATGGATCTGTATGGCCAGCCAGAGGTTGGACATGGCGCGCTGGAAGGAAAAAGAGTGTTCTGTTCCGATATGACATTTGCTGCAACGGTCAATCCGGTGGTGTATGAAGGCGGTATTCCGGTATTTATTGATACGGAGCGTGATACCTGGAATATGGATCCAGTTGCGTTGGAGAAAGCATTTGAGATCTATCCAGAAGTGAAACTGGTGGTCGTTGCACACCTCTATGGAACACCCGGTAAGGTGGATGAGATTCAGCAGGTGTGTGAAAAATACGATGCAATTATCGTGGAAGATGCGGCTGAGTCTATGGGAGCAACTTACAAAGGAAGACAGACAGGAACATTTGGTAAATATAATTGCATCAGTTTTAACGGAAATAAAATTATCACCGGATCTTCTGGCGGAATGCTGCTGACAGACCGTGAAGAGGCTGCTAACAAGGTGCGGAAATGGTCTACACAGGCAAGAGAAAATGCCGCTTGGTATCAGCATGAGGAAGTAGGGTACAATTACCGGATGTCTAATGTCATTGCTGGAGTGGTACGCGGACAGTTTCCACATCTGGAAGAGCACATTGCACAGAAAAAAGCAATTTATGAACGATATAAAGAAGGGTTCAAAGAACTTCCGGTATCCATGAATCCGTATAATGAGGAAAAATCTGTGCCGAATTTCTGGCTGAGCTGTCTGATTGTAGATAAGAATGCCATGTGCAGACAGGTTCGAGGAGAACAGGATGCGCTGTATGTGGCAGAAGCAGGAAAGTCCTGTCCAACAGAGATCTTAGAGGCGATCGCCTCGGTAAATGCAGAGGGACGTCCAATCTGGAAGCCAATGCATATGCAGCCGATTTACCGGATGAATGGTTTTATTACCAGAGACGGAAGCGGCAGAGCCGCGACAAATGCTTATATCGTCGGGGGACAGGAAGACGTTGGAATGGATATTTTCAGCAGGGGATTGTGTCTGCCTAGTGATAATAAGATGACGGTGGAGCAGCAGGAGAGAATTATTGAGATTATACATAGATGTTTCGAGTAGGAGTATGAAAGATGTACGCTAAATATTTTAAACGAATTTTGGACATTTTTTGTGCATTGCTTGCCGTTAGTTGCTTTTGTTGGCTTTATATAATCCTTGCTATTCTGGTGAAGGTGAAATTGGGGTCTCCTGTATTATTTACACAGCCGAGGCCTGGTAAAAAAGATAAAAATGGTGTGGAGCAAATTTTTAAACTTTATAAGTTTCGCACTATGACGGATGAGAAAGATGAACAGGGGAAATTATTACCGGACAAGGTTAGACTCACGAAGTTTGGCAGATGGCTTAGAAGTACTAGTCTTGATGAACTTCCTGAAGCTTTTAATATTTTAAGAGGAGATATGTCTATTATAGGTCCAAGACCTCAGTTGGTGAGGGATATGGTGTTTATGACACCTGAACAGAGAAAAAGACACGATATCAGACCGGGTCTTAGTGGTCTTGCTCAGACAAGAGGCAGAAATGCTATTTCGTGGGCTGGGAAGCTTGCAACGGATTTGGAATATGTTCGGAAAATCACATTTTGGGGTGATGTGAAGATAGTAGTCGATACTGTGAAACAGGTGTTTTTTAAGCATAAGGGAATAGAAGGCTCGGATATGGATGAGGTGGAGATCACCGATGATTTTGGGGATTATCTGTTGAAAGCTGGGAGAGTGAGTCAGGAAGAATACGAAGAAAAACGAGAGGAAGCGCGAGAACTACTAGGAGAGTAATGGAGATGCAGATTGAAGGATGGAAATATTATAACCATGCAACAATTCCTACGACAGCACCTCACGAAATACCGGATTTAAGAGCAGTTGAGAATGGTGATGTCTGGAAAATTGGGGGGGGGTATTCCTCTATTGGCGAGATGGACAGTCGATTGGGATTGTGGATATGAAACAGGTTGGTATTATGTCATAAAAGACAATGTGTTTGATATTGATGTACTAAAAGCAAAAAGGCGCTATGAGATAAAAAAAGGATGCAAAAATTTTACAGTAAGAAAAATTCATCCGGAAGATTATAAGACAGAGTTATTACAAGTGCAGATAAAGGCGTTCAGTGCATATCCGGAAAGTTACAGACCTAGGAATTTGACAGCTGAAAATATGAATAATGCGGTGAATGATTGGATTCGAAATGGAGCTGATGTTTTTGGCACATTCCGAAACTATGAGAGCATGGAGAAGAACGAAAAGGATAAATTTAAAGCAGATAGAAAAGAA
>ENA-UESP01000151-UESP01000151.1-human-gut-metagenome-genome-assembly--contig:-NODE-151-length-58773-cov-16.238023_pt1 | contig 58773 bp, 48 predicted proteins | sample MGYA00243003_ERZ508004 | MGnify/ENA primary metagenome ERZ508004 (study PRJEB26167, sample SAMN06115443) | human gut metagenome | host: Homo sapiens | place: China:Henan | collected 2015-07-29...
TCACCAAAAACATCGTGGATATGATGGGCGGCACCATCGAGGTGCAGACAGCGCAGGGCAAGGGCAGCGAGTTTATCATTCGTGTGCCGCTGCGGGTGCAGGCAGAGCACCGCCCGGTGGAAAAGATCACCGAGCTGGAGGGTCTGAAGGCTCTGGTGGTGGACGACGATTTCAACACCTGCGACAGCGTGACAAAGATGCTGGTCAAGGTGGGAATGCGGGCGGAGTGGACCCTTTCCGGCAAGGAAGCGGTGCTGCGCGCGCGGCAGTCCATCGAGATGAGCGATGTCTACCACGCCTATATCATCGACTGGCGGCTGCCGGATATGAACGGCATCGAGGTCACCCGCCAGATACGCAGTCTGAACGACGATACCCCCATCATCATCCTGACGGCCTATGACTGGTCTGACATTGAGGTGGAGGCAAAGGCCGCCGGTGTGACCGCCTTCTGCTCCAAGCCCATGTTCATGTCCGACCTGCGCGAGACCCTGATGAGCGCCCTCGGCCAGAAGCTGACAGATGCGTCGCAGGAGCTTCTGCCGGAAAAGAACGCCGACTTCAAGGACAGACATATCCTGCTGGTAGAGGACAACGAGCTGAACCGCGAGATCGCGCAGGAGATCCTGCGCGAGTACGGCTTCCGGGTCGATACGGCGGAAAACGGTGAAGTGGCGGTGGAAAAGGTGAGCACCGCAGCGCCGGGCAGCTATGATCTGGTGCTGATGGATGTGCAGATGCCGGTGATGGACGGCTACACCGCCACCCGGAAGATCCGCGCACTGGATGACCCTGCCCGGGCAAAGCTCCCCATCCTTGCCATGACCGCCAACGCCTTCGACGAGGACCGCCGCAACGCATTGGAAAGCGGCATGAACGGCTTTTTGTCCAAGCCCATCGTGATCGGCGATCTCGTGCAGGAGCTGCGCAAAATTTTGTGAGCCAAACGCCTGTCAGACAAAAAATAAAGCACCCGCAGCATTCGCTTCCAGAGGTCAAGAGCCTCTGCGAAGCCTGCTGCGGGTGCTTTTGCTTTTGTCGGCTGGCAGCCGTTATGATTTCAGTACATCTGCAAGGACCTGCAGCAGATGCGGAATATCCAGCGGCTTTGCAATATGGCCGTCCATACCGGCCTTCAATGCATTCTGACGGTCTTCTTCAAAGGCATTTGCCGTCATTGCAAAGATGGGAATGCCTGCCTTTGCAGCATCCGGCAGGGCGCGGATCTGCCGCGTTGCCTCATAACCGTCCATCTTGGGCATCTGGATGTCCATTAAGATCAAATCGTACTGCCCGGGGGCCGCCTGCTTCATCTTCTGGACGGCGATCTCGCCATCCTCAGCAGTGTCTACCGCAAAGCCCGCTTCCTTCAGGATCTCCAGCGCGAGCTCGCGGTTCAAGGCATTGTCCTCCACCAGCAAAAGTTTCTTTCTCTTGAGCTCGGCGGCATCTGGCTGCGCTGGCTTACAGGCAGGCTCTGCACCGTACGGTTCTGCCAGCACTCTGAGCAGTTCGGAAAGGAACAGCGGCTTTTCGCAGAAGGCGGTCACTCCGGCAGCGCGGGCTTCCTCTTCAATATCCGTCCAATCGTAGGCCGTCAGAATAATGATAGGGCAGCTTTTCCCGATCACCTTGCGGATCTGCCGCACGACCTCGATGCCATTCATATCGGGGATGAGCCAGTCGATGATGTAGACGCTGAATTCGTCGCCCTGTTCCATGGCGTACCGGGTGCGGATCACCGCTTCCCGGCCGGAGATCGTCCACTCCGGCCGCATCCCGATCTTGGACAGCATGGTGCTGACGCTCAGGCAGGTGTCGGTATCGTCGTCTGCTACCAATGCGCGCAGCCCTTCCAACTGTGGGAGCTGCTTGGGCTCCACCCTTTGTCCGCTGAGTGCGAAGCAGAGATCTACGATGAATTCGCTGCCCTTGCCCGGTTCACTTTCAATCGCAATGGTGCCGCCCATCATATCCACAATGTTCTTGGCGATGGACATGCCCAGGCCGGTACCCTGAATGCCGCTGACGGTGGAGCTTTCCTCCCGGCTGAACGCCTCAAAGATGTGCTTCTGGAACGCTTCGCTCATACCGATGCCATTGTCCTTGATGCGGAACTCATAGCAGCCACGGCCCTTGGGCGCACCGTTCTTCTGGGCAATGCGGATGCTGATCGTACCGCCTGTGGGAGTGAACTTGATGGCGTTGGACAAAATGTTCAGCAGGATCTGGTTCAGTCGCAGCGGGTCGGTGATGATGTCCTCGTTCTCCACGTCCATGGTATCGATGAAAAGCGACAGCCGCTTTGCCGAAACATCGGGTTGGATGATGGAGCGTACATCGTGGACGAGGTCCGGCAGATGCACCGCTTTCTCTTCAATTTTTACTTTTCCGCTCTCGATGCGGCTCATATCCAGCACATCATTGATGAGGGAAAGCAGATGCTGGCTGGAGGTAGAGATCTTTTTCAGGTAGTCCAGCACCTGTTCCTTATTATCAATATGGGTCGCAGCCAGCGAGGTGAAGCCGATGATGGCGTTCATGGGGGTGCGGATATCGTGGCTCATATTGAACAGGAACTCCCGCTTGGCACGGTTTGCCGCACCCTCGTGCTGGAGTGCGATCTCCAGTTTGCGGTTCTGTTCCTCCAGCTGAGCCTGATACTTCTTCTCCTGCTCTTTCTTCTGCTGCTCCATCTCCTGCACGGAGCGTCTGCGCAGCACCCGAAGGACCATTACAAGCAGGATGTAACCGGCCAGCGCCATCAAAATCAGCGGAAACGATTCACGGAAGACGGATCTTTCATCCGTATACGCGTAGAGATCGAAAGACCTTCCGTGGCAGTACATTCCAAAATAGCAGCCGGAGCCGTTCCAATCGTGGGTATGGGTCAGCGTTTCGGCAGCCCCGGCTTTGCGGATCTCCCGCACCGGCGGACTGTCCGCAGCATCCTGCCCGATGAGCTCCGGGCGGTTGGAGGCAATGACCTGATTGTTCTGCACGATGAACAATGTGCCGCTGGTCTCAACCGAGTAGCCGTCCAGTACGCTCTGGATGGACAAGGCCGTTCCCTCTATAAATTCTGCCGGGGTATAGCGGTAGGCAAGCAGGATGACCTCTTTGCTTTCTGCCCGGTGTGCCGCAACATCCACGGCAGACCCATCCTCCAGCAGGACCCGCTTCAGATAGGTCTTTTGCGGGTAAGAGAAGACGTCCAGAACGGCATCATTTTTGAGCGGTTCTCCAAACCGGGCATAGCCGATGCCGTTGGTTGTGGATTCGCACAGGAGCGTACCGTCCGGAGACAGAACTGAAATACCTGTGAGCCAGAGCAGCTCTGCCTGCCTGTTCAGGCATTGCGGGTCGGAAAGGTCGAGCGCGGGGTCCTGTGCCAGCTGATGCACCGATACCGCCGCGCGGCGGAGCGCTTTGGCCACGACCGTATCGTTGTGCTTTTCAAAGCTGGTGGACTGGGATTTGACAAAATCAAGGATCTGGCAGAAACGAGCCTCCGTTGCACGCAGTGCCTGCCAACTCGAGAAAAAAACGACGCTGGCCATAAAAAGCACGCCGATGACCAGATAGAGCCCCCATCTCCATGTATCTGAGATGGTTCTGTTTTTACGTGCCAATGGTGTCCACCTCCAGATACTGCGAAGGATGTTCAAGATACTTGCCAAGGATCTGCTCCAGTGTGCCGTCTGTGCGCATCTGTGCAAGAACAGCGTTCAGCTGGATGTCCAGCCCGCGGCTGTCGTTTTTGGCAAAGGCGATGCCCAGCCCGGTGACCAGCAGCGGTTCTTCGAGGATGCGGAACTCCACGGAATTGTCCTTCATGTATTGCAGGATGGCCGTCTCATGGGCAGCGATGGCATCCACATAGCCGCAGGCCAGCATCGCATACTGCACGCTGCGGTCTTCGGTGCTGAACACCTCGACGGTCTGCGGGATGCGCGGGTCGGAGCCGCTGAGAAAGATCTCCTCCGGCTTGCCGGTGCTCTGCACGGCGATGGTCTTTCCGGCAAGGTCGCCGAGTGTCCGGATGCTGCTGTCGGCATCCACCGCAGCCACCTGACGGCTCACCATGTAGGGTCCCGCCCAGCGGTATACCTCCTCGCGCCCATCCATGGAAAAGCAGCCCCAGATGCAGTCGATGGTACCGCTTTCCACCAGATCTGTTTTTTGCTCCCAATCGATCGGTTCAAACCGGGCAGCATATCCCATGCGGCGGAAGGCTTCGGTGGCGATCTCCACGTCGATCCCGGCGGGAACGCCGTCATTGTTCAGATAAATATAGGGCGGATAGGTATCGCTTCCCACAATGAGCTGCGGAAGACCGCTGTCCTTCGCGTTGGTTCCGCCGCAGGAAGTCAGACTGCCGACGGCAGCAGATGCCGCCAGCAGCGTGCAGCCGCGCAGAAATGCACGGCGTGAGATTCTGTGTTTCATTTGGACTTTTTGTTCTCCTGTTTTATTACATCCATTGCTCAATTGTGCTGCTGTAATTCTTCTTTCAGGTCAGCCTGAATATCCGTCAGGCACTGCAGCAGCAGCGGGTTGAACGCTCCGCACTCGCCGTTCAGGATCATCTGCACGGCTTTTTCGTGGGAGAAGGCTTTTTTGTAGCAGCGTTCGCTGGTCAGTGCATCGTACACATCAGCCAGCGAGACCAGTTGTGCGCTGATGGGGATCGCATCGCCCTTCAGCCCATCCGGGTAGCCGCGCCCATCCCAGCGTTCGTGGTGCCAGCGGGCGATCTCGTAGGCCGTTTGCAGCAGCGGCTGCTCTGCAAAATTATCCAGATCATGCAGCATCTTGGCGCCCAGCATACTGTGGGTCTTCATGACCTCGAATTCCTCCGGGGTCAGTTTGCCGGGCTTGTTGAGGACCTTTTCGTCAATGCCGATTTTTCCGATGTCGTGCAGGGCAGAAGCCAGCGGGATCATATCCTGCTGTTCCGCAGTGATCGAGTATCTGCTGCTGATCTCCAACAGACGGCGGAGCAACAGCTCGGTGATGATACGGATGTGCCGCACATGGGCGCCGCTTTCGCCGTTGCGGAATTCTACGATATGACTCAGTACACCCACCAGCGTATCCGTATTATTTTCACGGGCGCGGATCTGCTCAGAGACCATCTGCACCAGCCGTCGCTGCTTGGCGTACAGCTTGATGGTGTTGGTCACACGGCGGTACACGATACGAGCATCGAAGGGGCGATTGACATAATCACTTGCGCCCAGCTCATAGGAACGCCGGATCGTCGCATCGGAGTCCTCGCTGGAGATCATAATGACCGGGATATCCTCGATGGTGTGGTTGGCATTCATGGCTTTCAGCACTTCAAAGCCGTCCATAACGGGCATATTGATGTCCAGCAGCACCAGTGCAATGTTTCCGGCTTCTGCCTGTAATTTTTCCATGCATTCCCGTCCGTTTTCAGCTTCCAGAATGTGGTAGCTGTCTCCCAGAATCTCTGTCAGTATCATGCGGTTCATTGCGGAGTCATCCACAAGTAAGATCTGTGGCTTGTTCTGCAAAAGTTTTTCCAAAGCCGCCAGGTCATGCCCCGGAACCTCCACCATGACGGCATTCTTGCGGCCCTTTGCCTGATACATCAGCCGATCCGCCCGGCGAACGATGTTTTCCATCGGGTCGGCGAGGGACTGTATCGTTCCGCCAATGCTCAGAGAGATACGGAAATGCGAATAGCCGGGTACAGATGCCATCTGCGCGGCGGTGCAGATCTGTTCCAGTTTGGTCTGCAAAAAGTCTCCCGGAATGCCGGGTAACACCAGCAGAAATTCGTCTCCGCCATAGCGGATGAGCAGGTCCGACTTCCGGATGCAGGACTGGATGGTGTTTGCCACCGTTTTCAGTGCCATATCTCCGGCGTAATGCCCATAGGTATCGTTGCAGATCTTGAAATCATCCACATCCATCAGTGCGACACCCGCCGGGCCGATGGTTTTGCGGACAACTTCTTCGTAATAGCGGCGGTTGTAAATTCCTGTCAGCGGATCCCGATAGAGCTTTTCTTCGAATGCCTGCTCCCGTGCAGCGCGCTGTCGGGCTGTTTCGTCCTCCGATACTTTCTGATTTTCGGTCAGTTGTTTCAGCGCCTGCTCCGCTGCGGCAAGAGCGGCTCCCTGTTGATGAAGTTTTTTCAACAGCTGCTGCTCACGCGCTTTGTAATATTCCTCGATCTCGGAAAGTGTATTCACGTTCTGACCCTCTTCTACATCATTTACATCATTTGTGTGATTCATCTGCGGAAACGCGCTTTTCCGCTGTTTTTTAATGGGGGGAGGTAACGCGGAAGCGTTTCACCGTCTGTTCCAGTGCTGCAATGTCCACGGGTTTGGAGAGATGTTCGTCCATGCCGGCTTCCTTGCTCTTTTGCATATCCTCAAGGAAGGCGTTGGCGGTCATGGCAAGGATGGGGATGATCCTGCCCAGCGGGTTTTCGCCGCTGCGGATGCGGCGGGTGGCCTCCAGGCCGTCCATCACCGGCATCTGCACGTCCATCAAAATCATGTCGTACTCGCCGGGCTTGACGCTGGCGAAGGCATCCACGATCTCCTGACCGTTGGAGCAGATGGTGCAGCTTGCGCCCTTGGATTCCAGCAGCAGCTCCAGAATTTCGGCGTTGATGGCGTTATCCTCGGCGCAGAGGAACTTCATGCCGGACAGGGGAGAAGTTTCTTCTGCTTCCTCCGGCAGAGCCTGCACCTTCTGCGCATGATCCGACTCCGTAGCAATGGGAAATTCCAGCACGACCTCAAAGCGGGTACCCCTGCCGGGGGCGCTCTCCACGCTGATGGAACCGCCCATCAGGTCTACGATGCTCTTGGTGATGGCCATGCCAAGGCCGGTACCCTGCACCTTATTGGTGCCGGATCTTTCCTCCCGGGTAAAGGGGTCAAAAAGAGTCTTTTGAAACTCCTCGCTTATGCCGATGCCGTCATCGCTGCCGTTGCCGCAGTAATGCCGCAGACCTGTAAAAACGAGCGGCGGGAGATCTTTTTCATCATATAAATATACTTTCTCACATTTTCGGAAAGCAATACTACGCAAGTGCAGCAGCGCAGTGCTGCCTTAGCGATTCTTACACATCCCACAGGAACTCCGACGCTTGCGGCCTGTCCGCACGGGGCTTTGCGCCGAGTTTCCATAAAATGACAGTATAATTGTACCATTGCGGCAAAAGCGTTTCAAGTTGATTTTGAACGTCTTGCAATATTTTGCATGAAAAATATGGAAAGTTCTGAATTTCGCTGACTGGAAATAGACTGAAGTGACACATATCACGACCAGGTGGACCGAAAAGGGGGATTCGATGAAAAAAACTCCTTTTATTCTGCACGAAAAATTTCGTTCGGACAACAACGAACAGCGCAAAGAACGGTTTCAAAAGGAATTTGAGCGATATATCATCGATGGATTGCTCAATGCCGTTCCTTCAAGATCCTGCGCCTGATGCGGCATCCCTGAATTGGAAGGAGGGATGCGTGATGCTGCGCATGGATGCTCGTGTACAAAAAGAAGGGGGCAGATCATGAAAGCAGCAATTTATTGCCGCCTGAGCAAAGAAGATGAAGATAAAATTGGTGAATCGGAGAGCATTCAGAATCAAAAGTCGATGCTGCTCCAGTACGCCCTGGAGAACGGATTTGATATTTACCAGATCTATTCGGATGAGGATTATTCCGGCATCGACCGGAACCGTCCGGCATTCAATTCGATGCTGCAAGCCGCAAGCGAACATCAGTTTGATGTGGTACTGGCCAAAACGCAATCCCGTTTCACCCGCGACATGGAACTCGTGGAAAAATATCTGCACGGAAAGTTCATGGAGTGGGGCGTCCGCTTCATTGCGGTGGTAGACCATGTGGATACCAACGATACCGCGAACAAAAAATCCCGCCAGATCAACGGCCTGATCAACGAGTGGTATCTGGAAGATCTGTCCACCAATGTCCGCTCGGTGCTTGACCACAAGCGGAAAGAGGGGCTGTTCATCGGCTCTTTTGCACGGTATGGATACTGCAAAAACCCGAATGCGAAAGGAAAACTCATCATCGACCCGGAAGCAGCCGAAGTGGTAAGGCGGATCTTCTCCATGGCTCTTAACGGGATCGGCGCACACAAGATCGCACGCATCCTGAATGATGAAAAAATTCCAAGTCCAACGGCCTATAAGCAGCTGCATGGCATCCATTACCGCATTGCATTGAAGAATACAAATGCGGCTCTTTGGAGCAGCCCCACCGTATATCAAATATTGCATGATCAGCTTTATATCGGAAATATGGTGCAGGGAAAGCATAAAAAGATAAGTTACAAGTCTGAAAAGACGATTTGGCTTCCAAAATCGCAGTGGATCGTTGTAGAAAATACACATGAAGCGATCATTGAGCGAGAAATGTTTGAAACGGTCCAGAGGATGATGCAGGAGCGCACCCGGAGCGGCGAGAAGGGAACGATCCATCCGCTGGCAAAAAAAGTGGTTTGTGGATGCTGTGGCAGCTGCATGGAGCAGACGGGACGTCAGCCGAGAGCGGATGGAACCCAAAGACGCTATGTTCGCTGCCGGATGCACCAGCGCGCACCGGAAGTGTGCGGCAACAAGACCTGTACCGATATGAACGCGTTGGAGAATGCGGTACTGGAACGTATCCGGGCGTATGCGGCAGCCTATTTTGACCCTGAAAAAGTTACCCTTCCAGAACAGGATGACCCCATCCGGCAGCGAGAGCAGGCCAGGCGTGACGAGCTGAAGCGGTTGAAGAGTGAAGCAGCCCGGCGGCGCAAGGCCATGCAGGAGTTGTATCTGGATAAGGTGTCAGGTTTAATCGATGCCGTTCAGTTTTCTGAAATGAACCAGACCTTTCAGGAAGAAGTGAAAAAGGCAGAGACCCGGATCGATACATTGGAAGCGGAACTGGAACAACAGCAGGAAGAAACCGGTGGAGTCCAGACGCAGATGCAGCGTGTCCGTGAACTGGCACAGGTTTCGCAGCTGACCCGTGAACTTGTTATACTGTTGGTCCATCGGGTCATCGTCAGCCCAAAAGATCCGCTTGCCGGAGAACAAAAAATCACGATCGAATGGAATTTCTGAGTCGGCAGGCAGGTTGACCGCCCCGCTGGGCTGTTTTCGTCAGCCCAGGTCGGATACACCTCACTGGACGCCACGTTGGCGATATAGCTGCGGAACGAGACGGTGACGTTCCGGGCCGAGGCAGCGGGCTTGCCGAGGTGGACGGTGATGTTCTTGGGGATGATGACCCGGTCCAGCACCCGCGGCACACAGGCGAGGAACGGGTTCGGGCCGCTGCCGCCGTCGCCGGTGAAGAGGCTGTGGGGCGGGATGACGATGGGGTCGTTGGGGGTGTCCCGCATCTCCTCGGTGTCGGGGATCATCTCGGGCTGGGCCAGCGTCACCTGCCCGGGAAAGACCTGCACGCCCTGGATACGGACGGTGCGGTAGCCGGGCTTGGAGGCCACGAGGTCACAGACCGCGTAGGGGGGCTGCGTGGTGTTGTTCTCATCCAGCGAGAGAGCACAGGCGGGGGTGGTAAGGGTGACGTCGTCGGCGTTGCCTTCGGCGTCGGTCAGGCGGGTGGCGGTAAAGCCGTTGCCGCTGACGGTGACGGTCACACCCTCGACAGGGCTGGACTGACGGGCCGCAAAGGCCTGAATGCGCAGAATTCCGGTGTTCTTCATGGAGATACGCTCCTTTGCTGGTAAAAGTATGATTCTGCCCCAGCGTATTCCGTCCGGCGCCCGGGCGTGCATGACAATGCCCGGTGCAAACAAAAAAAGCCGCCCGTAGGCGGCAGGGAATTACAGAAATCAAATTTTCTCTAAAGGCTTCCCCCGGTTGGGGGGAAGCTGTCACCGCAGGTGACTGATGAGGGCGCAAACGAGCAGCAGCTTACGGGAAATTGCCCCTCATCCGGCTGCTCTGGGACGAACTCTAAAAGTTGATTTCCGTGGCAGGGGAGAATAGCTTATTTGGCGTTGTCCTTGGCAAGGGCAGCGTCAATATTTTTTTGCAGGGCGGCAAGGTTTTCTTCCTTGTCGATGCCGCCCAGCAGGGGCTGGCCCACAACGTTGCCGTCCCGGTCAAAAACGTAGGTGGTGGGGAAGGCCATGATGTTCAGCGCAAACTTGCCGGCGTCGCTGCCGGAGGCAAAGTAGATGTTGCGGTAGCTTGCGCCCGTTGCAGCCAGCAGTTTTTTGGCGGCATCAATGCCCTGCTGGTTGCCGTCTAGCGTCTCGGTGTTGATGCCGACAACCTCGCCGCCCTGTGCCTTGACCTTCTCGTTCAGGGCGTTCAGGTCGTCCAGTTCCTCTACGCAGGGCTTGCAGCCGTTGAACCAGAAGTTCACCACCGTAAAGGCGTTGCCCGCAAACAGACTGTTGTCCACCGGGTTGCCCTCTAAATCGCTGCCCTCAAACTGGGGGAAGGCAGTGCCCTGTGCGGCAGCGCCGGAAGCGGCCGCGTCCGCGAGGGCAAGGGTGGCAATCTGCTCCTCGATGGCACGGATTTTTTCTGCATCGGCGGTCAGGGTCTTGTACTCCTCATCCGAGAATTGGTCCTTTGTCTTTTCCACGGAGCTGCGAAGAAAATCGCCGTAGTTCGTGCTGAGGGTGGTCTCAGTCATGTTTTTGTCCATGGAAGCGAACACCTTCTCCCACAGGGCATCGTTTGCGGAAAGGATCTCGTTTTCCTCGGCCAGCAGCTGCTCCTCGGTCTTGGTTTCCGCTGCCGCAGAGGAAGCGGCAGAAGAAGAGGATGCAGAAGATGCAGAGGACGCGCCCTGCCCGCAGGCGGCAAGGCTGAAAGCCAGCGTAAGGCTGAGCAAAAGTGCGGTTACACGGTTGAATTTCATGGTTTTACTCCTTTGTTGTTTCGGTGTTTGACTGGTCTCCCAGCCCGAACTTGTACTGGATGGCGTCCGTGGGGCAGGCTTTCATACACATCCCACAGCGGATACATTCGGCGTGGTTGGGGGTCTTGGTAATGTCTACGTCCATCTTACAGGCCCTTGCGCAGGCGCCGCAGGAGACGCATTTGTGGGTGTCTACACGCATCTGGAACAGCGAGACCTTGTTCAGCAGCGCATAAAACGCGCCCAGCGGGCACAGCCACTTGCAGAAGGGACGGTAGAACACCACGCTGCCCATAATGACTGCCAGCAGAATGCAGGCTTTCCATGTGAACAGCTTGCCCAGCGCGGCGCGGATGCCAGCATTGGTCAGGGAGAGGGGAAGGGCGCCTTCCAGCACGCCCTGTGGGCAGAGATATTTGCAGAAGAAGGGGTCGCCCATGCCCAGCTCGTTGACCGCCAGCAATGGCAGCAGCACCACCATGACCAGCAGCACCGCATACTTTAAATAGCGCAGCGGCTTTAGCTTTTTGGTGGAAAGCTTGGGAGAGGGAATCTTGTGCAAAAGCTCCTGAAACCACCCGAACGGGCAGAGGAAACCGCAGATGAACCGTCCCAGCAGCACCCCGAAAAGGATGAGAATGCCGGTGATGTAGTAGGAAAAGCGGAATTTGGAAGAGCCCACTACCGCCTGAAACGCCCCCACCGGGCAGGCACCGGCAGCGCCTGGGCAGGAATAGCAGTTCAGCCCCGGGACGCAGACGTATTTTCCATTGCCCTGATACAGCGTTCCTTTAGCAAAGTTGGGCAGGTGGATGTTGGTTAAAAGGGTCGCTCCGGCCTGTATAAAGCCCCGGAACCGGGCAAGGGGATTTAATTTTTTCTTATCCAATGCCCACACACTCCATACACAGCCGGATGGCTTTTGAAAATACGGTGTCTGCCTCGCCCCGCCATACGCCGAACAGCAGCATCAGTACCCCGGCAGCAAGCAAAAGCAGCTGCGCCTGTTTTTTTGTCATGAACATCATAGCCTCCTGTTGTTTGATGGCACCAGTATACACTATCCGGGATAAAATTTCTGCTAAGGTGTATCTGAAAACAAAGAAAATGACGAATATTTCGCAAGCACAAGCGGGATTTAAGGCAAATAGCCGCAGGAATCCTTTGTGGATTTCAAGGCTGTTTAACGCAAAATCCAGCTGTGCTTGTAGAAATAGACTAAATTTTCGACTTTTCAGATACACCCTAGGAAAATCTTAACACGAATCTTAACACCGTCTGCTATAATCTGTTATAATGAAGAAAAACGCAAGAAATGGATTTTTTACGGGAAGGGTGGAAAACAAAATGCGCCTTTTGGTGGTAGAGGACGAGCACTCCCTGCGGGAGGACATTGCCCGGAAGCTGCGGCTGTCCGGGTACGAGGTGGACGCCTGTGCAGACGGCGAAGCCGCATTGGAAGCGCTGACGGCAGAGCGGTACGACCTTGTACTGCTGGACCTCAATCTGCCCAAGGTGGACGGGATGCAGGTGTTGCGCAGCTTACGGCAGCACGACCTTGAGACCTGTGTGCTGATCTTATCAGCGCGCAGTGAAATTTCAGATAAGGTGGAGGGGCTGGATGCCGGGGCGAACGATTATCTTTCCAAGCCATTCCACCTTGCAGAATTGGAAGCCCGGGTGCGCAGCCTGACCCGGCGCAAGTTCATCCAGCAGGACGTCTGCCTGTGCTGCGGGCGGCTCAGCTTCAACACCCGCAGCCGCGTTGCCACGGTGGATGGTCAGACCCTTGCCCTGACGCGGAAGGAGAGCGGCGTACTGGAATATCTGCTGCTGCATCAGGGACGCCCGGTCAGTCAGGAAGAGCTGATTGAGCACGTCTGGGACGGAAGCGTGGACAGCTTCAGCAACTCCATCCGGGTACATATCTCTGCCCTGCGCAAAAAGCTGCGGGCGGTGCTGGGCTACGACCCCATCCGCAACCGCATCGGGGAAGGCTACGAGATCGGAGGAGAGGTACAATGAAACGGTTGTCCCTGCAATGGCGCATCACCCTGCTGACGGCGCTGCTCATCGCCTGTGCCTGCGTGTGCATGAACCTGCTTTTATACCGCACCGGTGCAACCGGCATGGATGCCCTCAACGGCTTTATGATGCAGTATCAGCCCGGCAGTGAGGATTCCTTGACCATCGAGATCCCGCAGGAGGAAATGTCCAGCCTGCTGGCGCATTTTTCACAGGAAGTCTACGATGCAAAGGTGGTTTTTGGCCGCAAGGGCTGGTGCATCACTGCTGTGGTCACCATCCTCAGCGCGGCCATCGCTTATTTTGTCAGCGGCAGAGCTCTGAAACCGTTGCAGCAGCTTGCGCAGCAGGCGCAGCGGGTCGATCAGGACAGCATTGCTACCGTCCGTCTGGACGAAGATACCGTGCAGGAATTCGGGCAGTTGAGCCGGTCGGTAAACCGGATGCTGGATGGCCTGGCACAGTCCTTTGAATTACAACGGCAGTTTGCGGGCAACGCAGCCCACGAGCTGCGCACCCCGCTGGCTATTTTGCAGACGAAGCTGGAACTGTTTGCAGAGGAGCACCCAGCCATGGATGCCGAGACTGCCGGGCTGGTCAGCTCTCTGCGGGAGCAACTGGATCGCCTGACCGCCCTTGTGCGCACTTTATTAGAGATGAGCAATCTGCAATCGATCTCCCGTACTGACCAGATCGCCCTTGCACCGCTGGTGGAGGAAATTTTGACCGACCTGACCCCCCTTGCCCAGAAAAACAATATCTCCTTGCAGCAGGACTGCGCGGAACTGGGCATGGTGGGCAGTGATGCGCTGATCTACCGACTGGTGTTCAATCTGGTGGAAAACGGTATCAAGTATAACCGCCTCGACGGTGCGGTGCGCGTCACTCTGCGGCGGGAAAAGCAAACTGCCGTGCTACGCGTTGCGGATACCGGCCCGGGCATCCCCGCAGACTGCCGGGAGAGCATCTTCCAGCCCTTTTTCCGGGTGGATAAGTCCCGCAGCCGGGAGATGGGCGGCGTGGGGCTTGGCCTTGCCCTTGTGCGGGAGATCGCCGTACTGCACGGCGGCAGTGTGACTGTGGAGAGCAGCAGCGAAAACGGCACTACCTTTGTCGTCACCCTGCCGCTGGCACAGCCCTGTTGAAGCAAGCAGAGCATGGAAATCGTGCTTCCGAATAAAGGCTTTCCCCGGTCGGGGGAAATCTGTCCCCAAGGGGTGAAGGCTTTTGCCCAGTGACGATTTGTGCAAGCATGGGAAGGGGGCTTTATTTTTGGCACACGGGGGAGTATACTGGGATCAGCAAAACACACACGAAAAGGAGTGCAGACAAATGCAGGCGACCATTCAAAACGAATTTCTGAGCCTTACGGTGGACACTCACGGTGCCGAGGCCGTCAGCCTGAAGAACGCGGCGGGGGAGGAGCTGCTCTGGCAGGCCGACCCGGCGGTCTGGAAGCGCCACGCGCCCATCCTCTTCCCGTGGACGGGCAAGCTCAAGGACGGCAGCTTCACCCATGGCGGCAAGACCTACAAGGGCGGCCAGCACGGTTTTGCCCGGGACGTGGAGCACACCCTGCTGAAAGCGGAGGGCGACACCATCCGGCTCGAGCTGCGCCCGGATGAGGCCATGAAGGCGGAAAAGTTCCCCTTCGACTTCGTGCTCACCAGCACCTTCCGGCTGGACGGAAAGACCCTTCACCACACCCTCACCGTCTCGAACCCCGGTGCCGAAGAGCTGCGGTTCGGCATCGGCTACCACCCGGCCTTTCAGGTGCCGTTCGATGACAGCCACACCGTTGAGGACTACGAGTTCCGCTTCGACCAGCCCGAGAGCCCGGTCATCCTCGACGCCAGCGGGGGCGGCCTGCTGACGGGCAAATGCTACTACCAGTGGAAGAACCAGCAGGCCATCCAGCTGACCAACGACCTCTTCGACAACGACAGCTTCTGCATGGCGGGCCTGCGCACCAGGACGCTGGGCATCTACGAGAAGGACACGGGCCGCAGCATCGTCTGCGATGTGGCCGGCTTCCCCTACACCCTCATCTGGTCGGCCCTGTCGAAGCCGCTGCGCTTCGTCTGCATCGAGCCGTGGAACTCGCTGCCCGCCTCGGTGGACGATCCGCAGGAGTGGGAGCAGCGTGCCGCAGCGGCCTGCCTCGCCCCCGGTGAGGAGTGGAGCACGACCCTCAGCACGACCTTCAACCGCTGAACTGCAAGCAAAAAGGGAGGCACCCCGGCGGGTGCCTCCCTCTTTTTGTGCGATAAAATTTACAGAGCCTTGATGGCGGTCTTGATGCGCTCGGCAGCCACCCTGGTCTTCTCGGCGTCACCGAAAGCGGTCAGGCGGAAGTAGCCCTCGCCGCACTCGCCGAAGCCCACGCCCGGGGTGCCCACGACGCCGCAGTTCTCCAGCAGCCAGTCGAAGAACTCCCAGCTCTTCATGCTGCCGGGGCAGCGCAGCCAGATGTAGGGGCTGTTCTTGCCGCCGCAGTACCACACGCCGCACTCGTCCAGAGCGTCGGCGATGACCTTGGCGTTCTTGCGGTAGTAGTCGAGGTTGTGCTGGATCTCAGCCATGCCGCTCTCGGTAAAGACGGCGGCAGCGCCGCGCTGCACGACATAAGGCACACCGTTGAACTTGGTGGTCTGGCGGCGCAGCCAGAGCTTGTTGATGTTCATGCCGTCACGCTCCAGCTCTTTCGGCACGACGGTGTAGCCGCAGCGGGTGCCGGTGAAGCCTGCGATCTTGGAGAAGGAGCAGATCTCGATGGCGCACTCGCGGGCGCCCTCAATCTCGAAGATGCTGCGGGCCAGTTCGCCATCGGAGATGAAGCACTCGTAAGCGGCGTCGTAGAGGATGATAGCGTTGTTCTTTCTGGCGTACTCCACCCATGCCTTGAGCTGGTCGCGGGTGTAGGCAGCGCCGGTGGGATTGTTGGGGCTGCAGATGTAGATGATGTCAGCCTTCACGCTGTCGTCGGGCATCCCGAGGAAGCCGTTCTCCTGACTGGTGCGGCCATAGATGATCTTGCGGCCATCGGTGACGTTGTCGTCCACATAGGTGGGGTAGACGGGGTCCGGAACGAGGACGGTGTTGTCCACGTCGAACAGGCCCAGCACATTGGCAAGGTCGCTCTTTGCACCGTCGGAGATGAAGATCTCGTCCTCCGCCAGCTTGGTGCCGCGGCCTGCGTAGTAGCCCTGAATGGCCTGCTTGAGGAAGGGGTAGCCCTGCTCGGGGCCGTAGCCGTGGAAGCCTTCCCTGGTACCCATCTCGGTGACGGCGTCATGCATGGCGTCCACGACACACTTGGCCAGCGGCTGGGTCACGTCGCCGATGCCCAGACGGATGATCTCCTTCTCAGGGTGAGCCTCCTGATAGGCGGCGACCTTGTGGGCAATGTCCACAAAGAGGTAGCTGGCCTTCAGCTCATTGTAATGCTTGTTCATTTTCATGATACTTTCCCTCAATTCTTTCTTTATAAGTGGCTTGCCCTCTCAGGCTGCTCCGCGTCCGGCTCCCTCAGAGGGAGAGCCAAAAACATAACGGAGAGGGCAGGGATGCTTAAACTTCAGTGACGCCTTCGTATACGGTGACCGCGCTGCCGGTCATCAGAAGTTTTTTGCCCGGCAGCACCCGGATGATGAGCTCACCGCCGCGCAGCTGGACGTGGACGTCCTCCCCGGCGGGGCAGACGCCCAGCTCGGTCAGCGCCGCCACGGTGGCACAGGTGCCGGTGCCGCAGGCCCAGGTCTCGCCGCTGCCCCGCTCCCACACCCGCATTTTCAGGTGGGTGGAGTCCACCACCTGCACGAACTCGGTGTTGATCCGCTCCGGGAAGTTCGGGTGCTTCTCGAACGCCGGGCCGATGTCCTCGAGCTTCAGGCTGTCCACATCGTCCACGACGGTGACGCAGTGGGGGTTGCCCACGCTGATGCAGGCGACACGCCAGGTCCTGTCCTCCACGGTGAGGGGGCAGTCTACCAGCGGGCCTTCGCCCATATTCACGGCGGGCAGAGCCGCCGCCATGGCGGAGTATCCGCCCATCTCCACCTGCCAGAGCTGGCGGCCCTTGCGGGTGATGGTCTTAGGGCCGCTGCCCGTGTCCACGACGAGCGTCTCTTTGGCGACGCCGTGGGTGTAGAGCCACTCGGCCACGCAGCGTACGCCGTTGCCGCACATCTGGGCTTCGCTGCCGTCGGCGTTGAAGATGCGCATCCGTCCGTCTGCGCCGGCCGTCACCGGGGCGCAGATGCAGATGATGCCGTCCGCGCCGATGGAAAAGTGGCGGCGGGAGAGGTCCTGCGAAAGGGCTGCGATGTTCTCCGGCACACCGCTTTCGCGGCAGTCGAGATAGATATAATCGTTGGCACAGCCCTGCATTTTGGTAAATGAAAGCTTCATAATACTCCTTCCGTCATCGCTTTCTTGTTTTGCAGAGCCTGCCCTTCTCGTGAAAGCCTCTCCCCTTGGGAGAGGTGTCTGCAAAGCAGACGGAGAGGGCAAGGATGCTGACGAGAAAGCGAACACACAGCGATAATTTCGCTCTGACAAAGGGGGGGCTTATCGCTGTGCGGCGGCTCTTTTGCCGCGGGCTTGCCCTCTCAGTCACCTGCGGTGACAGCTCTCCCAAAGGGAGAGCCAAAAAGGGCTATTATTACTATAAGTACGAACGGCCTTTCTGTCAAGCAGAAAAGGGGCGGCAGAGAAATTTTGAACGGAATTTTTGCCCGGAAAACCATGCCGGATGCAAAACGGGGCTTGACAATAAGCATATCATGGGATATAAAGAAAGAGAGCGTTCTGCGCAGGGAGACAGTCTGCCCGCCAAAGGGGAGGCGGGAAGGGCTGCCACGGTCTGCGCAGCGTGAAGATGCGAAATTAAAGCAAAAGGAGACCACTATCATGGATACGTTTGAGAAGATCCGCACACTGCTGGCAGAACAGCTGGACATCGACCCCGCTAAGATCACGATGGACAGTGACATTATGGGCGATTTTGAGGCCGACAGCCTCGACATCGTGGATATGGTGATGACGCTGGAGGATGAGTTTGGCATCGAGGTGCCGGACGACGCCATCGAGAACCTGCGCACGGTGGGTGATGTGGTGAAGTTTGTGGACAGCCACAAGGGCTGAGCGACCAACAAGCAAAAAAGCCCCGCATCCGCGCCTCTGCACACGGCAGAGTAGGCGGCGGGGCTTTATATATGGGTTCGTGCGGAACGATGAGCGTTTGGCGCACGGCCTTGGGAGGATAAGATTAAAATGGCAAAAGACAACAAAAAGCTCGTACAGGCGATCACCAGTCAGGAGGAGAACTTCGCACAGTGGTATACCGACATCTGCGTCAAGGCAGAGCTGGTCGAGTATTCCAGCGTGAAGGGCTTCATCATCCTGCGCCCCTATGGTCAGGCGATCTGGGAGCTCATCCAGAAGGATATGGATGCCCGCTTCAAGGCTACCGGCCATGAGAACGTGGCAATGCCCGTGCTGATCCCTGAGAGCCTGCTGCAGAAGGAAGGCGAGCTGGTCAATGGCTTCGCGCCGGAGGTGGCGTGGGTCACGATGGGCGGCTCCGACAAGCTGGAAGAGCGTCTGGCTGTCCGCCCCACCAGCGAGACCATGTTCTGCGACCACTGGTCCCGCGTGCTGCACAGCTACCGCGAGCTGCCCATGAAGTACAACCAGTGGTGCAGCGTCGTGCGCTGGGAGAAGACCACCCGTCCCTTCCTGCGCAGCCGCGAGTTCTGGTGGCAGGAGGGCCACACCATCCACGAGACTGCCGCCGAGGCTGAGGCTGAGACCCAGCAGCAGCTGAACTGCTACGCAGACGTCTGCGAGCAGGATCTGGCCATCCCTGTTGTCAAGGGCCGCAAGACCGATAAGGAAAAGTTCGCCGGTGCGGAGGCTACCTACACCATCGAAGCCATGATGAAGGACGGCAAGGCCCTGCAGAGCGGCACCAGCCACTACTTCGGCGATAAGTTCAGCAAGGCTTACGACGTGACCTTTACCGGCCGCGACAACCAGCTGCATCATCCGTTCCAGACCAGCTGGGGCGTTTCCACCCGTCTGGTGGGCGCTATCATCATGACCCACGGCGACGACGACGGCCTCATTCTGCCCCCGGCTGTCGCTCCCATCCAGGTCGTGGTGGTGCCTATCGCTGCCCACAAGCCCGGCGTCTCCGAGAAGGCTGCTGAGCTGGCCGAGAAGATCTCGAAGTACGCCCGCGTCAAGCTGGACGACAGCGACAACGCTCCCGGCTGGAAGTTCTCTCAGTGGGAGATGAAGGGCGTGCCTCTGCGCCTCGAGATCGGCCCCAAGGACCTGGAGAAGAACCAGTGCGTCCTCGTCCGCCGCGACACCCGCGAGAAGGTGTTCGTCTCTCTGGACGAGCTGGAGACCGCCATCCCGGCCCAGCTGGAGGCTCTGCGCAAGGACCTGTACGAGCGCGCTCTTGCCAACCGCGAGAAGCGCACCTGGGCTGCCACCACCATGGACGAGGTCAAGGAGCTGGCCAAGGCGGGCACCGGCTACATCAAGACCATGTGGTGCGGCGACCTGGCCTGCGAGATGAAGATGAAGGAAGAAGTCGGCCTGTCCAGCCGCTGCATGCCCTTCGAGCAGGAGCACCTGAGCGATGTCTGCCCCTGCTGCGGCAAGCCCGCCAAGACCATGGTCTACTGGGGCATCGCATACTAAGCGAAACGTTTGCAAAACAACTGAGAGCAGCCGCTTTCCTCACGGGAGAGCGGCTGCTCTTTTGTGCGATCTGGCAATAATCTGGTAAAAATTTTGTAAAAGGGGTTGAAAAAATCGTCTGGCCGTAGTATGATGACGGGGCTGAAAAAGGCAAATACTTTACAGGAGGAAGCGAACACGATGTCCGGCGACCATTTAGACAACCCCAAACAACGCTCCTCCTGCGATGCGGGCAGTATGGATCAAATCTGCCGCGTCCTGAATGCATCTGCCCATGATACACCGCAGGAGTCTGACCAAAAGACGACGCGGTGTATTTTTATGCCCCAAAAGGGGAGGAGGAACCCAAGATGCAGCAGAAGAACTACCAGCAGGAAATACTCGCCCTCATCCACAGCGGCCTGCCGCAGGCAGAGCTGGCCGAAAAGCTCTCGGATTACCACGAGAATGACCTTGCCGACGCCCTCGCAGCCCTGACGCCCGACGAGCGCCAGAAGCTTTATGCCGTTTTGGGCGTGGATACTGTGGCCGAGATCTTCTCCTATCTGGACGACGCAGAACCTTACCTGAAAGAACTGCCCAGCGAGAAGGCCGCCAACGTCGTTTCCCACATGGACTCGGACGACGCCGTGGACGCTCTGGACGACCTCGAGGAAGAGGATAAAGCCAAGATCGTCGGCCAACTGGACAAAGACTCCGCCGAAGATGTGAAGATGCTGCTCTCCTACGGCGAGGACGAGATCGGCAGCAGCATGACCACCAACTACATCTGCATCCGGAAGGACATGACCATCCGGCAGGCCATGAGTGAGCTGGTGAAGCAGGCGGGCGAGAACGACAACATCTCTACCCTCTACGTCGTGGACGAGAACGACAAGTTCTACGGTGCCATCGACCTGAAAGACCTCATCATCGCCCGTGCAGAGGACCGCCTCGAAAAGCTCATTGCCCGGTCCTACCCCTATGTGACCGACCACGAAAAGATCAGCGACTGCATCGACCGCATCGTAGACTACGCCGAGCGCTCTCTGCCTGTCCTGAACGATGCCGGCGAGCTGGTGGGCATCATCACCTCGGCAGATGTCGTCGAACTGGTGGATGACGAGATGGGCGACGATTACGCAAAACTGGGCGGCCTGACCAGCGAGGAGGATCTGAACGAGGGTGTGCTCGAGAGCGTCAAGAAGCGTCTGCCCTGGCTGATCGCTCTGCTCTTTCTCGGGATGCTGGTGTCCTCGGTGGTGGGTGCCTTTGAGTCGGTGGTGGCTGTCCTGCCCATCGTCATCTGCTTCCAGTCCATGGTGCTGGATATGGCGGGCAATGTCGGCACCCAGTCGCTGGCCGTCACCATCCGCGTGCTGGTGGACGAGAACCTGACCACCTCCAAAAAGCTGCATCTGCTCTGGAAGGAGATGCGGGTAGGTCTGGTCAACGGTGCGCTTCTGGCCGTCATGGCGCTGGGCTTCCTCGGCTGCTATATCCACTTCTTCAAAGCCTATGCGTGGGGGCAGGCGTTCCTGCTCTCCGGCTGCGTCGGTGTTTCCCTCATCGTGGCGATGGTCATTTCCAGTCTGGTGGGTACGGTCATCCCCATGCTGTTCCATAAGATCCATATCGACCCCGCCGTGGCGTCCGGCCCGCTCATCACCACCATCAATGACCTCGTGGCCGTCGTGGTGTACTACGGTCTGGCCATGATCGTGCTCATTGATATGCTCCATCTGGGCTGATTTTTGAATAAGAGCAAAGGCTCCGGCACTGCCGGAGCCTTTTTGTGTCTTATCGATTCTCTATCCAGTACCGCTGGGTCAGCATCCCATCCGAGGAGTCAAACATCTCATCTTCCAGTACGCCGCCGTTAGACTGAATCGTCTTTGCTGAGGCGATGTTATAGTGGTCACAGCAGATGCGCACCTTGGAGATGCCGCGCTCCTTGGCCTTTTCGAGGGTCAGACGGAGCATCTGGCTGGCGTAGCCGTTCTTCCGCTCCGAGGGGCGGACGCTGTAGCCGATATGGCCGCCGTAGGCCAGCAGATAGTCGTTGAGGTGGTGGCGCAGGTTGGTCATCCCCACGAGATGCCCCTCCTCGTCCAGCGCCAGATACTGGGTGGCGGGCACGAACCCAGCGGGGGTGGTGGCGGGGTCTTTCAGCCTGCGGATGTTAGCCAGCCACTGGCCAAAGTCGTCGTATTTGTCCAGCGCCGAAGTGCCGTCGAGCCGGGAGCTGATGGCAAGAAACTCTTCCCGGTAGGCCATGACCTGCTCCCGGTCGCCCTCGTCCGGCTCCCGCAGATGGAGTTTCTGGGACGGCGTATGGCGAGCTGCGGCGCGGAAATCCGGTGCTTTCATCAGGCCGTGGCGGTTGCAGTAGAAGTAGAGTACGCCCGCACCGGTGATTTTGAAACGGCAGCTGGCGTCTCCCTCAGGGTAAAGTTTGACCAGCTGCAATTTGTCGCCGGTGAGGCAGGCAATGAAGGAAATGTAGTGGTCTTTGGTCATGGGGTGGTGGATGGTGACGAAAAGCTCATCTTCCACCCGCTCCAGCGTCAGCTGATGGTGTTCGTCGGCGTCGTCCGCCTCAGAGATGTCCAGCGGCGGCAGGGTGATGCCGCAGCAGCTCACGACAGCCTGCCCGGTGGCGTGGAGCACATTGCCGCACAGAGGGCAGACATAGAGCTTGGAGCGAAGCAGGTTGGCAGAACGGTTCCGGTTGACGACCGGTTCGCCCTGCATCAGCTCGAGCACGCTGACGCCCAGAGCCGCCGCCAGCGGCTCCAGCAGGGAAATATCGGGCAGGCCGTGGGCTGTCTCCCACTTGGAGATGGCCTTTGCGCTGACGGCCAGCTTTTCGGCCAGCTCTGCCTGCGTCAGGTGTTTGGCTTCCCGCAGCTGCCGGATGGCAGTGCCGGTGACGTAAGAATCCATAAAAATTCTCCTTTGTGATTGTTTCTCTCTGCCCAAAGGATACCATAACAAAAGGCTCCACACAACCTACGCTGCGTGGAGCTTTGCTTTTTTATTTGGCTTCGTCTGTTTTCTGCCGGGCGGCTTCCAGTTCGTCCACCCGCTTTTGCAGGGCCTCTACTTTGTCGTCCAGCCGCCAGAACGCCCAGATGACGAAGGCGATGCCAAGGCTGACCGGGAACATCCACGCATAAAAGTGGTGCTGGATGTCCAGAAAATAGGAGCCGCCGAAGAAGGTGAACAGAAACAGAAAGAGCAGCGCGGTGGCGAAAATGCCCAGAAAACGCTTCATAGAAAGCCTCCGTTATTCCTCTGCGGCCTCTTCTTCCTCCTCATCCAGCTCGATGCTGAACACGGCTTTTTTCAGCTTGCCGCAGCCCTGCGCTTTCAGGCCGGACTTATAGGGTTCACCGGCCAGATAGAGGGCAAAGCGCCCCTCACAGAGCATCCCGGCGATGCTGGTGCCGGCGGTGCCGACGGTCAAATCGGCAGCCTCGTCGGTGGGCCTGGTGGGGGTCAGCTCGCCCAGCGAGACCTCGAACAGTTCGCTGCCCTCAAGGTCGGTCTCGAGGGTCAGGTGGGCGTCCCGGCGCTGGAAGAGCGCTTTGTCCGAGGTCTGCGGCGTGACGGTGCTCACCGTGACCACGGCCTTGTCGCCGCTGATGCGGGTCTTGCCGGCGGGCAGGTTGTTGATGTCCCGGGCCATGACGAACTCGATGACAGCGTCGAGGTTGTCGCTCATGCCGAGATAGTTGGGGAGATTGTTCAGGGTATCGTAAATCATAGGAGAAACCTCTTATTCTGCGTCTTTGGGGTCGGTCATCAGCTCTTTGATGCTGGGAACGACGCCGCCCAGATTCTGCAAGTCCGAAGGAATGATGATCTTGGTGGCCTTGCCGTTGGCGACCTTGGCCAGCGCTTCCAGACTGCGCAGGGCCAACACCTTATCGTTGGGCATGGCCTCATTCAGCAGGCGGATGGCGTCGGCATTGGCCTTCTGGACGGCGAGGATGGCCTGTGCCTCGCCCTCGGCCTCGAGGATGCGCTGCTGTTTGACGGCGTCGGCGCGGAGGATGGCGGATTCCTTTTCGCCCTCGGCGGCAGTAATGGCGGCCTGCTTCTCGCCGTCGGCCTTCAGGATGACGGCGCGCTTCTCGCGCTCTGCCTTCATCTGCTTTTCCATGGCCTCCTGGATCTCGCGCGGCGGGATGATGTTCTTGACCTCGACACGGTTGACCTTGATGCCCCACTTGTCGGTGGCCTCATCAAGGATGGCCGTGATCTTGCTGTTGATGGTGTCGCGGCTGGTGAGGGTGTGGTCCAGCTCCATCTCGCCGATGATGTTGCGCAGGGTGGTGGCCGACAGGCTCTCGATGGCCGCGATGGGCTGGTTGACGCCGTAGGTGTAGAGCTTGGCGTCCATCACCTGGAAGAAGACCACCGTATCGATCTGCATGGTGACGTTATCGCGGGTGATGACCGGCTGAGGGGGAAAGTCGGCGACCTGCTCTTTCAGGCTGACTTTCTTCGCCACCCGCTCGAGGAACGGGATCTTGACGTGGAGGCCGGCGCTCCATGTCTCGGAGTAGCTGCCCAGACGCTCCACGACGTAGACCATGGACTGCGGCACGATGACGATGTTGGTGACGACCACCAGCAGGATGACAAAGATGAGGATGAGGATAAGGAACAGCATGATAGGCATAGGGACGCTCCTTTCATATCAGTGAGCCGCCGGTGCGGCGGTCTCGGTCAGGACAGGCTCCACGATGAGCAGGGTACTGTGGATCTCGGCCACCCGGCAGCTCTGGCCCGGGGTCAGGGTGTCGCCGGGGGTGGCGCAGCGGGCGTTCCAGTCCACGCCGTCCAGCCGGACACGGCCGGTGGCCTCGGCGGAGACGGAGGTGAGTGCGACGGCCTCCCGGCCAAGGGCGCGGTCGCCGTTCGTTGCCGTGGGCGGCTTGCGCAGCCGGCTGCACAGGGGCTTGAGGGCCAGCAGGCAGAGGGTGCTGACGGCGATGAACACCACCGCCTGCACCCGGAAGGAGCCGGTGACCAGACAGCTCAGCAGGGCTGCGGCGCTGCCCATGGCAAACCAGATGGAGACGAGATTCAGGGTCATGGCCTCGAGAACGACGAAGCCGATGGCGGCCAGAAGCCAGAAAATGGGGTCAACAGACATGAGTTCTCCCTCCTTTTTCCCCATTATAGAGCAAAACGTCTGAAAAGTACAGAGACGAATTGTAAATAGCGCTCTCGAAAAGCCTCTCCCCTTGGGAGAGGTGTCACCGAAGGTGACGGAGAGGGCAAGGCTGCTGACAAAAAGGTTTGAATACAGCGATAACATCGCTTTGACAAAGAGGCTGCTTATCGCTGTGCAGAGGCCCTTTATTGACGGGCTTGCCCTCTCAGGCGCTCCGCGCCAGCTCTCCCAAAGGGAGAGCCTTGGTCTTACTGATAGTCGTAGTAGCTGTGGTTGGGGTTGTGGCCGACCTCTTCCACCACGATGGTGAAGCCCATGGGGTTCACCTCGGTGTGCTTGCCGCTGGCCAGCGGCTCCACGATGATATGCTCGGTGCGGTTGACGATGATCTCTGCCGCCTCAAACTCGCCGATGCGCTGGTAGTGGAGGACGCCGCCCTCCGCCCGCAGGACACGAAGCTCTCCGGTGCGGAAGGCCTCGCAGGTGTGGCGGAGCTGTGCCAGCTGTGCCAGAACAGGTTTCAGCCGCTCTTCGTGGCTGTTCCAGCAGTAGAAGCCGCGGTTGAAGGGGTCACGGTAGCCCTGCATCCCGATCTCATCGCCGTAGTAGAGGCAGGGGACGCCGGGCAGAGTGTAGATGATGGCGTAAGCCATCCGCAGCTTGAGCATTCCTTCCTCGTAGGCGTCGCCGGTGACACAGCGGCCACTCTGCCACTCGCGGCCCCGGCCATTGGCAGGCTCGTCGGCAATAACGGTCAATGCGCGCTCGGTGTCGTGGGTGGAGAGGAAGTTCAGGGCCGTATCGAGGGCCGGGGCGGGGTAGTGCTCGCAGATGGAGAGGATGTCGGTCATGGTCTGGCCGGCGTCCCGTCCGCAGACGAAGCCCAGAACGGCGTTCTTGAAGGGGTAGTTCATCACGCTGTCGAGGCCCTTGCCCAGCAGGTAGGTGCGGCGCTTGTCGAAGCCGAACTTGGTGGTGGCGTCCTCCCACACCTCGCCCAGAAGGAACTTATCCGGGCCGACCCGCTTGACGGCGGTGCGCACTTTTTCAATAAATTCGTCGGGCAGCTCGTCGGCCACGTCCAGACGGAAGCCTGCTGCACCCCGGCGGAGCCAGGTGTCGATGACACCGCCCTCGCCGGTGATAAATTCGACGTAGGATGGCGTTTCTTCGTTGACTTCGGGCAGGGTCTCGAAGCCCCACCAGCTGCGGTAGCCGCCCTTATACTTGGAATCGAAATCGTACCAGCTGCGGTAGGGGGAGTTGGGGTCACGGTAGGCACCGCCCTCGCCGTAGCGGCCCTCGCGGTTGAAGTAGCGGCTGTCGGAGCCGGTGTGGCTGAACACGCCGTCCAGCACGATGCCGATGCCGTACTTTCTGGCCTCGGCGCAGAGGGTCTCGAAATCCTCGTTGGTACCCAGCAGGGGGTCTACGTTGAGGTAGTCGGCGGTGTTGTAGCGGTGGTTGGAGTGGGCCTCAAAGATGGGGTTCAGGTAAAGGTAATCCACACCCATCTCACGGAGGTAGGGCAGCTTCATCTGGATGCCCTTGAGGTCGCCGCCGAAGTAGTCCTCGTTCAGGTGGCCGCCCACCTCATTGGGCTGCCAGAAGGGCTCGGCGTGCTTGTCGGCCTGATAGAGCCGGTCGGGGAAGGGCATGGGCTTGTTCTCCACGCCCTCGCAGAAGCGGTCGGGGAAGATCTGGTAGAAGACCTTCCCCTTGATGGGGTCGGGCGTCTCAAAATCGGCCTCATACACGGTGATCTGCCAGCTCTCGCCCTCCTGCCAGCTCACGACGCCGCAGTTGTCCGGCCCGCGCACGATGCGGCGGAAGTCGGTGTAGAGGTCGAAATAGTAAAAGTAGAGGCCCACGTCGTTGAGGGTGACGTCCACTGAGAAGTGGTTCTGATGGGGCGTCTGGCCGTCGAACTTCATCCGGTAGTGGACGGGAACATCGTACTTGCCCTCTTTTTGGAGGACGAGATGAGGGTCTACATAGCCCAGCTCCTCCGGGATGCAGAGGGACAAATGCACACTCTGACCGGCGCGCACCGCACCGAAGGGCTGCTTGAAGTAGGGATCGAAACTATTGAACAGACAAGGCAAAAAGGATCGTCCTTTCTCAAAAAAAGCCCCGGGCAGCGATGCCACGGGGCGTTGCGTTATTATAAAGGGATAACCTCTCAGTCTCGCATTCGCTCGACAGCTCCCCTACCGAGGGGAGCCTCTGGCGAAGAGGTGAGGCTTTCCGATATGCCAAGGCCTCCCCTCGATAGGGGAGGTGGCAGCGCGTCAGCGCTGACGGAGAGGTTTATTTCACGGCAGAAGCATGCCAGATGTCGCGTGCGTAGTCCAGAACGGCACGGTCAGCGCTGAAGATGCCGCTGTTGGCGATGTTCTTCAGGCTCATCTTAGCCCACTGCTCACGGTCAGCGTACAGGCGCTGCAGGTCGGCCTGAGCACGGCGGTAGTCCTTGAAGTCGGCCATGACCATATAGGGGTCGCTGCTGCGCAGGTTCTCGGTGACTTCGTGGAAGCTCTCGCCGTTCCAGCCGCGCTCCAGGAAGTTCAGAGCGGCGTTTGCAACATCGTCGCCCGTGATGAAGGCATTGGGGTGATAGCCCACCTGCTTGAGGTTGTTGACCTCGGGGGTCAGCATACCGAAGATAAGCTCATTCTCCTTGCCGGCGGCGTCGGCGATCTCGACGTTTGCGCCGTCCAGAGTACCCAGCGTGATGGCACCGTTCAGCATGAACTTCATGTTGCCGGTACCGGAAGCCTCGGTGCCTGCCAGAGAGATCTGCTCAGAGACCTCGGCTGCGGGCATCAGGTGCTCGCTCAGGGAGACACAGTACTCTTCCAGATAGACCACGCGCAGCTTCTCGCGGACAGCGGGGTCGTTGTTGATGAGGTCGCCCAGCTTGCAGATCATGCGGATCATCTGCTTGGCCATATAGTAGCCGGGAGCAGCCTTTGCGCCGAAGATATAGGTCTTGGGGATGAAGTCGGCGTTGGGGTTCTCCTTCAGGTACAGGTACTGAGCAGCGATGTTCAGCGCATTCAGGTGCTGGCGCTTGTACTCGTGCATACGCTTGACCTGGCAGTCGAAGATGGAGTTGGGGTCGATGACCTGACCGGTGCTCTTCTCGAGGTAAGCGGCAAAGTTCTTCTTGTTGTCCAGCTTGATCTCATTCAGGCGCTTCAGGACGGTCTTGTCCTCAGCGAACTTGTTCAGCTTGGACAGGTCGGCGGCGTCGTGCTTGTAGCCGGTGCCGATGGTCTCGTCCAGCAGCTTGCACAGCTCGGGGTTGGAGGCCAGCAGCCAGCGGCGGTAAGCGATGCCGTTGGTCACGTTCTTGAAAGCCTGGGGCTTGAACAGGTAGTAGTCGTGGAAGACGCTCTCCTTGATGATCTCACTGTGGAGCTTGGAGACGCCGTTGATGCTGTTGGCGGTGTAGGCGCAGATGTTGGCCATGCGCACCTGATTGTCGCCGATGAGAGCCATATAGTTGATCTTGCCCTGGTCGCCGGGGAAGGCTGCTTCCAGCTTCTCGCGGGCGCGGCGGTCCATCTCGACCACGATCTGGTAGATGCGGGGCAGGGTCATCTTGAAGATGTCCACATTCCACTTCTCCAGAGCCTCGGCCATGACGGTGTGGTTGGTGTAGGAGAAGACCTTCTGGCAGATGTCGAAGCTCTTGTCCCAGCCGAAGCCGCACTCATCCAGCAGAATGCGCATCATCTCGGGGATGGCGAGGGTCGGATGGGTATCGTTCAGCTGGATAGCCACCTTGTCGGGCAGGTTCTCGAGGGTGCCGTAGGTGGACAGGTGGTTCTGGACGATGTCGCCGATGGAGGCAGCAGACAGGAAGTACTGCTGGCGCAGGCGGAGGATCTTGCCCTCAACGTGGTTGTCGTTGGGGTACAGCACCTTGGAGATGAGCTCAGCGCTGGCGTTCTTGCTCATTGCGGTGTTGTAGTTGCCCAGAGAGAAGCTGGACATATCAAAGTCGGGAGCCTTGGCCTGCCACAGACGCAGCTTTGCAACGCCCTTGCCGTCGTAACCCTGAACGTACATATCAGAGGGGATGGCCATGACGCTGTTGTAGTTGGTGTGCTGGATATAGTGGAAGCCATGGTCCCAGTTCTCGTGGATCTCGCCGTCGAAGCGGACTTCCACAGCCTGATCGGGGTGGCTCTTGAGCCAGACCTGACCGCCGGGCAGCCAGTTGTCGGCGCGCTCCTGCTGCCAGCCGTCCACGATCTTCTGCTTGAAGATGCCGTACTCGTACAGGATGGAGTAGCCGGTGCCGCAGATGCTGGTGGTGGCCATGCCGTCCAGATAGCAGGCGGCCAGACGGCCCAGGCCGCCGTTGCCCAGACCTGCGTCCGGCTCTTCCTCGTAGATGCTGTCCAGGCTGATGTCAGCCTCGGCCAGAGCCTTCTGGGCAGCATCATTCAGGCCCAGATTGAACAGGCTCATCTTGAGGCTGCGGCCCATCAGGAACTCCATGCACAGGTAGTACACCTGCTTGGAGCCGGTGCCGATGGCCTTGGACTGGAACTTCTTATGGTTCTCGCTCATCATCTGGCGGCAGATGAGGGCCAGAGCGCGGTAGATCTGCTGGTGAGATGCAACGCTCAGGTCAACACCATATTCGCTGGTGAGCTTGTCCTGAAGAATTTTTGCAAATTCTTTTGTAGTCATAAATGAACTCCTATCCGCACGAATGCTTAAATTTTTTGAATTAGTACGGTGACAGGGCATTTCTCCTCTAGTTCCCTCGCCCCTCGCATAACACATAACAATAGTATTATAATCACTCCGGATGGGGATTGCAAGAAAAAGGAACCATTTTTGCCGTATCTGACATTTTTATAGCAATGTTTCTGACAAATATGCCAAAAATTCAAAAATAGCACTTTTTCTCGCGCACTATTTATATTATAATAAAGGGAGACAAGGGCCGTGTTTGCCCCGAAATGCACCGGCTCGGGCGGGTAATTCGGGGACAAACTCGGCTGAACATGAAAAAGCCGCAGCAAAGCGCTCCTGTCAGGGCTGAAATGGTTTCCGAAAATCCCGGAAACAGCGGAAAATGACCGGAAATGACCGGCCCGGCAGGGCGTGTGCCGCGCAAAGTGAGGACGATATGGTAAATAAAGTGAGAGTGACCATTGCAGGCGCACCCTACGCCATTGCAACGACCGATACCGAAAACTACATCACCACACTGGCCAAGAAGCTGGACGATGACATCACGAAGCTGCTGGACAACAACGCCAACCTCTCTGTGACCAAGGCGGCGGTGTTCTGCGCGATGGACTATCTGGACGAGTACCGCAAGAGCGCGGGCAGCGCCGAGAATATGCGCAGCCAGATACAGGACTACATTTCCGATGCAGCCAAGGCGAAGCTGGCAGCGGATAAGGTCAAGGCGGAGAACGAGACCCTCAAGCGGGAAAATGCCGCTCTGCGGGAACAGCTGGCCAAGCTGCAGCAGAAGTGATCTACATTATATAAATGTCAAAGGGAGAGCTATGTCAAAAATTGAGATCCTTGCCCCTGTGGGCAGTGAAGAAATGCTCCGCGCAGCAGTATTCAGCGGCGCGGACGCAGTATATCTGGGCTTTTCCGGCTTCAACGCCCGCACCGGTGCGGGCAATTTTGATGCCGACAGCCTGAAAGAAGCCGTCCGGTTCTGCCATGCCCGGGGCGTGGCCGTTCATGTGGCGCTGAATACCACCGTCTACGGCGGCGAGCTGACGAGTCTGGCCGACGCCGTGCGGGCCGTCGCTGCCAGCGGGGCCGACGCCGTCATCTGTCAGGACCTCGCGGTGGCGAAGCTCATCGGGGACATCGCGCCCCAGCTGCCCCGCCACGGTTCCACCCAGATGAGCGTCCACACCCTGCAGGGCGCACTGGAGCTGAAAGAGCTGGGCTTTGCCCGGGTCGTGCTGGCCCGTGAGCTGAGCCTGCCCGAGGTGGAGCACATCACCAGGCACTGCGGCATCGAGACGGAGTGCTTCGTCCACGGCGCACTCTGCATGTGCGTCAGCGGCCAGTGCTATATGTCGGCTTTCCTGGGCGGACGGAGCGGCAACCGCGGCTCCTGCGCCGGCCCCTGCCGCCTGCCCTTCGAGGCCAACGCTCTGCCCGAGGGCAAGCCGGGCCGTCTGCACCACCTGTCCCTCAAGGACAACTCCGTCATCGACAAGCTGGACAAGCTGCAGGCCATCGGCGTGGCATCAGCGAAAATCGAAGGCCGTCTGCGGACGCCGGAGTATGTCGCTGCTGCCGTCAGCGCCTGTCTGGCAGGCCGCGAGGGCCGCGCCTATGACCGCGACCTGCTGAAGAATGCCTTCAGCCGCTCCGGCTTCACCTCCGGCTATCTGGACGGAAAGATCGACGGCACGATGTTCGGCGTCCGCAGCGAGGCCGACGCCGAGCTGACCAAGAAGACCCTGCCCGCCCTGCGGGAGCTGTACCGCCGGGAGCGCTCCCGGGTGCCGGTGGAGATGAAAATTGAAATCGAAGAGGGCGGCGAGAAGCTGACCGTCACTGACGGCACCAACAAAGCCTTCGCCTACGGCGACGCCGAACCTCAGCCCGCCCGCACCGACCCCACCGAGAGCCTGAGCCGCAGCCTGAGCAAGACCGGCGGCACGCCTTTCTCTGCCGAAAAAATCGACGTGGAGATGGATGGCGGCCCCTGGTTCGTGCCGGGCAGTGCCATCAACGAGCTGCGCCGCGAGGCGTTGGACGCCCTGCTGAAAAAGCGGGAGACCCTGCGCCCGTGGCCGGTGAATGAGGTGGAGCTTCCGCCTCTGCCGCTGCGCACTCTGCCGCCCCACCGCACCCTCCGCGCCCGGTTCGAGCGCTGGGAGCAGGTGCCGGAGCAGGCGCTCAGCGGGGTGGAATACCTCATCCTGCCCATCGCGCAGGCCGACCGCGTCCCCCGCGAGTGGCGGGAGAAGACTCTTCTCGAACTGCCCCGCGTCATGTTCGGCGCACTGGAAGAGGACACCGCCCGCCGCATCGCGGCCACCCAGGACGCAGGCTTTGCGGGCTATGAGGTGAGCAACATCGCCCACCTGCGGCTCTGCCGCGGCCTGCCCATGACCGGCGGCTTCGGCCTCAACGTCACCAATAACCTCGCGGCCCAGTATTATGCGGACCTTGGCCTGAGCTCGGTTCTCATCCTGCCCGAGGTGAAGGACAGCGACATCAGCACCATCGCGCCGACTCGTGACGGCAAGCCTGTGCCGACCGGCGTCATCACCTACGGCCATATGCCGCTGATGGTCACCCGCGCCTGCCCGCTGCAGAACATCCACGACTGCGCCCACTGCGACAAGACCGGCCTGCTCACCGACCGCAAGGCGAAGAAGTTCCCTGTGCGATGCGGGCTGGGCGTCCGTACTATTTATAATCCCGTCCCCATCTATATGGGCGACAAGCCCGGCGCACTGACCGTGGACTACGGCGTGGCTTACTTCACGCTGGAAAGCAGGGAAGAGACCGCCGCCATCCTCGACAGCATCCGCCAGCACGCACCGTTTGAGGGTGAGTTCACGAGAGGATTGTACTTTAAGGGAACGAACTGAACCTCTCAGTCTGCTTCGCAGACAGCTCCCCTAATAGGGGAGCCTCTGGCGAAACCGTTCACTTTGCGGGGACTGCCAAAGCCTCCCCTACTAGGGGAGGTGGCACGCCGCAGGCGTGACGGAGAGGTTGTACCAAGACGCACCTGCCCTTGAACAGCAAATAAATTTATGAGGTATACTATGGAACCCATCACTGTAAAATACAAAGTGTTAGACCCCCGCGCCAAGACGCCCGCCTACGCCACCTCCGGCTCTGCCGCCGCCGACCTGTGCGCTGTGCTGGATGAGCCGCTGACTGTCCAGCCCATGCAGCGGGTGCTGGTGCCTACCGGCCTTGCCATCGAGCTGCCCGGCGCACACGCTGTGGCGCTGGTCTATGCCCGCAGCGGTCTGTCCATCAAGCACGGCCTCTGCATGGCAAACGGTGTCGGCGTCGTGGACAGCGATTACCGCGGTGAGCTGAAAGTCCCGATGGTCAATCTGGGCGCGGAGGCTTATACCATCCAGCCCGGCGAGCGGGTGGCCCAGCTCTGCATCGCGCCGGTGTACACGGCGGCATTCGTGCAGGCCGACGCGCTGGATGAGACCGCCCGCGGCGAGGGCGGCTTCGGCTCGACGGGGAAATGATGATGAAGAACCTGATCTTAGCCTCCGGCAGTCCGCGCCGGAAGGAGCTTCTGAGCTTATACACGACGGATTTCACCATCTGCGTCAGTGATTTCGACGAGAGCGGAGTCACTGCACCCACTCCGGCCCAGCTGGTGGAAAAGCTGGCCCGGGGCAAGTGCCTCGCTGTGGCAAAAGACCATCCCGGCGCGGTGGTGCTGGGATGTGACACCGTCGTGGATGTGGGCGGCGAAGTCTTCGGCAAGCCCCACAGCGTGGAGGACGCAAAGCGGATGCTCCGCGCCCTGTCCGGCGCGACCCACGAGGTGCATACCGGCGTCTGCGTGTCGGACGGCGTACGCACCGAGAGCTTCGTGGACAGCTGCAGGGTGACCTTCTTCCCGATTTCGGAAGGGGAGATCGACGCCTACACGGCCACGAAGGAGCCCTACGACAAGGCCGGTGCCTACGCCATTCAGGGCCGCGCAGCCCTCTGGCTCGACCGGCTGGAAGGGGACTACTACACCATCATGGGCCTGCCCGTCAGCCGGACGGCCCGTCTGCTGAGCAGATTCTGATGCGGGACACAGAAAAGCGGCCCCGGCGGCCAAAAATGAAAAAACTCGAAAAAGTTTACGGAAATGCTTGAGAAAAGCGCGCCTTGCGGCTATAATAAAAACGTGTTATTCTGCGATGAGCTGCCCGTTGGTCTGAGCGGGCGGCTCTGCGTTTTGGAATAGACCCTGGAAAATCGTAAGGAGAGAAGACTATATGAGTTTGTTTTCAAAGGATGTTGGTATCGATCTCGGTACTGCCAATACCCTCGTTTACATGAAGGGCAAGGGCATCATCATGCGTGAGCCCTCTGTTGTGGCCGTGGACACCAAGAGCGACGAAGTGCGCTGCGTGGGCGCTGAGGCAAAGGCCGTCATCGGCCGCACCCCCGGCAGCATCGTGGCGGTCCGCCCCCTGAAGGACGGCGTCATCGCCGACTTCGACATCACCGCCAATATGCTGGAGACCTTCCTCAAAAAAGCCTGCGGCAACAGTATGTTCTCCCGCCCCCGCGTGGTCATCTGCATCCCGTCGGGCGTCACCGAGGTGGAGCGCCGCGCTGTGCGTGAGGCCGCTCTGAAGGCCGGCGCCCGTCAGGTGTCGGTCATCGAGGAGCCCATGGCCGCTGCCATCGGTGCGGGCCTGCCCATCAGCGAGCCCACCGGCAGCATGATCGTGGACATCGGCGGCGGCACGGCCGAGATCGCCGTCATCTCTCTGGGCGGCATCGTGGCCTCCCGCAGCGTGCGGATGGCCGGCGATATGTTCGACCAGGCCATCATCGCCTTCATCAAGCGCAAGTATAATCTCCTCATCGGTGAGCGCACCGCCGAGCAGATCAAGATCGAGATCGGCTCTGCCTACCCGATGGACCCCGAGATGACCCTCGAGATCAAGGGCCGCAACCTCGTGGACGGCCTGCCCAAGAACGTCGTCGTCCACTCGGAGGATGTCCGTGAGGCGCTGCTGGAGTGCCTGGTCAAGATCACCAGCGCCATCAAGGAGACTCTGGAGCGCACCCCGCCCGAGCTGAGCGCCGACATCATCGACCACGGCATCACCCTGACCGGCGGCGGCGCACTGCTGCGCGGCCTCGACAAGCTCATTGAGAGCGAGACCGGCATCGATGTCCATGTGGCTGAGGACCCGCTGGACTGCGTGGCCAAGGGTGCCGGTGCTGTGCTGGACCATGTGGATGTCCTGCACGACGTTCTGGATACCGACGGCGGTCATATGTAAGCCTCGGCTGTGCCATTTGCGGCGGTACGCTGAGGGAGGACCTTTGCGCTGCTGCGCCGCAGAAGATGAGTTTTGAGCGCGGATGGCACAGCTGTCCGCGCTTTTTTGCAGATTCGGGAGGAACCCGCCTTGAAGGATTTTTTTGACACATGGAAATTTAAGATACTCATTGCCATCGCGGTCTTCCTCGTGGGCATCATGGCCTATGCAGGCGCGAACGGACGCCTGACCGCCGCCCCGCAGGAGCTGCTGAGCGTGGCCGTGGCCCCGTTCCAGCGGGCAGCAGCGGCGGTGAGCAGCGGCGTGGCCTCCCTGTGGGAGAACTACGCCAACATCGACGCCATTCTGGAAGAAAACCAGCAGCTCAGCGAGGAAAACGCCTCTCTGCGCTCCCAGATGGTGGACTACGACAAGCTCAAGGCCGAGAACGAGGCCTACAAGGCGCTGGCCAACATCCAGGAGCAGCACCCTGAGATGAGCTACACGTCCTCTTTCGTCATTGGCCGCGACCCGCTGGACTCCTTCTGGGGCTTCACGCTGGACAGAGGCACACTGGACGGTGTGGCCGTCAACGACGCCGTCATCAGCGACGAGGGCTATCTGCTGGGCGTGGTGCGGGAAGCCGACCTCACCAGCTGCAAGATCATGACCATCCTGCACCCCAGCTTCAATGCGGCGGGCGTCGTGTCCCGCACCCGGGACAACGGCATCATCACCGGCAGCGCCGACTACGCCGCCGACGGCCTGTGCATCCTCTCGAACCTCGCCCGCAGCACCCTGAGCAGAGAGGGGGATCAGGTCATCACCACGGGTCTGGGCGGGGTGTTCCCGCCGGACGTGCTGGTGGGCGTCATCAAGGAGCTGACCCCTGAGGCCAGCGGCAAATCGACGCTGGCCGTCATCCAGCCGGGCGCAGACCCCCGCACGGTGCGCCATGTGTTCATCATCACCAACTACTGAGGAGGGCCGGAGATGGAATCTCGCCGCAAGCGCAGCCGCAGCCAGAGGCTGAAATGGGGCTGCTATATCCTTCTGCTGGTGGTGTGTACGGTTTTGCAGACCATGCCGGGGCTGTTCCAGTTCGGGGCCGCGAAGCCGCTCTGGCTGCTGCCGCTCTGTCTGGCGGTGTCTGCCGCAGAGGGCGAGTTCGCCGGGGCCATCTTTGGCGCGGTGTGCGGCCTGATGTGGGACTACACCGCCGGCCGCACCGTGGGAATGCTGGCGCTGGAGCTGATGATCCTCTGCTTCGGCGTGTCGGTGGTCGTGCAGCTTTATCTGAAGGATACCCCCTCCAACTTCGTGCTGCTGGCCGTGACCTGCGCTCTGCTGGTGCTGTCGGCGGACTGGCTGTTTTTCTACTATATGCCGGGCTATGCGGGCGCAGGGGAGCGTTTTCTCTGGGTCGTGCTGCCGTCGGCCCTGATGACGGCCCCGGGGAGCTGGCTGCTCCACCGTGCAGTGCAACGCATCAGCACGGAATTCAAGATAGACAACGGCGTGATATGATGCCAGACCCTGCCGGGAGGAAAACGGATGAATCAAGACGAACACAAGATCGTGGTGCGCCGGATGGCGGGGCTCATCGCTGCCGCCTCGGTGCTCATCGCCGTGTATGTGCTGCGGCTGATATTTTTGCAGCTCGTCAACAGCGACAGCTTCAAGGCGCAGGCGACCAACACCACCGATTATAACTTTACCGTCACCGCTGCCCGCGGCGACATCGTGGACAGCGCCGGACGCCGCATCGCGGCCAGCACCACCAGCTACAATGTGGTGCTCAGCAAGCTGCTGATGGGGGACGAAGACCTTGACGCCATGCTGCAGCGCATCGTGGAGCTGCTGGAAGCCCACGGCGAAAAATGGAACGACTCGCTGCTCATCGGCGAGCCGGACGCGGCGGGCCACTACAGCTTTACCGCGCAGGCCGACAGCACCGGCGACCAGAAGGCTCTCGCGGCCATGAAGGACTCACTGGGCTTACAGCAGTACGCCACCGCCGATGACGTGATGGAAAAGCTGGTGGAGGACTACAAGCTGGAAAGCTACCCTTTCCACTGGCAGAGAGTGCTGGGCGGCATCCACTACGAGATGCAGCAGCAGGCGTTCTCCAACGTCAACAACTTCGTCATGGCCGAGAATGTCAGCGAAGTGACCGTGGCGACCATCAAGGAGAACAGCCTGACCATGCCCGGTGTGGAGATCGTGGAGACCAGCACCCGCAGCTACGATGAGGGCGGCATCATCCCCCATGTGCTGGGCCGTGTGGGCAAGATCACCGCCGAAAAGTGGAAGGTGACCGACGAGAACGGCCAGACCACCTACCCTTTGCGGGAAAAGGGCTATAACATGAACGACATGATCGGCGTGTCGGGCCTCGAAGCCGTCTACGAAGACGAGCTGCGGGGCAAGGACGGCGTTGAGACCATCACCCGCAGCTCGGACGGCGTCATCGTGGGGACTGCGATGACCACCGTGCCGGAGCCGGGCCATACCGTCCAGCTCACCATCGACAGCGCCTTCCAGCAGGCGGTGGACAAGGCGCTGGCCAAGAACATCGAGATGATAAACAGCACCTACAACAACAGCAGTTCCGCCAAGGCTGCCGCCGGTGCGGTGGTGGTCATCAGCACGAAGGACGGCAGTGTGCTGGCCGCCTCCAACTACCCCAGCTACGACCAGAACCTCTTCGCCACCCAGTACAGCCAGTACAGCTCGGACCCGGGCCTGCCCCTGCTCAACCGCGCGTTGCAGGGCCTGTACACCCCCGGCTCCACCTTCAAGCCTGCGGTGGCGGTGGCGGCGCTGGACTCCGGCGTCATCAACCGCTCTTCCACCGTCTACTGCAACGGTGTCTATACCTATTATGATGACTACCGCCCCAAGTGTACCCGCCACGGCCACAGCGGCAACATCGACGTCATCACGGCCATCAAGTGGAGCTGCAACATCTTCTTCTACGATGTGGGCCGCCGCACCACCAGTGACGTCTACGATGCCTACGCCTACAAGATGGGCCTTGGTACCCGCACCGGCGTGGAAGTCAACGAGGCCACCGGCCGACTGACCACAAAGAAGGACTCCAACTACATCGCTTCACTGGACGTCCAGGCCGCTATCGGTCAGGGCAACACCGTCGTCACCCCCGTCCAGCTGGCGACTTACGCCGGCACGCTGGCCAACCGGGGCGTGCGCTACCGCACCCACTTCGTCAAGGCCATCCTCGACACCAACACCGGCAAAGTCCTGCAGGAGACCCAGCCCGAGGTGATGGACGTCGTCGAGGACCGGGGCGACACCTTCGACCTCGTGCGGCAGGGCATGATCGGCGTGTCGGAGACGGTGTCGGGCCTGAAGAACTACCCCGTCACCATCGCCTGCAAGAGCGGAACCCCTCAGCGCAGCGAGACGTACTACGTCGGCAGCACCCGCAAGCACTACACCAACACCATGATGATCGCCTACGGCCCGGCAGAGGACGCTGAGATCGCCCTCGGCATCGTCATCGAGTACGGCGGCGGCGGTGCCCGCGCGGGCAACCTCGTGGCCGACATCTTCGACGCCTACTACGCCATGAAGGACGGCAGCCTGACGCTGGACGAGACAGGAGCAGGCGAGACGGCTGACACGACGGCTGACGGGCAGGATGCTGTGCCGGAGACTGTGCCGGAGACTGTGGAAAACAACGACGCCCTTGCAGACGACACCGCTCCCGCAGAACAGCCCGCCGTCTGAGCGATGGTGCGTGGATTTGGCAGAAATCTATGAAAAATTAGAACTTTTGCCCGAAAAACAGTTGTAAAAAGACGGAAACTGTGATACTATGATATGTGCAAGATGATTGCCCCGGACAGGGGCGTGGGAAAAGGAGAGGTTGACCGATGACGATTGCACTGATTGCGCATGACTCCAAAAAAGAGCTGATGGTACAGTTCTGTACGGCGTACTGCCGGATTTTGAGCCAGCATAAATTGGTGGCAACCGGTACGACCGGCAAGATGATCGCCGAAGCCACCGGTCTGCAGGTGCAGCGCTTTCTGGCGGGCGTACAGGGCGGCGACCAGCAGATCGCGTCCCGCATCGCCTGCAACGAAGTAGATCTGCTGCTGTTCTTCCGCGACCCCATCAACGCAAAGCCCAGCGAGCCGAATGAGATGACTCTGCTGCGCCTGTGCGATGTCCACAACATCCCGCTGGCCACCAACATCGCCACCGCTGAGGTCCTGATCCACGGCCTCGAGCGCGGCGACCTCGACTGGCGCGACATCGTGCATCCCCAGAACTGATAGAAACAACAAAAATCCCCTGTGCTGCGGCACAGGGGATTTTTTGCATATCAGAGCTTGAAATCTGCTGCCATCTCCGCCACGTCCTCCGGGGCGAAATCGCCCAGCGGCAGGATGAGGCGGCTCAGGACCTCGGGCGGGAGGGCGGCAAGCGTTCCGCTCTCGTCCGGTGCGCCGCTCTCGGGGGAGAACAGGTGGCTCATGCCCTGTGCGTCTGTCTCGATGCGGGCGTAGCGGCCGGAGGCAATATACTGGATGCCCAGTTTGTCGGCGGCAGTGAGCAGGGCCGCGAAGCGGGCGGCTTCGGCATCCTGTCCGGCCAGAGCCTCGGCGTTGAGGGTGACGCACTCCACGTCCAGCTTCTTTGCCAGAGCTTTGGCTGCGTCCACGGCGGCGTGTTCTTCGGGGGTGTCAGCCAGCCGGACGACCGCTGCCGCCACGGCAAAGCCCTGCTGCTGCAGGATGCGGACGGCCACGCCGCTGCGCACACTGCCGCTCAGACCCATCAGGACCCGGTCCTGTTCTTCGTAGGTGTCAAACCCGTTCCCGGGCAGAAAAGCATCGTTCATCGTCCCTGTCTCCCGCCGTGTGCCTGGCTCTGGGCGACCGCAAGCTGGTCGCAGCGTTCGTTCTCCGGGTGGCCTGCGTGGCCTTTGACCCAGACGTAGGTGAGCTTGTGGCGGGCTTCCTGCTCCAGCGCCTGCTCCCAGAGGTCGGGGTTCAGGGCAGGGGAGCCGTCGGACTTTTTCCAGCCCCGGCGCTTCCAGCCCCTGGCCCAGCCTTTTTCCAGCCCGTTGATGACGTACTGGCTGTCGGAGCACAGCCGCACCTCGCAGGGCTCCTTGAGCTGGCGCAGCGCCTCGATGAAGGCCGTCAGCTCCATCCGGTTGTTGGTGGTGGAGGCGTCGCCGCCGCTGAGCTCCTTTTCGTAGACCTTGCCGTTAAAGCGGTAGCGCAGCACCGCGCCCCAGCCGCCGGGACCGGGGTTGCCGCTGCACGCGCCGTCGGTGTAAACTTCGACCTGTTTCATGCGTCTCTCCTGCATCATGTTTGTAGTACCTATTATTTAGAGCCATTTTGGCCCGTCTGTCAAGGGGCAGGGCATAATTTGCCACCGCCCGGCCCAAGCTTGGAATTGACAAAAGAGGCGAGAAATACTATACTTGTTGCAACGAAATGCGTATAGGGGCGCGCCGTGGGTGCGCTCACAGCGTTCCTGCCGAAGCGCCGCGGTCGCATCGAACAGATGGACTGGACGGGCAAAAGGCTTCCTGCAGAACCAACAGCGTGGCATGAAAACAACGCTGATGAAATGATTTCTATACGATGCATCCGACGGAAGCAGATGCGTTTTTATGCTTCCCTTAATGCAGGGCAGGCTGTCTTCCGGGGCAGACCTGTGCTTTGCTGATTGAATTTTTGGAGGTTTTCGATGGCACAGACAAAAGAACAGAACCACGCTCCCGCTGCGGCCAATGCGTCCGGCGAAAAGCGCCCCCGCACTTCCCGCCGCCCCCACTACACCCGCCGGCCCCGCCGCCCCCAGCAGCCCAAAGAGGCTGCAACGCCCATCCATATCTATCCGCTGGGCGGCCTCGGCGAAGTGGGCAAGAACATGACGGTCTACGAGTGCTGCGGCGATATGATCATCGTGGACTGTGGCCTCGTCTTCCCGGATAATGATATGTTCGGCGTCGATATGGTCATCCCCGATTTCACCTTTGTGGTGCAGAATAAGGATAAGATCAAGGGCCTGCTCATCACCCACGGCCATGAGGACCACATCGGCAGCATCCCCTATCTGCTGCAGAAGCTCGATCTGCCCATCTACGGCACCCGCCTGACCTGCGGCCTCATCCGCAATAAGCTGGAGGAGTTCGGCCTTGCAGGCAAGACCAAGTTCGTGGAGATCACCCCCCGCCAGAAGCTCAAGCTGGGCTGCTTCACCGTGGAGCCCATCCATGTGAACCACTCCATCCCGGACGCGGTGGCCTTCGCCATCGACAGCCCGGCCGGCACCATCATCCAGACCGGCGACTTCAAGATCGACTACACCCCGCTGGCCTGCGGCCCCACCGACCTTTCTACTCTGTCTGAGTACGGCCAGAAGGGCGTGCTGGCTCTGCTGAGCGACTCCACCAACGCGGAGCGCCCCGGCTTCACCGCCACCGAGCAGAAGGTGGCCGACGGTGTCCGCAGCCTGTTTGCCCGGGCGCAGAACAAGCGCATCATCATTGCGACCTTCGCGTCCAACATCTACCGCGTCCAGCAGATCATCGACCTCGCCGTGGAGGATGGCCGCAAGGTGGCCTTCAGCGGCCGCAGCATGGTCAACAATACCGCCATGGCTCAGGAGCTGGGCTATATGCACATCCCGGAAGGCACCCTCATCAGCATCGATGAGATCAACCAGTATCCGCCGGAACAGGTGGTGCTGGTGACCACCGGCAGTCAGGGCGAGCCTCTGAGCGCCCTGAGCCGGATGGCTTCCTGCAGCCACCGTCAGGTGCGCGTCGGCCCCGGCGACTTCATCATCATCTCGGCCAAGCCCATCCCCGGCAACGAGAAGAGCGTGACCAAGATCGTCAACGGTCTGCTCCTGCTGGGCGCAGAGGTCATCTATGAGGGGATGTACGACGTCCACGTCTCCGGCCACGCCTGTCAGGAAGAGCAGAAGCTGATGCTCACCCTGACCAGACCCAAGTATTTCCTGCCCGTCCACGGCGAGTATAAGCAGCTGAAAAAGCACGCCATCACGGCGGCAAGCCTCGGCATCCCCACCAGCAACATCCTCATTGCCGAGAACGGCTCCAACATCATCCTCAGTCAGGACGAGATGAAGCTGGGCGAGCCGGTGACGGCGGGCGCTGTCATGGTGGACGGCCTCGGCGTGGGCGATGTGGGCAACGTCGTCCTGCGGGACCGCAAGCATCTGTCTGAGGACGGCCTCGTCATCATCGTGGCCACCGTGGACAGCAAGACCGGCAAAGTTCTGGCCGGCCCCGACCTCGTGAGCCGCGGCTTCGTCTATGTGCGGGAGAACGAGAGCCTGATGGACGGCGCCCAGAGCATCGTGGAGACGGCTCTTGACCGCTGCGTGGACGAGCACGTCCGCGACTGGAACAGCGTCAAGACCCGGGTGCGCGAGGCCCTGAGCAGCTATATCTACCGCCGCACCAAGCGCAGCCCCATGATCCTCCCCATCCTGATGGAGGTCTGAGTCTGCCCGCAGGAGGCATAACACTTCATGAAACAAAAACCAAGATGGACTCTTGAAATGCTGACCGCTGCGCTGGCGGTGCTCTGCGCCCTGCTGGTGCTGGTGCTTCTGGTGCAGCGCCCGGCCATCTGGCCAGTGCTGGTGGTGCTGGCGGTGCTGTGGTTCGCCCTGTTCGGAGTGTTCCGCTACCGGGTGCGCAGCTGGGTGGCCCGCTGGGTCTGCGGCGGCAGCTTCGAAAAATCCAAGACGCAGTTCAGCCTCGAGCCGCTGAGCCAGCCCGCCGCCCTCCTTTCGGGGGAGACGGTGCTGTGGTACAACACCGAGTTCCGCACCCGTCTGATGAAGGGCGAAGCCCTTCTGGTCCCCCGGGTGCAGAAAGTGCTGCCCGGCCTCGACCTGCAGGAGGCACGCAAGGTCAGCGGCCAGCTGCTCAATCTGGCCGACGGCGTGTGGAGCGCTCACAGCTCCACCGTCCCCGGCGAGGCCGAGAGCATGACCCTTCTTGTCCTGAATGAGGAAACGGCCCTCCGCAAAGTGGAGGCCGAATATAAGGCCAGCCGCCCGGGCTATCTGGTCTTCCTCGTGGACGGCTACGACGACGTGTTCAGCGATATGCTGGACAGCGAGCGCGCCCGCCTGCTGGAAGGCATCAACCGGGTGCTGGAAGATATGATAGGCCGCGGCACGGGCTTTCTGCGCCGCGTGGCCAGCGGCCGCTACATCGCTGTGGTGGAAGAGCGCCAGCTGGAGCAGTTCGCCAAGCGCGGCTACGACGTGCTGGACAAGATCCGCGCCCTCGACCCCAGCGTGAACCTCTCCATCTCCATCGGCATCGGACGCGGGGCCAAGACCCTGCGGGAGGCTCAGGACATGGCCGTTCAGGCGCTGGATATGGCGCAGGGGCGCGGCGGCGACCAGGCCGCCGAGATGACCCCGGACGGCTTTACCTTCTACGGCGGTGTCAGCCACGGCGTGGAAAAGCGCAGCAAGGTGCGCAGCCGCATCGTGGCCGACCAGCTGGTCAAGCTCATCAAAGAGGCCGACCATGTGGTCATCATGGGTCACCGGATGAGCGACCTGGACGCCATCGGCTCTGCCGAGGGCGTGCTGCGCATCTGCAAGATCTGCGATGTGCCGGCAGTCATCGCCGTGCGCCGTGACGCCACTTTGGCGGGCAGCCTCATCAACGCCCTCATCGCGGCAGGGCAGGAGGACGACTTCATCGACCCCAAGGGCGCTCTGCCCATCATTTCCCAGAGAACGCTCTGTATCGTCGTGGATACATACCAGCTGGGTCTGGTGGAGAGCCGAGAGATACTGGAAAAATGCGGCAAGGTGGCCGTCATCGACCACCACCGCAAGGGCGTCGGCTTCATCGAGAAGGCCGACCTCGTCTGCCACGAGCCCTATGCATCCTCGGCCAGTGAGCTGGTCACGGAGTTCTTGCAGTATGTGGGCGACCGGGACGACAAGCCCAACCGCATCGAGGCCGAGGGACTGCTCTCCGGCATCATGCTGGACACCCGCGACTTTACCCTCCACACCGGCGTGCGCACCTTCGAGGCCGCTGCGGCCCTCCGCCGCTACGGCGCGGAGACGGAGCACGTGCGTCAGCTCTTTGACGTGAGCATGGTGGAGTACACCACCAAGGCCATGCTGGTATCGGAAGCCCAGATGTACCGGGGCTGCGCCATCACCGTCAGCGGCGAGGTGGCCCCCGAGGCCCGGGTGGCCATCGCCCAGGCGGCCAACGACCTGCTGACCATCCAGAATGTGGAGGCCAGCTTCGTGGCTGTGCAGGTGGGCGGCGGCGTCAACATCTCGGCCCGCAGCCTCGGCGCGGTGAATGTGCAGGTCATCATGGAGTCTCTGGGCGGCGGCGGTCATCAGACCATGGCGGCGGCCCAGCTCAAGCATATCACCCCGGAGGCGGCCCGCAGCCGCATCCAGACGGCTATCGACCAGTACCGGGAGGCCCAGAAAAAGAGCGGCCTCGAGTCGGGATCCGAACAGAAGAAAAAGGATAAACAGTGATGAAACAGTACGATTATCTTATCGTTGGCGCTGGCCTGTACGGCGCGGTATTTGCCCATGAGGCCAAGAAAGCCGGCAAGCGCTGCCTCGTCATCGACAAGCGCGGTCATATCGCAGGCAATATCTACACCGAAGAGGTGGAGGGCATCAACGTCCACCGCTACGGCGCCCACATCTTCCACACCAACAACAAGGCTGTGTGGCAGTACGTCAACCAGTTCGCGGAGTTCAACCGCTACACCAACAGCCCTGTCGCCAACTATCACGGCGAGATCTACAACCTGCCCTTCAATATGAACACCTTCAACAAGATGTGGGGCGTCGTGACCCCCGCCGAGGCGAAGGCGAAGATCGAGGCCCAGCGCGCCGAGGCCGGCATCACGGAGCCGAAGAACCTCGAGGAGCAGGCCATCAGCCTGGTCGGCACCGACATCTACGAAAAGCTCATCAAGGGCTACACCGGCAAGCAGTGGGGCCGCCCCTGCACCGAGCTGCCCGCTTTCATCATCAAGCGCCTGCCCGTCCGCTTCACCTACGACGACAACTACTTCAACGCCCTGTATCAGGGCATCCCGGGCGGCGGCTATACCGCCATGGTGGAGAAGATGCTGGACGGCGTGGAAGTGCGTCTGGGCGTGGACTATCTGGCCGGGAAGGCAGAGCTGGACAAGCTGGCCGACAGGGTCGTCTACACCGGCCCGGTGGACGCCTACTTCGGCTACAAGCTGGGCGCATTGCAGTACCGCAGCGTCCGCTTTGAGACCGAGACGCTGGACACCGACAACTATCAGGGCAACGCCGTCGTCAACTACACCGACGCCGAGACGCCCTACACCCGCATCATCGAGCACAAGCACTTTGAGTTCGGCACCCAGCCCAAGACCGTCATCAGCCGCGAGTACAGCGCCGAGTGGAAGCCCGGCGATGAACCCTACTACCCGGTGAACGACGAGAAGAACGGCGCGCTCTACGCCGAGTACAAGAAGCTGGCCGACGCCGAGCCGGGGGTCATTTTCGGCGGACGTCTGGGCGAGTACAAGTACTACGACATGGATAAGGTCATCGAGGCGGCGCTGGACGTCGTGAGCAGGGAGCTGAAATAAGAAAACTCCTTCAGTCATCACTTGCGTGATGCCAGCTCCCTCAACGAGGGAGCCTCTGGCGAAAATGGCAAGCTTTCGGTTTTGCCAAAGGCCCCATCTCAGAGGGGGCTGTCTGCGAAGCAGACTGGGGGAGTTCACTTGAGGAAAATGCTGCAATGCGCGCTTCCTCTTGCTCAAAAGCGACAAATGCGCTATACTAACCATAGAAATCCACCGGTTTCCCGGTGAGAAGTGAGGGATACTATCATGAAAGTGATTCTGAAGCAGGACGTCAAGGGCATCGGCAAGAAGGACGAGATCCACGAGGTCTCCGACGGCTACGCCCGCAACTTTCTGTTCCCGCGCAAGCTGGCCGCTGTGGCCGACGCCAGCGCGGTGAATATCGCCCGGGGCAAGGAGGCCGCTGCCGACTTCCACGAGGCGGAGAACGTGGCCGCCGCTCAGGCTGTGGCCGCAAAGCTCGAGGGCAAGACCGTGGTCATCAAGGCCAAGGGCGGTGCCTCCGGCCGTCTGCACGGCAAGGTCACCGGCAAGGAAGTCGCTGAGGCTCTGGCCCAGCTGGCCGGTTCTCCCATCGACAAGAAGAAGATCGAGCTGGAGACCAAGGACATCAAGGACGCGGGCGTCTTCAACGGCAAAGTCCGCCTCCATGTCGGTGTCGTGGCTTCCTTCAAGGTCCAGGTAGAAGTGGAGCAGGCCTGATTTGACCGCTATCTGCGCCCCCTCTCGGCAGGGGGCGCTTTTTGGCTTTACGGCATTTATATAAATAAAGCAGAAGGATAACGACCATGCCGAACGAACGACATTATAACGAACTCAACCTCGAGAGCGTGGGCATCAACCTGCCCTACAATATGCAGGCAGAGCAGAGCGTGCTGGGCGCGGTGCTGCTGAAACCCGAGACCCTGACCGACCTCGTCGAGATCATCCGGCCCGAGATGTTCTACACCCGGCAGAACGCTCAGATCTACTCCGAGATGCTCCGCCTCTTTACCAGCGACCAGACCATCGACTTTGTCACCCTGCTGGACGCCGTCATCTCGGACGGCGTGTTCCCCAGCGCCGACGAGGCGAAAGTCTACCTGACCGGCCTCGCCGAGACGGTCCCCAGCATCTCCAACGTCAAGGCGTATGCGCAGATCGTGCAGGAAAAGTATCTGGTGCGCCAGCTGATGGGTGTCGCAAAGGACATTTTGCAGGACGCGGGCGACGAGCCCGACGCCGACCTGCTGCTGGAAAACGCCGAGCAGCGCATCTATGAGATCCGCTCCGGCCGCGATTCCAGCGCCCTGACGCCCCTTTCTTCCAGCATGGTGGAGACGCTGACAAATCTGCAAAAGATCAGCGGCCCCGACGCCGACAAGTACAAGGGCATCCCCACCGGCTTCCGGCTGCTGGACACCGTCCTCACCGGCCTTGGCCGCGGCGACCTCATCATCCTCGCTGCCCGCCCCGGTATGGGCAAGACCAGTTTCGCGCTGAACATCGCTACCCGCGTGGCCATGCAGCAGAAGGTGCCGGTGGCCATCTTCAGCCTCGAAATGACGAAGGAGCAGCTGACCAACCGCATCCTCTCCGCTGAAGCGGGCATCGACAGCCAGGCGTTCCGCACCGGTGCGCTCCGGGCCGAGGACTGGGAGTATCTGGCCCTCGCCACCGAAAAACTGCACGACGCGCCCATCTATATGGACGACACCTCGGGCATCACCATCACCGAGATGAAGGCGAAGATCCGCCGGGTCAATCAGGACCCCGCCCGCCCCAACGTGGGCCTCATCGTCATCGACTATCTGCAGCTGATGACCAGCGGCCAGCGCAGCGAGAACCGCGTGCAGGAGATCAGCTCCATCACCCGAAACCTCAAAATTATGGCCAAAGAGATGAACGTGCCCATCATCGCTCTGAGCCAGCTGTCCCGTGCGGTGGAAAAGCAGGGCAACAACTCCAGCCACCGCCCCCAGCTGTCCGACCTGCGTGACTCCGGCTCCATCGAGCAGGACGCCGACTGCGTCCTCTTCCTGTACCGCGACTCCTACTACGCCAGCCAGAACCCCGACGGCGCGGAGGTGGACGCAGACACCGCCGAGTGCATCGTGGCAAAGAACCGTCACGGCGAGACCAGCACGGTGCCGCTGGGCTGGGACGGCGCCCACACCCGCTTTATGGATGTGGACTTCAAACGCTGATGAACTACGAAGAGATCTTACAGACGGTGCGCGGCTTCTGCGCCCGGGAAAAGCTGCTGGACGGCAAAAAGCATCTCGCGCTGGCTGTTTCGGGCGGGGCCGACAGCATGGCCCTGCTCTGCCTCATCCGCCCGCTGGCCGGGGAAAAGGGCATCGCCCTCACGGTCTGCCACGTCAACCACGGCCTGCGGGGGGAGACGGCGGACCGGGACGAAGCCTTCGTCCGGGAGGTCTGCGCCCGGCTGGGCCTGCCGCTGCGGGTGTTCCATGCCGCTGAGCTGGAAGCCGAGGCAGGAAAGCCCCGGGCGGGGGAGGACTGGGCGCGCCGCCTGCGGTATGCCTGCTTTGAGCGGGTGCTGGCCGACGGGATAGATGCCGTCGCAACTGCCCATACTGGGAGTGACCAGGCCGAGACGCTGCTGTTCCGGCTGGCCAGAGGCACCGGCCTCCACGGCGCGGCAGGCATCCGGCCCAGCCGCCCGGGCTATCTGCGGCCTCTGCTCTGCCTGACGAGAGCCGACACCGAGGCCGTCTGCCGCGCCTGCGGCGAAGGCTGGGTCACCGACGAGACCAACGACGCCGACGACTACGCCCGCAACCGTCTGCGCCACGGCGCACTGCCCGCCCTCTGCGGGGTCAACAGCGCCGCCGAGCGCAATCTGGCCCGCTTCTGTGAGAAAGCCGCCAGGGCGGACGAATACTTCGCCCGGCAGGCGGATGCGCTGCTGGCTTCGGCCCGGGCAACGGACGCAAAAAGCCTGCCCGGCGGGGCGGGATACGCCCTGCGCAGCGGCCAGCCCGTGTGGCTGTCAGAGCCTTTGCGGCAGACTGACCCGCTCATCCTCGACATGGCCCTCCACAGCCTTGTGGAGCCGGTGCGGGACGCGGAGGAAAAATATATCCGCCTGCTGGCCGACCTTGTGGAAAAGGGCAGCGGCGCGGTGCAGCTCACCGACGCCGTCCGCTTCTGCGCCCGGGACGGCGTGCTCTGGCGGGAGGAAGCCGATCAAAACACCCGCCGGCAGGGCGAAAAAGCGGACGGTCCGAAATTTGAAGTATCCCTGCCGGAGGGCGGCGATTATCCGCTGCCCGGCGGCAGAACGCTGCATATCCGGGTGGTTTCGGCCTGTTTTGAAGAAAAAACACAGGGTGTTCATAAAAAAGACTTAAAAAATCAGGCAGATTATGCTAAAATAAACTCGATATGTCCTGTTCTGCGGCTGCGCTGCCGTCAGCCCGGCGACCGCTTCCGTCCGGCCGGGCGGGGGGTAGACCGGGAGCTGCGCAAATGGATGAACGAGGCGGGCATCCCGCCCCGGGAACGGGACACGCTGCCGCTGCTGGCGGCAGGCAGACAGGTGCTGTGGGTCTGCGGAGAGGGCTTTGCCGATGGGCTGGCCCCCGGGCCGGACACCGGGCAGCTGCTGCAGGTGGAACTAGAAAATTTTGGAGGAATCGAATCATGAGCATGCATGACGATATTTTGAAGGTCCTCGTTTCGGAAGAGGAGCTGAAAGGGAAAGTGGCTGAGCTGGGCGCTCAGATCAGCAAAGACTATGAGGGCAAAAACCTCGTCCTCGTCTCCATCCTCAAGGGCTCGGTGGTCTTTATGGCCGACCTGATGCGCGCCGTGAGCATCCCGTGCAGCATCGACTTCATGGTGGTGTCCAGCTACGGCGGCGGCAACACCACCAGCACCGGCCTCGTCAAGATCATCAAGGATCTGGACGGCGACCTCTCCGGCAAGGATGTGCTCATCGTGGAGGACATCCTCGACACCGGCATCACCCTGTCGAACCTCGTGCCGATGCTCAAGATGCGCAACCCGAACTCGGTGAAGATCTGCACCATCCTCGACAAGCCCAGCCGCCGCAAGGCCGACATCGCCCCGGACTACGAGGGCTTTGCAGTGCCGGACGAGTTCGTGGTGGGCTACGGCCTCGACTACGACGAGAAGTACCGCAACCTGCCCTACATCGGCGTACTCAAACCCAGCGTCTACGAAAAGTAAGAAATAAAACCAGAACTGGAGTTGATCCTTTTGCAACCTAAGAGACCTCGTATCAATCCGCTCATCCTCGCACTGGCGCTGGCCGCCGTGCTGATGGTCTGGTCGGTGATGGGCAGCGGGTCGGGCAGCACCAGCGGCTCGACCATGAGCTACTCCACCGTCGTCCATTACTTTGAGCACAATCAGGTCACGGCCTTCACGCTGGACCGCAACACCAGCGTCATCACCCTGAACCTGAAGGAAGGCGACCTGCCCCTGCCGGACGTCTCCTCCACCCAGAGCACGGTGCAGTCTACCGGCGGTCTGCTGAGCGGGATGTTCTCCTCCTCGTCGGAGTCCACCGGCGCAGTGCAGGAGGACGACGGCACCGTCACCGTCCGCTACAAGCTGCCCTATGCCTACGTTTTCATCGAGAACGTGGACAAGTATATCGAGTCCTACGACGCGGCGAACCCCGACGCGCCCATGACCTACGACTACACCTCTCTCAAGGAGACCATCCCCTGGATGGAGATCATCTTCTATCTGGGGATGCTGGGCTGCACCGGCTTTTTGCTGTTCTCGATGATGCGGGGCGGCGTCGGCGGTGGCGGCGGCATCATGAATGTCGGCAAAGCCAAGGTCAAGGACGAGCACGAGAACAAGAAGACCGCCACCTTTGCCGATGTGGCCGGTGAAGACGAAGAGAAGGAAGAGCTGAAAGAGGTCGTGGAGTTCCTCAAGAGCCCCGACAAGTTCAACTCTCTGGGCGCACGCATCCCTCACGGCGTGCTGCTCGTCGGCCCTCCGGGTACCGGCAAGACCCTGCTGGCCCGTGCCTGCGCCGGTGAGGCCGGCGTGCCGTTCTACTCCATCTCCGGCTCTGACTTCGTCGAGATGTACGTCGGCGTCGGCGCATCCCGTGTGCGCGACCTCTTCGACAAGGCAAAAAAGACCATGCCCTGCATCATCTTCATTGATGAGATCGATGCTGTGGGCCGTCAGCGCGGTGCCGGTCTCGGCGGCGGTCACGACGAGCGCGAGCAGACCCTGAACCAGCTGCTGGTCGAGATGGACGGCTTCGAGGCCAACGATGGCGTCATCGTCATGGCGGCCACCAACCGTGCCGACATCCTCGATAAGGCCCTGCTCCGCCCGGGCCGCTTCGACCGTCAGGTCTACGTCGGCCTGCCCGACGTCAAGGGCCGCGAGGAGATCCTGAAGGTCCACACCAAGAACAAGCCCCTCGCCCCGGATGTCTCCCTCAAGGTCATCGCACAGCGCACCGCAGGCTTTGCGGGCGCTGACCTCGAGAACCTCGTCAACGAGGCCGCTCTGCTGGCTGCCCGCCGCAGCCGCAAGGCCATCACGATGGAGGACATCGAAGAGGCTTCCATGAAGGTCATGGCCGGCCCCGAGAAGAAGAGCCGGGTCGTCACCCCCGAAGAGAAAAAGCTCACCGCCTACCACGAGGCGGGCCACGCTGTGGCGGGCTTCTACTGCAAGCACCACCCCCGTGTGCATGAGATCACCATCATCCCCCGCGGTCAGGCCGGCGGCTACACCATGTATCTGCCCGAGAAAGACCGCAGCTACGTCACCAAGGGCGAGATGTTCGAGGACATCGTGTCCAGTCTGGGCGGCCGCGTAGCCGAGCAGCTTATCCTGGACGACATCTCCACCGGTGCGTCCAACGACCTGCAGCAGGCGACGAACATCGCCCGCCAGATGATCACCAAGTACGGCTTCTCCGAGCGCCTTGGCCCTGTGGTCTACGGCACCTCTCAGGAGGAGACCTTCCTGGGCCGCGACCTCGGTCAGGGCAAGGGCTACAGCGAGACCACCGCTGCTGAGATCGACAGCGAGATGCGGGACATCATCGACGAGGCCTACGAGACCTGCCGCCGCACCCTGACGGAGCATATCGACCAGCTCCATGCGCTGGCACAGGCCCTGATGGAGCGCGAGAAGCTGAACGAGAAGGAGTTCAACGCCGTGATGGCAGGCGAGACCCTGCCCCAGCGTGAGGACCCCGACGCAAAGCCCGCCGAGGCTCAGCCCACTGTCCAGCCTGTGGAACAGGCCGAGACCGCAGAGGCTGCGGAGCCTGCCGAAGCTGCTGAGGCAGTGGATGCCGCCCCGCAGGAAGCCCCGGCCCCCGAAACGCCGGATGAAGGCGAAGCCAACCAGTAAACCAAGAGAAAGGGGAGAGTGTTGTGGAGGAAAATTTTGAACCGGTCGCGCGGACACGGGCCAACTATTACACCCCGGGCAGCCCGGTGCAGTTCGTCTGCGTGGAGCTGCTCAAGGGCGAAGTCAGCGGCGAACACGCGGTCTGTCTGACCTTTAAGAACATTTCCCGCGTGACCCTGACGGCACTGGAGATCCACTTCAAGTGCAAGGGCGTGGACGGCGTCATCCTCTGTGAGGACGAGTTCGAGTACCGTGACCTTACCGCAAAGCCCGGCGAGAGCTTCGGCATGGACGATGCCGTCTTCGTCACCCAGAAGGCCATCACCAGTGTGGACGTTACCCTGCGCAATGTCTACAGCGGCAGGAAGGTCGTCCACCTCGAGAGCATCAAGCGGGTGCGCCTGCCGGCCCCCCGCCGCCTGAGCGTCGAGATGCAGAAGGCCCTCGAAGCCCGGATGAACCGCACCGGCATGAAGTTCATGCCCCAGGTCTTCGAGAACGGCTGGTACTGCGCCTGCGGTGCCTTCCACCCGAAGGAAGAGGACACCGTCTACTGCTCTGAGTGCGGCAGTGACCGCATCCTTTTGCAGAACGCGCTGAATACCCTGCTGCAGCCGGAAGCCCCGGTGCGCCAGCCGGAGACGGAGCCGCAGCCTGCGGCCCAGCCGGTACGCCCCGCCGCGCCTGCGGAGGAGCCCACCCGCATCGTGGGTGCGGCTCAGGAGGAAGCCACCCGTATCATCCCGCCCCGGGCGGCGGAGCCTGCGCCCGGCTATGCGCCTGCCGCTGAGATGGACGCGACCCGCGTGGTGTCCCGCGCCCCGGAGCAGGAGGCGACCCGCGTCCTGCCCCGCCAGCCGGAGCCGGTGCGCCCGGCCAAGTCCTTTGCGCCGGACGAAGAGGTGGAGAAGTACGGCACCCGTGTGGTACCCTCGAGTCCCGCCGCCGCGCCGTCCCGCCTGCAGGCAAAGCCGCTGGACGAGGAGGACGACTGCGAAGAGGAAGACCCCCGTGACAGCATCGCTGAGACGCTCATCCGCTGGGTGCCGCCCATCACCGCCATCGTGTGTGCGGGCATCGCCCTGTGCGGCTTCGTGTATTCTCAGTTCATGATGTAAAATAGGATGTACGGCGGAGGAGGCAGAGGCTTCCTCCGCTTTTAATTTAAGGAATAACCTCTCAGTCTGCTTCGCAGACAGCTCCCCTATCGAGGGGAGCCTCTGGCGAAGAGAATAAGCTTTACGGAATGCCAAGGCCTCCCCTCGATAGGAGCAACAACGACGACCGCCGCCAGCGGCGGAAACAGGGAGTCGCTGTTGGGGCCGCGGCCAGCAAGACGCAAGCAAAGCGCTGCGGATGCTGGGTGCCGCAACCCGGGCAGTGGCACGCCGTAGGCGTGACGGAGAGGTTTAACAAGGAGAGATGATTATGCCTGACGAAGCTTTGCAGGCCGCGTTCGAGATCAAAGCGGCCTGCGACGACATCAGCCGGAAGCTGCTGCGCTGGCACTGGGAGGAAAAGCCCGGCGCTCACAGCGTGGACGCCCTGCTGAAGCATCTGGCCCAGCGCCAGAAGGAGAGCCCCGACTACTACGAGCGCCTGCCGGAGCTGAATGGCCGCACCGGCTGGCAGCAGCTGGATACCACCCTCTGTATGCGGGTCCTGCTGGACCCGGAAAAGGACGCCGCCCGGCCTCTGGACCTGCTGGGCAGTACGCCCCACCCGGCAGCGGCCCGCCGCGCCTGCAACGCGGTGCGGATGGCCCGCAACGAGGCCGCCCACGCCTCCGACAGGACCGCAGCCGCACAGGCGGCGATCCGGTTCAACGAGGCCGTGGAGGAGCTGGAAGCGGGCTATGAGGGAACGGCCCTGACCACCGGCGACCTCGAGAAGTATTACCGGATGGCGGAGGACTTTCTGTCCCGCTGCGGCGCGTCGGAGACCATCGAGCCTCAGAAGAAGGCTGAGGACGAAGCGCCCCGCCGTCAGAAGTCCCAGAAAAGCGGCAGCACATCCCGCAAGCGCCAGAGCGGCGGAAGCCGCACGACCTCGAAGGGGACATCCGGCCGCAGCCGGAATACCTCTGGCCGGAACAGCCGCAGCCGCCAGAATATGCAGACCACGGCCCGCCGCAGGAAGCGTCAGCGCACCCAGAGCCGCGCTCTCACCGTGGTGCTGCTGGCCGTCGTCCTGCTGGGTCTGCTGGTCCGGGCTTGGACGATGGGGCTGATGAAGTGATACGCTCTACTGAGGTAGATCATGTGATAAAGTTTCAAATTAAAGACATACTTACGTTGTAAAATGAACTTTATCAACTTGATAAAGTTCCCCCTATTGATAAAGTTCGAACTTTATCAGCTCACCCGAAGTTTATCACCTTGATAAAGTTTGATTTTGGACGTTGTGCCGATGCTATTTTGGAACTTTATCAGATAACGCGCGGGTCTCAGAGAAAGTTCTCTGTAGTCCGACCTCTCCGTCAGCGCTGACGCGGCCAAAACTGCATACAATAGCCCTATAACCGTTTATATGGGAAAGGAAACAGGCAATGGAGCTGAATTTTTATACCCTCTGCGTCCTCTATCTGGTCTACTCGTTCCTCGGCTGGGTAGCCGAGACGGTGGCGGCGACCATCAAGGGCCGCGCTTTCGTCAACCGCGGCGTGGCGTCCGGCCCGTTCTGCTTCGTCTACGGCACGGCGGCTGTGCTGATGGCGGTGGGCTTTGCCGACCTGCGCTCGACGCCGGTGGCTCTCTTCCTCGGCTGTGCGGCCAACGCCACCGTGGTGGAGTGGGTGACGGCCAAGCTGCTCGAGAGGATGCACCGCCGCCGCTGGTGGGACTACTCGGATAAAAAGTTCAATCTGGACGGCTACGTCTGCCTGCAGTACTCGGTGCTCTGGGGCCTGCTGGGCATGGCAAGCGTGCTGTGGGGCAACGTCCTGCTGCTGCGGCTCTGCGCCCTGCTGCCGGGCTGGCTGCTGCATATCGGCGTCTGGGCGGCGATGACGCTGGCCGTCCTCGACCAGCTGGGCGCAGCGCTGGCCGTCAACCGGTACGCCGCCAGCCATCCGAGGCTGGAACAGCTCAACCTCGAGCTGGAAAAGCACTCGGACAAGCTGCGCCAGCGGCTCATCGCCCATGTGGAAAAGCGTATCCAGCGGGCTTACCCGACCATCGTCCAGCCCGAGCCGACTGCTCAGAAAGAAAAGGCCCTGAGCTTCGGCGACCTCGTCTGGCTCTTCGTCATCGGGGCTTTCCTCGGCGACGTGGTGGAGACGCTGTTCTGCCGGGTGACGGCGGGCGTCTGGATGAGCCGCTCGAGCCTCGTGTGGGGACCCTTCAGCGTGGTGTGGGGTCTGGCGCTGGTCATGGCGGCGGTCCTGCTGCGGGGCAGCGAGGAGCGGAGCGACCGCTCCATCTTCCTGTTCGGCTTCGTGATGGGCGGCGCATATGAGTATATCTGCAGCGCCGTGGGTGAGCTGCTGTTCGGCGTCATCTTCTGGGACTACAGCGGCTTCAAGTTCAATCTGGGAGGCCGTGTCAACCTGCTCTACTGCTTCTTCTGGGGCATCGCGGCGGTGGTCTGGATCCGGTATGGCTACCCCCTCGTCGCAAAGCTGATGGCAAACCTGAAAAAGCACATCCTGCCCTGGATGACCGTGGTGCTGACGGTGTTCATGGCCGTGAACATGGGGCTTTCGGCACTGGCACTGGCCCGGTACGACGCCCGCACCAGCGGCATCGCCCCGGCGAACCGGCTGGACGTCTTCCTCGACGAGCACTTTGATAACGCCCGGATGGAGCGGGTGTACCCCAACGCCAAAAAAACCGGCTGACCCGGCAGCCATAAACGCAAAAAAAGCACTGCACCCGCCCGCTTTTGGGGAGTGCAGTGCTTTTGGTTTGTTCAGCCCTTACTGAGCGGCAAAGACCTTTACCTCGTCCTTGTCCATGAAGGCAGCACCGGCAAAGCCTGCGGCTTCCAGCTGGCCCAGCTGCTTGCCGAGCTTCTTGCCCTGAGGCAGGACGGTGACGTTGTAGGTATCGCGCAGGGCAGCGGCCCTGCTCAGGACGGCGGTGAAGTCGGCGTCTTTGCCGTAGAGCAGTGCGATCTTCTGCTTTGCGCCGGGGATCTGATAGCCCTGCTCGAGCAGGATGCCGCAGACGCGCTCGAAGCCGATGGAGAAACCGACTGCCGGCACCTGCGTGCCGAGGAACTTGCCCACCATGTTGTCATAGCGGCCGCCGCCGGCGACTGCGCCGCTGAACTGCGGGCAGGTGATCTCAAACACCATGCCGGTGTAGTAGCCCTGACCGCGCACGAGGCTGGGGCAGTAGGCCACCTGATAGCGGCCTGCGGCCATAGCGTTGGCAGTAGCGAGGACGTACTTGAGGTCGTCGGCGATGGCGGGGTCTGCGCAGCGGGCGGCCACAGCGTCCAGCGTCACCTCACCGGCGGCGATGAAGTCGGCCAGTGCGTTGACCGCGCTCTCGGGCAGCTGCTTCTCGAGAAGCTCGGCCTTCACGCCGTCGGCACCGATCTTATCCATCTTGTCGAAGGTGATGCAGACGGAATCCAGCGTGTCGGCGGCAAAGCCCATGCTCTCCAGCATCCCGCGGAGGATGCGGCGGTCGTTGATATTGACGGTGAAGCCGTCGAAGCCGATGCCCAGCAGGGCGCGGGTGGTCACGTCGATGAGCTCGACCTCGGCGTTGGGGCTCTCGTCGCCCAGAATGTCGATGTCGCACTGGACGAACTCGCGCAGACGGCCCTTCTGGGGGCGCTCGGCGCGGAAGACGCGGTCGGTCTGGATGACCTTGAAGGGGTGGGGGAGCTTGTCCTTGTTGGCGGCGTAGAAGCGGCTCAGGGGCAGGGTCAGATCATAGCGCAGGCCCATGTCGGAGAGCTCTTTCGGGTCGCCGGAGTTCAGGGCGGCGGTGAGCTTGTCGCCGCGCTTGAGCACCTTGAAGATGAGGTTCAGGTTGTCGCCGCCGTCGGACTTGTCGAGGTTCTCCATATCCTCCAGCATGGGGGTGGAGATGCGCTCGAAGCCGGATGCGCGGTAAGTCTCGAGAATTTTGCCCTGAATGTAGTCGCGCAGGGTCTGCTCGTTGGGCAGAAGGTCGCGCATACCTTTTAAGGCCTGAGTTTTCATAAGATAGTCCTCTTTCTGTATAGCCCTCTCAGTCGCGGATGGCAGATACTGAGCCGAACCTCTCAGTCTGCTTCGCAGACAGCTCCCCTACTAGGGGAGCCTCTGGCGAAGAGATCAAGTGTTCCGAAATGCCAAAGCCTCCCCTCGATAGGGGAGGTGGCACGGCGGAGCCGTGACGGAGAGGTTCAGGCACAGAAGCAACGTGACGAAAGAGATGATTTTTATAATACTCTTCTAATTATAAAGGATACTGTCTTTTTGTCAATCGAAAAGGACACACTATTCCCTGAGGTGATGCACGAAATGCAGAAAACAAGACCCTGGGCCATCCTGGCGGCGGGCGCGGCCATCCAGGTATTGACCGGCCTGCCCGCCGCGTGGGGCGTGTTTCAAAGACCCGTCATGGAGGAATACGGCCTCAGCGAGCAGGGGGCAGGCTATGCCTTCGGGGTGCTCATCGCATTTTTCGGCATCGGGTGCGTCATCGGCGGCTTTCTGCAGGATAAGCAGGGGCCACGCTTTGCAGCTTTGTGGGGGACGGGCCTGCTCTGCGGCGGATTCTTCGCGGCGGCGGCTCTCCCGGCAGAGAAGGGGAGGGCTTTTTTCGGGGTGTTCAGCATCCCGGCGGGGCTCGGCACGGCCTTTCTCTATCCGTCCATCCAGTCCTGCGCCCAGAAGTGGTACAAGGGCCGGAAGGGCCTCGCCACCGGCGTCATCGGGGGCGCAGTGGGGTTGAGCGGAGCGTTCCTGACCGTCTTCGTCCGCACGGCGCTGCGGGGGTTCGGGCCGGTGCAGGGCATCCGGGGCGCGTTCTGGGCGCTGGGTGCGCTGACCCTGCCGGTCTGCCTCGCGGGCAGTGCATTGCTGACCGACCCGCCGCCCGAAAAACCTCAGCCCAGCCGGCAGGGAAAGGCTAAGGCCGCGCCGCCCCTCGACCTCTCGCCCCGGCAGATGCTTGGCACGCGGCAGTACTGGCTCTGCGCCGGAGCGGTCTGCTTTTCCACCCCGGCGGTGCTGCTGTTCAGCCCCATCATCCTGAAGCTTGGGATGGAGCGGGGGCTGGACGAGAGCGTCGCCCTCTGGGCCGTGGTGCTGGGCAGTGTGGGCAGTGCGGCCGGGCGGCTGCTGATGCCCCTGCTCAGCGACAAGATCGGCCGCCGCCCCACCGACCTCATCCTCTTCGGCGTGTCGCTGGGGCTTTCGGCGGCGTTCCTGTTTGCCCGGGGATGGGCCGTCGTGGCGGTGTATGCAGGGCTGACGTTCTGCTACTCGGCGCTGGCGGCGGTGCTGCCCGCTCTTTCCACCGATCTGTTCGGCCTGCCCCACGCCGGGGTGAACTACGGCTTTCTGGCGCTGGGGCAGAGCGTGGGAAGCCTTTTGTTCCCCTGCATCGCGGATCTCTGGGGATTCGGGCAGGGGCGGCACATCCTCGCCATCGCGGGTGCAGCGGCGGGCTTCGCCTGCATCTGGGCCGTCACGCCGGTGCGGCGGGAGCCGCAGAAAAAACCGAATTGAGAAGTTGCGCTCCTGCGCAGAAAAACGAAAATGGAAAAAAGATTGCGAAAAATTTGTCAGAAATGACTTGCAAATTGGGCCAACGTCCTCTATAATAAAATTGTGCGTGGTAGTACCGGGAGAGGCGCTGAAAAGAGAGCGGCACGGCCCGGTCAATGCAAGGCGGCAGGGGAGAGAAGCTTCTGCCGCACGGCATCAATTTGTCAAAAGGAGAGTATGATTATGACCTATTCGCAGCAAGTACAGAATATGTGCCCGATCACCAAAGGTCCTAAGC
>ENA-UESP01000153-UESP01000153.1-human-gut-metagenome-genome-assembly--contig:-NODE-153-length-58429-cov-13.474705_pt1 | contig 58429 bp, 48 predicted proteins | sample MGYA00243003_ERZ508004 | MGnify/ENA primary metagenome ERZ508004 (study PRJEB26167, sample SAMN06115443) | human gut metagenome | host: Homo sapiens | place: China:Henan | collected 2015-07-29...
CATCTGTTCCATAGATGTACTCCTTTCATCGATATTTCACTAAATATATTATATAATAATAATTAGTGAAAATCAATGTTTTGAGGTGAATTATGGATAATAGATAGGGTTTGCGATATTGTCAAAATTGTAAAGCAAGAAACAACGTATTATTTATGGCACAAATATGGTTCGCTTCTGTCTAAACAGTATTGGAAGAAAAAGATATTTTGGTCAGACGGATATTTTGCTTGTAGCATCGGAGAAGTATCGTCAGCTACCATACAAAAATATATTGAGAGTCAGGGGTAATGACGAAAGATTTACAAGGCTCCTCCCACCACCTGAAGGTAGTGGGTTTCCGCCTATGGCAAACGAAAGGATTTTAGTTATGAATATTTTCAATCTGCCAGTCAATCGGCGCTGCCCCATGGCTCTCTAAAAACGCGTTGGTCTGACTGAAATGGCGGCATCCGAAGAATCCGCGGTAAGCAGACAATGGGCTTGGATGAGGCGCTTTCAAGATCAGATGCTTTGGATTCGTCAGCATCGGGATCTTGCTCTGGGCCGGTCTGCCCCACAACAGATACACAATCGGCCGGTCCTCCTGATTCACTGCCTCCAGTATCGCATCTGTAAACTGCTCCCAGCCATGTCCCTGATGAGAATTCGCCTGGTGGGCCCGCACCGTCAATACCGTATTTAACATCAGTACGCCCTGCCTTGCCCATTTTTCCAGATATCCATTATCCGGTATGTAACAGCCCAGATCATCATGGAGTTCCTTATAAATATTCTGCAAAGACGGAGGAATCTCCCTCTGATCAGGCAGAACAGAAAACGAAAGCCCATGGGCCTGATGCTCATTATGATACGGGTCCTGGCCTAAGATCACCACCTTTACCTCTTTTAAAGGCGTCAGATGAAGGGCATTGAAAATGTCATCTGCCGGTGGATAGATCACCCTGGTACTGTATTCTTCTTTCACAAAATCGTATAATTCCTTATAATATGGCTTCCGGAATTCTCCGCCTACTGCCTGAAGCCAGTCATTCTGGATCGCTCCCATATAACCCTCCTTCAATTCTTATAAGGTTTTCAACATTGCTGATACCCAGTCCACAGAATTTTCTGCAACAGAGACGGAACGCTCATCGGTTTCTTCTGCCAGCTGGGCAAACTTGGCGTTGACACGATAAAAACAGGACTTCTTATTAAAGCGTACTGTCTTCTCAAATGGCCACCGGATCACAGTTGGGGTCTTAAAGCCTTCTCCCAGCTCCAGTACCAGCAGCGGCCGGTTCACGGTTCCGGTCAGCCATCTGGTATATGCCATCCACTGAGGCAGATATCCTTCTTCGATATAAGAATCCGCGTCAATGGTATTGCCACACAACGGTGCGCCGCAATGTGGACAGATATCGTCCGGAATCTCTCCCGGCTCCCAGATGTCCTTGGTGCAGGAACGGGAACACTGCCGCCAGGTCTCATTGCCGCAAGGCGCTGTGATCCGGCTGGCATCTAACCGGGACCGGAAAATTTCCGCGTCTGTGTTGGTAGTTACGATAAAATAATCTCTGCCCTCCAGACATTTTGCCAGGAGGTCATACGCCTCACAGATATCTTCCCGTTTGGATTTTTTCCACTCTCCTCCGATTCCAATGAGGATTTTCGCCGCATGTTTCCACTGCTCGCAAAAGCCTTCATAATCGGATAATGGATGTTCTTCCTTTTTTTCCGGCTTTTCAATATGTTTTACCTGAAAATTCTTCAGTTTTTCTTCGATTTCTTTCTGATCCATCAGTGATTCCCTTCTCCAAGCGTGATCTTTATCAGATTTTTATCCATCATCAGCGTCCGGTTCCACGGATTTACGATCACTCCCTGGATATCTTCCACAGAAACCGCCGACCGGAATAACTGTCCTATATCTGCCATGAAGGTAGACATAACGCTGCCGCTTCCCCGCAGTTCCTCATCAAAACCGGTAAATGCCATCCACCAGAGTCCACCATCCTTTGTCCGGATGGTCTGGAGCTTCATGGTCCCATCTCCAACCGGAGGCTCCACCGCCACGATAAACTGCCCCTTCTCCTGCATCCGCTTCCGGAGAACCGTCAGTGTGTGGGCTAATAACTCCTCCGTTGGCTCCTGCTGCAGCGCCAGGATCGCTTCCTCGATCCGCTCATTTCCCTGTAAGCCTTCATCCGTATGAACGCTTTTCTTTTTTTCCATCTATCTATATTCCTTTCCGGGCTGTCTCTTGCCTTTTCCTCACCTATTGTAACCTGTTCGACAGGAACTGGCAAGTAAATCGCGAAAAAAACGCATGGCGCAGTTTTTTCACTGCAATCCATGCGTTTTCATGACCTTATGATACTGCCGTCGATTGTTCTTCGATAATCCTTTGTACCTCATCTTCTGGAATATCTACAATATCAGAGATTTCCGCGGTTGTGTAATTTTTCTGATGCATTTTTAAAATCACTTTTACTTTTTCTTCCATCATGCCATATTCCTTTACCCCCTGGCTCAAATTACACATAACATTCACATCCTTTCTGAAATTTTCTTCCACCGGAATATCATATTCATTTTCAAGTATTGTAATTCTCTCTTCCTGTGGTATCTCTGGCAAAAAAAGTGTACATAACAGTCTATGCAATTCATACTCCGGATCCTGTTCTGGAAGTTCTTTCGCCAATCCGATCATAACAATATTGATCAGATCCAAATTTCCTCTCCAATGATAATCTCCAATCATATCATCCTGAGTCAAATGAATATGGCACATGCTGTTCTCTTTCTTATTCATACAAATCCAAATGCTATACACACTTTTGATATCATCGTAATTCGTATTTTCAAAATCCCGTTCTTTCTGCGAAGAAATCATCCGGCTGACATAGTAAATACTTCGGTTCAAAATCCGATATTGATATGGTTCATCCTTCTGGGCTTCCACATTTACAATGATCTGTGAAAGTCCATCTTTCATACGAACATAAAAGATAATATCAAACCGAATCATGCCCTCCTTCTTTTCCATGTCCTCCGTATTCATTCCAACGATTCTGGAACCATGGATTTTCATTTCTCGATTCGTAAGTCCTCCATACACCGGAACTGCACTAACGTATGGCTCTCCTTCAATTAAAGGAATGATCTCTTTCGTATCCATTTCCCTGAATTCTTTTACTGTTTTCACCAGCAGATGCGCTAACACATATTTTTGTGCCAGCAGACGCTTTGCGCTTGCATCATACTGGGCCTCCTGGTCCGTAATCTGCATCGCTTCTTCTCGTTCACCGGTCATTCTCTCTCCTTTCCCGTGTGAACTCTCCAAGTATAATCGCCTGTGCTCTTATTATAATGGATTTTCTTTTACAGCACAATCGCAAATTTCTCCCATTCTCCCCTTGACATTTTTCCAAAAATGATGTACATTTGTTTTAACGATTTAGTTTAACGTTTTACTTATCTTAGTCAAACGAAATACTTCCCAATTTTGTTCTGACACCGATAACACCGAAACACAATCAATATAAGAAAAGGATGTGATCACTTGTTCTGGAATCGAAAACCAACCCCTGCAGCTATTCTTCCAACCGGGATCGGTGCGGCTGATTTTGCCGGAGCTGGTACTCCATTAAAGTTTAACAGTGTGGAATTCCGTGATGGACAGCAATCTCTCTTTGCCACACGCATGACTACAGAAGATATGGTTCCGCTTCTGACCCGTATGGATCAGGTGGGGTATGACAGTATGGAGATGTGGGGCGGCGCTACCTTTGATGTGGCAGTCCGCTTTTTAAAAGAAGACCCATGGGACAGAGTCCGGGAATTCAAAAAATATGTCAAGAAAACTCCATTAAAGATGGTCCTCAGAGGCCAGAACCTGGTAGGCTACAAGGCTTATCCAGATGATATTGTAGAAAAATTTGTCCTGAAGGCTGCTGAGGCAGGCATTGATGTGTTCCTGATCTTCGATGCCCTTCAGGATTTAAGAAACTGTGAAGCTGCTTTCAATGCAGTAAAAAAAGCAGGCAAAAAGATCGAGGGTTCTGTTCAGTATAACGTAAGCCCATTCCACACCACAGAAGTATTTGTCCAGAACGCCTTAGACCAGGAGAAAATGGGCGCTTCCCTGATGCATGTGGAAGATATGGCTGGACTGATGACTCCACAGGCCGCTTACGAACTGATCTCCGCATTAAAGAAAGCATTGAAAATCCCTGTACATCTCCACTGCCACTGTACCGGCGGCATGGCGGAAATGACTTACTGGGAGGCGATCCGCGCAGGCGTAGACGGACTGGATGTCTGTGTTTCTTCTATGTCTATGGGCCCGGCCCATCCTCCAATTGAAAGCTTTTTAGCTGCCCTGAAGGGAACCAGCCGCGATCCAAAGATTGATTTAGAACAGTTCAAATCCATCAATGACGATTTTATGAAGCTGCGTAAAAAATACGCTGATTTTGAGACCAAACTGGTAGGCGTCGATGTGGGATGTCTCCAGCATCAGGTTCCAGGCGGTATGCTCTCCAATCTGGAAAGCCAGTTGACCGCTATGAAGTTATACGACCGTCTTCCAGAGGTTCTGGAAGAAGTCAGCCGCGTCCGCGCAGACATGGGATATCCGCCGCTTGCAACCCCATCCAGCCAGATGTGCGGTGCCCAGGCGACAACCAATGTTCTGACTGGCAAGCGTTACGCTATGGTCAGCAAGGAATTAAAAGAATACTGCCGTGGTATGTACGGTATGCCGCCGGGACCAATTTCCCCAGAACTGTCAGAAAAAGCCCTTGGCGATGAGAAACCAACCTTCCCACGTCCAGGTGATATGTTACAGCCTGGTTTTGAAGCTGCGAAGGCAGAAGCCGGAAACCTGGTAAGGACTGAAGAAGATGTCCTCACTTACGCATTGTTCCCGAATTACGCACCGGACTTCCTGCGTGCCAAGTACGGGTTATAATGATATATTTCCCCCATTAACCTACGAAAGGAGGTGTCTATCTTGAGACAGACCGATGAACAGAAACTGGAACGCTCCATCGCGATCCTGGAGGAATTAAAAGACGCCAGAGGCGGTAAACTGTTAGATTCCCACCGTGTCATGGGCAATGACCCAAACCTGATCAATATGTTCCTGCAGCAGTATGTCAACTGCAACAAGAAAGATATTTCTATTCCCAAGAAGTATCGTGAACTGATCGTTATGGCCATTGGCATGGCCACCGGCACAGAAACCACTATGAAGGTTCATGCAAAGATCGCCCTGGAAAATGGTGCGACCATCGATGAGATCTTCGAGGTGATCCGTATTCTCTTCTTTACCTGCGGCGTCACCAAGTTATTACCTGCCCTGGAGACCCTGGGCGAATATTTCGAACCGGTTGACCTGCCGGAGAAATAAATGAATAAAACAAGCTTAATCCCAATATAAGACCATTTTGATAAACCCCAAACCCTAAATAATAAATGTGAATAAATCAACAAGATACCGTCCGTATTGCTCTGCCATGGCGATATGGGCGGTATCTTGTTTGGTAAAAAAGTATTCTTTCAATTTAAGGGGCTGCCACGTAATGACAGCCCCTTTTAATCATTCACACGATTGCTTCGCACACCGCCTGTCCCATCTTCTCTGTCCCCAGAAGTTTCTTTCCAGGCATCCAGATATCCCTGGTAGCCATGCCATTCCGGATCACCTCTGAAACCGCCTTTTCCAGCGTTCTTGCCTCTTCTTCCAGTCCAAAGGAGAACCGCAGCATCATCGCTGCCGCCGTGATCATCCCAAGTGGATTCACTACATCTTTCCCAATGATGCTCTCATCTGGATGATGAAGCTGGTTTGGCGTGTAAATGGCGTGTCCGGCACGGCTCAGTTCCGCGGAGCCGTAGAGATACTGGGTACCGGTCATCTGGGTGCCCTCATCGGAGATAATGTCTCCAAACAGGTTCGAAGTCACCAGCACATCAAAATTCTCTGGTGTTTCCATGATCCGCATAGCCGCATTGTCAATATAGTAATGCCTCAGTTCAATGTCCGGATACTCCCCCGCCACCTCTGTCACCTTCTGCCGCCATAACCTGGAGCTGGCAAGGACATTGGATTTGTCCAGGTTTGCTACCATCTTTCTCCGTCCGGCCGCCAGTTTCATCGCGATATGGGCGGTATCACTGACGATCTTTTCATTATAATACTCATACTCATAGGCTTCTCTGCCATATTTTCCCTCTCCGCTGACTTTATCCGAGCATAACACACCGCCCACGATATCCCGCACAAAGGCAAAATCCAGACCACGTTCCAGAACCCGTTCTTTTAATGGAGAGAATTCTGATAACTCCGGGTAATAGCGTACCGGACGGATGTTGGTGGTGACTCCAAGAGCTTTCCGAAGCGCCATGAGAGCCCCCTCTGGCCGTTCCTGAAGCGGCTTATCCCGGTATTTTTCCAATCCGGTATTGCCAAACAGCACTGCCGGAACCGCCAGACACTGCTGTAACGACTCCTCCGGCAGCGGCTCCTTCCCCAGCTCCAGCGCCTCGCTGCAGGCACACACCAGATACGTCACCAGTTCGTGATGATATTTCTTACATACTGCTTTAAGCGCGGACAGCGCCGCACCCATCATTTCCGGGCCGACGCCGTCTCCGCAGATCACTGCTGCTTCGATCTTCATAAAGTTTTTCCAACCTTTCTCGGTTTTCCATGTTCATCCAAAGCCACATAGACAAACAATCCTTCTGCAACTTTTTCTGATTCTCCGTTTGAAACATCCATCCACGCTTCGATCTGAACTTTTAACGAAGTATTTCCCACGGAAACCACTTCTCCACACACATCCAGAAACACTCCGCATGGAATCGGAGCCAGAAATTTGATCTGTTCCACAGCTACCGTAGTTACTTCGCATTCAGTAAACCGCTTCGCCGTAATTCCAGAGACCTCATCCATCCACGCCATCATCTGACCACCGAACAGGATTCCTCTCTGATTAGTCATTCCAGGCATAATTGCCCGTGACATTTTCGTCATCTTCATCCTATTTTCCTCCATTTATTTCTGAAAACAGAACTTCTGTATCATCGGATCGATCACTTTTTTCAACGGTTTCATGATCTTTCCAACCAGCAACGCGCAGATCACCGTACCTTCCCGGATTCCTTCCAGTTTTCCAAGGAATACGAAGGAAAGAACGATTCCGATTCCGACAGAAAGGCAGTCCATGATCACCTTTACATCATGAAATGGAAGTTTTTTCAGGATTTTCTCCGATATGGCATGGGTCATGCCCTCCATGGGCATATTTACCAGCTTGACCCCCATATAAAGGCTCACACCGATTGCCACCAGTAAAATACTGATTGCCAGCATCAGAAGCTGTCCCGCATACGTGGGGACCGCAAAATCACCGACGATCCATTTTGCCAGATCCACAAAATATCCGAAAATCGTTGAAAATATAAGCTGGGTCAGATTGATCCATTTAAAATCCTTTCTCATAACCAGTATCTGAACCAGAATATAACAGGAAAATACAAGAATCACACAATTTCCCAGATCCATATGGATAATCTTACTGATCACATAGGGAAGGGAGTTTACCGGTGAGACTCCCAGGTTGGAATTGACAGAAAATGCCACTCCGAAGGCCATAAACAGAAGTCCCACCGCATACAAAATCACTCTCTTAAAAGACATCATACGTTAAACCCGTTCCATACCGGAATTCCGGTATAAGTCTTAGCCTCTTCTTTTCCGCTCAGCACACGGATCGCACCAGCTGCCAGGGCTTCCATCTCGAACTCACCTGCCATAACGGTGATCGGGGCGATGAAGGATAACATTTCCGTTAATTTCTCTACTACACATTTGTCATGGGAAATACCGCCGGTGAAAATGATACCGTCTACTTTTCCGCACAGAACTGCCGCCATGGAGCCTGCGGTCTTGCCGATCTCATAGATCATGGCATCATAGATCAGTTTTGCGTACTGATTGCCATTTTTGATCATCTCAGTGACTTCTCTTGCGTCAGAAGTTCCTAAATGATCCACCAGACCGCCCGTTTTTGTGATCTTCTCCCGCATCTCCTTCTCGGTGTATTTTCCGGAGAAGCACATCGTTACAACATCCTTTACCGGAAGCTGTCCGCAGCGGGTCGGTGCCATCGGACCGTCACCATTGGCGATATCGTTAGAATCTACCATTTTTCCATGGTTATGGGCTGTTACGGAGATTCCACCGCCGATATGACAGATGATCAGGTTTAAGTCCTCGTATTTTTTGCCCAGTTTTGCTGCGTAGCGGATGCCGATCTCCTTCTGGTTTAACGCATGGATACGGCTTTCCCGGTAAATTCCCTTCAGACCGGTCACTCTGGCAACATCTGTGAACTCATCCACATCCGGAGGATTGACCACAAATGCCACACCGCCATACTCTTTGGCAAATGCGTCAGCCAGCTGCGCACCTAAGGTTGCCGGATGCTTTACGGTGTAACCGACACGGGCATGCTCTAACAGCTTCTCGCCTACTTTATACACGCCACCCTCTACATTTACTAGGCCACCGCCACGGGCAGAGAATGCATCCACACCCTCTAAGGTCTGTCCTGCCTCTGCCAGCTCTTTCAAAATGGTTTCCTTCCGGTAATCAAACTGATCACTGATCTCCTTAAACTCTTTTAACTTCTCCGCGTCATGGGAAACATTTTTGGAAAATACCTCTTTGTCGCCCTCGAACATGGCGATCTTGGTGGATGTGGAGCCTGGGTTGATGGCAAATACTTTATATGATTTCATATTTTATGTTCTCCTTCTTATTTAAAATTGAAAATCTCCTATGAAGCAATAGGGCATGGCGGACGTCTCCGCCTCGCCATGCCCTATTTATTTGGCAAAAATTGATTTTAACGATATTGAATTAGCCCATTTTAGTGGAACAGTGGATATAACAGACCGATCCAGATGACCATCAGTGCGCCGCCGATACGGGTGGAGATGGATGCGAATGCCAGCAGATTCATACGGTTTGCTGCAGATAACACTGCCAGGTCGCCGGAACCGCCGATGTTGCAGCAGCAAAGGCCAGCGGTAACACCCGCCTCATAAGACCACAGACCGGAGATCTTACCAAAGATCATCGCACCGATGAATGCGCCCAGAACTGCCATGAAGATCACGATGAAAGAACCGATGCTGAAGAACTCAGCTAAGGTTGCGAACTTCAGGGAGTTGATACCGATACCTGCGATCAGCATTGGAAGCAGGGCTTTTAATGCAAAGTTCATGGAGTATACGCAGTTGTCACCTAAGGAATCTGGTAAAATACCGGTACATTTGATGATGATACCCAGAACGATGGTCCAAGCCAGACCCGGGATCACGCTCAGTCCTGGAATATGTCCTAAAATATTACCTAACAGGTACAGACAGAAGCTCATGAAGATACCAGAGCCTAATGCTGCATAATCAGCGGAGGTTGCTGGACGTTTCTCACTCTCCGTCTGCATAGAAGCTCCCTGCTTTCTAAGAATATCTCCATTGCCGTTTAAGCCCTTCATCTTGGAAGTGATCGCACCACCAACCGCTGCCATAACAACAGCCAGTACGTTTGCGATGGATGCGTAGCATAAGAACTGTCCTGCCATATGAGTCATGTCCTCACCTGCAAGGCTGGTATACAGAGCAGGAAGTGTGGTCATAGCACCGCCGGAGCCACCGGACATACATGGAGCGCCAATGTTAAATAACGCCTCTGGAATGCCATAGCCTGTGATCAGGCCAGCTAACATACAGAAACCAAGGGCAAATACCTGGCTTCCTAAAATGGTTGGCATATATCTTGCAGTTGCTCCAAGAAGCACCTTGCGGTCCATGACTAAGATGGAACCAACCAGCAGCATGGCAATGTAAGCATCCTGGAAGCCGCCGCCCATCAGGACTTTGGTACCATTGACCAGTTCCTGTGGAACTAAACCAACGTAATTTAAGAAAGATGCGCCTAATAAAGGAAGCAGACATGCGCCGCCGAGATAGTTATTGACGATCGGGATCGTGTTGCCCAGCCAGAAAAACAGTCCACCGACTGCCATCAAAAAGGCGATCGTCATAACAAAGCTGGTTGCCATATAGGTTCCCGCATCGTTGGAATAGATTTTCACCTTTGGCATAAATCCAAGATAAACACTTGCCATCACAATGATGAAAAACGGAATAAAATACTTTGCAGGAAGCCCGCACACCTTAAAATTTAATTTCTTCTCCATTTGTTTCCCCCTATTTTGTGCCCACTAACGCCGCAATGACGATGGACATATATTTATCATCTGCGCTTGCCGCACGTGATACTAATAAAACAGGAACCTTGGCTCCTAAGACCACGCCGCCGGTTCGGCCTCCGCCGATAACGGTGATGGTCTTTGCCGCGATATTGCCGCTGACGATATCCGGAACAACCAGAAGATCTGCGTCACCTGCCACCGGGCTTACATAGCCCTTGATCGGTGCGGACTGTGGGTCCATCGCCAGATCATAGCTGATTGGTCCCTCGATGATACATCCAGGAACACCCTCTTCCTTGATCTCTGCTGCTTCCACGGTCTCCTTCATTTTCGGATTCACCTTCTCTACAGCCGCCAGAATGGCTACCTTTGGCTCCTCCACGCCCAGGGCATGAAACGCTTCCACTGCGTTTGCGATGGCTGCTTTCTTCTGCTCCTTGGTCGGGTAAGTCAGTAAGCCGACATCCGTGATAGCAAATACCTTATGGTAATTTGGGCTCTCCATAAATGCCAGAAGGCTCATGGTATCATTCTTACGGATGCCTCTCTCACGGTTTACTAAAACCTTCATCAGGGCGCCTGTCTCAGTCTTGCCCTTCATGATGCAGTCCACTTCTCCGTCTCTTGCCATATCTGCTGCTTTCTGGATGGCCTCGGTCGGATCCGGCACATGGATGATCGTCATGCCCTCCGCAGAAACCCCAAGCTTATTCAGGATTTCACGGATTGCTGCCTCATCACCGATCAGAACCGGCTCCACCATGCCATCTTTATATGCATGGCTGATGGCTTCCAGCGTATGCTCGTCTTGTGCCGGAGTCACTGCCACACGGCGTTTTACTGGCATGGAACGGAGCATTTCTTTTAACTGTTCAAAATCTTTGATCATTGTTTTTCCTCCTGACCGTAAATCACAGGTTGATTACACCAGTTCCGGTAAATCAGCCGGGTCTGTTACAACGCCCATGATCGCCGTTGCTGCTGCAACCGCAGGGCTTGACAGATAGCTTAATGTTTTCTTGGTTCCCTGACGTCCGATAAAGTTACGGTTTGCTGTCAGAAGGATACGCTCATCATCTGTCATCAGGCCATATGGCATACCACAGCACAGTCCGCAGCATGGATGGCAGATGACTGCTCCAGCTTCGATAAAGGTCTTGATATAACCTCTTTCAATCGCCTGCTTGAAAATGGTATTGGTCGCCGGAACAACGATAAAGCGCAGTCCCTTTGCCACTTTGCGGCCCTTTAAGATCCTGGCAGCCACTTCCATGTCTTCAATACTTCCATTGGTGCAGCTTCCCAGATATACCTCATCCATCTTGGTGCCTTTTATTTCACTGATCGGATGGACATTGTCAACGCCCTGTGGACAGGAAAGCTGTGGTTCCAGTTCGCTCACATCGTAGGTAAGTACCTTTTCATACTTTGCTTCCTCATCGACACATACCCAGTCTATGTCCTCTAATGGCATTCCGTAGTATTCTGCTGTCTTTTCATCGGCTTCAAACAGACCGCACTTTGCGCCTGCCTCCAGCGCCATGTTTGCAACGGTAAAACGCTGCTCCATGCTCATCTCATGGGCTGCAGGACCGGTGAACTCCAGAGATTTGTACTGTCCGCCATCTGCCTTGATATCGCCTAAGATACGCAGGATCACGTCCTTACTCATCACGCCGTCTCTTAAATGTCCGTTTAATACGATCTTGATCGCTTCCGGAACCTTAAACCAAAGTTCTCCGGTGATCAGGGCTGCTGCCATTTCTGCCGTACCAATACCGGAGCAGAAGTTTCCGGCACCGCCATAAGTGGTGGTATGGCTGTCCGTTGCAGTCGCGATCTCGCCTGGTTTCGCATACTTTGCTTCATGCATGATCGTGTGGCAGATGCCTTCACCGATATGGAGCTTCTTGATGCCATATTTCTTAGCCAGCTCCAGACCTGCTTCATAATGATCATAGTCATTCTTTGCAACAGCAGTCGGCATACAGTGATCCCAGACAATAGTTACCTTGTCCGGATCATCGATCTTATCTGCACCGATCTGCTTCATCGTTTCTAACAGGTAGGTGGTATAAATATCATGAACCATGAACATATCCGGCTTTGTGATCACAATATCACCAGGAGCTACGTGCTCTTTGCCTGCATTCTTCTTTAACAGCTTTTCCACCATGGTGTAGCCTTTTTTGCGGCACTGCTCAATGGAAAGAGGGTAAATCTCTGTCTTTATATTTCCTGCTGCCAGACGCTTCTTCGTATCTTCGATCAGACCGCCATTTGCTACGATGTTATACAGATTTTCAGGAACCGCACCAACCTTGAAGGTCTTTCCGTTTACACTGACTGTCTGTGCATCGACATCTACGGTAACGATATCGCCGCCTTCGCACACATCCTGGATCTGGTCACAGGTAAGAAGAAGGATGCCGCTGTTAAATGCGTTTCGGAAGAAAATTCTTGCAAAGCTCTTTGCGATGATGCAGCGGACGCCATTGTAAGAAAGAACCGTGGCTGCCTGCTCACGGCTGGAACCACAGCCAAAGTTGGTTCCAGCCACCAGGATATCTCCCGGCTGGACGGTTGAACCGAATTCCGGCTTTAACAGTTCAAACGCATATTTTTTCATCTCGTTACGATCCGGGATGGTACCTCTTTTTCCAGGAATAATGGTATCTGTATCAATATCATTTCCAAATTTCCAGATTTTTCCACTGAATTTTTTTTCCATAACTGCGCCTCCTTACATCTGCTTCGCAAAGGAAGCGTTCATGACTGTTTCAACAGAGCCTGTATAAACTTCTGCATCATCGCATCCCATGGAACCTGCAAAGGTATACAGTCCGGTAGTTACCAGGCGTTCCTTATGTCCCATGGCTCCAGCGCCCTGGATTACAACACTGTGATCGCCTGCCGCGTTGATCTGTGCTCCAAAATCAATGAATTTTGTAAGAATGCCTTCTTCCGCAGCCTGAATGTAATCACGGCTAGTTGCCGGGCAGATGCTTAAGCGGAAGCCTAATGCCAGTTTCTGTCCGTCTAACATGGAAGCTGCTTTTCTCAGTTCTTCAATAGTACCACCGGTATAGCCACCGATCTGGCCTGCATTTAACTCCAGACCTGCTTTCGATGTCTTAGGAACGATCTTGGCGTCCTTCTGGTCTTTTCTGTCACCACATGGAAGCATGAGCATTGGCTCCACGGCTCCTAAATCCATAGTCAGAACCGGAGCGCCTTCCTCTTCTACGGTAAATGCCGTATACGCGCCGCTTAAACATGCCATGCTGCACAGCACCTCTTTCTCGTGCTGGTCTAAGGTCGGGCAGTAGAATTCCAGGGATTTCCGTTTCACATCACCTGCCTGTTTTAAGAAGGAAAATGCTGCATCCATGATGCTGACTCCTCCTTTTAAGCTTCCCTTCAGGCTGATCTCCACAGTCTCCGGAACCACGATGCTGTAACGTCCGGTCTCGGTCACTCTGGCAAGCTCCGGAATGCTCACATTGATTCCAAGTGCGCCCTTAGCCCCGAAAATACTTCCGTGGGAACCGCCGCCGATGATGATCTGGCCCGGTTTTACCACTTCATTAACCATGTACTGGTAACCGGTTCCCTCTGCCTGGATGTACTGACAGTGATATTCTTCCGCAAATGCCAGATTTTTTCTTAAAATGGCTGCCGCCTCCGGTCTTCCGGTTGGTACGTCATGATCATAGATCACCAGTACCTTCTGTGGGTATGCAACTGTGGATATTTCATCCACAGCTGCATGGGATACACCGTCATTGATCACGATATAATCCGGTTCCACAGTTACAACACTTCCTGTATTGCCCCCTAATAACTTCTCAATCAGCTTACCCATCTGTTTTCTCCTTACTGTGCAAGCGCTTTGTATTTTGCATATCTTGCCATTGCTTCTTTTTCGGTCTTCTTAAAGAGCTCATCCGCCACCTCTGGGAATGTTCTCTCAAGAGATGAGAAACGTACCTCGCCACGTAAAAATGCTCTGAAGTCGCCCTGTGGTTCCTTGGAATCCAGGATAAATGGATTCTTGCCCTCAACTGCCAGACGTGGATCGTGGCGGTATAAGTGCCAGTATCCAACCTCAACGGCACGTTTGATCTCGCCCTGTACATCGCTCATGCCGCAGCGTAAGCCATGGCTGATACATGGAGCGTATGCGATGATCAAGGATGGACCATTGTAGCTTTCTGCCTCTAAGACAGCCTTTAAGAACTGAGCCGGATTTGCACCCATCGCTACCTGAGCCACATAGACATCACCGTAACTCATCGCCATCATGCCTAAATCTTTCTTCTTATTTCTCTTACCTGCTGCAGCGAACTGTGCTACTGCGCCGGTAGGCGTAGACTTGGAAGCCTGTCCGCCGGTATTGGAGTAGATCTCAGTATCGAATACCATCACATTTACATTCGCTCCGGAAGCCAGTACATGGTCTAATCCGCCGTAACCGATATCATAAGCCCAGCCGTCGCCTCCGAAGAACCATACGGATTTCTTGGTCAGCTGATCGTAATTTGCTTTGATCTCTGCAATATCTGCTTTTTCAGCGTCTGTTGCTGCATGCGCCTCGATAGCTTTCTTAAATGCCTCGCCGGATACTACAGAGCCTTCGGTATCATCGATGTTTGCGATCCAGTTTAATGCAGCCTCTTTTACTGCCTCATCATCAGTTAAATCTGCCAGAGCCTGTGCGTGCATTGCCAGTTTACTTCTCTGCTGCTCAACGGATAACCACATTCCCATACCGTACTCTGCGTTGTTCTCAAACAGGGAGCCGCCCACTGCAGGACCATGACCCTTGTGGTTGGTGGTATATGGGAAGGATGGGAAGCTGGTACCCCAAACCTGGGAACATCCGGTTGCGGTAGCAATGTACATCCGGTCACCGAATAACTGGGTGATCAGCTTTGCATATGGAGTCTCGCCGCATCCTGGGCATGCGCCTGGGAACTCTAACAGCGGCTGTTCGAACTGGCTGCCCTTTACGGTACTGGTTCCTAATGGGTTCTTCTTTGGAGATAAGGAGAGCGCATACTCCCAGTTCTCTGCCTGGTCACGATGAGCATCTAGCGGCTCCATGGTGATCGCTTTCTCTTTTGCAGGACATACGTTTACGCAGCTTCCGCATCCGGTACAGTCAAGCACGGATGTCTGGATCCGGTACTGGTAGTTCTCCATACCTTTGCCCTTCGCCTGAACCATGGTAAAGCCCTCTGGAGCGTTCTTTGCCTCATCCTCAGTTGCCAGGAATGGACGGATACAAGCGTGTGGACATACATAGGAACACATATTACACTGGATACATTTCTCACTGTTCCATACCGGAACGTTGACTGCGATACCACGTTTTTCATATTTGGAGGTTCCCTGTGGCATGGTTCCATCTGGCAGATCCATAAACTCGCTGACCGGAATGTTGTCACCCTTCATGGAATTTACCGGGATCTGGATGTTCTTGATCCATTTTGGAAGGTTCTCGTCCACCTTCTCTGCCTCAACTGTGATGTCTGCCCATCTTGCAGGTACTTCTACCTCTTCTACCATCTCAACACCCTTATCCACAGCGGCGTAGTTCATGTTGATGACCTTCTCGCCCTTCTTGCCGTAGGATTTTAAGATGGCTTTCTTCATATATTCCACTGCTTCTTCGATCGGGATGATCCCGGTGATCTTGAAGAATGCAGCCTGTAAAATGGTATTAGTTCTGCTGCCCAGACCTAACTCTGCAGCGATTGCAGTAGAGTCGATGGTGTATAAATGGATCTTTTTCTGAGCGGCTGTTTTCTTAAATAATGGAGTTAAATGCTTCTCTAACTCTTCGCCCTTCCAGTCACAGGTAATTAAGACATTCGCACCCTCTTTTGCCTCTGCCAGAATGTCATAGCGGTCCAGATAGGACTTGTTATGGCAGGCGATAAAGTCTGCGTGATTTACCAGATAAGTGGAATGGATCGGCGCTTTACCAAAACGTAAATGGGATCTGGTCACACCGCCGGATTTCTTGCCGTCATACTCGAAATAAGCCTGTACATTCAGATCGGTATGATCGCCAATGATCTTGATGGTGTTCTTATTTGCGCCAACAGTACCGTCAGAACCAAGTCCCCAGAACTTGCAGCTGATGGTTCCTTCTGGAATGGTGTTCACCTCTGGGCCAACCGGCAGAGACAGATGGGTCACATCATCATTGATACCGATGGTGTAATGGTTCTTTGGCTCTGCTGCCTTCATATTGTCATACTCAGCAATGACCTGGGCAGGTGTGTAATCCTTACTTGCCAGACCGAAGCGGCATGCGTATACGTCGATGTCTTTGCCGGACTCTAAGATCACGGAACATACATCCTCGTACAGAGGCTCGCCAACAGCTCCTGGCTCTTTGGTACGATCATTGACAGTAATTCTCTTCACAGTTTCAGGAAGCTGTGCCAGGAAATGTTTTGCAGAAAATGGACGATACAGATGAACATCGATAAATCCGACCTTCTCGCCCTTTGCTAATAAGTAGTCCACGGTCTCACGGATACATCCGCTTGCGGAACCCATCACCACGATCACATGCTCTGCGTCCGGAGCGCCATAGTAGTTAAATGGCTTGTAATCACGGCCTGTCAGTTCGTTGATCTTGTTCATGTACTCTTCCACCACATCTGGAAGTGCGTCATACCAGGTATTACATGCCTCACGGCTCTGGAAGTATGTATCAGAATACTGTCCGGTGGTACGCAGAACCGGATGCTCTGGGTTCAGTGCGTTCTTACGGAACTTGTCCAGTTCTTCCCAGTCAACTAAATTCTTTAAATCCTCATAATCCAGGCAGTCTACCTTCTGGATCTCATGGGAAGTACGGAATCCATCAAAGAAATGTAAAAATGGAACATGGCCCTTGATCGCAGAAAGATGTGCAACCGCTCCTAAATCCATGGCTTCCTGTACGCTGGAAGATGCTAATAATGCAAATCCTGTCTGGCGGCATGCCATAACATCGGACTGCTCTGCGTTAATGGAGATGGCGTGGGTTGCTACGTTTCTGGAAGCAACGTGGATAACACCCGGTTTTAACTGGCCTGCGATACGGTACATGGTCGGGATCATTAACATCAGACCCTGGGATGCGGTATAGGAGGTTGCGATCACACCGGTATCCAGCGCGCCATGCATCGCGGATACTGCACCACACTCAGACTGCATCTCTACCAGTTTTACCTGCTGACCGAAAATATTCTTCATTCCATTGGCAGACCACTTATCAACTAACTCTGCCATCGGTGAAGATGGAGTAATCGGATAGATTGCTGCGACTTCTGTAAACGCATAGGAGGCATAAGCTGCTGCTTCGTTGCCGTCCATGGCTCTTCTTACTTTACTGCTCATTGTTTTCCTACCTTTCTTTTACTGACCCGTGAATCACTGTGTGTAACGATCCCGTTCCTTCACAGTCACTCTCATGAATCCTTCCCTTCCCTTGAAAGTCTTCATTTTTTTACGTTTTGCTTGTTTAGTTTAACGTATTAGTAAAACGTTTATCTTATGGCACATATGATAGTTTAACGTTTTAGTTTTGTCAAGAGAATTTTTATCATTTATTTTTAGTTCTGCTATTTTCGACAGTTTTTATTGAGAGGTTTTGTGCAGAACGCACAGGGATTTTTGTCATGCTTGACAAGGGAAATGAATGAACGTAAGATAATAAATAATGGCTTATTGCATGCTTTTCAGTTATGGTCTTATTTAGTGGATTTATATAGATATTAATATTTATCATGATCAAATGATTGAATTTTGGAGGATTTTCCCCTATGGCTACCATAAAAGATGTTGCAAAACTGGCCGGTGTCTCAGTGACCACGGTCTCTATTATTATGAATGGCAAATCCGGTGAACGGAAGATCTCTGCCCAGACCCAGGAGCGGGTACAGGATGCCATGCGGGAGCTTGGCTATCAGCCGAACCTGACTGCAAGACGATTACGTTTCCAGGAGAGCAAAAAACCTGTCATCGCGTTTTTCTGGCCTTTGGATTACCGTACCATGATCCTGGCATCTTTCTTAAATGCACTGCAGGTGGAATGTTCCCGGATCGGATTCGACTGCGAGATCGTAGTCCAGACTTACGAGGATGACCACCTTGACCAGTACGATGCTTCCATTTTGAAAACCGGCTACAGCGCAGTTGTGATCGGTGCCTGTTCCTTGAAAGATATGAAATACCTAGAGAGCCTGTCACCGCAGATGCCGGTGGTGCTGATCAACCGTTATTCTGAGTACCTCTCTACTGTTTGTACCGATAACAAGATGATCGGCTTGATGGCTGCAAGGCAGATCCGTCAGAAAGGCTATACGGAAGCAGCCGTGTTTGCTTCCCACTCCGCATTTGTTGCCACCACCTTGCGTACCCAGGCATTCTTAGACGCCTGCGGACAGATTGGCCTGCATGTCACCCAAGATTCGGTCTTTCATGGAAATGGGACCATCGAGGACGGCTACCGTCTGGCGACAGAATATTGCCAGAATGGCGACAGGCCAAAGGTCATCTTTTGTGATTCAGATTCCATGGCATTGGGAGCGCTTCGTGGATTCCATGATTTAGGAGTAGAACTTCCACAGGATGTGGAGATGTTGTCGATTGGAATGTTGGATGCCTCTTTGACAGAATATTCCTCACCTTCCCTGAGTGTGATCGAGATGCCAAACAAAGAAATCGGTGCTCAGATCATCCGCTTATTACAGAAAAAAATCCAGGAAAATGACCTGACTCCAGAGCATATCGAACTGGAAGCCAAACTAATCCTGCGGGAAAGCTTCCAGGCTGCTGACTAACCAAACTGCTTGAAACGTCCGGTCAGAAAATGGCATCCACGAAGAAAAAATTGATCCAGAATCCTATCCTTACGTGTTTTATGAGCCAATGATTCCATCGGAGTACCTGTTTCTTGATTCTAATGGTAATGAATTAAACTGATGACTGCATGAAATGGAGAATGATTATGAATCTTACATTTGATAAAAAGAAATGTATCCTTTTGGCCACTTGGCTCCTGATTGGAATCCTGTCTTTTACCGTCGTTGGTAAGTATGCCGCTGCGCCGGAATCCCACCATGCAACGATCACATCTCTGGACGAGAAGAAAAATACGGTACTGGAGCTGACCATGGCTGCTACGGCGACTTCTGCGGTGATCACGCTTCTGCCCGGCGATATCGGTACGCCGATCGCCGAAAAGGTGGCTGATTTAAGCGGTTACCTGCTGATCGTCCTATGTGCCATTTTCCTGGAAAAATACCTGGTGACCATCACGGGATACGCTGCTTTTAAGATATTCATTCCGGCCGCTTGTGTGCTTTTTGCTACCAATCTCTTTGTCAGCAACCGTACCCTTGACCGTCTGGCGCGGAAATTACTGGTTTTTGGAATCTGTATTTTTCTTGTGGTTCCTTCCAGTGTGAAGATATCCGATCTGATCGAGCACACCTACCAAGCACAGATCGAAGCGACCCTGGAAGAAGCAAAAGGAACGGAAAAGCTGTTAGAAAACAACGCAGAATCTGAAGCCGCCGATCACGCATCCGGCTCAGCCGCTTTGGATAACCAGACGGATCAGTCTCAACAGACCACAGAGCAGTCTCAGCAGATCACGGGGCAGTCCCAACAGACCACGGAAATTTCTGGCTTCTGGCAGAAAGCAAAGGATGCACTATCTGGTGCGAAGGATTCTGTGGCCAGCGCTGTAGAGAATGTAACCCTCTCTTCCGAAGAACTGGTACAGAAGGTAGAGACCTCTCTCAGCCATTTCGTAGAAGCCGTGGCAGTGATGCTGATCACCTCCTGTGTGATCCCGCTTCTGGTATTGTTTGTTTTCTTCTGGCTGATCAAGATCCTTGTGGATGTGGATCTCTCCAGCGGGAAGTTCCAGAAAAGAAATCCATTATGAAATATCACCGCATCATTACCCTGAAAAATGGCCAGGAAGCTGGAACCGCCGGAATCGAGTCTATTGGAAACAAATACAAAGTTCGTCATCGGGCGGAATTCGGAATTGATCCTTATGCGGAAAGAACTTTAGAAGGGAACTATCATGACACGCAATACCCACACACAAACCTACGGAAATCCAGACTCTCCCATCGTCCTGGTCCAGCCAGTGGATGACCACGATCTGGAGGAAATGGAAGCGGAAGTTTCCGAAATCCAACGGCTGACTTCCATGGATTTTTGCCTGATTGCCGTAAAAGTACGAAGCTGGAATCAGGATCTGTCTCCATGGAAGGCACCTGCTGTATTTGGCAATCAGGACTTTGGCAATGGCGCAGCGGATTTTCTAAGAAACATTACAGAACTATGCTCTGATCCCCATAAGACCTATTACTTAGGAGGTTACTCTCTCGCCGGACTGTTTTCCCTATGGGCTGCCTATCAGACGAGCCTGTTTGCCGGGATTGCAGCGGCATCGCCGTCTGTCTGGTTTCCAGGATTTTTAGACTACGTAAAAGCCCACAAATTTCAATCTTCCTGTGTCTATCTAAGTCTCGGTGACCGGGAAGAACGGACAAAAAATTCAGTGATGGCTGCTGTGGGAGACTGCATCCGCGCCTATGATAACTGGTTGAAAGAACAGAAAATCCAGTGTACGCTGGAGTGGAACAAGGGAAATCATTTTCAAGATCCTGGGCTTCGGACAGCCAGAGCGTTTAGCTGGGTGTTAACGCAGCCGTCCAGGACTTTATGACCTGGCGTCCACGCCATGGTATTTAAACATCCAGACCACTGGAACCATCGTGGAGGTTATCGTTGTGATTCTTCTGGTCGCCATGTGGATCATCAGACGAATGGACAAATAAATTTAACCCTGCGGTGATAGGAAGCGACATTTCTCGCATCCCACCGCAGGGTTCTTTTATATTTACCGCAAATAAATGGATTTTAACAATCGGATTCCACTCTCTGTCTGAAATACCGTCTCCAGCATATGCTGCACATTTTCTCTGGAATAACTGCTCTCTCCTGCGTTCACCAGGTAATCCGCCTCCAGCAGAATCTGATAATCAATCCCGTCAACTCCCGTATAGGTATGGTGATGAGCCACCAGCCAGGAGATCCGCTTTACATCCTCTTCCGCCACTGGAAGATCCTTGAAAAATTCACTGACCAGTGGCGGACTCTCCAGCTCCTGCTTCTTTCCATTGGCATTGCCGTACTTCTCCCTGCATAATGGACAGGAAATGTCATGGACCACTGCTGTCAGCTCCAATACCTCCTGGGTATGGTCATCCAATCCTTCCATCTGTCCAATGTTTCTGGCATAAGACCAGACTTTCAGAAAATGGTTGATGTCATGCTGGCTTCCCTGATAGAAATCAATCATCTTTTCGATAGCGTTTGATACGATCATGTTTTTCTTCTCCTTTTCTTTTATGTCAATATCTGTATCCTCAAAATCAATACCAGAATCGTCATTTTTCAGAAATTCTTTTATAATCACCTGCGGTAGAATTGTATTCTCCGGGATTGCATGCAAACTGCTTCCGAAACGCAGTCGCAAAACGGCTGGGATTGCTGAATCCGGTCATATCTGCAATCTGAACCATGGAATATTGTCCGCTCTGGACCAGGAAAAGGCTTTTTTTCTACCCAATATTCCTCCAGGTATCCGGTAATCGTCTTTCCTGTCATTTTCCGAAACATACGACAGCAGATTCCTACATCTGATGAAAATCCCGTCAGATATTTATGAGGAAACCTATGATTATATGTTCATTTATTATCGTATAAACGATTTCACCTTCGACTTTGGTACCAGCGCCTGATATCCCTTAACATTTCCGGTCTCCGGATCTTTGGTGCAGCATTTCTTCCACATGCGGGATACCATGCCTGGCCCCATACCGGTAAGCCTAAAGATCTCCTGGGGGGAGCAGCCTCTGCGGTAGAGCTCCACGGCGCGTTTGCGGTTGCGGTAAACGCAGCGCTGACCCAAATTCATGGCAGACTCATCAACGTCCTGCCATGAATTTTCTTCGGCTGTGGCAGAAGAACCGGCTGGTACCGGTTCTTTCGAAGCTTCACGCTCTGGTTCCTGCGGCTTACACTTCATAGTCTCTACCTTCGCTTTCGCTCTGGTCATCTTCCGAAGCTCCGGCGGCTTCTGCTGCTCCGGCGGTTTCCGCTGTTCCGGCTGTCTCTGTTGTTCCGGTTGCTCCAGCTGCTCCGGCTCCTTCTGCTGCTCCGGCTTCTTCGCTTCCACTTTCGGTTCCATCGCCGTCTCCGTTCTGCTCTTCTCCTTCTTCATGGACTTTTCCTCTCTTTTTCTTTACGAGAACCACTCCAATGACCGCTGCTAAAACTGCCGCTGCTCCGGCTGCTGCCGCATATTTCCATGCCTGGCTCTTCTTTAAGATCACGATAGTACCCTTGGCCGGAGCTGTAAATACCAGATAAGAACCATCCACTTCTGTATCCAGAAGCTCTACAACGCCGTCCTTTACCATTCCTGCCATCAGACTTCCCCTGCCTTCTACCAGCAGATGAAGAGTTACTTCATCCGGCACATCTGCGCCCTCTGGCACTGTCACCTCATAATCATAGGCTTTGCCCAGCTGATATCCCTCTGGTGCAGCAACACCTGTCAAAACCGTCTCTGTGCGGATCAGCTTGCTTCCCGGATAGAACTCGGCCTCTGCTAACAGGGATGCCATCTTGTCATCATCTGAAGCAATGGTGGTGTGGTATGGCTGGTAAACGGCATGTACCTTGATATTGCCGGTGATGTTGCTTAAATCCACATCCTCCCACTGGTAATAATAGCCATCCTTCTGTGGGATCGCCGGGATCTCAGAAGCCTTTACGCTGCTGCCATATTCACAATAAATGGTCTTCACTGCATTGTCATCCACCAGGAAAGATACCTGTAACTGGCGGAACCGATCCGGCATCTGCTCTAAAGCCATAAAATCATCATAGGACAGTCCTGTTGCCTGACCGTCATAGGTGATGCCATCCACAGCTCCGATGCCGCCATCCACGTAATAGTTGCCTTCCACAGTACCATCGGTATCGCCATCTCCGGCAATACTTCCGATCCACTCGCCGCCATCACTGGTCAATGTGACCAGCGCATAGTTTTCGTAAACATTCTTCCCCCATCCGGCCACACCGCCTATATAGTCATTACCGGTGACCATACACATGCTGTAATTCCGGCGCAGGACATAATCACTGCTTCCAGTGATACCGCCTACATAATCGCCATTCGCAGAAGTGATATCACCATAATTCTGGTTGCTGATCAGAGCACCCATATTGGCTTTGCCGACCACACCTCCGATATAATCCCGTTTACCGGTGATATCGCCTTCATTTAAGCATCCCTGAACCGTTGCTTTGGCCTGTCTAACCGTGTTTAATGTCTTTTCCTGATCCGTATCCAGATCCTGCTCCGGATCCAGACTGACCTCCACACCGATGATGCCTGCGATACCACCTACCTGATAGTCCGCTTCAATGCTTCCCGTATTGACACAGGCATAGATCGTACCATCCGTTAATTCTGTCTGGTCATCATTGTCTGATACATCATCAAACAGATCGTTATCCTCCATCTTATCCCGGACCTCATCAGCCTTGTCGGTAATGGTATTACGGATCTGGTCGATCTGATCCTCCAACTGCTGTCTCTGGGCCTGGGTCTGGTCTTTGCCGCTCTTTAAGCTGTCCTGAAGAGAATCTACATGATCAGCAAGACTGTCGATCTTCACTTCCAGCTCATCATCCATATTTTCCAGATCAGTCTTTAGATTGTTTCGGTTATACTTGATCTCATCCATCATCACATTGATATCTGAGGTCAGGTCTTTAATCTTATCACCAAAGTCCTCCACTCCGTTAACGGAATCTTCCGTAATGGAGCCCATCAGATCCGGAACCGCTTCGGATACCTTCTGCATATTTTCGTACAGCTGGGAAAGAAGCTCATAACGATGCTGCAGCCATGCCTTCAATGCGTCTGTATCCGTCAGATCGCCGTCATAGCGCTCCTTTAATTCCTTACGGATCGCGTCAGAATCGTGAAGCAGCTGCTGAAGTGCGCGGACCTTACTCTTAGAAGAATCCTTTATCAGACGCAGATGCAGATGATCCAGGGTCTCCTGCATATCGTTGGTCGTAGAATCCAGGTCATTGTTCATCTTATCGATGTCTTCCCGGTATACATCCTTGTAAAACTTTCCGATGTCCCGTACCTGATCCATGTTGTCACCGATCTGATCCAGGCTGTCGGTACTCTTATTGGCTGTGTCATCCACCGTTCTTGCCAGAGCCTTGCTGATATCAGAAAGACTGTTTAACTGGCTGTTTAACTGGTCATACAGATCTTCCTCATGATCAATGGTCAGATATGGCTCAAACTGTCCTACGATACCGCCTGCGTCCTTACGTCCCCTGATATCACCCAGGTTATAGCACTGGCTGATGATACCGCACTGGCGTCCGGCGATTCCACCGATGTTATAGCCGATATGCTCATATCCCACGGTTCCGTAGTTTTTACAGTCGGAAATCTTACCCTTAGAATATCCTGCGATACCACCTGCGTCATTGACCTTTTCCTTCTGGACTGTTTCCTTGATCTTATCGGTATTGATCGAAAGCTCACCGCTGTTAGAATCTTCTACTCCCTGATCAGAGGCGTTAATGTCGCCGTGATTTTCACACTGTTCTACCGTTCCGTCATTATTGCCGGTGATTCCACCGGTCTTATTATTGCCCGTTGTGACCGAATAGCTTTTACAGCCACGGATCACAGCACCTTCTTCATTGGTTCCAGCGATTCCACCGATGGCTTCCTGACCGCTGACCATACCATGAAACTCGCAATTTTCAATCGTTCCACGATTGGTTCCGACGATTCCACCGATCTGCTTTTTGCTGCCATCCGGTTTTACATTGCCTTTTACGATCAGACCTCTTACCGCTCCGTCTGCTTCGATGTAACGGAACAGGCCAAGATTGGAACCGGAAATGGTAATATTGAGTCCACTGATCACATGGCCGTTGCCCTGAAAACTGCCGGCAAATACAGCAATCGGCTGGAAATCACTTCCATCTAAGCTGATATCCTGAGTCAAAACAAAGGTTTTTCCCTTGGAATAGGACTCAGATACACAGTTTTTACTCATCTGCACCAGATCATCCACACTGGTGATCACCACCGTGTTTTCATCGGTCACGGTCTCAGCCGCCGTCTCCACCTTTACATCTGCCAGCGCCAGAATCGGCTCCGCCTGTGACAGAACCAGGGTAGATGCCAGAAGGGCTGCGGTTCTTCTGCTGTTTAATTTCTGTCTTTTCATGATTCGGAAGCCTCCTCTTTTTCCTGTCCCCGTTTGCTGGATCTTGTCAATTCCGCCTTATCGATCAGCTTATCTCCTACTAACAGAAGCTGCGGCAGAACAGACATAACTAAAATAATGGAAATCAGCGCTCCACGTCCCAAGGTCTTACCTAAAGAAGCGATAGTCGCATTGGAAGTCAGCGCTCCGATGACGAATCCGGCACAGACCATCATCGTACCAGAAGTAATGATGGTTGGAAACGCCTGGTTTAACGTTTCTATGATCGCTGCCTTGCGATCTGTCATTTCTTCCCTGATCGCCATATAACGGCTGGTGATCACGATCGCATAATCAATCGTCGCACCCATCTGGATGGAGCTTACGATCAGATAACTTAAGAAGTACATCTTATCGTTGATCACATAGGGAATTGCGAAGTTGATCCAGATACTTCCCTGAATCGTCAGTACCAGTAAAAATGGAAGTCCTGCGTTCTGGAAAGTAAATAACAGGATCGCCCATACGAACAATGCCGTCAGCACGCTGATCATGATGTTATCTTTCTGGAAGGAGTTGCTTAACTCCTCATTGCTGGTAGCGTCACCCACTACATAGGACTCATCATAATACTCTTTCACCATGTCACGGATCTCATCCACCACTGCAAAGGTCTCTGCGCCTTCTACGGCTCCCTTTAAGGTAAATACCATCCGGTCGTATTTGTCGCCCTCCAGCTGTTCTCTGGCATCACAGATCTGCTGGTGCAGGTCATCGATCTCTTCGGATTTGTCATCGTCAAAATCGATCCCGCCCTTTTCCTTCTGCTCGTAGATAAAGTCTACCATGTCGATGATGGACACACGGTAATCCTCTAAATTCTTCATAAATGCACTGTACTGTTCATTTTCAAGAGCATAAAACTGATACAGCACCCGGCACAGATCCAGATCCACATCTGCCACCTCGGAAAATTCCCTTGGATTTAATTTATCCACCAGAATGTATTTTCCATCATCGGTAACTTCTACATTGGCAAGACCTAACGCCGTATCCACACGATCCATCTCCTCCAGACGGGCTAAGATCTTGCCTTCCTTCTCATAATCACCCTTTGGCACAACAACCGCCATGGTATTGGTTACTTCGAAGGTCTTCTCGATCCGCTCTTTGGAAGCCAGATACTCATTCTTGATCTTGGACTCAATGGAGTTCTGGTCATAGATATAGGAACTCTTATTGGACAGAACTGCCGCTCCCGCCACGATTACTAAAAAGATCGGAATCGCGATAAAGCGGGTATGTACCACAAATTTGCCCCAGTAATTGATCTTTGGAACGAAGTTTTTATGCTTCGTGTTATCGATGGCATTGGACATCATCACAAGCAATGCAGGCATCAGAAGGAATACCGATACCATACTCAGCACGATGGCCTTTACCATGACACGGCCCAGATCCATACCAATACCAAACTCCATGAACATCAGGGCCACCATACCGGAAATGGTCGTTAAACTGGAGGAAGAGATCTCCGGGATCGCCTTACTCAAAGCTACCGTCGTTGCCTCTGTAGCTACATAATGCTCCCGCTCCTCCAGAAAACGGTGCAGGAAAATGATCGCATAATCCACAGACATGGCCAGCTGTAATACTGCCCCCACCGCATTCGTAACGAAGGAAACACTTCCGAACCAATAGTTCGTACCGATGTTTAAGAGCATCGATACTAAAAATACGATCGGCAGGATCGCGATCTCTGCATAAGTACGGGAGGTAAATAACAAAACTCCTAAAACGATAAAAACAACGATCACGCCGATCAGCTTCATATCTTCCTGAAGGGACTTGGCATCATCCTTGTCTACGGTCGTGTATACATAAGAAGAATATCCATCCAGCGAGTCCCTCACTTTTTCCATGGCTGTCTGGGACAGCTTGGTGTCCTCCGGCTCATCGAAGGTCAACGTATACAATGCGCTGGCATCCTGATAATAATCGGTTACTTCTTTGTCATCGTAATCGTCATCAGATGCATCATAGAAATCCACGGCAGAAATGCCATTGATATCCTCCATCGCCTTTGCCAGCTGCAATGCCTTTTCGTAAGTAATATTCGTCACCATGATCTTCGCTGATCCAAAGGTGGTAAACTGCTCATCCATAATGTCCAGGCCCTGCCTTGTCTCGGTGCTCTCAGGCAGATAATCCGTCAGGTCATTGATCACCTTTACCTTTGACATGGAAAGCACACTGTAAATGCAGGCCAGAATGAACAATGCAATAAAAGCTTTCCGCTTATTGACGATAAAGCGGGCCACGCTCATCATAAAACTTTCCGGCTCTCTCTTCTCTTCCATATTTTCAGTCCTTTCTTACAAGTCTTTCATAACTGATAATGCTTATTCTCACTTGCCCTATTATGGCTATATATGGTAAAATACGCAAGAATCACTTTTTTCATTTTGTTTCAAATGGGACATATTTTTATTTTTGTCCCACTATGTACAAATACGGAGGTTTGTTATGTCTAACCATTTGGAACCACAGGAAAAAATATCCGCCCGAAGAACCTACACACTGCTCCAGCAGGCATTTTTTAAGCTGCTGACGGAGAAACCATTTGAGAAAATCACCTTAAAAGAGCTGTGCGACACCGCCATGATTCCCCGCTCTACCTTTTACCGGTATTTTGAGGATAAATACGATCTGTTAGGCTACTGCCTCCAGAATTTTTTTGAAAATATGGATCTGGACATTGATGTGATCTATCTGAAAAACCTGGATGCCATGAAGGATTACCTGGCTAAGACTTTAAAGGTATTAGATACTGCTCACGCCCAGTTCTCCAGGATCTACCGTCTGAACCGGGACGGCGTTTTTATGGATCTTCTGCGCTCCCTTCTGATCCAGGTTCTTACAGACAAATTAAAACAGGCGGAGAATTCCGGCATTCACTGCCGGATCTCTACGCCTGTCTTTACCTATCTGCTGGCTGATTTTTATATCAGCGTGGCAAAATGTTATTTAGATTTTGATGGAGAGTTCTCCGCCGAAGATTTCATTGAACATGTGGTGCTGTTTGCCAACAGAAACTTCTTTGAGTAAAACTCCTCGGAATAAAAACTCCTATTTATTGGACATCTTATCGATCGCTTCCCATAAACCGTTTAAGTAGGTTGCGCCTAATGCTCTGTCATACAGACCATAACCTGGACGGCCTACCTCGCCCCAGATCATTCTTCCGTGGTCTGGACGAACATAAACGTCATGTGGGCAGGTATCGTATACTGCCTTTACGATCTCGAACATATCCAGATCACCGGTGGAAGACAGATGAGCTGCCTCACGGAAGCATCTCTCGCCTAAGTACTTCACGTTACGGATGTGCAGGCATGCGATACGATCCATCTCACCAAAGTGGCGGATGATAGCCGGGATATCGTTCGCCGGATTGGAACCTAATGAACCGGTGCACAGACACAGAGCGTTCGCTGGTGAATCGTGTAATGCTACAATCTTATCGAAATCTTCCTGGCTGTGGGAGATACGTGGCAGACCGAAGATCGGCCATGCCGGATCGTCTGGATGAACTGCCATCTTCACACCAACTTCCTCGCATACCGGAATGATGGCATCCAGGAAGTACTTGTAATTCTCACGCAGCATATCCGGGGTAATGCCCTCGTACTGCTTCAGAGTCTTCTCCAGCTCTGCCAGACGCTCTGGCTCCCAGCCCGGAAGTGTAAAGCCATGGCTGTCCTCAGCAGTCTTCTTAACAATGTCAAGAGGAGTCATGTTGCCTAATTCCTTCTCATCGAAGTATAAGCTGTTGGAACCGTCCTCCTCGATCACACGTGCCAGATCGGTACGCAGCCAGTCAAATACAGGCATGAAGTTGTATACGATAACCTTAACGCCGTACTTTGCCAGGTTGCGGATGGTGGTGATGTAGTTCTCGATGTATTTGTCACGGGTTGGAAGACCCATCTTGATGTCCTCGTGAACGTTTACGCTCTCGATCACTTCACACTCAAGACCTGCTGCATGAACGCCATCGATGTACTCCTTGCACTCCTCGTCTGTCCATACCTCGCCTGCTGCCTTGTAATCCAACAGTCCCATGATGCCAGTCATGCCTGGAATCTGTTTGATCTGCTGCAGGGTGATCGGATCACTGTCTTTGCCGTACCAGCGGAATGTCATTTTCATAAATAAATCCCTCCTGAATAAAATGTTTTTCGTTGTCTGATACTCTTATTATATCCCTTGTCTGCGCTTCTTGTCAACTAGTATACAAGTCTTTTTTTAAGAAATCCACCGGAATATCTGCACAAAATTTTCCTCTTGTGCCAACTCCTGTTTTTCCTTACAATAAAAGTATCCGGCCAGCGGTTCTTCTGTCAGCTCCGACTTTTTACCGCGCTCCGGCTTTTCGAATTCATGAAACAGATAAAGGGGATTACATCTATGGATCAGACCATCTACACCATCCCGGTCATGGTAGATAAGAAGATTTACCGGGATTTTGCGCTGTTTAACTGCTTTAAGCGTCAGAAAAGCTACCGCTCACCAGCTATTTTCACCGGAAGCTTCCTGATTTTCGCTGCCATCTGCTTTCTGATGCGGGATCGGACAGAACAGGCAGTGCTCTTAGGAAGCGTATTGGCTTCCATCGCCATCATTCTTCCGGCGGTTTATTTTGGGACCTTTTTCCACTCTATCCAGGTCCAGTCCAAAAAGCTGAAGCTGCAGACGCCCCAGTACGCCTACACCGTTCATCTGGGCACCGCCGAAGAGGGGATCGAAGTCACCAGTAAAAAAGAAAAGCAGGCGAAAGTCACCTGCAAATGGTCCGAGGCGTTAGAAGCCTGGAGAAATAAAGACTGTGTCTATCTCTTTATCTCCAGCCGCCAGGCATTTTTGCTGCCCGACGGCCAGGGCGGTGTTTCCACCGAAGAGTTATGGAAGCTGCTTAGCGAACGGATGGAGCCTTCGAAGCTTCACGGATGATCTCCAGATCCAGGTCCACGCCAGCCTCTAACAAATGATCATTAAAATCGTACTCTGTAGTATGCAGAGCCGCATAAGCTTCCCCATTGCCCAGGTAGATCATCGCGCCTGGGCATTTTTTTAAGTAATAGCCGAAATCTTCGGAAGCGTAAAATGGATCGCTCATGACCACGACCTGTTTTCCAAGCTTCTCCGCGCAGGACTTCACCAGATCCAGACACTTCTCATCATTCACCGTATCCGGGAACCGGTCGGTCTCCTCAAAGCGGACCGTTAAGCCCTCTCTCTCTGCCAGTTCTTCTGCTCTCTCACAAAGTTTCTTCTGAAGCTCATCCATCTCTTCCCCATAGAACGCCCGGAGAGTCATGGACACTTCCCCTCTTCCTGCGGAAATGCCGAAATTCTTGGTTCCGATCTCCGTGTGGACCAAAGTCGCCAGGACAATGCCCTTATGCTCTTCCTTTAACAGCTCGTTCATATATAAAATGATCTCCGCGATCGCCACTGCCGGGTTCTTTCCGTTCTGCGGCTGGCTGGCATGGGAAGTCTTTCCCTCGAATAAAATGGTAAATCCCACAGATGCCGGCTGGCATGCACCGTAATACAGATCCACGCTGCCTTCCGGATATCCGGTCAGATTGTGGAACGCATACACCTGTTCCATGTGTTCTTTCTCGATCACCTGGGAACATTCCAGGCCACCGGCACCGATCTCCTCGCCATGCTGGAAGATCAGGATCACATCGCAGTCCGCTCCGCTCTGGTCTAATTCCAGGGCAAGACCTGCAAGCATGGAAGAATGGCCGTCATGACCACATTTATGTCCCTGACCTGCTGTTTCCGATACATAAGAAACCTGACAGGTCTCTCCGATCGGAAGGGCATCAAAATCAGCACGGAAGCCAAGAACCTTCGCTCCTTCCTTTCCGCAGCGGTATACCGCATAGAACCAGGCACCCATATCTTTGATTTCCAGTTTTGTATGTTCTTTTAAAAATTCCATCAGATGCGCTTTCGTCCAGGTCTCCTGGCAGGAAAGCTCCGGATGTTTGTGAAGTTCATGACGAAGCTTGGTGATTAATTCCAGATTTTTCTTATTCATATGATTTCCCTCTTTTCACACAGAGCATTTTTCTGGTTACTGTTCGCGCGTTGCGCAAACAGCAACGGATTTTGCCGATGCTTCGCATTCTAAATCGGCAAAATCTGTTACCACCACTGTATCATACGGCATTTTCAGTTCAGAAAATGCCTACCCGTGTACAGTAACCTTTTCGGATTTCCGTCGCACATTCTGGATCAGTCAATGTTTTCCCTGTCGATATGCGAATCTTTCACAAAAGAAAAATCCGACGGTCATCAGAAGCATCAGAAGCAGATAACCGAACGCCGCCCCCGGAATGCCATAAGCTTTCACAAATCCCGGTGAGATCACTGCCGCGATCGCAGTCATCACCGCATAAATACCAAAGATCATCCTCTGTTTCCGCATGATCACCAGCACATAGTAATACAGATTCAAAAACGCATAGAACCCGCCGCCTGCCACGCAGATCACAAACGGCCAGAAATATACTGTCAGACACCCTTCATATCCACTTCCCAGTATCTGCTCCAGAATCCCAAGCACCGGTTTTCCAAGAACTGCCGCTCCCGTCACTGCCAGAACGCTAAGCCCGGCGATGATAAAAGAAATATGTCTCAGCGTGCCGTCAAACTTCACCCAGTCCCGTCCGTTCCATGCGTCCGTTAATGTCGTCAACACCGGACGGATCACAAAACCCGCTGCCAGATTGATCATGGACGTCGGCATGAAAATAATATTAAAATACCCGGACGCCGCATCGTTTAAATAGGCGTCAATGGCATATTTTTCTGCAGAAAATACATAAAAATCGAAAAATACCGACACAAACAGCAGAACCGTACTGCCTGTCAGTGTCCACAGCTTCTCCTTGTCCCAAGCAAAATCCACACCGGAAAGCCGGCGGATCACCACCTGGTCAAAGATCAGAACCCCCGCTGCCTGGGCTGCTGCTGCCGCTGTGCAGGCGGCAAGAAGATTTCTCGTGATCATCAGAACAATCAAAAATGTTCCAACTGTTAAAATTGTTCGGAATGTGTTGGATTTTCCTGTCAGATGCAGGTTTCCATTTTTCTGGAATTCCGACTCGTACACATCTGCGAAACCATCAATGACCTTATAACATACCAGTAAAAAGATCACCGCCGCTTTTTCTATCGTGTAGCCACTGACCAGTAACCACACTCCGCCTGCCGCTAACGCCAGAGCGCAGGTCACATAACGGTGATGGAGATAATCACCAAACCGGAACTGCCCATTGCCATCAGTCACCTGGAAGGGCCGGATGCCGAAATATGCCAGGATAAACATCTGCTGGCCAATGGTGCTGAACCCGAAAGAGAAGATACCGCCCTGCTCTTTGCCTATGATCCGCATCACCAGAAAGGACAGGACCATACTGGCAAAGGCATAGAAAAAGCTTCCGGAAATGTTCCAGAGCATATTGTCACGTTCTTTGTTGTGACTGGTACGCAGAAGCAGTGCACACCAACGATCTGCCATTATCCTTTCCTCCGTTTCCGGAAATTCTGGATCAGCAGAATGGAAATCAGGATTCTTGCCATGTAACGGACTGCCACCACAGGCTTCAGATAGCTTTCGCCACCAGCCCGCTCAGCGATCCGCACCGGAACCTCGGCGATCTTCGCGCCCTGTTTTAACAGATAGGACACCGTATCCGGCTCCGGTCCGTAGTTGATATTTAAGGCAAATTCCCTGATCATTTCCCGGTTAAACATCCGCATGCCGGAGGTTGGGTCAGTCACCATCACACCGGTGGTCAGACGGATGGCCGCCGTGATCAGACGGCTTCCGATCATCCGCAGGGAATGGTCTTTTTTGCTGTCCACGAAACGGCTTCCAATGACGATGTCATAGCCTTCTTCCATTTTTTCTGCCATGGATGCGATAAATTCCGGGCGGTGCTGGCCATCGCCGTCAAACTGGATGGCGTAAGGATACCCCTTATAATAGGCATATTTCATGCCCGCCTGAAAACAGCCTGCCAGCCCTAAATTCACCGGAAGATCTAAGAGGTTGAATCCCCTTTCCCGGCAGATCTGGGCGGTCCGGTCGCTGGAACCATCATTGACGACCACATAGTCCAGTTCCGGATAATGGTCACGCAATTCTTCCACTACCATCTGGATATTGGCTTCTTCATTATATGCTGGAATGATCAGCAGCACCTTGTTCATATTATTTACTCTCTTCCTTATAAATCATGATCCGGATGTCCTTCTGTGCCCGGACACCTGCTCTCGCCGCCAGATATTTCTCCTCCGGTTCCTGCCCAAGAGCCCATTTCACCAGCGCATAAGGGAGATTCACTCCCGCTGCATGGCTGAATGGATAACCGCCTCCGAATCTGGCGTTCATCTCCAGCACATAGCAGACTCCATCCGATTCAAAAGCATCCACATCCAGATTGCCCTTATGTCTGGTCAGGCTGCCAAGTATCTGGCCCAGCCGCCGCAGCCGTTCATGATCCACGGTTTTTGCCCCGTCAGTCTCCCCCGAACGCATGGCTTCTTTCTCTTTCACCACCACAGTCCGCTGGTTTCCCTTCAGGTCATGGATCACATCCAGTCCATATTCCTGTCCCCTTAATTTTTCCTGGATCAGCACACACTGGTCCGGATTTTCCTGGGATTCGTATTTTAAATAGCTGGCCTTGATCTCCCGGCGGGCCTTCTTCACCAGAAGTCTCAGTTCTTCTTCATCATCCGCCTGGTAGATAGACAGAGACCCCATCCCCCATCTGGGTTTTACCATCAACGGGTAGTGTGTCTCTCCGCGGCGGACACATTCTGCCGCTTCCTCTTCGTCGATCCAGGTTTTCGGAAGTTCAAAGCCCTCCGCACCCAAAACCTTCTGTTCCCTTAAAAAGCAGTACATCCGCCATTTATCATTACAGATCCGGGCAATATCCTCATCCGCAGTCACAAGAATGGTTCCTATCGCCCCAAACTCGTTCCTGTGGGCCGCCAGCACCGGAACATCGATGTCAAACAACGGGATCACCATGCCGATCTGCTTATGTTTGCAGTAATCCAGCAGAAATGGAATGTATTCCGGCTCATAGATGAGTGGCGTCTCCACCCACTGATCTGCCGCATAAAAGGCCGGACATTCCTGGCTGTTGGCGGTATGGACTTGGCCTTCTACTCCCGCCATCTGCAACGCTTCTTTGAAATATTCTACCAGATATGTCCGTCTTCCTGCACTGGTCAGAAGAATATTCATAACTCGAGTTCTCCTTTAACTTTCATCACTTAATTTCCTTCAGCAGCCCGCAGATCCGGTCCACATCCTCCATAGCCAGGTCCGCATACATCGGCAGCGTCAGCACACGGTCTGCCACATATTTGGCAACCGGCGTCTGTTCGCCGGAAAAACGGCCCTGATAGCACTGGAATTCATTGGTCAGCGGATAGAAATATTTCCGGGAATAGATCTTGTGGGAAGCCAGATAGTCCCACACCAGATCTCTTCCTGCCACAAAGCCGTCAAATACCACCGGGAAATACGCATAATTCGGCTTCCAGTCCGGATTATCATAGGACGGCAGCTTCAGCCCCTTCACGCCCTCCAGATGCTCCAGATACCGCTCTGCCACATGACGGCGCTTCTCGATCTCCCCGTCCACATGGCGCAGGTTGCAGATACCCATGGCCGCCTGGAATTCATTCATCTTGGCATTGCCGCCCACCCAGACCACATGCTCCTGATCCACGATACCGAAATTTTTCAGGCAGTTGAGACGGTGTCCCATCCATGGCTCTCCAAAAGCCACTGCACCGCCCTCGATGGTGTTGAATACCTTGGTCGCATGGAAGCTGTAAATACTGGCATCCCCGTAAGCTGCCGCGCTCTTTCCCTTATATTCTGCCCCAAAGGTATGAGCCGCATCATAGATCACCTTCAGGTTATGCTTTTTCGCGATCTGTTCGATCCTCTCCACATCGCAGAAATTACCGTACACATGCACCGGAATGATCGCAGAGGTCTTGTCTGTGATCAGCGCCTCGATCTTGTCCGGGTCCATGGTATAATTCACTGGGTCAATGTCACAAAACACCGGTGTTAAGCCATTTCTCACGATCGCGTGGGTGGTAGAGGCAAAGGTAAATGGGGTAGTGATCACCTCTCCGGTCAGTTCCATCGCCTGAATCACCATCTCCAACGCCATATGCCCGTTGACAAACAGCACCAGGTTGTCGGTTTTCATATATTCTTTTAACTGCCGTTCCAACTCCTGGTGATACTCGCCCATGTTGGTCAGCCAGGCGGAATCCCAGATGGGACGGATCATTTCCGTAAATTCTTCAAAAGACGGCATGGATGACCGCGTTACCAGAATCGGTTTTTCCTGTTTTTCCATCTTTTTGCCCTCCTTTTGTGTCATATCATGTTTTTGGCGGGTCCCAAGGTCAAAAATTCTCCTGCAAGCAAGCTTGCGTCGAACTTCTGACCTTTTGACCCTGGTATCATAAAATCAAAATATAATGGGGTACCCCCGGTATGAATGAAAAGTACTGGATCATCGTCATTTCCATGGGTTTCCAGCCATTTCATCATGCCGGTAAAGGCTTTTCCCGTATACGTCGGATCCAGTGGGATGCCGTACTGCTCCATCACATGTTCTATGGTTCGTTCAATCTCTTCCTCATACTTTCCGTAACCGCCGCAGAGATATTCATCCAGAAAACAAACCTGATCCGCCGGAACGCCCGCAAATCTTGCCACTTCCACCGCCCCGCGCGCTGCATTTCTCGCCACGGAGATCCCGATGATCTGCTCCGGCCGTCCGAAGTTTTCTGCAGCCGCTGTATTTCCCGGTTCTGCATTTTTTTCACCTTCTGCACGGCACATTTTCTCATGCACCGCTTTCTGCCCGGCGATCAGCCCGCCCTGGGTCATGCCGGTTCCACTGGCGTGAAAAATCTGCCGGAAATAAATCCTGTTCTGCTTCTCCCACTGCCAGATTTCTTCATAAGCAGCTGCGTAAGCCTTACGAACTGCCGCTTCATTCCCCTTTCCGGTGGAATCTCCATAGATATAATAAGGATCATATCCCTTTTCTCTGAGATCTGCAAGTGTCTGTTCCACCGTCTCTCTTACATGGAACTTGTCGCAGAACACACTCTGGATCTCCATCCTCTCTAAGATCCGGGAATTGAAGGTATCTTCCTTTTCTCCGTCCTCCAGGGCTGTGATCACCAGACACGGGATCTTTTCTGCCTTACACAGAGTTCCCACTACCCGGTTTAAATTGGACTTGCGGCTTCCGTAGGACACGAAAAAATCGCAGCCCTTTTCCTTCATATCCTGCAATAACACCTCTGCGATCCGGCATTTGTTGCCACCGAAGGAAAATCCCAGAAGATCATCTCTCTTTATATAAATCCGCTGTCCCCTTGGCCCCGTTCCCAGATACTGGATCGGCGTCGGTGTGACCAGCCTGCACTGCATATCCACGTTTCTATTCCTCCTGCAGATACTCTAACTGCTTTCCCATTTCTGTGCAGCAACTACCTGAAGCTGTCAGCTGCTTCTAACTCTGTCGTGCTCTTGCGATTTTCGCCAGAATCTCGTAGACCCTTGGGAAGCACACCTCAAACCGGATATAAAACCGGGTTCTCGGCGTCAATTCCTTGAAAAAGTCCCGGTACTGCTTATCCATCACCACATCATATTTCTTCGTGTTCACCTTCGTCAGATACCAGATCCGTCTGGCGGCACGTTCTGCTTCTTTATGGAATCTTCCTCCGGTTACACGGTCAAATTCCATAAATGTCTCTTCCATTTGGCGACAGTACCGTTCCTGCTTCGCCTCATAATCCCCTAATTTTCCCTGACTGGTCCAGGACACTGCCGCACCTAACCGGTAAATGCTCATATCCTGATCCATGTAATAGCCATATCCGGTGGCCGCCGCCATCAGCTGCAATGGCGTATCCCCCACCGGGCAGTTTACATAATATTTTGGCAATTTCCGGATGATCTCACTGCAGAACATCATAGAAGCCATGGCATATCCCTGCGGCTTATCCACGATCTCACTGGGACTTACGATTCGGCTTTCTGGATACGGACGCATCCTCTTATCCGATAACGAACCGTCCACCGTAATGATCCTGGCACTGTGAAAGCATAAGCTGCAATCCGGATGAGCTTCCATGTAGTCCACCTGCTTCTGCAGCTTCTCCGGGTCTGTCCAGTAATCATCGCCCTCGCACATGGCCACATAACGCCCACGTACTCTTGGGAAATTAAATGCCCCGCTGGGATTGGTGATCCCTTTGGAATACTGGTTCTCTGTCTGTAACAGCGCCCGGATCTTCTCCGGATACTTCTGTTCGTATTCCCGGATGATATCCGCCGTTCCGTCTGTGGAGGCGTCATCATTGATCAGGATCTCATATGGGAAATCCGTCCGCTGGCTTAAAAATCCATCCAGGGCATCACGGATAAAATCCCTGTGATTGTATGTGATACAGCAAATGCTGACTAAGGGTTCCATCAAGCCTTCCTCCTGTTTTTCATCTGTCCTTTGATGGTCTGGACAAGATAAGTAAAGCTCTCCATCCGGAACAATCCGGCAAGCAACGCATACACTGCCATTCCTGCCACGATCTGAAGCAGTAATTTCACCATCGGCCCACCTGGAAGCACAAACTGCAGTCCATAAACTACAGCAGACATCACCAGCGAAAGGATCAGGGACGGCATGATGTCCATCCACTGGCTGAAAATACTATATCCAAGCAGCTTTTTATTCGGCCACGCATTGACAAAGGTACTGAAAAAATCCAGCACCGCCTTGATCGATATCATGACTAATGGCCCAAACTGGGCTCCGATGATCAGTCCGGCCAGTCCCATGCTTTTCTTGATCACTTCCAATTTTAAGAACACATCACTTCTTCCCACGGCGTTGATGGCCTGCAGGTTCGTGATGTGGATCGGCCAGAAAGAATAGGCCACGCACATGATCCGCAGATACGGCACACAGATCAGCCACTGCTCTCCCAAAAGTGCCAGTACCAGGGTATCTGCCACTGCCATCAGTCCAAATAGCATCGGAAGCACTAAAAATGAGCTTAACCGAATGGCTCTGCGCACCATATGACGCACATCATGGACGCTTCCCTGTCTTGCTGAAAAGGCTGGAAGCAGTACTGACTGGATCGCCCCGCCCAGGTTATTGACGATCAGCTTTGGGAACTGATCGCCACGGTTGTAGGCTCCAAGCAGCTCTTCATTATAGATCTTGCCCATGATCAGACCGTATAAATTGTTAAATAAGGTATCGATAAGAGATGCCACCAGAAGCTTCCACCCGAAGGAAAACATTTCCTTAATCCGATCAAAGGCAAATAGAAACCCTGGTTTCCAGGATACCTCGAAAAACAGCGCGATCATCAGAACAAAATAGTAAGACACCTGCTGTCCCACCATAGCCCATACGCCAAAGCCGTTGGCCGCCATCCAGATACTGATCACACCGGACGCTGCGGAAGCCGCAAGCGTAGACAAAAACAGCCCCTTAAATTCCAGATTCCGGGATACATATGCTGTCTGGACAGAAATCACCGCACCTGGAAATAAGACGATCGAAAGTACCCGTACAATCGCTTCCAGCTCTGCAATTCCATAAAAAGACGCAATCACCGGTGCCGCTGCATATAAGATTCCATACATCACGAGCGCCACAAACAGGTCAAAATAGCAGACCGATGAAAAATCCACCTTGTCTGCCTTCTGTTTCTGTACCAGAGCCGTGCTGAAACCACTCTGAACCACCACGTTGGCAATCGTGATAAAAATCGTGATGATTCCCACAACGCCGTACTGGGCCGGGGTCAGAAGACGAGCCAGAATAATGGCGATCACAAACTGAACACCCTGGGCTCCGCCATTTTCTAAAAGTTTCCAGAGAAGGCCCTTTACCACCTTCTGCTTCATCTCAGTCTCTGCCAAATCTATCTCCTTCTATTTCTAACTTTCTCGTTTCTTTTTTCTTACCAATACCTTTCATTTTACATGATTCCCCAAAAAATGTAAATCAGATATGGTATTTTCTCCGTAAATGTGATAGATTAACATCTGGGAAAGTTAACATATTCTAGGAGGTCATTTCATGAATAAGCGTAAAAAATTATGGCTTGCCGGCATGATCACCGGTATCCTGACCCTTCAATCTGCCTTCTGCGCTTTCGCAGAAAATATAGGACCTGCTTTTGATCCAAAATTAAACGGTGGCGTTTCCACGGAGCAGTCTGGCAGTTCTTCCGGTTCCGCTCCATCAGCAGCTCCGAACGGCACTCTTGTTGATTCAGGAAATCCGATCTATACAAACCCATTGACAAATCTGCTCCCGATCCAGCGTGAGCCAAGACTCCAGACCACGGTTTTATTATGCGACAGCCACACCTGGTCCAACCCATTTGTCAACAGTGATACCTGCTCTGCAGACGGCAAAGCCTTTTATTCCATTTCCACATTCCTGGAGAATTATGTTGGAAATATCCACTATCGTGCATACACCTCTGCACATGGGTGGACCAACTGGGCGATGAACGGCCAGCAGACTGATATTCCGGATGATTTTGCTCCAATTGAGGCAGTCCAGTACCGTTTCAGTGGTCCTGTCCGTAATAAATACGATATTTATTACACTACAACCTTAAACGATGGTACACAGACCGGCTGGGCCGGAAACGGCCACTCTGCCGGAACCATGAACACCGGAAAAACTCTTTCCGGATTCCGTCTGGCTTTCTTTGAACGTGCAGGCGGTACTCCATCTCTGAACATGAGCAATGCAACGGTTTCTGCTCATCTGGATGGTCCGCAGTATATTGATGGGGCGATCCGCTATATCAGTGGCGATGGCTCCAATTACACCGGATGGGGCTGGGTAGACGCACAGCGTTATTATTTCAATGATTCCTATCCGGTAACCGGATGGCAGTACATTGACGGCTACAAATACTACTTCGCTGAGGACGGCAAGCTGGTTGAAGACCTGGAGCCGATTATTGGTGCCAACGGTCCATTCCTGATCCGTATTAATAAACAGATGAACTGCATGACTATTTTCGTGCAGGACGGTGCAAACGGCTATATTATCCCATTAAAATCCTTCCTTACCTCCACTGGTGAGGATACCCCGATCGGAAGCTTCCGCACACCGGAGAAATACCGTTGGCGTCTGATGATCCACGGTCTGTATACACAGTATGCAACCCGTCTTGGCTCCGGACTTCCGATCCTGATGCACTCTGTTATTTATGACAGACAGGACCCATTCAGCCTGGATGCTGGAACCTACAATGCCATGGGTGTTGCCCGTTCCTCCGGATGTATCCGTCTGATTACTTCCGATTGTAAATGGATCTACGACCACTGTCCGATCGGAACTGCCGTAGAAGTTTACAACAGCTCCATCGTTGGCCCTTACGAGCGTCCAACCATCAAGTACGAGATTTCTGACAAGCAGGATTGGGATCCTACCGATGACACCATTTCCGCTGAGCAGGCAGCTGCAAGAGCAGCTCAGTTAGCAGCTCAGTAGGGTAGGTGAACGCAGTACATATGAGAAAAAAGAAGTTCACAATTCTTGCGGGAGTTGTGAACTTCTTTTTTATTTTTTGTAAAATGATTGTTTACGATTTTATTACTTTTATGGATATTCATTGAATCCATTTTTCTTCTTCAGTAAAATAAAAACAAGATAACAATTCTCACACCCAGAAGGAGGCTGATGTATTTGTTTAAAAAATATGTAGAAGTCTACACCACCATGGATCTAACAAAGTTTTTCACTGCAAAAAACCTGCTTGATGAGCATCACATCCCATTCATAGACACCAGCACCAACAACCAGCTGCGGCTTTCTTTTAACAACTTCCGCGGCAGTAATGTACAGTTATCCCGTGACGGGTTCGTAAAGAATATTTACAGCCTGTCTGTGGAGAAAAAGAATGAGCAGACCGCCAGGGGACTGCTCACAGGATTATAACATTTCAGTCTTCTTCTCTCAGCTTTCCTTCTTTAAAATGTTTCCGGCAAAGCGCCACGTAGCTTTCATTGGAGCCCAGCATGATCTGTGCGCCCTCTCTGACGATCTTGCCATCCGCAAACCGGGCGTTGCACTTGGCTCTTCTTCCGCACCAGCAGACCGTCGGTACTTCCTCGATCACATCTGCCACCTCCATCAGGCGCCTGGAGCCCTCGAATACATGGTTCTGGAAATCAGTCTTTAATCCATAGCAAAGCACCGGAATTCCATAAAAATCCACCAGATCCGATAAAACATCTACTTCTTCAGCGCTTAAAAACTGCGCCTCATCCACCAGAACCGCATTCACCTTCTGTCCGTGATAGCAATACTCCTCGCTGTCCTTAGACCAGGTCTTTCCGATCTCTGCCAAAAACTCATCCACGTATTCCGCCGGAGCCGACAATCCCATCCGCGACTGGATCACATTCGCCCCGTCCCGCTGGTCTGTCCGCGGCTTTAACAGCACTGCATACTGCCCACGCTCCTCATAATTATAACGAACCATCAGCACGTTGGCGGATTTGGAACTCCCCATCGCACCATACCGGAAATATAATTTTGCCATTTTACTGCCCCTCAATCCACATTTTTTATCACATTTTCCGTAGCCATTCACTTCTTCCGCCTTGCATAAAAGCAAACGGAATGGCTGAATCATTACATATCTTTCCTATCTTACCATAGTTTCATGAGTTTCGCAGTATATTTTCTTGATTTTTCCAAGTCGATATTTTCTTGATTTTTTCCAACCGAACATCCGTAAGACCTGACGCGCAATTTTGATCGGCATAAGCTGACACATTCATAAAAACCCCGGTCTTCCAATTGGAAATACCGGGGCTTTTATCAGCTTATCTCTGTAAGCGTTCTATGCTATGTTCCTATTCCTGGGCTAAAATCTTCTGGCCTTCCGTATACAGTTCTGCAGACGCATCTTTTGCAGTCTTTGCACCGTAAAGGATCTCTTCTACCAGGTTGTCTGCCTTCTTAAAGAGCTCTGCTGCTGTCGTTGGCGGGCAAGGGCTGATGGTGGAAGCATTCGGAGCTACTACGGTGTTGATGAACTCGATCTCTTTCTGGCTTGCCTCTGGAAGCTCTGCAGAAATGGCATCTGCTACCACAGTCGTAGCCGGGATTCCTCTTTCTGCCAGAAGGACTTTGTTGCAGTCAATATCATTGATCAGGTAATTTAACACCTTCACTGCCTCTTCTTTTTCTGCAGAATTAGCAGATACGCAGAAGAACATACTTGGATGCAGATAATCTGCCTTTACCGGATCCTTTGCAGGCCATGTGCTGTAAGCCAGTTCTACGCCCTCTGGAGCTGCACTCTGCATAGCATTTAACTGGTTAGACCAGTAGCATGCGCACCAGGACTGGGTCTCCGGAGTAGAATAGTAAACCAATGGACACTGCTCGACGGAGTTCTTCGTTAATTCTGCGTAGATCTCTGCCTTTAACATCCAGCCTTCCTGGTAGCCGGTCTCATATACCTGGAAGAACGGCTCAAACATCGATGAATCATCAGAAACAAATCCTTTGTCCTTAAACATATTTTCTACGCCTTCACCACGGAGGATGTATGTCATCATACTTTCTGCGTTCGCAAATGCCAGGTCTGTTTTTACTCCGGATTTTTCATAGATTTCACGACTGACATCCATAAATTCATCCAGGGTCATATTGTTTTTGATCTCGATTCCCAGTTCATCCGTCAATGTTTTATTATAGATCAGCGCCGGAGCATTCTGTCCGGAACAGATCGCATATAATTTTCCGTCAACAGAACCGGAATCCAGAATGGACTGGTCAATGGCGGATACATCCAGAATTCCGGATTCTACATACGGTCCCAGATCTTCCAGAAGCCCGTTATCCACATACTGCTCCAGAGCAGAGGTATAGCCCATCTGAATCAGATCCGGCAGTGCGTTTCCTGCTGCCGCAGTTGCCAGTTTTGTCCAGTAATCGCTCCACTGGGCTGGCTGTGCGTCAAACGTAACGCCTGGATTTGCCGCACTGTACATATCCAGCACTTCCTGTGTCCGGTCATTTCTCAGCTGATTGCCCCACCATGTAAAGGTCAGCTTCACATCCTTGGCTTCTGTGCCTGCCGTGGTCTCTGCTGTGGTCTCTGCCGCTTCCGTCTTCGCTGCTTCCGTCGAAGCCGCTGTTGTTTCCGCCGGTTTGCTTCCTGAGCATCCTGCCAGGCTTCCACCTATCATCAGCGCCGCCAGCATCAGTGACATACTTTGTTTTCTCATAAACTGCTCCTCCTTTTATGGCTCTTCTAGTACTGCTTCCGTACTATTTTCATCTGATATGGTTATTATAGCTTGATTTTTCATGCAATCCTATCAAAATATCTGATGTTTTATAATAAAAAACTGACTTTTTTTACTTTTGCTTTTCTTTCAAACAGTTTGTGAGATATAATGATGTTAGGGGCAAAAGCTTTTGCCCCTTCTGATACGATCAACGATTACTTTAGCAGGAGTTTTCTATGGTTAGCCAAATCCGAAAGATCTTTGACCATGCGTCACTGGAACAGAAACTAATGGCTCTTGTGAGCAGTATCCTGTGTCTCACCCTGGGTACCGTTCTTCTTCTGGGCTTTCATTTTATCAACCGGCAATATACGGAGACTGTCTATCAGTCCATGGCGGCTTCCTCCCGCCTGATCTCGGTTTCCTTAGAGACTCATTTACAGGATGCTCTTCAGCTGACCGATGTGATCCGGACGGATTCCAGCCTGCAGCGCCATCTTGATCTGATCCATAAGAACGAGGATTATCTGACTGCCGGATCCCGGGAAACCATCTATAAAACCCTGCAGAGCCTTTATCAGCAGCACAAACAGCCATATCTGGTCTATTCCGCAATTATTAACCCACGTTTTCTCACCTATACGTATGGCTATGGCTATGATAAGCTGAGTGAAGCCCTGATTTCCCAGATTCTGGACACAGCAGCTGCTGCCCACGGCTCTCCTGTATGGATTCCTGACCAGTCCGGCCACTATCTGTTTCTGGCCCGACAGATCCGGAAGATCGACCAGCTGGAGCTTTCTGACCTTGGAACACTGGTGATTGCTGTTGATATGAATGTTTTATTAGAGGAGTTGACACAGGAAACCAAGAATTTCCAGAACATTTTCTGGTACATCTGTAAAAATGACCAGGATTTCTATTCTGCTCCACAGCTGGACGAGACAGTCCTGGAGCAGGTGCGCCATCAGACCGGAGCTTATCATACCATCATCACCCATGGACATTCTTATCTGGTCTTAAAAGGTTCTTTAAAGTCCATGAAATGGGATTATTTCCAGTTGCTGCCTTATGATGCCATAACCAGATCCCGGCACTATGTCATCCGGGTATATGTGATCGCGATCATAGCAGGTGTTGCCCTGACTATTTTCCTGATTCATCTGTCGATCCGCCGGATCACCCACCATATCAGTATCCTGTGTCAGAAAATGGCCTCCTTCCATGGTGACAGTTCCCAGATTATCCAGACTCCTTATGATTATTCCAAACGGACTGACGAGATCGGCCAGTTAAACCATTACTTCGACAGCATGGCTTCTGAGATTGAATCCCTGATCAACAACGACTATAAGCTGAAGCTGGATCTAAAAAATATGCAGCTAAAGGCCCTGGAATCCCAGATCAACCCACATTTTCTTTACAATACCCTGGATTCCATCCATTGGCGGGCCATGGCAGGCGGCAATGAGGAAATTTCCATTATGGTTGAATCTCTTGGAACCTTACTGCGGGCCTCACTCAGCCAGAAGCATTCGCTGGTTCCCTTAAAAGAAGAGCTGGAGCTGGTACACCGCTATCTGCTGATCCAGAAGATCCGCTATGAAGAACGACTGCTCTGTGCATTTCTTATCAATGGCCAGCCGGTCTCTCTTCCCGATCTGGAAAATGAGATCCCTCTGGAAGGCAATTTAGGAAAAATCCTAATCCCTCCATTTACCATCCAGCCCCTGGTGGAGAATTCCATCAAATATGGTCTGGAGCAGTTCCCAGAGGAATGCTCGATTATCATCGAACTATCCGCTGATCAGGATCATTTATTGATTCAGGTGAAAAATAATGGATCTATTTTTGAAGAAGATCTGTTGGAGCATCTGGAACACTCCGAGTCCAGGGCCCACGGTTTAGGAATCGGTTTGTTAAATATCAACCAGAGAATCCGGCTTCTGTTCGGCCCTGAGCACGGGCTTTCGTTATACAATGAAAATGGCTTTGCTATTGCAAGTATCCGTATTCCAATTACCTACCATGAGGAGGCGCCAATATGCTGAAACTAGTGATCGCAGACGATGAACGAGTGATCCGGGAAACCATTTCCACCATCATTGACTGGAAACAATACGATATTGAGCTGGTGGGACTCTGTAAAAATGGTCTGGAGGCTTATGATACGATTCTGGACGAATCCCCTGACATTGTTCTGACAGATATCCGCATGCCCGGCATGGATGCCATGGAACTGCTGGAAAAATGTTCGGAGCTGGATTTTCCTCCCCATTTTATCCTCTTATCCGGTTATGGTGAATTTGAATATGCAAAAAAAGCCATGAAATATGGTGTCCGCCATTATCTGCTGAAGCCCTGTAACAAAAATCAGATTCTGGAAAGTATCCAGGATGTAGCCAGAACCTGTCTTCAGGAAACCGGAAAGCAGCATCTGGAACAGGATTCCTTCCGCATTGCCAATGATATGGTCCATAATGCCATGTTTGGTATCTTAAATGACGCCCTGTACCAGAACCATTCCTATGAAGACACCTTTCGGGCTTATGAACCGTTCCTGGATTTTCATTTTTCCCATTATCAGCTGGTCTATGTTTACTACCTGGAAGAGACCTGTCTGCGGTCTTTCCTTTCGGATTTGAAGGTCTGGTGGGAACAGCATATGCCGTTTACCACCCTTCACGGAGTCTATACCCGCAATACCCTGATCCTCTTTGCCAAGGACTGTGGGGAGCAAGATCCTGTTTTTCAGGAATTTCTGGAGTTTTTATCCAACCTTTCCGTTTCGGGACAGACGGCGCACCAGGAGATCCAGACGGCTTCATTTCCGGATCTGGCCCAGCTGCTTCCGGTCATTCTGGATAAAGTCCGCCGTTACAACATGATCTGCTACATCCACAGCTTCCATGTGATCGCCACCTGTAATTATGGTCTTCTGTCCGCGGAGCTGGAGCGCCTGACTTCCCGGCTCTTTGGTGACAGCGACCAGGAGCTTGCCCCGCTTTTGGAGACCATCAACAATGTCCAGGATCTACAGTTTCTAAAACAGTCTGTCAGCAGTCTTCTCTTAAAGCTCGGTCCATCGAATCTGGGCTTTACGGCTGCGGACCTGACGGATTTTCTCATGGAGATCAACCAGGAGAAGTCTTTGGATAACTTAAAAAAGAAGGTCTGCCAGTATTTCGTGAACATGCAAAAGAACCATGAACACCAGGGCAGTCAGCCCGTCAGTGCCATGGTTCTTCGAATATTCCAATATGTGGAGGAGCACATTTCCAGCCCCAATCTGACCTTAAAATCCATTGCAGAACAGTACCTGTTCATGAACACCGACTATGTCAGCCGCAAGTTCCAGAAAGAAACCGGGGAAAAATTCTCCAGTTATTTAACCTCTGTCCGCATCCGCAAAGCCAAAGAATATCTGGCTTCTTCCGACGCTGGTAAGATCCAGAATGTGGCCTGCATGGTTGGCTGCGGCAACAATCCTCAGTATTTCTCCCAACTGTTCCGAAAACAGACCGGGATGACCCCAAGCGCTTATGTAGCAAAGCTGCACAATGCCTGGACATGACCGCCCATACGCCTTACTGTCCTGTTACTTTTGCTGCCAGCCAGTCCTCCAGTAAGATCATCCGGAACCAGCCTTTGGCGATCAGCTTCTGGATAGCATTAATATGGAGATAATGGACCATGTAGTAGTAAGCACTCTCATTCCTCAGCTTCTGACGCTTTAACAGCTGGGTGTAGGTCTTGTTGATGGACACGGAATGCTGGTGCTGATAGGTGCGGTTCAGTAACAGCATCGTGCGGTAACCAGATGCACGCATCCGCTGTCCCAAAACCGCCTCTTCCTGATAGAGGAAGATTCCCTCATCATATCCTCCGGTCTCTTCGAAAGCCTGTGCACTGATCATCAGCATGGAACCATGAACTGCGTCCACATACACAGCTTTTTTATCCTTGAAGTAGGATCTTGGATAATTAAGAAAACAGTTGAAGATCCGTCTGCACACCGGTTCCATGGAGAGAAGCTCTCCCACAAAGCCATGCAGCTTCCAGCCATTGCGTCCCCGGCCTTTCCCTAAGGTTTCATCCTGAATCGAAGCTGCCACCACACCTGCGTCCGGGTGATTGCCATAGACTCTGGCCATGTGGATCACGCAGCTTTCGGAAAATACCACGTCCGGGTTTGCCACCAGCACATGGGTAGCTCCGTTGTGCTCGATGGCATAGCGGATCCCTGTATTGTTGCCATAGCCATAACCGCCATTTTTCTCTGTGCGGATCAAATCTACCTTTTCATCCTTTAAGACCTGCAGCTGTTCCCAGGAATCATCGGTAGAATGATTATCTACCAGGACAATTTTTTCCAGATAATCATAGTCGTGGATCATGTGCACCAGCCTGCTCACCGTTTCCCCATCGTTAAAATTTAAAATCACACAGTTAATCCGTATCGGGTTACTGCCGTCCTGCTCCATGATTCTATACTCCTCCTGTTATTCTCTAATTTGCTTTCTAGCCTATGTGTTCTTGCGGTCAGCGCAGCATGTGCGCAGACCTACTAAATAGCTACTCTAATTTTTTCATTTCCCAGGCATCGTCACACATTGTGCCCAGGTTCCAATCACTGAACTCTTCCGAAATCCATATTTTCTGATGGTCAGCGCCCGTTTTAGAGGGTTCTGTCTCTGTAATTTCAGGAATGCCGTCAAGATCTCTTTTTGCACCCCTGTCATTCTATCACAAAACTGCCACAAAAGGGCGTCTGCCTGGTCAAACATCAGCTGATAATTTTTCTCAACTTCCTTCTGTCTGTTCAATCGCTCTGCCGCCTGTTCCACTCCGGCCTTCGTTCCCGCTCCCATGGAATTATCTCCATGCTGACGGTACTGGTACAGTGCCTGTGGTACAAATCCTATGGTTCCGAAACAGGCTGCCGTCAAAGCCATCCACCAGTCATGCATGAAACAGCATTTCGGCGGCGTCTGGAAATAAGCCGCCAGCGGACCATTGAGCATCACCGCTCCTCCGGTCACCGGATTCTCCACCAGAAGTTGGGCCAATGTGTTTCGATAGGGATTGGTTCCATTATGGGCAAAAAGGCTTGAATTAATGATGTTTAAGTTCTGGTCTGTCACTTCCAGATCCGAGTGGACCAGGATCGGATGGTCATCCCCACACTCCGCCTCAAGTTCCTTTATTTTCCCCAAAAGCACCTGGATCTTATCCCCATACCAGACATCATCCTGATCGCTTAAAAGAATGTATTCTCCCGGTCTGGTAGAAACCTGCGATAACAGCCAGAAAAAGTTCATGGCAGGAGCCGGAACCTGATCCCACCGATCCTGATAATCGCCTTCCCGTTTATGAGCAACCAGGCGAAGCACAGACGGGTACTCCGCCTGTAACCGTTCCAGAAGCTCCACCGTTCCATCGGTAGAGCCATCATCAGAGATCAGAAGCTGGTCTGGCGGAAGTGTCTGACCTAAAATGGACCGGATCTGCTCTTCGATGTAGGATACGCCGTTATAAGCGGCAAGTAACACGGTGATATGCTGGCTCATGACTGCTTCTCCCCGACCTGTGCTGTTATTTCTGCTGTTGTTCCTGCTGCTGTTCCTGCCACTGTTCCTGCCACTGTTTCTGCCGCTGTTCCTGCTGTTGTTCCTGCTGTTGTTCCTGCCGCCTTTGCTGCTTTTCCACCTTGTTTTCGTGCATCTACCACCTTGATCCCCAGTCTCCGGCTGATTTCCCACCGCAGTGCCGGGCACACCACTGTCAGATAGTCCATGCTATGATAAAGCAGCATATACAACCGCTTTCCACCCTGCTTTTTTGCCCCTTTCCATGGGGTCATAGCCAGGTATTTCTCGTAAGCCCTGCGATAATGGTTCAGATTTCCCGCAATCCAGGGCCGCTCATCTCCCATGTAATGGATGATCACCGGATACTTCTTCGCCAGACAGAACTGGCGTTTTTCTACCTGTCGGTAAGATGGCCCATGCTTGCACAATTCTTCATAAGAAAAATACCGGTAATTAGTGAAAAAGTTATATCTCGGGGTCATAGGCAGAAGCTCTCCCTTTAACGCCCCATTGATCGTATCCTGGTCGCAGGCGAACAGACTTCCATTTTTTGAACCATAGAAGTCCAACAGCCGCTTCTCTGCCCCTTCTGTTCTCCATCTTTCCAGATCAATCAGCAGTACACCTGAGTTAAAATAAGGATCCTGTTCTTCCAGTCCGATTTCCTGTTTCACTGCCTGGTAAATGGTCGGCTCCATGACCGCGCCAGCCACATGTCCCTTCAGATCCAGATTCCACAGCTTTCCAATGGACTGCACCACCACCGTGTCACAATCCAGATACAGCACCCGCTTCACTGTCTTAGGCAATAATGTTCCAATAAACAGACGGCTCATGGCGCTGATATCAAATCCACGGGTGTCGATCTCATAATCAAACCGGTCCCGAATATCCGTCAGATCCAGAAGTTCCAGGTTCCGGTGATACTGGTCCGCAATCTTCTGCAATTTTTGTCTGCTTTCCTCCGTGATTCCCACCGAAAGCACATAAACAGTGATCTCTTCTGCCTGCTGATTGCGGTCAAACAGGGAAATCATGGAAACTGCCAGGTGTCTGGCGTAAAAATCATTGGACGCGTATACAATATCCACAGTTCTACCTCCCGGTCACATCTCTGACCAGTTTTCCGCTGGTCAGTCCATAATTAATGATTATTATACTGAATTTCCTATAAAAAGAAAATGCAATTTTTTCAAATTTTTTGTTCCATTTTCCATAATGTGTGCTATAATTCTTTTGTAAATCCGATACCCATGGGGCATTAGCGCAGTTGGGAGCGCGCAACATTCGCATTGTTGAGGCCACGGGTTCGACTCCCGTATGCTCCACTTTCTTGTTATATAGAACAGTTTCTTGTTTATACGCTGTTTTATTGGGCACACAAAAAGGACTTGATGCAACTAATCACATCAAGTCCTTTTTCTTTATGTCTAATTAAACTTCAAAAATCAAATCGCCATAGCTTGGGAATGGCCACAGTTCTTTATCAACCAGCATCTCCAGTTCGTCAGCCGGCTTTCTCAGTGCTGCCATAGCCGGAACGACTTTCTCATGATATGCATGTGCACACAGGCAGGCATCAGGGATTGCCAGGCTCTCTTCTGTGATATCCTCCAGAGCTGCTAAAGCAACCTTCATGTCAGATAACAGTGCAGATGTCTCGATCAGTAACTCAGACTGAACACTGGTATCTGCTTCCGGACAAGCTGCTTTTACTTTGCCCAGGGAATCTGCCAGGCCAGTGGTGTACTTGATCACTGCAGGAATGATCTGCTTGCCAGCCATATCGATCATGGTCTTTGCCTCGATGTTAATGGCTTTTGCATATGCCTCGTACTCGACCTCTGCACGGGACTCCAGCTCTGCCTTGGTGAATACGCCAAATTCCTCGTACAGTTTTACTGCCTTTGCAGTAGTCAGTGCCGGGATTGCGTCTACCATGGATGTGATATTTGGAAGGCCACGTCTTCCAGCTTCCTCTACCCATGCGTCAGAGTAACCGTTGCCATTGAAAATGATTCTTCTGTGATCAGCTAACAGCTTCTTGATCATATCATGAACTGCCATATCGAAGTCATCTGCCTTCTCCAGCTCATCTGCTGCTTCCTTAAATGACTCAGCAACGATCGTATTCAATACTACGTTTGCAGGAGCGACGGAATCAGAAGAACCAACCATACGGAACTCAAACTTGTTGCCGGTAAATGCAAATGGTGATGTACGGTTACGATCGGTAGCGTCTTTATCCAGATCTGGAAGTGTAGCAACACCAGTCATCAGTTTGCCGCCTTTCTTGGAATGAGTTGCCTCACCAGTGTTGCATAACTGATCGATCACATCCTCCAGCTGATCGCCTACGAAGATGGAAATGATAGCTGGCGGTGCCTCATTCGCTCCCAGTCTGTGATCATTTCCCACATCAGATGCAGCTTCACGAAGCAGATCTGCATGAATATCAACTGCCTTCATGATACAAGCCAGAACTAGCAGAAACTGGATGTTCTCATGAGGTGTATCGCCTGGGTTCAGTAAGTTGATGCCATCATCAGAGGTTAAGGACCAGTTGTTGTGTTTACCGGAACCATTCACACCTGCAAATGGTTTCTCATGGAGCAGGCAAGTCATATGATGACGCTCAGCCACCTTCTTCATGGTCTCCATGACGATCTGGTTGTTGTCAACTGCCAGGTTTGCCTGGTCATAAATCGGAGCCAGCTCATGCTGTGCAGGAGCAACCTCGTTATGCTGTGTCTTCGCGGTTACGCCTAATTTCCACAGTTCCTCGTTTAATTCCTTCATGAAGGAACCGATTCTCTCCGGAATGGCGCCGAAATAATGGTCATCCATCTCCTGTCCCTTTGGTGGCATAGCACCAAATAAGGTACGTCCTGTATAGATCAAATCTTTTCTCTGTAAATATTTTGCACGGTCAACCAGGAAATACTCCTGCTCCGGTCCTACGGACGGAACCACACGTTTTGCTGTGGTGTTGCCGAATAATCTCAGAATTCTTAATGCCTGCTCGCCAATCGCCTGCATGGAACGAAGAAGTGGTGTCTTCTGATCCAGCGCCTCACCGGTGTAGGAGCAGAATGCAGTAGGAATACATAAAGTCACGCCCAGGGCATCTTCGCGGATAAATGCCGGGGAAGTACAATCCCATGCTGTATAACCTCTTGCTTCAAAGGTAGCACGAAGTCCGCCGGATGGGAAGGAAGAAGCATCTGGCTCACCTTTTACAAGTTCCTTGCCAGAGAACTCCATGATCACCTTACCCTCAGAATCTGGAGCAGAAATGAAAGAATCATGTTTCTCAGCAGTCACACCAGTTAATGGCTGGAACCAATGAGTATAATGAGTCGCTCCTCTCTCGATTGCCCAGTCTTTCATGGCATGAGCAACTACATCAGCAATAGAGGGATCCAGTTCTGTACCATCCTCGATGGTCTTTTTCAGTTTTTTGAAAACGCTTTTAGGAAGTCGTTCTCTCATGACGGTTTCATTGAATACGTTTTTACCGAAGATCTCGGCAACATTTACTAATTCACTCATATCCTTCCATCCTCTCATCCTAGATTTCATAACTGACCAGCATTGCACAGCTACGGTTTTCGTAACCATTTCTTGCTTTTACCGTTACAATTTTTCATAATATTAACCTCAGGTCTGCGACCGCACTCTCTATTATAAGGGATTTGCTTAAGAAAATAAAGTTAGTATTCCTTATAACAGAAAAGGCATTCTCCTTATGATAGGAGAACGCCTTTGTTCTTTAATAAGATAAACCTTTTGTCTGGAAAAATCAAGTACTTTTTTTATTTTATTCTGCTTTTCCTACAGAACCGAACAGTTCCATCTTCTCTTTTACGGTTGCTTTGATCGCCTCAGTACCTGGTGCAAGAAGCTTTCTTGGGTCAAATCCCTTGCCCTGCAGATCCTTGCCTTCTTCGATATACTTACGTGTAGCTTCCGCAAATGCGATCTGGCACTCAGTATTTACATTGATCTTGGAAACGCCTAAAGAGATGGCTTTCTTGATCTGATCAGCCGGAATGCCTGTACCACCATGAAGAACTAAAGGAAGCTCTCCAACCTTCTCTTTAACAGCTGCCAGAGTCTCAAAGCTTAAACCTGGCCAGTTAGCCGGATATTTGCCATGGATGTTACCGATACCTGCTGCCAGGAAATCAACACCCAGATCAGCGATCGCCTTGCACTCGTTCGGATCTGCGCACTCGCCCGCACCGATAACGCCGTCTTCCTCTCCGCCGATAGCGCCAACCTCTGCCTCGATGGACATGCCTTTCTCGTGGCAGATCTTTACTAATTCAGAAGTTTTCTCTACGTTCTCAGCGATTGGATAATGGGAGCCATCAAACATAACAGAAGAGAATCCTGCCTCGATGCACTTTAAGCATCCCTCATAGCTGCCGTGATCCAGATGCAGAGCAACTGGTACTGTGATGTTTAACTCTTCCAGCATACCATTTACCATGCCTACAATTGTCTTGTAACCGGTCATATATTTGCCTGCGCCCTCGGATACGCCCAGGATCACTGGGGATTTTAACTCCTGTGCGGTCTGCAGGATTGCTTTGGTCCACTCTAAGTTATTAATGTTGAAATGACCTACGGCATACTTGCCTGCTCTTGCTTTATCAAGCATTTCTTTTGCTGGTACTAACATATTATAATCCCTCCGATTTCTATATGCTTATGCAGCACTTCAGCACCCTCCTACCATTGGCTTCTCACAACGATGTCACGGTCTGCCAAACAGCTGCATATGGATCATGCCATCTCGAAGATGACCGTCTCGCTCACGTCTTTAAGTATACACGAATTTTCCGGTTTTGCAAACGAAAAAGCCTTAGATTCCAAGAATTTTTGCGACGGTTTTCTTCATATCCTGTACATCGCACTCCAGATTATGACGGATCTGGGCATTTCGGATCTCTTCAACTGCCTTCGGGATCTCCACACCGGATACACGACTCAATTCATCGATCACTGCAAATTCATCCTCTGGCAATTTTTCATCACTGATGGCTTCCATCACACTTCGGGAGAACTTGTACGGACTGGCGGTAGATGCGATCACCGTTTTCGTCTCATCACCGGTATTTTTCTTATACCGCTGGTAAACCGCAGACGCAACGCCAGTATGCGTATCGATCACATAGCCTGTCTCATCATACAGTTCCCTGATCGCAGCTGCATCCTCAGCCTCTGTAGCAAAGCCGCCACAGAAATCAGCCATCTTCGCCTTCATCTCCGGTGTCACCGTATAATGTCCCTCTGTACCCAGCTGATTCATCAGTTTTGCTGTCTGCTCTGCATCACATCCGGTACTTAAATAGAGCAGACGCTCTAAATTACTGGAAATCAGAATATCCATGGACGGAGAGGTCGTCAGGATAAACTCTCTCTGGCGATCATAGGTTCCCGTCTGGAAGAAATCGTATAAAACCTTATTGTCATTGGATGCACAGATCAGCTTCTTGATCGGCACACCTAACTGTTTTGCAAAATAAGCCGCTAAAATATTGCCAAAGTTACCGGTCGGAACCGTCACATTGATCTCTTCACCGTCTTTGATCTCCTCATTCGCTAACAGACTTGCATACGCGTATACATAATACACTACCTGTGGAACCAGACGTCCAATGTTAATGGAATTGGCAGATGAGAACTGAAATCCATGATCTGCTAATTCAGCGCCAAATTCCTTATCGGCAAAGATCTTTTTTACGCCTGTCTGGGCATCATCAAAGTTGCCATGGATGGCCACAACAGAGGTATTATCTCCCTTCTGGGTCACCATCTGCAGCTCCTGGACACGGCTTACTCCGTCTTTCGGATAGAACACGATAATCCTGGTCCCCGGAACATCTGCAAATCCTGCCATAGCTGCCTTACCAGTATCTCCGGATGTTGCTGTCAGGATCACGATCTCCTTATCTGCATGATTCTTCTTCGCTGCAGTTGTCATAAAGTAAGGAAGGATGGACAATGCCATATCCTTAAAAGCAATGGTACTTCCGTGGAACAGCTCCAGATAATATGCGCCATCAGCCTTTACCAGCGGCGCAATGGTCTCTGTATCGAATTTGCTATCATATGCTTTCTCAATACAGTATTTTAACTCCTCTTCGGTAAAATCTGTGAGAAACAGCTTCATAACCTCATAAGCGGTCTCCTGATAGGTCTTGCCAGCCAGTTCTTTCATCGTCAGATCTAACTTCGGAAGCTCTGTCGGCATGAACAAACCACCGTCACAGGCCAGTCCTTTTAAAATTGCCTGGGAAGCAGTTACTCCCTGCTCACCTCCACGGGTACTCTGATAAGATATTCTCATAGCAAAAGTCCTTTCTCTGTAGCTGTTCGGTTTCTTCACATTTCCATGCTCTCTTACAGTCAGCGCAGCAAATGCGCACTCCTGCTGAACAGTTACATCCTTTCTACGTTGTCTTTAACAATGTAATCTGCAAAACTATGTTGTGAGCATTGTAGCATATTTTGCCAGGCAACGCAACAAAAGGTTTCATTGTTACTGTTCACGCGTTGCGCAAACAGCAACGGATTTTGCCGATGCTTCGCATTCCAAATCGGCAAAATCTGTTACCACCACTGTATCATACGGCATTTTCAGTTCAGAAAATGTCTACCCGTGTACAGTAACCAGCAGAATACATTTTTTAACAGAATCTAATAGAAGAATTGTCGAAATGGAAAAACTATGCTATGATACATGTGGCTATAACTGTTCAGCAGGTCTGCATACTTCTTGTGCTGACCTGCTGAACAGTTATGGTTGATAATATGTGTGTAGTATCGGCAGCAGATGGTGAAACAGCATATGGCAGCTGGTATTATAAGAAAATGAGGTAGCAGTATGCTTTTATATCTGATTGTCTGTCCGTTGGTATTTTTAGCAGGATTTGTGGATTCCATTGCAGGCGGCGGAGGGCTGATCTCCCTTCCGGCGTTCTTTTTTGCTGGTCTTCCGGCTCATGTGGCGATTGGAACCAATAAGCTTAGTTCCACTTTGGGTACATCGGTCTCCACGGCGCGCTATTTTAAACAGGGGTTTGTGCCCGTCAAAATGGCGGTGTGTTCTTCTGTGGCGGCCCTATGCGGTTCGCTGATCGGAGCCAATCTGTCATTGCTGATCAGTGAATCTGTGATCCGTCATATGATGATCGTTGTGCTTCCGGTGGTGGCATTTTATGTATTGAAGAATAAAGATTTTGGTGAGAGCAGACAGACAGGAACCATGAAAAAAGAAGTTCAGCTTCTGATCTCCATGGGAGCCGGATTCGTGATCGGAATTTATGATGGCCTTTACGGACCAGGAACCGGAACATTTCTGCTGCTGATTTTGACCGGACTGGCAAAACTTCCAGTAACAGAGGCATCGGGTCTGACCAAAGTGATCAACCTTTCGTCCAATGTGGCGGCTCTGATCACCTTTATTATCCATGGAACCGTATACTATCCACTGGGACTGGCGGCAGCGGTGTTCTGCATCGCAGGGCATTACATTGGATCTGGTATGGTAGTAAGTAACGGACGGAAGATTGTGCGGCCAGTGGTGTTATGTGTGCTGGCAGTATTATTTATCAAAGTATTATCTGGAAATTGATACAGGGTGAAATGGAGGAAAACTTATGAAATGGCAGAAATTTACACTGACCACAACGACAGCAGCGGTAGATCTGATCAGCAGTATGCTGGATGAGATCGGTATCGAGGGAATCGAGATCGAGGACAATGTGCCGTTGACCGAGGAGGAGACCAAAGGAATGTTCATCGACATTCTTCCAGAGCTTCCACCGGACGAGGGCGTGGCAAAGGTCAGCTTTTACTTAGAGGACTTATCCGAGATCGACCGGATCATGAAAGAGATCCAGGACGGACTAGATGAATTAAGCAATTTTGTGGATGTGGGTGAGCGCACGATCACCACTTCTGAGACCGAGGACAAGGACTGGATCAACAACTGGAAACAGTATTTTAAGCCATTTACCGTAGATGATATCCTGATCAAGCCAACCTGGGAGGAGATTCCGGAGGCAGATAAGGACAAACTGTTGATCCAGATCGATCCGGGTACTGCTTTTGGTACTGGTCAGCATGAGACCACCCAGCTTTGCATCCGTCAGCTCCGCAAATACATGACTCCAGGCGCAAAAGTGCTGGATGTGGGAACCGGAAGCGGTATTTTAGGAATTACCGCACTGAAATTAGGCGCCGGTGAGGTATTTGGAACAGATCTGGATGAGAATGCCATCGTGGCAGTAGGGGAAAACCTGGAGTCCAATGACATTTCTACCGAGAAATTTACCGTGATCCAGGGCAATATCATTGATGATGAGGCGGTGCAGCAGCAGGCTGGCATTGGCTGTTATGACATTGCGGTTGCCAATATCCTGGCTCCGGTTATTATTATGCTGCAGAGTGAGATCGCAAAACATTTAAAACCAGGCGCAGTATTCATTACTTCCGGTATTATCAATACCAAGGAGCAGGCAGTGAAAGAGGCGCTTGCGTCTAATCCGGAGTTAGAGATCATCGAGACTACTTATCAGGGCGAGTGGGTATCCATCACAGCCCGCAGAAAATAAGGAGAAAATATTAAGAAATTAAAACAATTGACGAATATGGCTAAATGTGTTTAAATATACTCAAAGGAGTAAGATATTATGAACACACCAAATATCACAAATTACAAGCCAAAAGATTTTGCTGAATTGTTAGGCATATCTGTTAAAACAT
>ENA-UESP01000197-UESP01000197.1-human-gut-metagenome-genome-assembly--contig:-NODE-197-length-53224-cov-13.359080_pt1 | contig 53224 bp, 40 predicted proteins | sample MGYA00243003_ERZ508004 | MGnify/ENA primary metagenome ERZ508004 (study PRJEB26167, sample SAMN06115443) | human gut metagenome | host: Homo sapiens | place: China:Henan | collected 2015-07-29...
AAACTTTGCGGTGTACACAGGAAACAGTATATTCCTTGCTTTAAGTGTCATGATCCTGACCTTAGTTGTCACAAGCATGGCAGGATATGTATTTGCCCGTAAAAATTTCAGGGGCAAGGAACTGATCTATGGTCTGTTTGTGGCATTTATGTTTGTAAATGTAGGAAGTGTGACGTTGCGCCCGCTTTTTGAACTAGCAGTAAAAGTAAAAATGAATACTTCGCTGATAAGTATTATTCTGATTGCAGCAGGAACCGCACAGACAACGCATATTTTCCTGGTAAGAGGATTTGTTAATACCGTGCCGAGGGAACTGGATGAGACGGCAAAGATTGATGGATGTACCTTTTTCCAGATTTATTACATGATTATTTTGCCGTTAATCAAACCGATTTTATCAACGATTGCACTTTTGTCATTCCGAGGAGGCTGGAATGAGTACATCATGCCTTTGGTATTTACCATGTCCAATGATAAAATGAGACCATTAACCGTTGGCGTCAATATGCTGAAAAGCAGTGGAGATGGAACGGCAGCGTGGAATCTGATGTTTGCAGGGGCAACAATTTCTATTGTACCAATTATTGTGATTTATATTTTCTCAAGCAAGCATTTTATGAGCGGTATGACTTCAGGTGCGGTAAAAGGCTAGGTCTGATGTGGAGGGAGTGCAAATATGGAGAGTCGGTTAAATTCAGAGGGTTTTATTCAGCAATATTTAATTGCAGGATTGAGTGAAGAAGCATTTATTGATCATACAAAAGATACAAATCAGCTTCGTTATGAAAAATATCTGCGTTCGATTATTACCAGAAAACAGGACCAGGAGCCAGGAAATGGTGTGGTGGAATTGGGAAAAACCAGTACGCTGGGACTGCCCTGGAGGTATTATTATAATTATGAAAACTGGTTTGTGGATTTAAGTACATTTTACTCAACTTTGACGAGAGTGGAGATGGATGCCTGCACGTTATTGAAAGTGGAAGAAGAGATGGAGGTGAGGGCATGTATCTGGTCTTATGCATCTGTAGATCTCTGGTGTAATGGAGAGCATATGGGCGGTATGGAGCCGCCAGTATATAAGCCAATCCGGAAACAGGAGATTTTACTGAAATTAAAGAGAGGCGAGAATCGGATTTATGTACGACTTCAGACATTGGGGGTTCGGGACACTCGCACGCTTTTTGGTATTCAGATCATGGAGCGTAGAGATGAGATTCTGGTTGTATTGCCAGATAAGATACATACAGATCCAGTTTTTGCATGTGCCCAGTGGTTGGATCAGCTTGTACTTCGGAATGGGAAAATCGTATTTCCGGGGCCAGCGCCAAAAGGTACATTATTAGGCTATGATTCGATGAGCCCGGATTTCGCAAAAGTAAAAACGAAAGTGGAGTTTCATGATATTAGCGGAAAAACGGAAGAATTATTAGAAGACGGAAGACCATATCTGGTTATCAAATGTGAGGCAGAAGGCCAGAATTTAATCAGACGTGTAGAAGATACATCCCAGATCGTGCCAAAGCGGCTAAAAGGACTTGATGATGAAAAAAATAAGATGGCGATTTATAACCGCACAGCGGATGTGGAAGCATTAAGCCGTGGTGGAAAGTTTGGATTTTCTATATCGAATATTCTGGCCAGAAAATTGACTGACCGAATCACTCCGAGGGACCGGGAATTGTTAAAGGATACCTTGTCCCAGATTGAAAGAAGGTTTGATTGTTCAGATTTTTTGGTTTGCGGATTGGTCCGGTACTTAAAAAATTATGACCTGGATGAAGAATTAAAACAGAGAGTAAAGCAAGTGTTACTAAATTACCGCTACTGGATGGATCAGGAAGGTTCTGATGCCATGTGCTTTTGGAGTGAAAATCATTCCCTGATGTTTTATGTATCTGCGATGAATGTGGGAGAATTGTATCCAGAGGACTATTTTGCAAGAGCCCACATGACAGGAAAAGAACTGTATGAAGCAGGAAAACGACGGGTAGAGCAGTGGCTGGATGATGTGGAAGAACACGGCTTTGAGGAATTTTTAAGTACGGTTTATATGTGTGTGACATTTGCCGGTTTGTTAAATACCATTGATTATTCTCCGAAGGAGATTTCTAAGAGAGCTGCGAGAGTGACGGATCGACTTTTAGAGATGTTGGCGCTTCACACATATAAAGGTTCGGTGATCGCGCCTATGGGCCGCGTATATCGTCAGTTGATTTATCCGTTCCTTCAGGGGGCACAGGCACTGATGAACCTGGTAAATCCAGAAGTGCCATACGCTTATGGAGAAGGGTGGCTGGCGTTTTATGGAACCAGCAGTTATCATTTTCCTGAAAATTTGAAAGAATTGATGGAAAAAGAAGTGTGTACAGAGTATAAGACAGGTAATGCTCTGATCCGTCTGGAGAAAAATGAAGATTACTGCATGACGTCTGTCCAGTCTCCAAGAAAAGATAAAGGGTTTAAACGGTGGGAGAATCTAACGCTTTTAGAGGAGTCGCAGGAAGTAGATAAGAATTCCCATGAATATACGAAGTCATTAAATGAACGCTTCCATGGAACCACCTGTTTTGAACCTGGTGTGTATGGATATCAGCAGCATATATGGAGTTGTGCTCTGGACAGCGAAACACAGGTATTTGCTAACCATCCAGGTGGAACCTGTGATTCCAGTCAGATGAGACCGGGGTATTGGTATGGCAATGGGGTTATGCCTGCGGTTCGCCAGGAGAAAGGGATCCTTGGAGCGATTTATGTGATACCAGAAGAGCATCCAATTCATTTTACCCATGTATATTGGCCGGGAGTGAAATTCGATGAGAGCAGAATCGAGGATCACTGGTTGTTTGGAAGAAAGGGAAGCGGTTATCTGGGCGTGTGGTGCAGTGAAATGATGAAGGCTCATCAGGATCAGATTTTTGACTGCGAATACCGCAGCTATGGGGATGAGGTCGCATATTGCTGTTTCTGCGGTTCGGAAAAAGAATATGGCAGCCTGGAACAGTTTATAAAACAGTGCCAGGAACGGACACCAGAATATCAGAATCGAACATTAAGAGCAGGAGAATTCCAGATGACCTGTGAGTTGTGCAAAGATAAGACACAATATATTTAAAACGCAATAGAATAAAAAGAAAAATCTCCAGGAGAGTTAAGTCCTTTCCTGGAGATTTTTTGCGATTGGTGGAAGTGTGATTCGGACGGTATTACGAAAATACGGGATCGTCTCGAATGTGATGGAAGCAGTCTGATAATGTGCTTTTAAGCGGGCATAAACATTGTTCAGCCCTACATGGCGGCGTCCATCAGATGTCTGGGCTTGGTTTAATGCCTGGGTGGCTTTTTCAATATCGATGCCATAGCCATTATCCGATACTTCTAAGGTAAATGATTCTTCATTTTGATAGGCATTGATGGTGATCTCTGGCATAGGAAGTGGCAGAGTGTCTGGGCGATTGAAATGAAATCCATGGCGGATGGAATTTTCTACCAGCGGCTGAAGGATGGATTTCAGAATCAGACAGTTCATCAGCTCTGGCTGAATAGTGCAGATGACGGCAATTTTTTGACTGAATCGGAAATTCATGATGTTGATATAGGATTTTGCATGAAGCAGTTCGTTGGATAACAGAATCAGTTCATCTCCGTAATTCAAGCCGATTCGCATAAAATCACTTAAGTTGGTCAGCATGGAGGAGGCCGTCTGCTTATGATTATTTAAAATCTCCATGTTGATGCATTCCAGGGTATTGTATAAAAAGTGCGGATTAATCTGTGCCGAAAGAAGCTGGATCTCGGCGCGGTATTTATCACGTTCATTTTCCCGGATCTGCTGGATCTGTTTTTGAATGGTAGTATACATGGAATTGATAGCTGTGTTTAGCTGACCAATCTCATCCTGGTATTTTGTCTGATATGGAGTCTCATAAGTATTATTTTCCATTTTATGGACGTTCTGTATGAGACGTGTGAAAGGTCTGGTAACAAAACGGGACAGGGCAAAGGAAAAAGATGCAGTCAGCACCAGTCCGGTGATGGTGATTAGGACAAAAAAGGTACCCATATGTGCCAGACGGGTGAATAATGCATTTTTCGGTACAATGCTGATCAGACTTAATTCGCCAATGTCCAGTGGTGTTGAATAAAGACTGTATTGGGCGTGATCATAAATCAGATGAAAACCTTCATTCCTACCGGTATTCTGGACATTAGTAGAAATTTCGGGAGAACAGACTTTAGAATACCATGGGGATGTGAATGTCATGTTGATAGGAATTCCATTTTTATCTGCAATATAAAAAATTCGATCCGAATAGGAAGAATCAGCAAGAGCAAGACGTTTTTCTACTTCATTGGCGTCTAAAAGCAAAATGATATAGAGATCTGTTTCAGATGGCGTGTTGCAGATATGAAGAAAATGGGTGTTGGAAAGTTGTGAAATTGGCATAATTACTGGGATAATCTGGTTATTTCTCAGATAAGGGCTTGGTCGTACACTGAGCCAGGTAATATCACTGATTGAGAAGAAATCCCAGTCAAAAGCGCTTTCAGGAGTTGTTCCCCGTTTCAGGGTATTGGTATATAAAGAAATATACTCATTATTTTTTCCAAGGATCGCTATGGAGTCCAGAATCGGGATGGAAGCGGTCAGATTGCTGAGGGACTGCTGGAAAATCGCCTTATACCGCGCATTATTCTGAGCTTGATTGAGATGGATATCCTGTACCATGGAAGAAAAATCAGGGGTTGAGGCGGCCTCCACGACATTTCTTAAAAGAAGACGGTAGGAATCTTCCAGTGACTGGGCTCCAATGTGGAGAGAGTCCGCTGTCTGGGTATAGATATCTTCTTTATATAGGTCGGAAAAATATTTGCGGCTAAATGTAATCAGGAACGCAGATAAAGTCAGAGCGATGGTAAACATGCAGAGCCATATTTTGGAGGAAATTTTTAAGTTAGCGATCCATGTGGTAATCTGTTTCATGAAGAAGACCGGTTCCCTTTCTGATATTGCGCCTGATATTCGGAGGGCGTATATCCAGTATAATTTTTAAATGCGCGGTAGAAGGAACGGTAATCATCATATCCCACTGCATAAGAGATTTCACCGATATTGGCATCGGCGGAAGTGAGCAGATATTTGGCCCGTTCCATTTTCTGATTTAGTACATAATCACGGAAATTGATTCCGGTTCTGGCTTTAAAATAAGTGGCAAAATAAGTAGCGCTTAAATGAACAGATTCTGCTACCAGTTCAGCAGAAATTTTCTGATCAATATGGGCATTGATAAATTGTTTTGCTTTTACGATAATGCGGTCTTTTTCAGCACCGCGGTATTCGGACAATAATGTACCATACTGGAGAAGCTGTGAGGCACACCAGTTTTCCATCTGTTGAAAAGAATGGAGTTCGTTAATTTTTGTATAAGGGGAAGCAAAGTCGGCTTTCTGACAGTGATCCATCTGTTTTTTTAAGGAATTCTGGATATCCGTAACCAGATAGATCAACATACCGCGTATAAAGCTTGGAGGCGGCATAGGAATATAAAAAATGGTATTGATATAAGCGCGGAACCAGGAAAGGATTCCGTTCTGGTCATTGTTCCAGATAAATTCCAATAAAGGAGCCGTATCTGTGTGACTGGCCTCAGAAGGCGGAGGCGTCGTACAGATCACGGAAGAATCAAAAATTCTAGGAGAATGGGTGTACATCTGGTAAGAAAGCGCTGTAACTGCAATTCCATAGGAATGTCCCATCTGCAAAAGGTCAAGACTTTGACTTCCAATACTGATGGTGAGAGGGCAGGAGTATTGTCCGTTCCAATGATCAAGAAGCCTGGAGGCGGCATGGTGGATACTGGAAGTTTCTTCGTCTGTGGATGAGAAGACCAGTGCAGCAAGCATGGAAGGTTCCAATTCCCAGATATAAACAGGAAATTCATCCAAATAGGAGTGAATAGCCTGTTTTAATTCAACAGAAGAACTGGAAGCAGCAGTTTGCCCCATGGCAAATAAAAGCACCTGACAGGGCAGATCAGGGAAAACCAATTTAGAATTCCTGGCTGCGGAAGTCAGATCATCTTTATAATGGAATTCATTGTGTATCAGTTGATTAAGGAAGCTTTTTCGGGAAAGCTCCAGGACGGCTTCTGATAGATGATCATCCGATAGAGTTTGACGTTGATGATTCTTTTGTATCTCAGAAATTAAAATGGTTAAATCATCTTTCAATTCTTCGATTTTAAACGGTTTTAATAAATAGGATCTGGCACCGTAGCGAATGGCGGATTGCGCATAGGAAAAATCGTCAAAGCCGCTGAGAATGATAAATTCTGTTTGAAGAAGTGCTTCTCGGCATCGTTTCATCAGTTCCAGACCGTCAAAAATCGGCATACGGATATCGGTGATTACAAGGTCTGGAGAATAGGTCTGTATAAATTCCCATGCTTCCAGTCCATTTCGGGCAGTTCCAAGAACGTGTAAATTTAAGCCAAGGGATTCAACGGCAGATCGAAGTCCGTTACGAATTGATGCTTCATCATCAGCGATGAGGACAGAAACTGCAGATGGAGTATTCATGAATAAAAGTCCTTTCAACAAAGATGTCATACAAAGATGCATATGTTAATTATACTACAAAGGGATAGGGAAAACAATAAGATATGTACCGATAATGATGCATAATGCACAAGAAAACAAGAAAAACATCAAAAAAATAGTACGAAGTTCAGAATAACAAAAGAAATGTCAGAAAAATAAATGGAAAATTGCACAAAGAAAACATATAATATCAGTATCGGGACAGACAAAATCCCAAGTTCGTGAATTAAATATTTAAAAAGAAAAGGAGAGGGTATTATGAGAAAACGTTTGACAGCAGCAACACTGGCAGCACTTATGGCACTGAGCATGACCGCATGCAGTGGTGGTAAAGCAGCAGAGACAACCGCAGCTCCGGAGACCAAGGTAGAAGAGACCAAGGCTGAGGAGTCAAAGGCAGAAGAGACCAAGGCTGAGACCGAGGCTGCAAAAGACGGAGAGAAGAAACCAGAAGATTATACGGGAAGTGTTGTTGTTTATTCTCCACATGATGCCGATCCTCTGAACGCAGGTGTGAACCTGTTTATGGAGAAGTATCCGAACGTGAAGGTAGAAGTTGTAGCGGCAGGTACTGGAGAGTTATGCAACCGTATTGCAGCAGAATCTGCAAACCCGATTGCAGACGTGCTCTGGGGAGGCGGTGCTGACTCCTTAGCAGCATTCAAGGAATACTTCCAGCCATATGTATGTGCCAATGATGAATTTATCGGCGATGCTTACAAGGATCCAGACGATTTATGGATCGGAGAGAGCCCGCTTCCAATGGTTATCTTTTATAATAAAGACCTGATTGAGAAAGACGGACTGACCATTCCGGAGTCCTGGGAAGATTTAACAAAACCTGAATGGAAAGGCAAAATTGCTTACTGTCTGCCATCCAAATCCGGTTCCGCTTATACACAGCTTTGTACCATGATCCTTGGTCATGGCGGCAAGGAAGCTGGATGGGATTTCATCAAACAATTATATGATAACCTGGATGGAAAGATCGTAGACTCTTCTGGTAAATGCCACAAGATGGTAGCAGATGGTGAGTTCTATGTAGGACTGACGATCGAGAAATCTGCAATCAAATATGCAGATGATCCATCCGTTGGATTTGTATATCCAAAAGACGGTACCAGTGCAGTTCCTGATGGCGTTGCATTAGTAAAGGGATGCCCGAACGAAGAGAATGCGAAACTGTTTATCGATTTTGTAACCTCTAAAGAGTGCCAGACTGAGCAGAGCCAGAACTGGGGACGCCGTCCGGTAAGAAGCGATATGGAAGTTGGAGAAGGCATGGCCAAGTTAGAGGATCTGGTATTAGTAGATTATGACTTTGACTGGGCAGCAAATGAAAAAGAAGCGAACATTGAGAAATTCAATGATATCATGGTGAACTAATACGGTTCATGAAAAAGACCGCCTTGCCCATAAGGGCGGGCGGTTTTTCGATGAAACCGCAAAACAAGAAATGGAGGAAACAGGTATGAGTCATGCAGTGGTCATAAAAAAAGCCGTAAAAAAATATGGAAACTTTACAGCGTTGAATGGGGTAGATTTAGAGATTAAACCGGGTGAGTTTTTTACACTGCTTGGCCCGTCCGGATGTGGAAAAACCACACTTCTCCGCATGATCGCCGGATTTAACAGCGTAGACGGCGGTGAGATCTGTTTCGATGAGAAAGTGATCAACAATCTGGAAGCTCATAAGCGGGACATCGGTATGGTATTCCAGAACTATGCGATTTTCCCGCATCTGACTGTGGCGGAGAACGTGGCCTATGGATTGAAAGCGAAAAAATGTCCGAAGGAGCAGATCCCAGGTAAAGTAGAGGAAGCCCTGGATCTGGTACAGATCAAGAATTTAAAGGACAGAAAGCCGAATGAACTTTCCGGTGGACAGCAGCAGCGTGTGGCGCTGGCCAGAGCGTTTGTCATCGAGCCGGGCGTTCTTCTGATGGATGAGCCTCTTTCCAATCTGGATGCGAAGCTGCGTGTGCAGATGAGAACTGCCATTAAGAAGCTGCAGAGGCGTCTGGGAATTACTACCATTTATGTTACCCACGATCAGGAAGAGGCTCTGGCCATCTCTGACCGGATCGCAGTTATGAAAGAAGGGAACATCATGCAGGTGGGAACCCCGGAATCTATCTATAAGAAACCGGAGAATACCTTCGTTGCCGGATTTATCGGAGTGTCCAATTTCGTAGAGTGTGAGGTTAAAGGAGATAATCCGGAAGCAGCGGTTTTGGATATTAAGGGAGAGTGTAAGATAACCTGTCAGTTAAAGAAGCCATTTTCCGGCAAAGGTATTATTTCTGCAAGACCGGAGCAGCTGTTCTTTGATGAGAAGGAAGGTCTTCCGGGAAAAATTATAATGTCAACCTTCTTGGGTGACTTTATCGAGTATGAGATTGAGCTGGACAATGGCCAGACCTTGCAGTTGAATGAGTACACCAAGGATGTGCAGACCGTCAGACCGGATGGACAGAATGTGAAAGTGAACTTTGATATCCACGCTGCAGGCGTTTACGATGCCGCTACCCAGGAGGTGATTTCATGGTAACCAAGAAAAAACTGGACTTCTGGTTCTGGGTAAAACTGCTGGTGATCGGATTTATGCTGGTATTTCTGATCTACCCGTTCTGTACCCTGATCACCCGGAGCTTTTTCTCAGCGAAAACGGAGCAGTTTTCCCTGGAAAATTATATCCGTTTCTTTACGAAAAAATATTATTACTCTGCATTGGGCCGAAGCCTGTTCGTATCCTGTGTGACCACCTGCACCGCCCTGTTGGTTGGCGTGCCTATGGCTTACGTGATGTCCCGTTATAACGTATTTGGCAAGAACTTTATCCATATTTTCATTATCATGAGTTTGATGAGCCCGCCATTTATCGGTGCATACAGCTGGATCATGCTCTTTGGCCGTGCAGGTCTGGTGACGAAAGCATTTGCCAATATTGGAATCCATCTTCCGAGTATTTACGGAAAACTGGGTATTATCCTGGTATTTACGTTTAAATTGTTCCCGTATGTGTATCTGTATACCTCCGGTGCCATGGGAAGTATCGATTCCAGCATCGAGGAGGCGGCGGAAAACTTAGGAAGCAACAAGTTACGTCGTCTGTGGACCATCACACTTCCGGTTGTGGCTCCATCCATCGCGGCAGGCGCTATCATGGTATTTATGACCAGCCTGGCAGATTTCGGTACCCCGATGCTGATTGGTGAAGGTTATATGGTGCTTCCGGTTCTTGTATACAATGAATACATGAGTGAGATCGGCGGTAACGCCCACTTGGCAAGCGCGTTGTCTGTTGTAGTTGTGTTATGTTCCACCACAGTCCTTCTGATCCAGAAATATTTCGTCAGCCGGAAAAATTATGTGATGACTGCTATGAGACCTCCGAAGGAAGAAGTGCTTCACGGCGCAAAACGGGTAGTGGTTACCTTACCAGTGCTTTTAGTGACATTGATTGGAATTATGCCACAGATCGTAGTAATCGTCAGCAGCTTCATTAAGTGTGATTTCACCGGATTTAAGAAAGGCTTCAGCATTGACAGTTATGTGACTATTTTTAACCGTCTGTGGACGAATATCCGCAATACCTTTGTGTTCTCATCGGTTGCCATTGTATTTATTATCATTTTAGGCATGCTGATTTCTTACATCGTGGTGAGACAGAAGGGGCTGGCGGGACAGCTGATGGATCTGCTGATCATGTTCCCATTTGTGATTCCTGGTGCGGTTCTTGGTATCAGTTTGATCGTGGCATTTAATAAACAGCCAGTGATTCTTACCGGTACAGCAGCTATTATGATCATCGCTTTTATTGTCCGGAAACTGCCGTATACGGTCCGTTCCGGCAGCGCATTTTTACAGCAGATGGATGTCAGTGTGGAAGAAGCTTCCATCAGTCTGGGAGTGTCCCCGATGAAGACATTTTTCCATGTGACAGCACGTCTGATGGCACCTGGCATTCTGTCCGGCGCGATCTTGAGCTGGATTACCTGCATTAATGAGCTTTCTTCCAGCGTTATGTTATATGGAGGAAAGACCAGTACCATCTCCGTGGCCATTTACACGGAGGTTGTGAGAAATAGTTTCGGTACGGCGGCAGCGCTGGCTTCGATCCTGACAGTCAGCACAGTCATTTCTCTTCTGATCTTCTTAAAAGTCAGCAAGGGCAAAGTATCGGTTGTATAATTGGGGATTTGACGCAAAACAAAGTTCCTGTGGTGACAGGAAATGTTATTTTGGCGAAACGTTGCGTATAGATGGAATCGTTTGTGTTGCGAAAAGAGGAAAAAACATGGTAAAATTTGGTACTGGCGGATGGAGAGCAATTATTGGCGAAGAATTTACAAAGGAAAATATTCAGAAGCTGGCATTGGCGCTCTGCTTAAAGATCAAAGCAGAACATGTGGAAGACCAGGAGATTGTCATCGGCTATGACCGCCGTTTCTTATCAAAAGAGGCGGTGATCTGGGCGTGTCAGATCTTTGGAAAACAGGGGATCAAAGTGCTGTTCGTAGACCGCAGTTCTCCAACACCGTTAATTATGTTTTATGTGATGAAACACGAATTACCGTATGGCCTGATGGTGACAGCCAGCCATAACCCGGCGATCTACAATGGAATCAAGGTATTTACCAAAGGCGGACGGGATGCGGATGAGCACCAGACTGCCCAGATCGAGCAGTATCTGGTACAGGCAGAGAAGATCTACGAGAAGGATGACAGCGAGGAAGGTCAGATGCCTCCTCATTCATACCTGGATCTGGTGAAAAGTGGTATGGTAGTGGAAATGAACCCCATGAACGAGTATCTGGACAATATCATTTCCATGATCAATATGGACGCTATCCGGGAGCGGGATTTAAGGATTGCTATTGATCCCATGTATGGAGTCAGCTTAACTGCTTTATGTACGATTCTGTCCATCGCCCGTTGTACGGTGGAGACCATCAATGCCCAGCACGATACACTGTTTGGCGGGAAAGTGCCTGCACCGACAGAAGATACGCTGCGGAACCTTCAAAATTATGTACTGGACCGTTATTGTGACATCGGAATCGCTACCGATGGCGATGCGGACCGGCTTGGCGTCATTGATGATAAGGGTCATTACCTGCATGCCAACACCATTTTAGTGATGTTGTATTACTACCTGCTGAAATACAAGGGGTGGCGGGGGCCGGCGGTAAGAAATATTTCTACCACCCATGTATTAGACCGTGTGGCGGAGAGCTTTGGGCAGAAATGTTATGAGGTTCCCGTTGGATTTAAGTATATTTCTGCAAAGATGCAGGAGACGGATGCCATTATCGGCGGCGAGTCTTCCGGTGGTCTGACGGTGAAAGGACATATTCATGGTAAGGACGGTATTTATGCTGCATCCCTTCTGGTGGAGATGATCGCAGTCAGCGGTAAGAAGCTGTCGGAGATTGCGGAAGATATCCGGAAGGAATATGGAGAGATCCATATGGAAGAGCGGGCGTACCGCTTTACCTTAGAAGAAAAAGAGCGGATCCAGAAGGTGCTGATGGAAGATAAGGGACTGCCGGAACTGCCATTCGCTGCGGATCATGTATCTTATCTGGATGGCTGCAAGGTGTATTTCCAGAATGGTGGCTGGGTAAGTGCCCGGTTCTCCGGAACGGAGCCGTTACTTCGGATTTTCTGCGAGATGGAGACCGAGCATGAGGCTGTTCAGGTCTGCGAGATTTTTGAGGAATATTTACATTTACGCTAAGTAAAAAGAGAAAAATCCCCCTTCTTTGCGGTTTTTTGGTATACTGTAAGTATCGAAAATTCCTGTGGAGAAGGGGGATTTTGTGTGAAAATAGTGCAAGTGGTTTTAAGGCATAAAAGAGAAATTTGCACAGTTGGAGTGGCACTTGGGATAGTGGGTGTCATGACGGGCTGTGAAAAGAAAACTCAGGAAGCACCGATTCTGGCGCAGGCTGACCTGGTGATCTATGCGGTACAGGAGCCGTCAGTCTATGAGCCGGTGATCAAAGAATTCGAGGAACGGACAAACCTGGTGGTGGATGTGTGCGTTGGAACCACAGAAGAATTAAAGCAGATGCTGTGTAAAGAGCAGACGGATAATCAGATTCAGGAAAGTTATCAGGAACAGCAGAAAACTTTGGACTGGGATCTGGTATTTGGCGCAGGGGTAGAGACTCTGGAACAGCTTTCTGATCAATGGCTTTCCTGTGAAAATTCACAGACGGAATCCATTATCCAGGAGTTTGCCAGTCCAGACCAGACCTGGACTAGTTTTTCGGCGCTGCCATTGGTGATCATGTACAATACCAATGTGGTGACATACCGGGAACTTCCTGTTGGATGGGAAAGCCTTTTAGAGCCAAGATGGAAGGGAAGAGTGGCATTTGTAGATCCGGAAGTCTCCGGGATCGGCGGATTCGCCCTGGCGGCGGCTCACATTACTGGTCCAGATCAGGAAGATTATGTGAAAAAACTGGCGGAAAATCTGGATTTTCAGACCCTACAGAGTCTCAATCAGGTTAATGAGGGAATTTTAGACGGGCAGTATTCTGTTGGTGTGACCAGTGAAGAGGCGGCCCAGGCATTGCGGGTTGACGGCGCGGATGTGGATTACATTTACCCGGAAGAAGGAACGGTGGTTGTGGTGGACGGGACTGCTATCCGGCGGGGCTGTGTTCATGAAGAGGCGGCAAGGCAGTTCCTGGAATTTACCATCAGCCGGGACGCCCAGGAGATCCTGGTGTCAGATTTAAACCGCCGTTCCGTGCGGCGGGATGTGGCTCCGCTTGAGGGTCTGGTTCCCATGGCAAAACTTCCGATCATATCTGCAGGATTAAAGGAACTGTCCTCAGAGAAAGAAGAAGCTCTGACCGAGTGGAAACAGGTGATGGAAGGAGGCGGATCATGAAACAGACCGTGAAACGGTTCAGCCTTTCTTTTAAAAACCGGGTGTTTTTCATGTGCCTTTTGACGACATTGGTGCCGCTTTTGATCTCCAGTGTCGTGATGGTGCATATTTTTACTATGTCCTTAAACCGTCAGAGCGAGGGTACGGCAAAGCAGCAGATCACGGAGATCAGCGAGCGGTTTTCCAGGTTGTTAGAGGATTGTGAAAATACCTGCGCAGAGCTGACGGCAGACGGATCGGCGGCTTGGAACCTGATTGACAACACCACCATTGAGATCCAGAAGGGGATGTATCTATCCCTCTATCAGGCGGTACAGGAGATTTACGGTCACGCCCAGTGCAGTGTCTATGACGCAGGCGGACGGCTGCGTTTCACCACGGATACTCTTCCGAGAGAGGGGAAACTTCCTGTTTATTGGGGACTTTTAAGAAAGGCGTCCCAGAATGAGGGGATGACCTATTACCGGACAGATCCTTATCTGGCAGTGACAAATCCCAGTATTCTGATGCAGGGGGCCTATTCCCTGGAAAATCCCCATGGGGCCAGAACCGGATATGTGGTGCTGGACTTTACCAGGGATAATTTTGACAATGTATTCAGCGGTTTTTATTCCCTGACGGATATGATCCTGATCTTAGATGATCACAGAAAGCCGGTGTACTGCTCCAGACCTGATTACAGCGAGGCTCAGATCAGTGGGATCATTGCGGAGCTGATGAAGCCCCAGGGGACAGCGGAGGCAGGAAAAGGTGCCCAGCAATATCTGTGTCTCCGGGAACCAGAGCGGGGATTTTATGTGATCTTATGCCGCCAGGCGCCGATCAGCGCCCCGGCAGTCCGGATGATGGGCACGGTAGTGCTGGCGTTATCCTTGTTGAGTCTGGCTTTAAGCCTTGTGATCTCAGAAGCCCTGGCGCGGCATATCACCAGGCCGGTCAGCCGTCTGGATAAGGCGATTGCGAAAGTCAAGGATGGGGATTTAAGCATCCAGGTCAAGGTGAAAACCAACGATGAACTGGGCCGTCTGACAGAGAGCTTTAACCAGATGGTGAAGGATTTAAAACGCTATCTGGAGGACCGGGTCCAGCGGCAGAAGGACTTAAATGAGACAACCCTGCGTCTTTACCAGACCCAGTTAAATCCGCATTTTCTATACAATACGCTGGATACCATCAAATGGAGTGCCAAGATCCATCAGATTCCGGAGATTGCGGTGCTGGCGGAAAATCTGGCGGTAATTTTGCGAAAAAGCATTTCCAGTAAGCCGTTTATCCAGCTGCGGGAGGAGCTGGATACCATCGAGAGTTATATTAAGATCCAGAAGATCCGGTTTGCGGGCCGTTTTCTCTATGAGACGGAGGTTCCGGATATGTTAGAGGACTGCGTGATCCCGAAGATGATCCTGCAGCCGTTGGTGGAAAATGCCATTATCCATGGTCTGGACGGCTGTGCAAATGGATATATCTGCATTTACGCAGCCCAGAAAGATGGAATTTTGCGGATTTCTGTCACCGATGATGGTTGCGGTATGGGACAGGAGATGCTAGACTGGATGAATAGTCCAAACCCTGCTAAGCGGGACGGACATTTAGGGCTTTACAATGTGATCCAGATTTTGAAACTGTATTATGGAGAAGAGTATGGAATACAGGCAGAATCGGATACGTCTGGAACGACTGTGACGATCCGTCTTCCAGCCAAGAAGGAGGCACCTCATGTATAAAGTAGTAGTGGTAGAGGATGAGAGTATGGTCCGGAAAGGAATCATTCTGACCATTGACTGGTCCGCGCTGGACTGTGTGGTGGTGGGCGATGCGGCCAACGGGGAAGAGGGCGTGGAGCTGGTGGACCGCCTGAAGCCGGACATTGTGGTTTCAGATGTGAAAATGCCCCGCATGGATGGGGTAGAAATGATCGAACAACTGCGGAAACAGGGGTGCAAAGCAAAATTTATCATTTTGACGGCTTACAGCGATTTCAAATACGCCCAGAGCGCCCTGCGGTTAGGCGTCAGTGACTATCTGTTAAAGCCCTTAAAGGATGGAGAATTGGAAGGAGCGGTGCGGAAAATTCTGTCGGCGGTGGAAGTCGGGACAACTCAGGCGGAAGAGGAAGCTTCTATGGTGATCCATTTGCGGAGTGCAAAAAATGCCAAGAATAAATACGTGGAACAGGCCATCCGGTTTATCGAGGCCCATTACCGGGAGGACATTAACATCAGTACGGTGGCAAATGATCTGGAGATCAGTGAGGGGTATTTAAGCCGGGTGTTCAAGAAGGAGACCGATTATACCTTTACCAATTACCTGACCCTGTATCGCATGAAGGTGGCGACGAAACTGCTTTCGGACTGCCGGGTGAAGGTGTACGAGGTAGCGGATCAGGTGGGATATTCGGATACGGCGTATTTCAGCGCCCAGTTTAAGAAATTTCTGGGAGTGTCTCCGTCGGAGTATCAGGACCGGAATTAAAGATAGAAATGGTTAGAAGGAGAACTTTTCATGGATTCATTTTTTACCAAAGACAAACAGTTCTATAAAACCTTATTCAGCTTATTTATCGTGATCGCCCTGCAGAACCTGGTGGCGTACAGTGTCAATATGCTGGACAATATTATGCTGGGAAGTTATAGCCAGAGTGCCCTTTCCGGTGCGGCGACCGTAAACCAGATCTTTTTTCTGGTAAATCAGACGGCTCTGGCTATTGGCAATGCTTTCGTGGCGATTGCGTCCCAGTACTGGGGCAAGCGTCAGACAGAACCGATCCGTCATTATGTGGGCGTGGCGATGTCCTTCAGTCTGATCGTGGCTTTTGTGATCCTTGTACTGTGCAGCATGATCCCAGAGCGGATACTGGGGCTGTTCACCACAGCACCGGAGATCATCGAACAGGGGTGCGCTTATCTGGGCTTATTAAAATGGACCTTTGTCTTGTTTATGGTAAGCAATCTGCTGATCTGCGCATTACGGAGTGTGGAGATAGTGAAGATCTCTTTTGCCATTTCGGTCGTTTCCCTGATCACCAACGGCATCATCAACTACACCCTGATCTTCGGACATTTTGGATTCCCGGAAATGGGTGTCCGGGGTGCGGCAGTGGGGACGCTGACCTCCCGTATTCTGGAACTGTTGATCGTGGTTTGGTATCTGGTGAAGAAGGACGAGAAACTGCGGTTGTTTGACGGTGGAATCCGTGGAATTCTTCCGGACCGGGAGACGGTGTGGCACTATGCCTGTGTGGCGGCGCCGATCCTATTATCCTCGGTGGTCTGGTCCATTTCGGTGCCGATGCAGACGGCGATTCTGGGACATTTATCCGCCGATGCCATTGCGGCTAATTCTGTGGCTACAACCTTTTTCCAGTATCTGAAGGTGATCGTGATCGCCCTGTCCTCATCGTCAGCGGTCATTATCGGCAAATCCATCGGCGTTGGAAATGAAGAGAGGATTCGTTCCGATGCCCGGACATTGTCGGTGATCGATGTGACCACGGGTGCGGTGCTGGGATTGCTGCTGTTCCTTTTAAGACATCCGCTGCTGTCCATGTACAACCTGTCGGACGAAGCCATGGTGCTGGCAGATCATCTGATCATCATCATGAGCTGCGTTATGGTAGGGATGTCTTACCAGATGCCGGTTTCCAGTGGCATCATCCAGAGCTCCGGCGATACGAAATTCAGCATGTGTGTAAACCTGGTGTCCATCTGGTGCATCGTGATGCCGCTGTCATTCTGTGCTGCTTTTGTGTGGAAACTGCCTGTGGAAATGGTGGTTCTGGCGGTTCAGTCGGACCAGTTTTTTAAAGGGATCCCGGTATTTTTACGGTTCCGAAGCTACAAATGGATACACCGGCTTACAAAATAGCAGCAAGCCGGTGTATCATGGTGGGCCGCACTGCGGCGGAGTGGAAGAATGTCGCTAAAGCGCCCCGCCGCAGGCGGAGAATCCTGCAAGCAGGATTCTTTTTCATGTCATAGGAAACTTCGTCCTATGACACAAAAACGCTCCGCGGGATGCGCACTCGCACGAAGAAGAAATATGTCGCAAGCGACCGCGCTCGGCGCGAGAATGTGCCAAGGCACATTCTTTTTTTATAAAAGCAAAAATTTACGATTTTCTAGTTTTCTACGTTATTTCTGTCAGTTAAGATAATTCCTTTGTATCTTGGAGAAGTGCGCTCCAGTTCATAGCACTCACCTTCAGGAGTCGGGTACTGGTCTACGAAATCGCGGATCATCTTCATTTCCTCATCGGTCAAGTCAAATTCCAGGGTCTGGAGATTGGACTTGACATGTCTGGAGTTTCTGGTGCCGACCATGACAGCGCCGACGCTCTTCTGGTTTAAGATGTACTGGGTTGCTACGTTGGCGATGGTGACGCCGTGGTTGTCTGCGATGGCTTTCAGGACCGGAAGTAATTTCTGCATACCGTCCCATCCTAAAGAGTCCTCGATGATCTGCATGTATTTTACCTGGGAACGGGTCTCAGGAGCCTCATATTCTTTGCCCATGTAGCGCTCAGCCAGGAATCCGCCTGCCAGTGTGCCGTAAGCGAAGGTGTAGATGCCGTGTTCTGCGCTGTAGTCAAGTAAGGTGCGCTCCGGGCGGCGGTCAAAGACGGAGTACTGTGCCTGGTTGGAGACAACAGGGATTCCTGCGTCTACCATCTGCTTCAAAGCGTTAGTGTCCATGTTGCACATACCGATGTTGCGGATCTTTCCTTTTTTCTGAAGCTTTACTAAGTCAAATGCGGTCTCCATCATGCCAGGAACATCAAAATCCCACCAATGGAACTGAACCAGATCCAGGGCCTCACGATGCATTCTCTTTAAGGAACGGTCCACGATCCCCTCGGTATATTCCATGTTGATGACCGGAAGCACATCTTTATCCGGAACAAATTTGGTGTGGATCTGGATATCCTCTTCCCGGTAGTGTCCGCTTCCCTTTAATTCCATGACAAAGCGCCCTAACAGCTCCTCGGCTCCGGTGTAAATATCGGCGCAGTCGAAGGTGGTGAAGCCCTGTTCTACCAGTTCATGGAAGGCGTGAATGGCGTCATCATAGTCTAAGTGTCCTTGAAGGCAGTGCTCTGCGGACAGCTGCCAGCAGCCATTGATGACACGGTTGAAGGTATATCCGTTTTTAAATTGACATTTTTTCTGCATGGTTATTTCTCCTTTATTGATACTCATTTTTGGTTGTAATCTCTTGGGATGACCAGTAAGAGGGATTTCTGTGTGTCTGCACGACAATGTCCGTCTGGCCTTTGCTATTGCTGTTGCTTCTGAGCGCCCGGTTTCCATAACGGCACTACCGTACACTGCCCATGACTCTGGATCCGTTTTCCGATCCTTGTGATCTTAAACCGTGCTCCGCAGTTGGGATCGGGGCAGGCAATCTCTGTGTCGGAAAGCATCCAGTCATTGGGATCCAGTGGCCGTTGCTTGGCTGGAAGCAGCGGGAGCAGGGCGCTTAAGGAATACATGGAAAAAGAGGTGTCTTTTTGGAATACCAGATTTTCCCCCTGCACCAGGAAATAATCGCCAACCTTGTGGCTGCATACCATGGGGCGGTCAGAAGCGACCACCTCCACTTTTAAATCGTATAATGTAAATGTATCGTCCATATTATGTAAACCTTTCATAATTCATAACGTTTCAGCGCTTGTCTGCCGATGTTTTGCCGGTCAGAATAAGATTTGCTGAATCATTATTTTGTTTCTTCGTAACTGTTCAGTACCCTCACAGTTACGAGCAAAAATCCATTGAAAATTGCCTTCGGCAATAGGATTTTTGCCTGCAAGCCCATGTTTTCGTACGGTCAGCGCAGTGAATGCGCAGACCTACTGAACAGTTACGTTTCTTCTTCTTTCTGACATCCCCATCCAGTCAGGACCGCTCCTAAGAATACAAAGAACAGGACAAATCCATAGATAGTTCCGCCAGCCACAACCACAGGGGAAAGTCCGGTCAGCGCAGATCCGATGAACACGAACACGCTCATAAATGGGATAATGGCCGGAAGGCTGTTGGCAGTACCGTCCAACAGGTTGGCTCTGCGGTATGGATGGATATTTCTCGCGGCACCGATTTTATTTAAGATCGGTCCGAAGGTTAAGATGGAAGCGCTGGTAACGCCGCCCAGCAAAATCGTGGTGAAAGCGATGCCCATCATACATACCAGCTCTGCGCCTTTTGCAGTGCCAGCCATCTTGCTGTTTAAGATCTTTTCTGCGATCAGGTTCAGCATACCGGCGTCACTTAAAATGCCCATGATGCCGAATACGGAGATGACTAATGCGCAGGTTGGTAAGATATTGTTGATACCGTCAATTAAGAATCCAACGGCCGCGTTGTTGGCAGCATCATTGGAAAACACCTGTGCCGGAGTGAACAGTCTTGCGATCAGACCAACGATGGTTCCGGTTACCAGACCAACCAGAATACCCTGATAGATGTTGCGGGTTTTGGTGGAAACAGTTAACATCAGAACAACCGGAACTAACATGACTAAAGAAACCGGGTTTGCTGCTGCGTCAATGGAACCGCCCTGGTAAGTGCCGCCGATGCCGCCGAAGATGGCGAAGATCACGATGGTGATCAGACCGGCTACTACGGAATATTTGATACGGCTGGAGACCACGCCGCCGATGTCGGCTGGTTTGCCATTTTTAAACTGCTGGGTAGAAGCGGAAGCGATGGTGGTATCGGAGATCGGCGCTAAGTTATCGCCGAAGATGGCGCCGGATACGATGGAACCAGCCATCATCATTTCATTGGCGCCTAACATAATACCCGCCGGATAGAAGATTGGGAATGCAATAAACATGGTCCCGATGGAAGATCCGGTCGCAGTGGAAACGATGCAGGCAGCAAGGAAGGTGAAGGCTACGAAGATGCCGCCCTTCATGCCTACTGCATTTGCAATCCATACAAAGCCGCCGGACAGGCCGCACAGCTTAATTAAAGAACTGAACATACCAACCAGTAACAGGATCACCACAACAGAAACGGATGTGATGGAAGAAATGCCCTTGATGGCACTTTCCCAGAATTCGCTGTAGCTGGTGCAGAACATACCGCCGATCAAAAGGGCTAAAAAGCCGCCGACTGCCAGGGCTTCCATGTTAAATGCCTTAAAACCGATGAAAAGCACCATGCAGAAAAATACATAAATTGCTACTGGAATCAGGGACATGCCGATTCCACCGTGAAACTGAAGCTTTCTTTCCTCACTCATACTTGTTACCATCCTTCCTTTTGTAATACAAAAAAGCCTGCCCATGAACGGATTGTTCAAGGACAGGCTATTATATACCTGCGGTACCACCTTGTTTGGTGCATTTGCACCCACTCTTTACAGAATGCAGTTACATTCCTGATCCGTTAACGCTGATCATCTGCGTCGCAGCTACTAAAGTCTGATCCGTCACCCGGTCTTCCTTTTTCACCTTGCCCTCTGAGGCCCACTTACCATGACACCCTATCCGGATTCCACCACCCCGGACTCTCTGTGTGGCTGTTTTGTATGGTACAACTTCCTCTTCACTGGTTTAAAGCAATAATAGCAACAAGGGTAATAAATGTCAAGCCTTTTTTAAGTCTTTGGCCGTAGCAAAACGGAAATGTCTGTCTAAGATATTTCCGATCATGCCGATGCTTTTTCCCATGGTAAATGCTGCCATGATGGTTCCGATGCCCAGCCCCCTGATTTGGCCTAGGAATAAGAAAGTCAGGATCGCTGTGGTGAGCAGGCAGATCACATCGTAGCTGATCTTGATCTTTGGATAGGAGATCCCTGTGATCTGTGCCAGCTCTCTTGGAAAGAGGTCTGTCGGGATGATAGGCAGTCCACAGCGGTTGGAAAAAGCGATACCGATGCAGAGCAGCAGGTAGCTGATGATAAAATATACAAACCGCATAGGCAGGGTGTAGGGCAGGATGCCGATCCATGCTTTGTGGATATCCAACAGTTCGCTGAAGAAAAAGCCCACCACAAAGCTGAACAGATACATGGGGACGAAGCGTTTCCGCAGGATCATCAGGCTTACGATCAGAGTGGCCTGGAACAGATAGGTCCAGGTACCAAGGGTGAAAAATGGCCATACCTCGGAAAAAGCGTAAGGGACACTGGAGATGGCAGAGATGCCGGCGCCGGAATAGAGCATCAGTACCACACCAAAGCTGTTGACTAACACTGCCAGAAGCAGGGCCAGCTCGCCGCGGAATAGCGGCAGGTTTTCTTGAGTTTTCATATGGTTTCTCCTCGTAAGTAAATGAAAGTTTGTCGTAGCTGTATCGGATGGAACAGTCAGACGCTGTTTACTACTTTATCGCAAAGAAGAGAAAAGAACAAGAGGGAGATAAAAAAACACTGCCCTTGAAAAGAGCAGTGTTGGGGAGTTATTGGATTACGCCTGGGCAGAAGATTCCGGGGCTTTCTCCAGTGCTTTTTTGAATTGTATGCTGAACAGGATCACCGTAAAGGATACAGCGAAGAAGTCTGCAATCGGCTCAGCTAAATACACCGCAAGCGTCTGATTGGATCTCCAGATCAGAGGAACGATGTAGATCAATGGGATCAGCAGGATAAATTTACGGGTAACCGCCACGAGGATGGACTCCTTGGCACAGCCGATGGAGGTAAATGCCATCTGGCAGGCGATCTGGATGCCCATAAGGAAAACACATGCCATGTAAATGCGGAGGGCGGTTTTGGTAAATACCAGAAGGGTGGCATCAGAGGTGAACAGTCCCACAAATACCTGTGGGAAGATCATCACAGCCAGCCAGATCAGGGTAGAGTAAGAGAAGGTGACCTTTAACAACAGCCAGAACGCCTTCTTTACACGGTCGATCTTTCCAGCGCCATAGTTGAAGCTCATGATCGGCTGAGCACCCTGTCCGATCCCCTGCATTGGCAGCATGGCAAACTGCATGACACTGGTCAGGATGGTCATAGCGCCGACTGCCACATCGCCGCCGTATTTTAACAGAGACGAGTTAAAGCAGACGGAAATGATGCTCTCGCTGGCCTGCATGACAAACGTAGCGGTGCCCAGGGCAACACAGGGAAGAATGACTGACTTTTTCATCTTCATATTGGATACCTTTAACCGCAGCTGGGTCTTTTTTCCGCAGAGGAAGGAAATGACCCAGACACAGGAGACCGCCTGGGAGATCACGGTTGCCAGTGCACCGCCCTTTACGCCCATGCCCATAGCGAAGATAAAGATCGGGTCCAGGATGATGTTGATCACGGCTCCGATCAGTACAGAGAGCATACCGGTTTTCGCATATCCCTGTGTGGTGATGAACATATTCATTCCAAGTGTCATCTGGACGAAAATGGTTCCGATGGCGTAGATGTTCATGTAATCGGTCGCGTAACCGATGGTATTTTCACTGGCGCCGAATGCCAGAAGGATCGGGCGGTTCCATGCCAGAAGAATCACGGTCAGAACGATAGAGATCAGAAACAGCAGGGCGAAACAGTTGCCCAGGATCTGTTCTGCCTGATCATGCTCCTGTTTACCCATGAGGATAGAAGCTCTTGGCGCACCGCCGCTTCCCACTAAGGCTGCAAAAGCGGATACGATCAGGATCAGCGGCATACATACCCCCACGCCTGTCAGCGCCAGGGCGCCTGCCTCTGGGATGTGGCCGATGTAGATCCGGTCTACGATGTTATAAAGCATGTTGATCAACTGTGCGGTAATGGTAGGAAGTGCCAGACTTAACAGCAGCTTCCCAATGGGGGCAGTCCCCAGAAAATCTTTGTCGTTCTTGTTCATAAAAGTTCCTCTTTTCTGGATGGTTCGTGATGTGCTTCCAGGTCAGAATGACCGGCGGCCTGTTTTACATTTTCGATGATCTGCCGGTTCAGCCTGGAAAATGTCTCTAAGTCGGATTCGCTGAAGCCCTGAAAGATCCTGTGGCCGAAATTGTCCTGGATCTGGTCAATGGATTCGGTGATGGGACCGGCTGGTGGCAGCAGGGAAAGATGCATCTTCCTGCGGTCAGCCCGGTCCGGTGTTCTGGCAAGCAGCCCTTTCTGGCACAAACTTTCTACTGCCTGGGAAATGTGGCTTTTGGAAAGCGCCCGCAGTTCGGCCATGTCTGCCGCAGTGTCAAGACCGGGATTATTTTTCAAAAATGTAATAATGGTGGCTTCCATCTTCGTAAGGCCATGCTGCTCGCAGATGCATTGGATACACTCGTCATGGAATTTGCTGATGCGCCGCATGGTCTGCAGATATTCGGTTGCCTGAAACATAGGAGAATCCTCCTTTCTGCAAATAGTTCAAAAAGTAAATGTTCAAAAACGAACTATTCATAACAGGATTATAGCAGAGAAATGCAAGATGTCAAGATGATAGAAGATTGACTAATAGAAATTCATAGCAAAGATTTATTCCATTTATCACCTGTGGGGATCCAGATCTGGATTCCATTGTAGCATTGATCCGCCAGAACGCCAAGTTGCCCTGTGCCATCGGTTTCGGCATCTCCACGCCGGAGCAGGTGGGTGTTTATGTAAGATCCATGAAGGAGGCGGTGCGGGAGGCGTAGAGCCCCGGCACCGCAGCCTATGAAAAACTGTCCTGGATCTGTTTCAACAGATCCAAATCCGCCTGGGATACCTTCATATTAGAAGTCAGTACGTTGCCATCCGGCGTAGTGACCTTGAATTCCAGGACGGTTCCTTCCACCAGTCCCTGTTTGTAGACCGTTTTCCAGAATAACGGGAACTTGGGGTGGCGCATGGCAAAGCTTCGCCATGCGGTTTTTAACTGCATCAGCTTTAAAGGATTGAAGCTCATATATTAAAATCTCCTTATTGATGGTTAATTCATACTTTTTTTGTAACAATTCAGTACCTTTATAGTTACTTTTCTTATCATAAAGCAAAAATCATATTTACACAAGGGAAAAAGACGTGTTATACTATGGCACATAAATTTGCTAATAAAATAAAGGAGCAGAAAGATGAGCATTCGTATTGGTATATTAGGATATGGTAATCTTGGAAAGGGCGTAGAAAGCGCGATCGGGCAGAATCCAGACCTGGAGCTGACTGCGGTATTTACCCGCCGTAACCCGGAAAATGTAAAAGTGAGAACCGCAGGTGTAAGGGTTCTGGCTGCTGAGGAGTTAGAGCATATGCAGGATCAGATCGATGTGCTGGTACTGTGCGGTGGAAGCGCAACAGATCTTCCGGTACAGACACCAAAGTATGCGGAGCTGTACAACGTGGTGGACAGCTTTGATACCCACGCAAGAATTCCGGAGCATTTCGCAGCGGTAGACGCAGCAGCAAAGAAAGCCGGTAAAGTCGGTATCATTTCCTGTGGATGGGACCCAGGTATGTTTTCTTTAAACCGTCTGTATGCCAACGCAATTCTGCCAGAGGGCAGTGATTACACCTTCTGGGGCAGAGGTGTCAGCCAGGGACATTCTGACGCCATCCGCCGTATCGCCGGTGTAAAAGACGCAAGACAGTACACCGTTCCGGTTCCAGAGGCAGTAGAGGCAGTAAGAGCAGGCAAGAATCCGGAACTGACCACCAGACAAAAGCACACCAGAGAGTGCTATGTAGTGGCTGAGGAGGGTGCAGATCTGGCAAGAATCGAGAACGAGATCAAGACCATGCCAAACTACTTCTCTGATTATGATACAACCGTAACATTCATTGATGAGGAGACCATGAAACGTGATCACAACAAGCTTCCACACGGCGGCAGCGTGATCCGTACCGGTGTGACTGGAATGGATCGGGAGCACAAACACGTAGTAGAGTACAGCTTAAAGCTGGATTCGAACCCAGAGTTTACGGGAGCAGTGATCGCGGCATACGCAAGAGCTGCATACCGCATGAATAAGGAAGGCATGACCGGCTGCAAAACGGTATTTGATATTGCACCGGCTTACCTGTCTGCACAGAGCGGAGAAGAATTAAGAGCACATCTGCTGTAAGGAAATATGGGCTGTTTGCGCAACGCGTGAACAGTAACAAATATGGGAGCCAGGCAAAAAATGGTTGATTTTTTGCCTGGCTTGCTTTATGGTATAGGAAGAAAATCGGATAAGGAAACAGGTGTCGGAGAAATCTTTTGGGAAGACGGATCCGGTGAAAAGAGAAACAGGTGTGAATCCTGTGCGAACTCGTCACTGTATTTAGGGAGTGCAAGGCACTGATTCTGGCGGACAGCCGGAAGCAGATGGGTCACTGGGAAACTGGGAAGGCCGCCAAGTGTGAAGATCTATAAGTCAGGAGACCTGCCTGTTTGATGGGGCGGCAGACGCCCGTACCACGAGTAATTGGTTGTAAAAGCAGTGAATTTTGTATACACGAAAACCATTTATCTTAGGGTAAGTGGTTTTTTTCATCTGCGATCGGCAAACAATCCTCCAATGATCAAATTTATCTGCATTTTCAAAAAATGGGGAGCATTTCCCTAAAATTTCAGGAGGAAACTATGAGAAAGAAGTTATTAGGAACCATGATGTGTGCGGCTCTGACCGCATCCCTGCTTGCCGGATGTTCCGGAAAAGCAGCTGAGACAACCACTGCAGCAGAGACCACGGCAGCAACAGAGGCAGCGACTGAGGCGGAGACCACCACAGAAGCAGCAACGGAAGCAGAAACAGAGGCAGAGGAAGAAGAGGATACCGGAGACGCATCGATGGATAATACAAGAAACCAGGACGAAATTGGCGACAACGAGCTGTTAGTAGTCAGCTTCGGAACCAGCTACAATGACAGCCGCAGACTGACCATCGGCGCCATCGAGAACGCCATGGAGGAGGCATTTCCAGATTATAGCGTGAGACGTGGCTTCACCAGCCAGATCATCATCGACCATGTAAAACGCCGTGATGATGTGACCATCGACAACGTAGGCGAGGCATTAAACCGTGCCGTTGATAATGGCGTAAAGAATTTAGTGGTACAGCCGACCCATCTGATGAATGGTCTGGAATATACGGATCTTTCTAATGAGCTGGCAGAGTATGCAGACGCATTTGAGAATGTGGTTCTTGGCGAGCCGCTGTTAACCTCTGACGAGGACTTCAAGGCAGTTGCAAAAGCAATCACTGACGCAACCAAGGAGTATGATGACGGTGAGACAGCCATCTGCTTTATGGGTCACGGAACCGAGGCGGAGTCTAACCAGGTATACGCAAAGATGCAGCAGGTATTAAGCGATGAGGGTTTTGAGAACTACTATGTAGGTACCGTAGAGGCAGAGCCATCCTTAGAGGATGTCTTAAAGGCAGTTGGCGAGAAAGAGTACAAGAAAGTCGTATTAGAGCCTCTGATGGTGGTTGCAGGAGACCATGCCAATAACGATATGGCTGGCGATGAGGATGGAAGCTGGAAGACTGAGTTTGAAAAGGCCGGTTATGAGGTAACCTGTCTGGTAAGAGGACTTGGCGAGCTTCCAGAGATCCAGCAGTTATATGTAGAGCATGCAAAGGCAGCTATCGACAGCCTGAAGTAATGAAAGGCCGGTTTACGGACACGAAAGCGTTATGCAGAATAGAACAAAAGAAATGGCTGTTTGTGTAACGTGTGAACAGTAACAAGAAAAGACTGTCGGAGAGGTGTTGTCTGGCAGTCTTTTCTTGTGTCATAGGTCAGAGTGTAAACAGAAAGATTTTGCAGCATGAGGAGATTGATTATGAGAAAAACAAGAAAGAAAGCAGCTTTGGTATTATTAGCGCTGTTAACAGCAGCCCAGTTAAATGGCTGTGGTGGTAAAGAAACAACAGAAACCCCAGCTGAGGGAACGGCATCTGTACAGACGACGGCTCACGGGGATGAAACAGGATCAGGGATGGAGACGTCTGCAGCTGACGGTGGAGCTGGAATCGCGGGAACGGAAACGTCCGCGGCAGATGGACAGACTGCAGGAGAGGGTGAGACCGTAGCACCGGAGGAAGTAGTCGAGGACTGGATGGTGCCGATCGCCGGAGACCAGGTAAAAGACGGTGAGTATGATGTGGAAGTGAAGAGCAGCTCTTCCATGTTTAAGATCACCGACTGCCGGCTGACAGTGAAGGATGGGGAAATGACAGCCGTTCTGACTATGAGCGGAACCGGGTATTCCCAGTTGTTTATGGGAACCGGGGAAGAAGCGGTGAAGGCCGACGAAAGCGCTTATATCCAGGCGGTAGACGCAGATGGCAAATGTACCTTCGAGATTCCGGTAAAAGCCTTAGACGAGGCCATTGACTGCGCGGCGTTCAGCAAGAAAAAAGAGAAATGGTATGACCGGAAGCTGGCATTTTTAGCTTCTTCCCTGGGAGATGCGGTGTCAGTGGATGTGAAGATGACTACAGTTTCTGACCTGGCTTTGGAGGATGGTATTTATGAGGCAGATGTGGTCTTAGAGGGCGGTTCTGGCCGCGCTTCTGTGGAATCTCCGGCGAAAATCACCGTAAAACAGGGCGAAGCGACAGCGGAGATCATTTTCAGCAGTCCGAATTACGATTATGTGCGGATCGGAGAAGAGAAATATGAGCCGGTCAATACCGAAGGCAATTCTGCCTTTGAGATCCCGGTAGATGGTTTTGATTACCGGATGCAGATCGCGGCAGATACGGTAGCCATGAGCACGCCGCATGAGATTGATTACACGTTATTCTTTGATTCTGCAACCATCAAAAAGGCAGAGTAATAAACGATGAAGAGACAGATTTTTACGGCAGCGGCAATTATCACTGTGTTGGGACTGTCCGCCTGCCAGGTACAGAAGGAAACGGAAACAGTTACACAGGAACAGAATGAAACAGGAGTTGCCGCACAGGCGCAGACCGGGGCAGGAGCAGAAGGCCACGGGGTTTTTGACATCCCGGTGCAGCTGGAATATGCCAGGAAATTCACCATCACAAAGGACAGCGATGGTTGCAGTCTCCTGACCATCGACCAGGGAGACCCGGTCGTGGTGATCCCGGAAGGAAATTCGGTTCCAGAGACACTTCCAGACCATGCGATCGTATTGGAACAGCCCTTAGACCACATTTACCTGGCTTCTACAGCAGCTATGGACTTTTTCGCATCCCTGGATGCCATGGACAGTCTGCGGCTTTCTGGAGTCAAGGAGGACGGCTGGTATATAGAGGCGGCCAGGGAAGCCATGAGAGAGGGCAGCCTGATCTTCGCTGGCAAATACAGCCAGCCGGATTATGAACTGCTTCTGTCAGAGCAGTGCCGTCTTGCTATTGAAAATACCATGCTTCTTCATAACCCGGAGGTGAAAGAAAAACTGGAGCAGATCGGGATCCCGGTGATCGTGGAGCGGTCCAGTTACGAGCCGGAGCCTTTGGGACGGATGGAGTGGGTGAAATTCTACGGCGCACTGCTGGGGAAAGAAGATGAGTCAGAAGCTTTGTATAACGAAAAGGTTGAGACTTTGAAAGAAGAACTGAACCGGGAGCAGACACAGAGTCAGAATCCGGAGGACAATCAGAATGCAGATAATAGCCAGAACCAGAACGGAAGTACAGACGCTGGTCTGGACGCAGACCAGACGGAAGAACGGCCAACGGCGGTGTTTTTCTATATCAACCCGAAAGGCTATGCCAATGTCCGTAAATCCGGTGATTACATCAGTAAGATGATCCAGATGGCAGGCGGTGAGTACCTGTTTTCGGATCTGGGTGACCCAGACAGCGCCTTATCTACGGTCAATATGCAGATGGAGGAGTTTTACGCTTCTGCCAAAGACGCCGATTACCTGATCTACAACAGTACCATTTACGGTGAGATCCAGAACCTGGATGATCTGTTTATAAAAAGTCCGCTGCTGAAGGATTTTAAGGCGGTAAAAGAGGGACATGTATGGTGCACGTCCAGCCAGACCTTCCAACAGGTCATGGGCGTGGCGGATCTGATCGGGGATATGCACCGGATGTTCCTGGGAGAAGAGGATGGGATGACCTATTTGTTCCCGCTGAGGTGAATGCTCCGCGAGGATGCACAGTGATTCTGTGAAGAATATGTCGGTTTACGCTGACCAGAACCACGCGCCAAGTCTCCCGGACGTTCGACTTCACCAGACAGCCCGGCACATAAGATCAAGAAGAGAAGGAGAAATGGATCCATGTCAGCAGAAAAATCACAGAAAACAGCCATAAAAGAAGGCGTCCGCTACTGTATGGTATTTGCAGCCATGCTCCTGCTGCTGGCGGCGCTGGTGGTCTGGAACATCAATTCCGGCAGTGTCCCCTTAACGGTACGCCAGGTGGCGGAAATCCTGTTTGGTGTGTGCCGGGAAGAGACAGCAGGTGTCATCGTATGGCAGATCCGTCTTCCAAGGATCTGTGCGGCAGTGATTTTAGGAGGCGCACTGGCAGTGTCCGGCTTCCTTCTTCAGACCTTTTTTTCCAACCCGATCGCGGGCCCCTTTGTGCTGGGAATTTCTTCCGGCGCTAAACTTTTTGTGGCACTGGTGATGATCTGGTTTTTAGGCAGAGGCATGGCCATTGGTTCTTGGGCTATGGTAGCAGCGGCATTTGCCGGCTCCATGCTCTCCATGGGCTTCGTGCTGCTGGCCGCAAGAAAAGTGAACCAGATGTCCATGCTGGTGGTCTGTGGTGTCATGATCAGTTATATCTGTTCGGCAGTGACGGACTTTGTGGTGACATTTGCCGATGATTCCAACATCGTAAACCTTCATAATTGGTCATTAGGCAGTTTTTCCGGTATCAGCTGGGAGCAGGTGCAGGTGATGAGCGGGCTTGTGGCAGCAGCAGTTTTGCTGGTATTTGCCATGTCCAAGCAGATCGGCGCTTACCAGCTTGGGGAAAACTATGCAAGAAGCATGGGGGTCAATATCCGTCTTTTCCGGGCAGGGCTGATCCTGCTTTCCAGTCTGCTTTCCGCCTGTGTGACAGCATTTGCGGGACCGATCTCCTTTGTGGGGATCGCAGTGCCCCATCTGGTAAAAGGACTGTTTCGAAGCTCCAGGCCACTGATCCTGATCCCCGGATGTTTCCTGGGAGGCGCTCTGGTATGCCTGCTATGCGATATGATCGCCAGGACGGTATTTGCTCCGGTGGAGTTAAGCATCAGCTCCGTGACAGCATTATTTGGCGCTCCGGTGGTGATCTGGCTGATGGTAGACCGACGGAAAGGAGGCAGGTAAGCGTGGAACGGAAATTTTATTTTTACACGGATCAGATGACTGTAGGCTATGGTGGAAGACCATTGATCAAAAATATCCGTATGGAAGTGGAAAAGGGGGAGATCCTGACGCTGATCGGTCCCAATGGCGCAGGAAAATCCACTATTTTCAAGAGCATCACCAGACAGCTGGCAATCCTTGGAGGAAGTGTCTGGGTAGATGGCCGGGAGATGGGGCAGATGTCCGGGAAAGAACTGGCAAGAAAACAGGCGGTGGTTCTGACCGGGCGGATGGAGACTGAATATATGACCTGCGGGGAGGTGGTGGCTTCCGGCCGCTATCCCTACACCGGCTGGCTGGGGATCCCGGGAAAAGAAGACCTGGAAAAGGTGGACGAGGCCTTAGCCCTGGTCAGTGGGGAAGAATTAAAAGAAAGGGATTTTGCTGCCATCAGCGATGGCCAGCGTCAGAAGATCCTTCTGGCCAGAGCCATCTGCCAGGAACCGGAGCTGATCATCTTAGATGAGCCGACTTCGTATCTGGATGTGAAGCATAAGCTGGAATTTCTGACGGTCTTGAGAAAACTGGTGCGGGAACGGAACATGGCGGTGGTCATGTCTCTCCACGAATTGGATCTGGCCCAGAAGATCTCTGACCGGGTCATGACCGTCTGTGAGGGCCGTGTTGACCGGATCGGGATGCCGGAGGATATTTTTACGGACGAGTATATAAACTGCCTTTACAACGTTACAGAAGGCTCCTACCATGAAGCATTTGGAGCTATGGAGTTACCAGCTGCGAAAGCAACCCCCCAGGTTTTTGTCATCGGTGGAGGTGGGAGCGGCCTGGCAGTGTACCGGAAATTGGCGCGGCTGGGGATTCCGTTTGCCACAGGGGTCCTTCATGAGCATGACATCGATTATGAGGCAGCAAAATACAGCGCGGCACAAGTGATTGTGGAAGAGGCATTTGAGCCCATCCGGGAAGAAACAAGGAAAAAGGCACTTTTGTGTATGGAACAATGCCCAGAGGTGATCTGTTGTCTGACACATTTTGGAACCATAAACCAGGAAAATAAAATTCTTTTGGAGACGGCCCGGAGACAGAAAAAACTGAAAAATTCGTAAAATCCAGCATCTAAGCCATCTTTCAGGTATCGAAAGTATGTTCGAAGAAATGTCTTGAAAGAAAAGCAGAAGAACCTATTGACTTTTCATTCCAGGCTCCCTATAATTGAAAATGCACGTTGTAACCACACTAGATATAGTATCTAGGATTACATAAAACACAAGATATTTTGTATTTGCACGATAGTTGATTTTTGTGATTTCTGAAGGGAGTTTACGGGATGGAAGAGTTACACAAACGAGTGATCAAGCGAAGCGGGGAAGAAGTGGACTTTGACCTGCATAAGATCGTCAATGCGATCAACGCTGCCAATGAAGAGACAGATAAGCTGCATCAGATGAATCCGTACCAGATCAAGGCGGTAGCGGAGAATGTAGCTGACAAGATCGCAGGCATGACCCATGCGATCCATGTAGAGGATATCCAGGATATCGTCGAGACCAGCATTATGGAGATGCGTGGATACGAGGTAGCACAGAAGTATGTGCGTTACCGCTATAAGAGAGAGCTGTCCCGCAAGTCCAACACCACCGATAATGGAATTCTGGCCCTGATCGACCAGCTGAACGAAGAAGTAAAGCAGGAGAATTCCAACAAGAACCCGGTGATCAACTCTACCCAGCGTGATTACATGGCTGGTGAGGTCAGCAAGGATCTGACTATGCGTATCCTGCTTCCAGAGGAGATTGTAAAAGCCCATGAAGAAGGTATTATTCATTTTCATGATTCTGATTATTTCGCACAGAAAGAGCATAACTGCGATCTGATCAACTTAGAGGATATGCTGCAGAATGGTACGGTCATCAGCGAGACCATGATCGAGAAGCCGCACAGCTTCTTTACTGCCTGCAACGTTACCACCCAGATCGTTGCCCAGGTAGCCAGCAACCAGTACGGCGGACAGTCCTTTACGCTGTCCCACCTGGCTCCATTTGTGGATATCAGCCGCCAGAAGATCCGTAAGGCGGTGATCGAGGAGCGTACCGAATGCGGCGATTCCCTGGATGAGGAGATCGTAAATAAGGTTGTGGAGAAGCGTTTGAGAACTGAGGTCCAGAGCGGTATCCAGACCATCCAGTATCAGCTGATCACTCTGATGACCTGTAACGGCCAGGCTCCGTTCGTGACCATGTTCATGTATCTGGACGAGGTTCCGGAGGGGCAGACCAGAGATGACCTGGCGCTGATCATCGAGGAGGCGCTGCGCCAGAGAATGCAGGGCGTGAAGAATGAGAAGGGCATCTGGATCACACCGGCATTCCCGAAGCTGATCTATGTGCTGGATGAGGATAATATCACCGAGGATTCCAAATACTGGTATCTGACCAGGCTGGCAGCGGAGTGTACCGCGAAACGTATGGTTCCGGATTACATTTCTGCCAAGGTTATGCGCCAGTTAAAGAAGGGTGATGTGTATCCATGCATGGGCTGCCGTTCCTTCCCGACGGTGGAAGACAGCCAGAGAAATCCGGACGGATCCAGAAAATACTATGGCCGTTTCAACCAGGGCGTTGTCACCATCAACTTAGTCGATGTGGCATGTTCTTCTGAGGGCGATATGGAGAAATTCTGGGATATCTTAGAGGAGCGTCTGGAACTGTGCCATCGTGCTTTAAGATGCCGTCATGAGAGACTGTTAGGAACCACCTCCGATGTGGCTCCGATCCTGTGGCAGCATGGCGCCTTAGCAAGACTGAAAAAGGGTGAGACCATCGACAAACTGTTATTTAACGGCTATTCCACCATTTCTCTGGGATATGCTGGTTTATGTGAGATGTGCGTGAGAATGCTTGGCAAGACCCACACTTCTCCAGAAGGCCAGAAGTTCGCTCTGGAAGTGATGCAGAAGCTGAATGACAAGTGCAATGAATGGAAAGCTGCTGAGAACATCAGTTATTCCGTATATGGCACTCCGATGGAGTCTACCACTTATAAATTTGCCAAATGCTTACAGAAGCGTTTTGGTGTCATTCCAGGTGTAACAGATAAGAATTATATCACCAACAGCTATCATGTACACGTAACCGAGCATATTGATGCCTTCAGCAAGCTGAAATTCGAGGCAGAATTCCAGAAGCTGTCCCCAGGCGGCGCAATCAGCTACGTGGAGGTTCCAAACCTGCAGAACAACATCGAGGCAGTGCTGTCTGTGATGAAGTTTATTTACGATAACATCGTATACGCAGAGCTGAACACCAAGAGCGACTACTGCGAGCACTGCGGCTATGACGGTGAGATCAAGATCATCACCGAGCCAAACGGCAAGCTGGTATGGGAGTGTCCAAACTGTGGATGCCGCGACCAGGAGCAGTTATTCGTTGCCAGACGTACCTGCGGCTATATCGGAACCCAGTTCTGGAATCAGGGAAGAACCCAGGAGATCCGGGACCGAGTGCTCCATATGTCCAACAGTACCTTCCAGGAGGCTTCCGAGCTGGCACATCAGAACTAAATCGACAGGACACATAAAAAAGAATGCCGTCGCAGTCAAAAGCGGCGGCATTCTTGTGTCATAGGAAACTTCGCCCTATGACACAAAAAACGCTCCGCGGGATCGCACTGCGGCAGAGTGGAAGAATGTCGCTAAAGCGACCCGCCGCAGGCGGAGAATCCTGCAAGCAGGATTCTTTTTATGTCATAGGAAACTTCGCCCTATGACACAAAAAACGCTCCGCGGGATCGCACTGCGGCGGAGTGGAAGAATGTCGCAAAAGCGACCCGCCGCAGGCGGAGAATCCTGCAAGCAGGATTCTTTTTATGTCATAGGAAACTTCGTCCTATGACATAAAAACGCTCCGCGGGATGCGCACTCGCGCGAAGAAGGAATATGTCGCAAGCGACCGCGCTCGGCGCGAGAATGTGCCAAGGCACATTCTTTCTTGTATTAGAGGGAGGAAAATAAGATGCATGTAGGAGAGATCATGCAGGCGGACTGTGCCAATGGAGTAGGGATCCGCTTAAGCCTGTTTGTCAGCGGCTGCACCAACCGGTGCAAAGGCTGTTTTAACGAGCAGACCTGGGATTTTAACTATGGAAACCTGTGGACTCCGGAACTAGAGCAGTTCTTTATAGACACTTTAGCCAAACCATTCTACGATGGCATGACCATTCTGGGTGGAGAACCCTTTGAACCTGAAAACCAGCCGGAGGTAGCAGGACTGATCAGTCGTGTCCGCCGGGAACTGCCGGAGAAGAATATCTGGATCTATACCGGTTTTGTCTATGACAGGGATCTGGTACCGGGCGGCAGAAAGTATACCGATTACACCGACCAGATCTTAGATCAGACCGATATCCTCATTGACGGTCCTTTTGTTCTGGAAGAAAAGGATATCCGTCTGAAATTCCGGGGATCTCGTAATCAGAGAATCCTGGATATGAAACAGACCAGAAAGAGCGGCCAGATCGTGTTAAGCCCATTAAACAAGTAATCCAGTACCGCAGACAAACGGCTCCCATCATGGATGTTTTCTGATCCATGATGGGAGCCGTTTCCTGGACTAGAATCATCTCAAGCAAACTGCGAATAAAACAATTTCGCATAAAATCCATTTTTCTTCAGCAATTCCTTATGGGTTCCCTGCTCAATAATATCCCCATCCTTTACAACAAGAATACGATCTGCGTTCTGAATGGTTGATAACCGGTGCGCGATTACAAAACAGGTTTTCCCTGCCATCAGTCTCCGCATGGCTGACTGGATCTGGATCTCCGTCCGGGTATCGACATTGCTGGTGGCCTCATCCAGGATCAGCATCTGTGCATTCAAAAGCATGGCCCTCGCAATGGTCATCAGCTGCTTCTGTCCCTGGGAAATATTAATTCCCGCTTCTGTCAGCAGCGTATCATAGCCCTGTGGCAGAGAACTGATGAATTCGTGGATATGTGCTGCTTTTGCAGCCTCTTCCACCTGTTCTAAGGTTGCTTCCGGACACCCATAGGCGATATTTTCCCGGATCGTTCCCGTAAAAAGCCAGGTATCCTGTAAAACCATGGCATAAGCCAGACGCAGGCTCTTTCGTGTTACCTGTCTGATCGGTGTGCCATCGATGGAAATGCTTCCACTCTGCGGATCATAAAACCGCATCAAAAGGTTGATCAGGGTGGTCTTTCCTGCTCCGGTAGGTCCTACGATGGCGGTCAGGGATCCGCCAGCTGCTTTTAAAGACAGGTCATGGATGATCGGTTTCTCCGGCTGGTAACCAAAATGAATATGCTCCATGGCAACTGCGCCCTCATGGACATGTAGTTCTTTGGCATCGGATGCGTCTTCCGGCTCTGGTCTGGTATCCAGAAGCACAAATACCCGTTCCGCTGCAGCCAGAGAAGACTGCAGTTCACTGATGACGTTAGCCAGCTCATTGATCGGGCCGGAAAATTTCCTGGAATACAGAACAAACGAGGATAATTCTCCTAAGGTTAAGGTGAAACGCCCTCCAAACAGATACAGAAGTGCGCCAGATACAGAGATCAGGGACAGAGACAGGTTGTTCATAAAATTAACAGCCGGTCCCATAGGCGCAGAGACGTAATCCGCCTGGTAATAAGCATTGCAGGCATCGGTGTTTTTCAACTGGAAACGCGCGTTCATGGTGTCTTCCTGATGATAGGCCTTCACGGTCTTATGTCCGGAAATGGATTCCTCTGTATAACCGTTTAATTCCCCCATTTTCACAGAACGCCGGCTGAAAACAGGGCGGGCCAGTCCGGCCAGATGGCTGGTCAGGAAAAAAGACAGCGGCACGGTAAAAGCGAATACCAGAACCAGAAGCGGATTGATCCGCAGCATCATGATCAGGGAACCGAAGATCACGATGGTACTGGAGCAGGTCTGGACCAGATCCTGGGACATGGAAGTGTTGATGGTATCAATATCATAGGAAATGTGGCTGATGATATCGCCGGTCTGGTGCTGGTCAAAAAAACTGACCGGGAGAGTCATCAGATGGCGGAATACGTCCGAACGCATCTGCTGGACGATCTTCTGGCTGAGGCGGATCAAAGTCCGGGATAGCAGCCATTCAAACAGAGCAGAGATTCCGTAGCAGGCAAGCATCATACCACAGTAGAAAAAGACCTTTGGAAATTCCACATTGCCTTTTCCGTGGATGGCATCGACGGCCATACCAGAAAGCTTGGGACCTGTCAAAGCCAGGATGTTGCTGGTAAGAGTCATAAAAAGAGCCAGAAACAGAAACCATTTGAAATGGTATAAGTACTTCCACAGGCGTTTTAAGATCTGGGTAGTTTTCATGTTAGGCTTGTCTGCGATCCCTTTCTGGAATGCAGGACCACCGCCCATAATCCGGTTGGCGTTCATGACAGGGCCTCCTTTCTGATGGTCTGATCGTCAGCGGCATGACGGCCACCGGAATTGTTCATAGCGAAATTGTCCATGCAGGAAGCATTCGCATCGGGGCTGTCGGCATTTAACTGGCTCTGGGCGATTTCCTGATAGATGCGGCAGGTACGGATCAGCTCTTCGTGGGTTCCATATCCGATACAGCTGCCATGATCTAACACCAGGATGTGATCAGACTGCATGATGGAGCTGATGCGCTGGGCAATGATGATGGAAGTGGTATCCTCCATATGATCGCGGATCGCCTGTCTGAGAGAAGCGTCGGTTTTATAGTCTAAGGCAGAGGATGAGTCATCCAGAACCAGGACCGGAGAGCTGCCAGCCAGGGCGCGGGCGATCAAAAGCCGCTGCTTCTGACCACCGGATAAATTGCTGCCGCGGCTGCTTAGCTGGAATGCAAATCGATCTTCCTTCGTGGAAATAAATTCTTCTGCCTGGGCATATCTGGCTGCCATTTTTAACTGTTCATCTGTCAATTCCCGGCCAAACCGGATATTTTCCGCTATGGTATCGGCAAAAAGAACATCAGACTGGAATACGATACCGAATGCCTGGTGCAGGGTTTCCGTCGGGATCTTGCGGATATCGGTACCATTTAACCGGATCTGGCCTGCTGTTACGTCATAGAGCCGCAGCAGCAGATGGACGATGGTAGATTTGCCGCTTCCCGTGGCGCCGATGATGCCAAGGCTTTCTCCACGTTTCAGGGTAAAGCTGATATTGGTTAAATTATCTTTCTGCCCAAGATAGGAAAAACTGACGTGATCGAAGGCCAGAAATTCATCAGGGGCTGCCTTCGGATCCTTTTCAGGATCACCGGGAATGGTCTGAAGCTCTTCTGGCAATTCCAGGATCTCCTGGATCCGGTCGGCAGACGCAGAGCCTTTGGAATAGATCACGAACATTCTGGAGATGGAGATCACAGCATTTAAGATGATGGTAAAATAACTCTGAAAAGCGATGATCCGGCCGATCTGGGTGGTTCCAGAATATACCATGTAAGCGCCAAGCAAAATGACGATCACCAGACCACTGTTTAAGTACAGGTTCATCAGCGGATTGGTGGTGGCCATGGTGATGCTGGCTGTCTGTTCCTGGTCAGACAGGTCTTTGCTGATCTTGTCAAAACGACCGGATTCATAATCTGTCTTTGATAAGGCTTTGATGATACGGATACCGGTGACGCTTTCCCGGACCACCTGGATCATCCGGTCCACCTTTTTCTGGGTGACACTGTACATGGGGATTCCTTTGCGCAGGATCAGCCAGATGGTAAGCCCCATAAACGGCAGCATGGCAAGCAGGACGGCGCCAAGCCTGGGTTCCATGCTCATGGTGACGATCAGGCCGCCAAGCAGCAGGATCGGGGCCCGGACACCCAGCCTCTGCATCATGCCGATCATCCGGTGCAGGTTGTAGGTGTCTGTGGTCAGACGGGAAATCACAGAAGGAATGGTGATGCGGTCCATCTGGGCGCAGGAAAGTAGGGTGGCTTTCTGGTAAAGGTCCCGGCGGATTTCCTCCGTTACATCCCTCGCCACGGCTGAGGCCATACGGTTTGGGATCACATTGAAGGCGAAAACAGCCGCAGAACAGAGGAGCATCATACAGCCCCATAACAGAACCCGTTGAAATTCTCCGGTGGGGATCACTTCATCAATGATGGTGGAGAGCATCCACGGGATCATCAGATCCAGCAGCGTTCCCATGAATTTAATGGTAAATCCAAGCCCTATGCGGCCAAGATAGGGACGAAGGTAAATGGCAAGGCGTTTCATGTACCGGTCTCCTTTCTGGAAGCGGCAGGAGCAGCCTGTTCCGGAACCGGACAGCGTTCCGTCAGATGTTCCGGATGTCCAAGAGCCAGTTCCGCATTCGAATAAAGCCTGCGCAGCATGGAACTGAGCAGCAGGATCTCCTCATCCGAAAAACCGTCATATAAAATCTGGTTCCATTCCTGGAAGACCTCTCTGATTCTGGGAAGCAGCTCCTCGGCTTTGGCGGTCAGATATAGTTTTTGGACCCGCCGGTCTTTCGGATCCGGCTCCCGGTGGATATAGCCGTTGGATTCCAGAGAAGCCAGGTGCCTGGCAATGACGCTTTTATCCTTATAAAGCTGGGAAGCCAGCTGTTCCTGGGAAATGCCAGATGTCCGGTTGATGCAAAGAAGATAGGTGCATTGGATTCCGGTAATTCCGGAATCTGCCATTTTCTGGGTCCGGAAATAGTTGGTGCACCGCACGATCCGCATTATGTCTCCGATGTGTTTTTCCAAAATAAAGACGCCCCCTTTTCAAATAGTTGCAATAACAACTGTTGCTTATGCAACTATTTTAAAGTATAAAAATAAGAAAGTCAATGAGAACCATAGACTCATTGACCTTCAGGATTATGCGTAATGATACCGTTTCCGCATTGCCGCCAGGAAAATGATAGAGATCAACATCGCCATCAGGTCGGCAAAGGTATTGGACAGCCAGATTCCGGTCAGCCCTAAAAAGACAGGGAGAATCAGGACGGAGCCCACCTGGAATACCAGGGTACGCAGGAAGGAGATTACTGCAGACACCAGTCCATTGTTTAATGCAGTGAAAAATGCGGATGCAAAGATGTTGATTCCACACACCAGGAATGACAGGGCGAAAATGTGGAATGCGGACTTGGTCATGGCGTATAGCTCGGGATCATAGCCCACGAAGATCCGGGATAATGCTCCGGCGAAAAGATTCGCCAGAATAGTCATGGAAATGCCTGTGATGATGTTTAATTTCAGGCTTTTCCGGAGCAGATTTTTCAGCTCAGCATGGTTCCCGGCTCCATAGTGATAGCCTATGACCGGGCCGACACCGATGGTGTAGCCGAAGAATACGGCAATAAAAATAAACTGGACATACATTAAAACACCATAAGCGGCAATTCCATTTTCCCCTGCATAGTTCAGAAGCTGGAAATTGTAAAGCATGCTGACGATGGAGGAAGAGATATTACCCATCAGTTCCGACATGCCGTTGGTGCAGGATAAGAAAAACGGACGCCATTCCAGGCGGGTCGGCACCAGATGGAGCAGACTGTCATTTTTCCCAAGGAACAGGATCAGAGGCAGAAGACCGCCGATACACTGGCTGATCCCTGTTGCCAGGGCAGCACCGGCAACACCCCAGCGGAAAACAACGATAAATAAGGCATCCAGGCTCATATTGGTAAGTCCCGCTATGATCGTAACGATCAGACCGGCATGAGGCTTCTGGGCTGTCACCAGAAAGCTCTGGAATACATTTTGCAGCATAAAGGGACTGATAAATAAGAGGACGGTGCGCAGGTAAATGACACAGTCATCCAGCATAACATCAGTTGCACCTAAGAGGATGGAGACCCGGCGGGCAAATACAATACCGATGGTGGTTAAGAAAAACCCCAGGATCACAGTCATGATGATCAGCATGGAAAAATAGCGGTTGGCCAGTTTATGCCTGCCTTCACCTAAGGTTTTAGCGATCAGGGCGCTGCCGCCAGTACCGATCATGAAACCAAAGCCGCCCAGGATCATGATAAAGGGCATAACCAGATTGATAGCTGCAAATGGGATTTTTCCTACGAAGTTGGATACAAATAGCCCGTCTACCACGCCGTAGATGGAAGTGAAGATCATCATGACGATGGATGGCAGGCAGAAATGCAGCAGCCGTTGATAGGTAAAGTGATCAGATAACTGGATTTTCATAAAAGTTCTCCTTTTGTTGGTCGCCAGCAGAGGATTCGGGGGCAATGGTCTGGAAGTGTTGTTTTAACGCATCAGTATAGATCCGGAATAAGGATAAGAACTGTTTCATGGATTCCTGTCCCATGGAAGCGATGGCAAGCTGCTCCTGTTCTATGACCAGATCAACAGTCCGGGCTGCCAGCTCCTGTCCGTCTTCAGTCAGGACCAGGAATTTGCTCCTGCGGTCTTTTCCGGTGGTCAGCGTGATAAAACCGTTCCGTTCCAGGGATTTTAAAGCAGAATTGATGGTCTGCTTACTCATGTAAATGGATTCACAAAGCTGTTTCTGGGTGAGCGGTGTGGCGCTTTCACGAAGACAATAAAGAATCCAGAAGGCACTGTCAGAAAGGCCAAACTGAGCTGCCATACGGCGGTAGATGACATCATTTTCTTTAAAAATGGTATTATATTCCAATAGATAATGGAAAAAAAGGCTGTTTGTATGTTGCATAGATTCCCTCCAATTTAAAAGTCCGAACACGGACTATTGTAGTCTGAAATCGGACTTTTGTCAAGAGGGCAGAAGCTGGACAGAATGGGGAGAACTTGGTATGCTAGAGGAAGCATCGGCAAAAGCCGTTTCAGGGAATGATTGCGAAAAAAGGAGAGAAATATGCCAAATATCATAGAAATTACTGATTTTCATGCGCCGGAATTGGATATCTACGCCAGATATACAGAAGGGCAGTTATTAAACCGTCATGAGCCGGAGAAGGGGATCTTTATTGCGGAGAGTCCGCTGGTGATCGGAAGAGCATTGGATGGAGGCTGTCAGCCGATCTCGATTCTGGTGGAGGACCGCCAGGCAGAACACCAGGCGAAGGAAATTATCGGGCGGTGTGATCAGATATGCAAAAATATCCCGGTCTTTACCGCACCATTTGAGGTGCTGACAGAGCTGACCGGTTTTAAGCTGACCAGAGGGCTGTTATGCGCGATGCACCGCCCGCCACATCCGTCAGTGGAGCAGGTCTGCCAGAACGCCCGCCGGGTAGCGGTACTGGAAAATGTGGTAAATCCTACCAATGTGGGGGCCATTTTCCGTTCGGCGGCAGCCTTGAATATGGATGCAGTGCTGTTGACAGAAGGATGCAGCGATCCGCTGTACCGCAGGGCGGTCCGGGTCAGTATGGGGACGGTGTTCCAGGTGCCATGGACCTTTTTAAAACCGGGGATCGACCTGACAGAGCAGCTTCATGAACTGGGCTTTCGCACTGCCGCTATGGCACTGCGGGATGATTCCTGTCGGATCGATGATCCGGTACTGGAAGAACTGGAAAAACTGGCCGTGGTACTGGGAACTGAGGGGGAAGGACTGGCCGCAGATACCATCTCAAACTGCGATTATACGGTCCGGATTCCCATGTCCCACGGCGTGGATTCCTTAAATGTGGCTGCCGCCAGTGCTGTGGCCTTCTGGCAGCTGGGAAACCGCGGAAAATAGAGTCGAACGTCCAGGCGGCCAGTGGGGATGGCCGCCATGGAACGGAAAATGTGGAAATTACCGTGTGGAAGCCCGCACGATCGTGGAAAATCCAAGCTTCAGTTCCCGGTTCAGTGGATGTTCCTTTTCCTGCATCATGTCCAACAGGATTTTTCCGGCCTCGCTGCCTGCTTCTTCATAGAAAAAATGGGCTGTGGTCAATGTGGGGGTCGTGGCCCTGGCAATGGAGGAATCACCGAACCCGGCAATCTGTACCTGCTCCGGAACCGGGATTTCCTGCTCGTGGAAATACCGCAGAGCGCCGGAGGCAATGGTATCGGTGGCGCACAAAAGAGTGTCAATGTCCGGATGGTCGGTGAACAGCTTCTTGGTCATCTGGTAGCCGGATTCCATAGAGAAGGCGGCCTCGGCATAGTAGCGGGGCGCATGTTCCTGTCCAGCCTGGCTAAGACCATCATCGAAGCCTTTTTTGCGGTTGCGCCCCACCGCCTCATCTCTGGATTCTGCACTGATATAGCCGAAAATATGACCGGTTTTTGCGAGTCTGGATGTCAGGTCCAGGGATGCGTGGTAGTCATCAGAATACACACAGGAATAGCCATCCAGTCGCTGTGCCAGGATCACGAGCGGAACTGACAGGTGTTTCAGCCGCTCTTTGTGTTCGGCAGTGAATGAGGTTCCGATCAGAATGATGCCGTCCACATTCTGGTCATGGAAGGAATTCAGGTAGCGCAGCTCCTCCTGGACATCATTGTTGGTGCAGGCCAGCAGGCACTGGTAGCCCGCCTGACCGATGCACCGGGTGATTCCGGCGACCATTTTTCCAATAGAATCGGAATTGATCTTTGGAATAATAACGCCAATAAAGTTGGTTTTCCGGCTGCGGAGCGTCTGGGCAGAGTTGGATGGATGGTATCCGGTTTCCTTGATGACCTTTCGGATCCTTTCACGCTTCTCCGCACTGACATAGCCCTCGTTTAAATAGCGGGAAACGGTTGCCCGGGACACGCCGGCTAACTGGGCGATTTCGTTGATATTCATAGGTAAGCCTTTCTATAGATGTGTTCCATATCTGTCCTTCGTATGAGAACGATTTTTTCATGCTTCTATTTTAATTCATAGAATTCTATCCGTCAATCCCATATAAATGATTTGATATCGTGAAAAACAAACAAAAAATAGCGATAAAATTTAGATATTCGGTCTATTTACTATAAACACATCCTTTTTTATAATGAAACATAAGTGAGAACGATACCACAAATGAAGGTCAGAAGGAGAGGTTTACGCATGGATTATGGGAAAGCAGCGAAAGCGGTTTACGAGCAGATCGGCGGTCGGGACAATATCATTTCCGCAGCCCACTGTGCCACCAGACTGCGCCTGGTGATCGCGGATAACAGCAAGTGCGACAAGACCAGGCTGGAGGAGATCGACGGGGTAAAGGGAGTGTTTGAGGCTTCAGGACAGCTTCAGATCATTTTCGGAACCGGGACGGTCAATAAGGTTTACGATGAATTTATCTGCCTGGCGGGGATCAAAGAGACGGGGACCCAGGAAGTAAAGCAGGCGGCAGCCAGCCGTCAGAATGTGGCGAAACGGGCTATCAAGACTCTGGGAGATATTTTTGTGCCCATCATCCCGGCCATCGTAGCCAGTGGACTTCTAATGGGCGTGTTAGAGGGTCTGTGCAATGTGTGGCCGGATATGGCCAATTCCGGAACTTACACGGTCATTCATTTGTTCAGCAACGCGGCATTTGTGTTCCTGCCAATCCTGATCGCCATCAGTGCAGCAAAGACCTTTGGAGGCAACATTTATCTGGGGGCGGTGATCGGTATGATCATGATCCATTCAGGACTGATCAATGCCTGGAACGTGGCGGGTATGAATGCAGCAGAAATTCCAAAGGCATCGGTATGGTTTGGACTGTATGAGGTATCTCTGGTCGGATATCAGGGCCATGTGATCCCGGTGGTCATTGCCGTATGGTTTATGTCAACCTTAGAAAAGAAGCTTCACAAGATTGTGCCGGAGATCATTGATCTGTTTGTTACTCCATTGGTGACTGTTCTTGCCACTGGATATATCACGTTAACGATCATTGGACCGGTATTTTCCACTGTGGAAAATTATGTATTGTCGGGCGCCCAGAAGCTGATCACCCTTCCATTTGGTCTTGGAGGCATGATCGTCGGCGGTTTTTATGCGCCGACAGTCGTTGCAGGTGTTCACCATATGTACAATGCCATTGAGGCGGGACTGTTAAGCAGTATTGGTGTCAATACCTGGATGCCTATCGCCACAGCGGCCAATGTAGCTCAGGGAGCAGCAGCGCTGGCGATCGCAGTGAAGACCAGGAACAAGAAAACAAAATCCATGGCTCTTCCGGCGGCTCTTTCCGCGATGCTTGGAATCACAGAGCCAGCCATTTTTGGTGTGAATATCCGTTTCATCACAGCCTTTGCCTCCGGATGTATCGGCGGAGCCTGCGGCGGTCTGGCTGCTTCCCTGCTTCATGTGGGCGCAACGGCTTACGGGATCACTGGCCTGTTCGGTTTCCTGATCACGACAAGCTGTGCAGCTTCCTATGCACTGGTCATGGCGGTGGCGGCAGGTGTGGCATTTGCGCTGTCATGGGTATTATATAAAGAGTAAGGATAATGATAGTTTTAAATTCCGAGGCATTCTTGAATCGGTCAGAAGAAGGAGATTAGTATGATAAATGCAAAAGAAGTACATCGCCGTATGGATCAGGCAGAAAAGAAAATTCCAGAGACTGCCACAGGGAAATACCGTCATAAATACCATTTGATGCCGCCCACCGGCTGGTTAAATGATCCCAATGGGTTAAGCTATTATGGTGGAAATTATCATGTGTTTTTTCAGTATGCGCCGGAGGATGCCAGAGGCGGGGATAAGTGCTGGGGGCATTACCAGTCGCCGGATCTGCTGAACTGGGAGTACACAGGCATCGCGATCTACCCGGACACGGAATATGACCGGAATGGCGCGTATTCTGGCGGCGCACTGACGGATGATGGCAATCTGGAACTGTTTTATACGGGAAATCTCAAAGAAGAAGGCGATTTTGATTATATCAATGAGGGCCGTGGAGCAACGGTGATTTATCTGTCCACAGAGGATGGGGTCCATCTGACAGAAAAAGAGCTGCTGATGACGAATGACGATTACCCGGCGGATTTAAGCCGTCATGTGCGGGATCCGAAGGTGTGGAAAGACCAGGGTAGTTATTACATGCTTCTTGGGGCCAGAACCAGAGGCAGCCTTGGAGAGGCGCTTCTGTACCGGTCTGAGGACAAAAAAGCATGGCGGTTTTTGAAGACCATTACGGCGACAGAGCCATTTGGCTATATGTGGGAATGTCCGGATTATTTTAAGGTAGAGGGCCGTCCGGTTTTTGCTTTCAGTCCCCAGGGAATTGAAGCGGAAGAGTACCGGTTTGAAAATATCTATCAGTCCGGTTACCTGGCGGATGTAAGATTGCCGGATATCGGCCAGATCCGGGATATATACAAGAAATTCCGGGAGTGGGATCTGGGATTTGATTTTTATGCACCCCAGACCTTTGAGGCGCCGGACGGCAGACGGATTCTCTTTGGCTGGGCAGGTGTCAGCGACAGCCCTTATGACAATGAGCCGTCCATCCGGGAAGGCTGGCAGCATTCCATGACGGTTCCAAGGGAATTATCCTGGAAGGGCGGTATTCTGTGTCAGAAGCCGGTAAGAGAGCTGGAGGCACTGCGGAAGGATGAGATTGTTTTTGAACAGGGAGAAGCAGAAATCCATGGAGGTACTTTTGATCTGGTGGCAGAGCGAGACATTGCTGGAGATATTCCGGTCCGCATCTGCTTCAATCAGGAGTTTCAGATCACCTATGGGCATGGCGTTGTTTCTATGGAATTTTTAAACAACACCGGCTCCGGCCGAACCATCCGTAAGGCGAAGCTGGATGGTCTTCAGAATGTGCGGATCTTAATGGATGTGTCTCTGGTGGAGATATATTTTAATGATGGCGAGCTGGTTATGACCACCCGCTATTACCCGGAAGATCCGATGACAACAAACGTCAGCATCTCCGGAATGGAACAGGTAAAAGGCTGGACAATGTCTGGGCAGTAGAGCAATCGGGGAAAGGGACTGTATAGTTAGGCTGGAAGAATCCGGTATTTCATGTTATACTATTGAACACAAAGAGAACTGCTAATGGACGATGATCAGGCGGTTCTGGCATTGAGGCCCAAGCTTTTGGGCCTTTTGCTATTTTACGATATGAAATAGGGAGGAAGCAGCATGCCTGTATTTGATTTTAATGACGCCCCAGTTTCCAAGGAGAAATGCGTCTGTACCTATACCACGTTCCAATCCAACGAGCCGGAGACTACACCAGAAAAGCCGATCCTGGTGCTGGATAACCACAAGAAGCAGTGGGCTCATCATTCTGCTGGAATGTTTACCAATCCCATCAAACGCAGTACCTTTGAGTTTCAGGAAGAGGACGGCGTTGTTCCGGCTGACATCCTGAAAATGGACGCCCGTTTTGTAAGCCTGTTAAAATGGCTCGGTGAGAATCATATCCATGTCCGGCTGTCTGGTGAGAACCGGGAAGATGGGTATGCAGTATACAAAATCCGCGAAACGGATTTAGGAGGCGGAACCAAGCTGTCCGCAGCGGACGGATTTTTACAGTTTATGATCGAACGTCTGCTTGCCAGCAGCGCACCGGAGGATGGGATTGAAGAAGAGGATGCAGATGAGCTGGGCGATGACATGAGACTGACCAGTCTTCAGAGCATCACAGATTTTATGAACTGCGCGGGGAAGACACTCCCGGACAATATCCGCTTGTGGGCGAAGAGAAACTTAGCGGTAGCCCGTTCCAATGAGGTTTCCCCAGAGGAGCGCCGCCACGCCCAGAGAGCCCTGTCCACTATGATGAATATCCAGTGGAAGAATAACTATTTTGAGTCCATTGACCCGGAAGAGGCAAGAAGGATACTGGACGAAGAACTGTACGGCATGGAGAAGGTGAAACAGCGTATCATCGAGACCATCATCCAGATCAACCGTACCCATACGCTTCCGGCCTATGGCCTTCTGTTAGTAGGACCAGCAGGAACAGGAAAATCCCAGATCGCCTATGCGGTGGCAAGAATCCTGAAGCTGCCATGGACGACTCTGGATATGAGTTCTATCAATGATCCTGAGCAGCTGACCGGAAGCTCCCGCATCTATGCTAATGCAAAGCCAGGCATTATCCTGGAAGCATTTTCCATGGCTGGCGAGTCTAATCTGGTATTTATCATCAATGAGTTAGATAAGGCCGCATCCGGCAAAGGCAACGGCAATCCGGCGGACGTATTATTGACCCTGCTTGATAACTTAGGCTTTACTGACAACTACATGGAATGTATGGTTCCGACCAGTGGTGTTTATCCGATCGCCACTGCGAATGATAAGAGCCAGATCAGCGCGCCATTGATGTCGCGTTTTGCTGTTATCGATATCCCGGACTATACTGCGGAAGAAAAGAAGATCATTTTCTCCAGATTTGCCCTTCCAAAGGTCATGAAACGCATGAGCATGAAACCAGAAGAATGTGTCCTGACTCCAGAGGGCTTAGATATCGTTATCGAGAAGCATTCCGGCATCAGCGGGATCCGTGACTTAGAGCAGGCCGCTGAGCACATCGCTGCCAACGCCTTGTATCAGATCGAGGTCAACCATGTGAAACAGGTGGTGTTTGATGCAGAGATGGTGGAGAAGCTGTTGGGGTAAAAGTGGGATCAGTTGCAAATCTTTCGGCATTGGGATGGTGAGATTTCACAAACATTTTTGAATGCCCGGTTGAAAAACGTTCCGCGAGGATGCGCAGTGATTCTATAAAGAATATGTCAGCCTATGCTGACCAGAATCACGCGCTAAGTCTCACGGACGTTCGACTTGAATAAACAAAATGTAACTATTCAGTACCTTCATAGTTACGAGCAAAAATCCATTCCAGATCAGCTTCGCTGATGGGATTTTTGCTTTCTAGCCTATGTGTTCTTACGGTCAGCGCAGCATGTGCGCAGACCTACTGAATAGTTACAACAAAATTTTTCAAAGAGTAGATATTAAAGTGTTGGAGAGTTTAACATCTGATTAATTTTATCTATATTATAATCTGGAGCTGCATTTTTTACTGCTTGGTATATATTTTGTAATTGTTCTGGAGAACTTTCCAAAGCATCCGCGATGGTTTCTAAGGATTGTCCCTTTTTTACTTTAGAGATGATTTGTTTCAGTAATAGCTGTTGTTGTCCACTTTCAAATCCATCCTCATATCCACATTCCCGTACATTTTTCAAATGTAGTTCTTCGTTGTATTCTGTTAATACCATGCGCGTCACCTCCGCTCTATTTTTTCTTAAAAAATTAGCTAAAATACCTTCTTTTTTACTTTTGGCATGTTCTCCTTTCATTTTACACCATAAAGGTTCCTTTTACAATTTCATGGGGATAAATTTTGAGAAAATAATATTGGTGAATCAGATGCTCTTATAAAGAACTGGAATCCCCAGAATGGAGATTCCGATAAAGATACTATAACACAAAAATTGACAAAATAAAAGTGGCGATTCTACGGGTTCAGCATCACCGAAGCATAAAACACCCCATCTCTCCACTCAAACCGTGCGTCTCCGCGGTATTGCTCCGCAATCATACGGATGGACTCGGTACCGATTCCGCTGCCGGCGGTTTTGGTGGACACCAGCTTCTCGTGGATCCAGGTGGGTTTAAAAACGCTGGTGTTATCCACGGTGATAGATAAGGTAGAAGTACCAGTCTGGACAGCGCAGACCCGGATAAATGGTTGCGCGGTTTCGAATTCTGGGCGGCCGGTCTGGCAGGCGTCCAGGGCATTTTCCAGAAGATTGCCCAGGAGAACACAAAATTCCGTTTCGGGGATCACCGGAGTATCGGACATCTGGATCTTGACATCCAGACGAATGTTATGTTTTTCTGCTTTATCTGCATAAAAAGCGAGAATGGCGTTGACTGCATAGCTGTTGCAGTAAATATGGTCCGAATGGGAAGGAAACTGTTTCTCATATTCCGCCAGATAGGATTTCAGATCCTCTAGATCCCCACGCTTCACACAATCCTGGATCACCCGCAGATGCTGACGGAAATCATGACGTGCCCGGCGGTTTTCTGCAATTCTGGCCTGCAGCATGGAATACTGGTCATGCTGGATCTGCAAAAGACGTTCCATAGCCTGATTGCGGGTGCTGGTCTCCAGTTGTTCTTTTAATTGTTGGATGAACAGGATCATGAAATGGCTGATCAGGAACATACAGATCAGAAGCAGGACTCTTGCCAGAAGGGCAGAGATGGTAACGGTACCGTTCCGGATATCACCTGTCAGAAGCAGAAGGATCAGGGTTACAGAGCATGGAAGAAGCCAGGCAGTTCTCCAGAATGAGGGGACCGAAACAGAACACAGGCCTTTTGTGATATGGCTCATGGCTTTGACCATCAGCAGGATGGTACAAAGAATTAAAAATAATGTAATGAACCCGCTCTGCCAGGAGAAAAAGTTGAACCCGAAAAGCTTTTCACAGATACAGAATGCAGCAGCGCGGATCACAAGCAGATAGTCGAGGATAAACATATAAAAAAACAGGATCATTCCCCGATCGGCCTGTACCAGGAGACAGAATAAAACCCCAAATATCGGGACGGCCAGATATTGAACCCAGACGCTTGAAAATCCGGCCAGGGTCAGAAGGGTAAAGATACCAAGATAGAATATCTGGCACATACAGACCAGGAGAACGGTTTCCAGGGGAGAATACTTCAGCTTTTTATAGAAGGGGATATAGGCCAGAAAATGAAATGGAAATGTGCTTAACAGTTCATTTAACAGCAGTTCGATCATACCAGCTGACCTCCTCTCGCAAGATCATAAGAATAACGGATATACTGTTCCCGTACATCCTGGTATTTTAAGCGGCTGATGGGAATGGAAGTACCATTTTTCAGCACGAACCGGTCATCCAGCAATTTATCGACCTCTTCAAAATTTACCAGAATTCCCTTCATGCAGTCACAGAGCCAGGGATATGGCAGAAGAAGCGCGGCAAAGTCCTTCTGATTCATAAAAATTTCTTCCTGATGTCCATCTTTGAGATGCACCAGTACCCGCCTGTTGAGGTATTCGGTATATGAAATCTGATGAAGCAATAACCGGATCTCCATATTCTTAGCAGGAACCAGAATGGACGCCTCGTTCATCATCATCTGCAGATTACAGCGGTCCAAAGCCTTCGAAACCTGTTCTTCTGTGGTTGGTTTGATCAGGTAATACGTCGCCTTCACTTCATAGCTGTCTACAGCAAAATCAGATGAAGTTGTCACGAAAATAATATGGCAGGAAGTATCCCAAAGACGGATCTTCCTGGCTGTTTCCATGCCATTGATGCCATTCATATAAATATCAAGAAAAATAATATCATAAACGCCAGGCATAAACCCGGCAAGAAATTCTTCTCCACCAGGAAAAATCTCCGGAGTATCAGCAGGAATCCGATGTGTGCTCATGTAAGTCGAGACCTGATCTGCCAACTGTCTGGCATCCCTTTCCAGATCATCAATAACTGCGATTCTCAAAATGAATCCCCCTTTTTCCTACAATTACATATGTTTATCATAGCATAAATTTGGATAAAATTGGGGCTATTTTTGCATCTTGTGTCATTTTTTGACATCTTGTGCAGCAGATATTGAAAGATGTTCTCAAAGACCATAAGATGGAATTATCAAGTATGAGAAAACGAGACCGGCATCAAGACAAAAAGGAGAGATGGGTATGATAAAACGAAAATGGTATGAGCGGGTATCAGCGGCAGCGCTGGCGGCCATGCTTTTTATGAATAGCGGTGGAATGGGAGTGCAGTCCAGGGCGGAAATTCTGTCAGGGGAAAATGGTGTGGTTATCCAGGAAGCAGAAGGAGAAGCACAGCCGGAAGCCAATGAAGAGGAACAGGGACTCCAGGAAGAAAAATTGGAGAACAATGGAGAGAATGGGGAGAATGATCCAGAAGAAGAAAATCCAGAGGAAGAATCAGCGCAAGAAGAGCCTTCCGAGGAAGAATCTTTAGAAGAGACGGAAAATGGGGAATCATCAGGAGAAGAGAGCCCTACCGAGGAATCAGCAGCAGATGAGGGCGATGGAGAAGGAGAGGAGAACGCATCAGAGTCATCCGAAGAAACGACTGAGCCGGAAACAATGCCGGAGACAGTTCCAGAGACGGTTCCGGAAACCATTCCAGAAACGATTCCAGAAACCACAACGGCTGCCACCAGTCAGCAATCCGTTACCTGGATGATCACAGGTTTTGAGCCGTTGAAGGATGAAATTATGGCGCAGCAGCTGCCTTTGGGAAGTGTGGAAACTGATATCCAGTTCCCGGATACACTGGAAGTGACCATGCAGAAAGTACGAGATGCAGAGGATGATGTAGAAAATGATGCAGCTGATCTGGAACAGAATGAGTCCGCACAAGAATCAACTGAGTTCGCAGAAAATGATACGATCCAGGAAATGAATCAGAAGTTGTCCGGTGTAACCTGGCAGCTGGATTCGGAATTGAGTGTTTATCCAGAGTTTCATGGTGGTATCTCCCAGAAAGAATATTTTACAGAGTTTGATGAGGATGGCAATCCCATCGAAACCGAAGAAAAAACCTATGCGGGCTATGCCAAGGAAAACGAACCTTATAGCGGCGCAGTCTATATTTACCATGCCGTTTTACCAGAAGAAGATAGCAATGGAAAACCGATAGAGTTGGCAGACGGAGTAGAAATCCCGGAGATTTATGTGGTTTTAGGCGAAGTTGGGGGGGCGCTATATGCGGTAGAAGAAGCAACGTATACGGTTAGTGGTTCGGCAGAGGCATTTACAGTAAATGGAGGTGGGATTAATCGAACATTTACTGGTTCTAAGGCAGTTGATGACGCTTTTAATGCAATTATTGGAAATAGCGTTAATGGAAAAGCGACAATCCATTTTGACAATGTCAATATTACACAGGATAATGCATTTCCAATTATTACACAGAGCTGTGAACTGACATTGACGGGAAGTTATACGAATCTGAACTATGCTTTTGAATTCTCTGGCGATGGGCCATTTATGATTCATAGTTCTGCAAACATTAAGGCAAATATTTTATTAGATAGAAGCGGCAATGGACAACTTACATTTGAGCAGACAGGCGGAACAATAACAGTAGGAGAACATGGTGCAGTATTGTTGAGCGATAATGATACTTATACATTGGCGAATGGAACGATCAAGGGTGCGATAGGTGGTTCTGGTGAGTTTGTGATGGATAATGGTACTTTAAATGGTTATATTAATGGCCCTAAGATCATCACGATCAACGGTGGAAACATCAATACGACATTTGGTCCTGGTGCTTATGTGTATTCTATTTATCTGAGAGAAGATTCAGAATTGGACATCAATGGAGGGACCATATACGCAAAAAATAACAGCACGAAAGATGAAGGTGGTTCTGCATTTGCAATTATGACAGAAAAAAATGATAGAATTACATTGAAAAAAAATGTAAATATTACGGCAGAGGCGTATTTATCAAGTATGCCTTCAGCTTCTATCTGGTATTATGATTCAGAGGATCAGAATGTGATTGACGCAACGGGGGTTACTGGATTTACTCATCCGCTTACAATTGCTGCGAGAAGTGATGCTATGAAGAATATATCTCCGTTTGCGAATTGGATTCAGGGAACAGAAGAAAATATAAATACGATAAAGAACAATACCTAATTTAAAGTATTTACCGACACGAGTGA
>ENA-UESP01000198-UESP01000198.1-human-gut-metagenome-genome-assembly--contig:-NODE-198-length-53160-cov-18.356103_pt1 | contig 53160 bp, 91 predicted proteins | sample MGYA00243003_ERZ508004 | MGnify/ENA primary metagenome ERZ508004 (study PRJEB26167, sample SAMN06115443) | human gut metagenome | host: Homo sapiens | place: China:Henan | collected 2015-07-29...
TAATTCAGCTATTTTTTTAATAGCTAAGCTATTTTATTTTTAGCATGGCTATCGCATTTTGCGGATTTTTGCGTTAGCGTGGCGCAAAGCCTTGCAATCACTGTATTTCAGGCGCTTTTGCAAATTATGAAGCGCATCATTTTCTGACTTTCCCTGACCTTCATGGGCGTTGTTTGACCTTCCCTGACTTTCGCATCCGGAAAAATAGAATAGCAAATGATAGCACAGCTTTTCTTTGCTTAGCTTTGCTTTATTTTGCTTTCGTTTGCTTCCGTTTGCTTTCGGATTCGATGCTCTCTGCAGTTTATATTGTTTATATATTCATAACGTTTCATTTGTAGAAATTTTCTTTTCCAGCCACGAAAAAAAATTCCGCTTGCAAGTCCTTCGGCAGTTCCTTCACCTTCTCGACGAGCGTTTTAACAACAAACTTTTTATCAAAAACAGGCATATTTTATTCTCCAGTCGCGTATTTTTTATCGTCCACCGCAATACCATATGCTGACGCGCTGCGATATATGACTAAAAATTTTCCGTGCGTTTGCAAAATGTTTTCAATTTGTTCACAATTTACGATGGCACTTTGCTGCGATTTGCGGCACAATGAGAAAAAAGGAGTGATACACTTGCCACGCCAGACACTAAAAAAGCGCCCAGACGGGCGTTACGTTTGTAAATATAAGGGATTTTCGTTCTACGGGCGAACGCAGTCCGAAGCCCTTGCAGCCCGCGAAGAGTACAAGAAGCAGGAAAAATACGGCAGAAAGCCACGGGAAAAGTACACGTTCGCCGAATACGCGGCGGAGTGGCTGCCGACGTACAAGAGCGAGGTGACGGCGAAAGTGTATGACGACTATGTGGCAAGGCTTAACAAGATAGCGTCAATCTTGCCAAAAGTTGAGATGCGACTAATCACGCCGTCGGACATACAGCGGTTATACAACGCATTTTCAAATTATTGGGATTCCACGCGAAAGAAGGTGGCAATGACAACAAAAGCAGTTTTCCGAGCTGCGTTAGGGGATGGAATTATAGCAAAAAATCCATGTGAAAACATCAAGCCAGCAAAGGGTAAAGCGGGGACACATCGCAACCTCGAAGATTGGGAAGTGAAGCTAATCGAAGATACATACCAAGAAACGCCAATGGGATTGTACGCTATGGTGATGCTATATGCAGGGTTGCGACGGGGGGAAGCTCTTGCTCTCAACATTGACAGGGACGTTGACTTTTCCGCTGGAGTAATCCATGTTCGGCATTCGCTACGTTTTGAGCACTCTGAAAGTATCATAGTGCAGCCCAAAACCAAAGCGGGTGTTCGCGATGTTCCTTTATTTCCGCCGCTGCGGGAAGCCCTAACCGGCAAACACGGAAACGTTTTTTCCTTGCCAGCCGGAAAAAATATATCCCTTGGGCTTTGGAATGCGGAATGGCAGAGATACTTGCGCTTTCTGTCAGCGGTTGCGCAAAAGGAAGTTGCTATCCGTCAGCATGATTGCCGACACACGTTTGCTACAATGTTATATGATGCAGACGTTGACGTAAAAACAGCCACAAAGTGGATGGGACACGCAAACGAGATGATGATAATGCGTATCTATGCACACCTCACGGAGAAGAAGGAAGAAAGTGCCATCGAAAGGATGGAAAGTGCGCTTGCTAAGCGCCCAAGTAGTCAAAACGGTAGTCAAAAAATCAGGCAATCGCCTTGAAATGCTGCATTCTCAACGGATTCACGATTTTTTGATATTCCCATGTCAAGAATATGCTTTTTTTAGGCAAGGTTTTGAGGAAACTTGCAATCCCTTGATAATGCTTGATTGTAGCGCAATCAGCCGAAATACGCAATCCCCAGATTCGCAATTTTGACTCTCTTTCCGTCGCACGAAGTAGTCAAAACGGGGGTCAAAAAATCCCCTCCATATTGCATTCATGGAGGGGATTTTTGTCAAGCGTTTTTTTGCGAGATAATCTGTGCCCACTTCTTCGCGTCCTGCACACGCTTCCGTTCCTCCGGCGTGTTGACGCTGATGGAATGCAGCGCCGTCTCCACCTGCTGGATGGTCGGAACTGTATCCAAGTCCGCGCTGTGCGTCATGAGGACAACCGCGTCCCGGCGCTTCTTGTCATCGGCAGATTCCTGCACGCTCTGTGCATCGGCTTTTGGGGCTGACCGCGTGGCGAGGTACTCACGCACTGTAATCAGCGCCGCCAAATCGCGGATGTTCTGCGGATTGTTGCCCTCTTCGATTGCCTTCTCAATCTGTCCATCAATCCAAGTCAGCGTAACCACGCAGCCAGCCCCCTTTCCGTTATGCTTCTTTCAGTTCTTCCAGCGCCCGCCGAATCACGTCACGCTTCCCCGGCTCGATGGTACGCATCAGCTCTTCCAGCTCGTCCATCAGGCGCTTGTCCGTGCCGTCATGGCGGCTGTACCGTCCGCGCATATCGCGTCCACGGCGGCTGTATCGGTCATCGCGGTACATACCATCGTAGTTGCCCCGCGCTTCCCAGTCGCCGCCGTGATTGCTGTACCCGTCCGATTCAAGCATTTCAATCTTGTCGATGTTTTTGATGGTGTCCGTCAGCTTGTGAACAGCTTCGAGGTCGCCAGCAGACATATCCTGCTTTTCCGCAATCTCTTGCAGCTCTTCACAGAGTTTCTCTTTGAGTTCATGCAGATATTTCATTGCGTTTCTCCTTTCCTCACGCAACGCGCGTGACAATCAGGTTTGCGTTCTGGACATTAATGTCAACGCCGGATGTGTTTTTGACGGAAATCGTTGTGCAGCATCCAGCCGGAACATCGACAAACGTATCAACACTGACGTTTTGGTATTGAGCCGCCGCCGCAGGGGTGACGATGGCGGTAGAAGCCGGAAGCACCTCACCCGCGATTGCAAGCGCAACAGAGATAGCTCCGGCAGTGCCGCCCGTCGGAATGGCGATATTGCCGCCAAAATTGACGCGGAAACGTGCGCGGCACTGTCCGTTGGTAATTCCCCGCAGCGTCACGACGCCAGAGCCTTCACGATGGACGATGCACCGAGTTGCGCAGACTGGCGTTGCAGTAAAAAGGACGTTGTTGCCATTGGCGACGGTTTGAGCCGCCGCCGCAGTATATTCAGCCATGTTTTTTCTCCTTTCAGCGGCAGGGCGCGAATCAATCAACGCCCCGCCGCTTTTTCAGTTGCCGTTATCGGCTCATCCTGCACAGGCAGGAAGCTGTCTGGAGCTTAACCAGCGCAATACTGCGCCTGATTGCAGCAGAACGGATTGGCTACCGTGTACGCCGGAACAGGGCAAGGACGAATCGTATTCACGAGATACTGGTTCTGTGCTGCCTGAGACGCAGCGAGCTGCAAGCCGAAAATCTGCTGATTCTGCGCCGCAATCTTCTCGTCCTTCGCCTCGATGCGCTGTGCCGTCAGTGCGTCAATCACCGCTCGGGCGTTAGCGTTGGCGTTGTCCAAAATGTCACGAACGCCGCTCTGAATGGTGTTGCGAGTGTCGCAAGCCTGAGTGGCAAGGTTGTAGTTCACGCCCTGGATTGCCGTCTGCGTCTTGCAGCAGCAATCCGCCGCCTGTGCCTGCATCGCGTTAAGCTGCTGCATGAGCGCGGTCTGCTGATTGGCGCGGGAGAGTTCCGCCTGCGCAAAGCCGTTTGCCATCTGCATCTGTACGCCATTGGTGAGCTGCGCCTGTGCATAGAATCCATCACACAAGCCGCTGTTCACGTTGTCGATTTTCCGCTCGATATTGGCGAAGTCGGAGGTGAGAACGTAACCGTCCATGACGGAACCCTGTCCGCCGTTGCGATTGCCAAAGCCACCCCATCCATTATTGCCCCACCCGCAGAAGACGAAGAGGAAAAGGATGATAATCCAGTATGCGCCATTGCCACCGAAGAAGCCGTCGCCGTTCTGGTTGCTGTTTCTGCCGGAAAGCAGAGCCACGTCAGAAGCGGAGAGTTCCGAGGTCATACTCATTGTTTTTCTCCTTTCGGAATTTGAAGTTTATGCTAAATTGTTGCGCAACAATGATAGCCAAAGTTAAGAACCGAGGAACGATTGAAACATCTGCGCCGCCTGTTGAAGCTGATTAAGCTGGTTTTGCGAGATTTTCCCGGATGCAATCAGTTTGCGAACCTCCTGCTCAGGGTCGCCCTGAAACGTCGCGCGAAACTGCTGAAACTGCTGCATCATCCGCTGGAAGTCGCCAATAGCTCCGGGCATCTGCCCGCCGCCGAGTGCGTTAAACAGTGGGTTCATCCTGCGTTACCCCCTTCTTCTTGCGCCCTTCCAGCGCTTCAAGGCGCTTTGTAAGCGTGTTGAGTTCGTCCCGCGTCACGTACTCCGGCGCGTCCTGCGCGCTGCTGGATGGCTTTACGGATGCGTTGCGCTCCGTGTAGTCAAACGTCCGCATAGACGGCATTCCTGCCGCGTCCGCCGACTTGATATAAAACGTCTGCTTCTCGCTGTCCATCAAGAGAACACTTGAACCGTTGGCGACAAGGTAACTTTTCGCTCCGGCTTCACCCTGCACCCAAATCAGTCCGTTGCTTGATGGCTGCGATGGCTGCTGCATCATCGGCTGCTGTGCTGCTCGAAGCTGCGCAAGCTGGTCTGGCATTGCCGTCTGCTGCGCGTTATAATACGGAATCTGTGGATAATACTGTGGATAACCAAACGCCATACATCAATCCTTCCTCTCCCAATAATACGCTGGTATTTCAGCGCCGCTATCCCATGCGTCGTACCAGTCCCCGTCTACGGCACACACAACGTGGTCGCCGATGCCGAGGACGTACACCCCGCGCGGATGTTCACGGCAGAAATCCGCGACGGTGTAGCAGATTGGACAAGTATCCGGCAGGGCGTGGCGCGTGAATCCGCGCTCATGCAAGTAACGCCCCCAAACGTGGTTGGCGTTAGGCATATCACCGCAGTCATAACCCAGCGCACAAAGCGCCGCATAGGTGCTTCCCCACGTCTCCCCTGCCGCCTTGGATGCTGCGCGGACGGCGCAATCCCCGACGCGCAAGCCGCGCGGATTAGGGTTGTAGTGGATATACACCGCACCACCTCCTACTAATTATAGTATAGGCGATTCTGGCGGTTGGGAAATGCAGACAAAACGCTGGAAAGTTGCAAAAAAACTTGCGAAAAACCTTGAAAAGGTATTGACAAGGTATATACCTTTGTGCTATAATAAATAGTGTCAAGGGGCGGTACGAAATAAAAGCCCCAGACAGAAAGAGGTAATGACCATGGCAAAAGCAATTGCCACCTACAAATGCCCTGATTGCGGCGCGACCGTTGAGCGCCGCATTGACGGCTTCAATCGTCGGGACGCGGACAGCAAAAAAGAATGGGCGGAAGCTCATCCTCTCCTTTGCGCTGACTGCTACCGCAAGCAGCAGCTCAAGCAGCAGCGCGAAGCGGCGGCGGCATTGAGCCTTCCCGTTATTCATGGCGTGAGCGACAAGCAAGTCGCATATGCCACCGACCTGCGTGCGAAATTTGTGGCGCAGCACGAAAAGACCGTCGCGGATGCTATCGCTACTCGCGACGACCCCGATAAGCAAGCTGCGATTGCGGCGGCGGCGGAAAAAGCAGGGGTGACCATCGAGGAATTTGTCCGCCAAAACCTTGACAAGTTTCCGTATAAGTGGCTATATGCTGCCTATGTCGTATCAACCGCCACCGAGGCGAGGGACATCATCGATACGCTTACAGCCCGCTAAGACGGGCTGCAAAGCGCGATTGGCTAAACCACCTAACTGGCGTGCTTGTATGCAATAACAACCCGCCTGACGCGCCACGGCGCGTCGCCCCGGCGGACAGCACAAAAATCCACAGGAGTACGTGTGACACTTGTGTAGCTATCGCGGAAGAAATCAATGAGCGGATGAGGTGGTAATGCGCATGTGGTATAGGCAGGAGTACAGCATCACCGGGACGCAAGGGCATATAGTCCATTGTAACGGGAAGGATTACACGCTTGACGAGAACGTGACATATGCAATTGACGAGAATCGAATGCGCGAATGTGGGCAAGACCCTGAAATGTATTTTATGGTCAGCGCTCATGCCATAGCCACAAACAACGATGAGGTGAATTGGAGCTTTGACACGCTGCAAGACCTGATGGATTGGGCGGATGCTGGCGATTTGCAAAAAAATCTTGATGGCGTTATCCACTGCGACGATGATTAACAAAATGAGGTAATAAGATGATTAGCGAAAACGGTAACAAGGTTGGAAAGGATAGCTATTACATTCACAACCGCGAAACCGGCAAGCTGGAGCTGCATTTCGATAAGTCGGAATACGACGCCATGACGGACGAACAGCGTTCTGAAATCAAGAGCGCGTTCCTCTGGGGTCGCCGTTCCGGGTGCTGGATCAGCCGCGCGAAAGAGCCGAATCTGTGGCGCGCGGAACGTGTGGCGCAGTCCATCGGATTGGGTGACGGTGGCGAGCAGGGCGAGCGCCTGAGCTTTGCCGAGCAGCAGGAACGCAAGGCAGAACGCGCCGAACATCGTGCCGAACGTTTTGAAATCAAGGCGGACGCCGCCTGTGCAAAGGGCGAAGCTCTCCAGAAGCCCATCAGCGACCTACATGGAGATATTGCCTTCTTCACGCAGCCCAATATCAACACCAGTGCAGGGCGGGCGTTTACCCGTCGGCGCGACAAGATGTTCGCGGCGTTTGAGCGCGGATTTGATGAATTTAACAAATCCGAATACTACCGCCAGCGTGCGCAGTCTGCACGAAAGACGGCAGACCACCCGGAAATGCGCGACCGTGCGTTCTTGAATCGCCGAATTGAAGAATGCGAATCGAACCTGAGGAAGCTCAAAAAGAGCATCGCCGAATATGAGGCGAAACTGCCGGATGCACAAGCGGGAGTCCTTCACAACTATCGGGGCAAAACGGTATCCGTTGATGCGCTTCAAAATCAAATTGCCCTCTGGGCTGACCGCGTTGAGCAGGAACTGGACAAACTGGGCTACTATCAGGACGCAATGGACGCGCTGGGCGGCATGGCTGGAAGACGCGGATGAAAAAAATAAAACTGAGAGGAATAAAAAAGTGATAAAAAAAGATGGGAATAGAATAGTAAAGTGCATAATTGTGACGCGCGAACAGGATGCGCAGATTAAAGCAATTGGGCGGCAAATCGGGCTGAGTGATTCGGCGGTTATCCGCCTCGCAGTGTCGCAGTTGCTTTCGGAAAGAACGCAAAAAACTTGCGAAAAACCCTAAAAAGGTATTGACAAGGTATATATCTTGTGATATAATACATAGTGTCAAGGGGCGGTGCAAAATAAAACCCCGGACAGAAAGAGGTAAGAATTATGAAGTTGACTGATGGGACGCACACGGTTGAGATTGAGATGTTGACTTGGGACGATGATAAGAAGCAGTATATCGGTGATGACTACGCTCCGTACTTCTTTGATGACGCGGGCTTCTTTAGGGATGCTGACGACGAACCTGTTTGGAGCGTAGAAGATGTAAACTACTGCATTGAACAGGCAAAGGACTGGGAGAAGTGCCGTGGGGACTTCTGGGACAACGAGGTCGCAGAAGGCGAAGAACGCGTTGTCCGCGTGACGGAGGTTTTTGACTAAGTAGCGCGACACCCCCCTGCCAGGCAGCATCGTCGGCAGGGGGGTTTGAGGTGATAAAATGGGAAGCACAAACATTTGGACGGTGCAAGCGCCTGACGGCACAATCTACCGCACGAATCATTTGCGCAAATTTATGTTTGCGCACCCAGAATGGTTTCCAAAGCCTGATACGCAATATGTGTCGGCGTATAACGTTTTGTTGAGGAAAGGGCAAAACAAAAAACCGTGCACATTTGCCAACGGATGGATTGTTTTGTCTAATGATTCTTGCCCCGGAATCGTGCAATCCTTACACTGGTGGAAGGTGCAGTCGCCGGATGGCAAGGAGCACATTTTCCCCGCAGAGAGGTATCGCCATTTTCTTCAAACGTGCGGTTATTTCGACATGGGCGAAGAACCATATTGGCTTTTTAAGGGCGGCTTCAAAAAGGAGCGTGAATTAGGCGCACCTGTTCCCCTGAAGAATGGATGGATAATCGTGCGCCCCGTATCGCTCGACGAGTTCCCCGTGGTTGATATTGTCGGAGATACCCTTGATGCAAGCGGCAATTCTCGCAAAAAAAGCCTGAATGACTTTCATGTCCACCCAAAGAGCAAGAACAATCAGCTGCAATGGACGCTTGCAGACCCAGACGGCAAAATATACCATGTAACAAATCTGTTTGCTTTTTTGCGGGAACGCCCCGACATTTTCCCGAATGCGCGTTCAGCAAATGCAATGTTTTCCCAGATTATCGCCGTCCGTTGCGGCTTGGGAAAAGGAAAAAAACTGACGCTAAAAAATGGTTGGACTGCACTCGACCGCTCCGACGTCCACGACCTAATTAAGGAAAACAAGCCACGCCTTAAAAAACAGGATTTTCACCTTGAAGAACATGCTTCGCGCGAAATCAAGGAACTGCAATGGACACTTGCAGACCCAGACGGGAACATATATCATGTGGCACATCTGCTTGCTTTCCTTCAGGAGCGTCCCGACATTTTCCAGAATGTGCGGTCAGCCATTTCGCTTTTTTCCCAGATTATCGCCATCCGTAGCGGTACACGCACGCATGGCGAATTGACGCTAAAAAACGGTTGGACTGCAATCGACCGTTCCGACGTCCACGACCTAATCGAGAGGAACAAGCCGCGCCTTGCGGAACAAATGGCGCGGCTTGCGGAAGTAAAAGCAAGAGACAAGAAGCGAACGTACTATGCCGTGTGGTATCGTAACGAGCATGATTACTTGGATTATACCGAAGAGGCGCAGCGCAACCTTGCTTTGGCGCATGTCGTCGCTTTTAAGAGCGAGGAGAAGCGCGACGAATGGGTCAGTGAGGAAGTCGCAGCGTACCGCGTACCATGCAGCGCGTATCAGGCGCGCTATTATGTACACTGGCATCAGGAAAAGATAGAGGTCATCGGCTAATTGCCGCATCAGGAGGACACTATGCCGGAGAAACAAAAGGAACAGCTCATTTCTCAAATCACCGTTCTGTCTATGGGCTTCACAAAGTCCATGATAGACAAGCTGCTGCCGCCGCCTATCCTTAAGCGGAATCCACATTATGCGTCCTCCGCGCCCATGAAGCTTTGGCGCGAGGATGATGTGCGTTCCGTCATGGGGACGCAGGAGTTCCAGACGATGGCGGCAAAAGCAGCCGCACGGAAAGCGGCATCCGCAAAAGCCGTCGAAACGAAGCGAAAGAACGCCGAAGCCATTGCCGATGACCTCATTGCTTCCATCCACGTTACGCGCTGGGATATGCCCGTTCTGGAAGAGGCGACGCTGAACGCAAAGCAAGAATGGTGTTTGGAGCATGGCAATGTGGATATATTGTCCCCGAACACCGAGACGCTGGAACGCTGGATGGTTAATTTCGTCCGTCATAACCTTTGCGAGTATGACGACAAATTGATTGACCTTTTCGGGCTTGTCGGCAAGGAAGAGCTGTACCATCGCCTAAAAAATGAAACCCTTGCGAAAATCGCAGGGGTGTATCCAGAACTTGACGTTGAGTGCAAGCGTCAGGCGCAGGAATAGCGCGCAACAAAAAAGACCGGGACATTACGTCCCGGCTTTCTTTGTATTCCGTTTGGGTAAAATCTCGGAGTATTTCTGCGCTTCATCGTACTTGGTTTTAAGCGTATGTATAATATAGTCAATCTTACGAATGCTCATATTGTACTGCATCGACTGCTTTGTGCGTGTCCAGCCTTTCGCCCGCGACCTGATAATCAGTTCTTCTTCGTCCGACAAGCAGGCTTCATCCACAAAAGCATCTACAACCGCTTTTGTCCATACGACTTCGCGGCTCATGCGTTACTCCTTCGGTTTATCCTTGCCCTCCGCGACCGCAGCCGCAGCCGCGTCCGTCATACCCTCGCCGATGATATAGGCGATGACCGTAGCACCCGCCATGATGATGCTGCCGACCTGTGTTGCAGTTTCATCCGCCACGCCGAACGCCATAATCAGCATGGTCACAAAGGATACAACTGCCGCCCAGAACTTGCGGCTTGTCAGCTTGCGCTTCAAATTCTCACTCATTTTGCATTTCCTCCCTTTAGGGCATTGCCCCTCAACCAATTATCAATTTCCCTGCTTGCCGCCGTCATTTCGTCGGCGTTGCCGTTGTGTAACTCATGCTCCAAAAGTGCCTGTACTCCGGCGCACGTTACCATCAGTCCGTCACGCAAGCCGCCGATGCGCTCATCATGCCCGTCAAGGCGGCGCTTGTCTGTGTCCAGCTTTCGATTGATGTCTGATACGCTGGATGCCAGCGCGTTTGTTGGCTGCTCCTGTCTCTTGCGTTCATCCCGCGCATTTTTCCGCGCGGTGTAAAATGTGTTGTATGCTCCCAGCAGGACGAGAATCACGCCCATCGCCAGAATCAGTTTATCTGCGGTGAGGTTTTCCATGTTAGCCGACACCACCTTCCAGCGCTGTGACGCGTTCCTCCAGCTTTTCGATGCGTTCCGCAAGCTCAGAAACCGTTGGTGTTTCCGATTTGGAAATACCTACATCGACAAACTCCTCCATCATGTAGCCCTGATTCGTCTCAGTCTCGACGTGAAGCCAGCCATCAGTAGTTCCGATGATGTTGACAGTCGTGCCGATTTTGACCTTTTCCAGCACCTTTGCGGATTTGCTCGGCTCTGCGCGAAGGTTGACCGTGCTGCCGCTCGTGGCATAAACCCGCCCAACGTAGGAAACCCCGACGGTATAAGAATCTTCCACTTGTTTTTCCTCCTTGTAATCGACTTTCTTGAGGTATCCTGCACACGTCCACGACTTGACGGGTGAAGAGACGAAGCCCGTTGCGCTGCTCTGCGCATTAAGAACCTTGCCGTCCTCACCCATCAGCCCGATGTGGTAAAAATCCCTCAAGTCGCCGTTGTAGTATTTGCCGCCCTGCTTATATCTGGATGGCAAGGCGTACCGCGAATCACCCGGATTCCGGCACTTAAAAACTGCCATTCCGGGCTTCGCGGCGGAGATTGGGACAAGCTCAACAATTTCCGTCCGCGCAATGCGGTTGCTGCCGTGATAGATGCTCTGCCCGTGCTGACGGTATGACCACACAAACGCGCCGGAGCAGTCAACGTTCCCCGTCTCCGCTGCGCCAGCCGTATACTTCCAGTGCTCGTCAAGCATCCGCTGGAAGTCGCCCAGAATGGCGGCTGCTGCGATTTTGGACATGATGACACCTCCTCAAACTTGGTACTAACTTGGTACTAACTTGCAACTAACTTGCTACCAATTGCAACTTGCGTGCAACTTAAAAATGCCGAAAAATCGGCATTTGCGCAACGCTGAGCAGCAAGATTGCAACTTAATTGCAACTTAGATTGTGTTTTCTCTACCATTTTCCGCCGCGTCCAGCGAATCATAGTACGCCTGCGCCAGCTTCTCAATTTCCGCGATGTCGTCCTCGACAAACAGTCCGTTATCGAGGTGCGTGTACGCCTTATCGAGCCAAAATGCCACATCGCGCCCCGCAGAAATCTCGCGCTTAATCGCGCGCAGCGTCAAATCGTGTCGTGCCTTACTGTTGATTGCCATAAAGATACCTCCTTAATTTTGCGTCATAGATGCAATCGCATCCTCAAGATTTTTGATTACAATGGTTACGTCTCGCTGATACGTTGCCGTCGCGCCAGCGCCGCCGCTTGTGCTGATGACGGTCGTCGGGGCGTAGGTGGTCAGCGCTTTGTACGCGGCAATTTCAGCAGCGGAAAGGGCGGTTTCGACGGGAGTTGCAAGCGATGTCAAGACATACACCTCTTTCGCGTCGAGGAATGCTTTGAACTCATCAAGTGTTGATGTGCCTTTTTGTGCATAGGCAAAGCCGATGAGGTTGTTTTGGTTTGCGATAGCGCCGCCAACAACTTCTGAACCTACTGTGGTGGAAAAGTGTGTACAAAGAACATTTGTCGCAGAAGTACCAGCAAACCAAGCAAAGTATCTATCAACCTTTTGTCCCGAAGTTTGCCAGTTAAGCGACGACGTTACCTTGATTTTGGTAATGCGCTGCACGCGCACCCCGCGCGCCAAGTCCACCTCATCGCACACCCACTGCTGCCCGTTCTCGTCCGTGTAGTTTCCGCCGGATGTGACCGGGATGCCCGGAAGCGCATTCGGCGTTTGCAGTGTCAGCGTCTGCGATTCGTTCGCGCCATTCGACACCGTGACCACCACCGTCCCGCCGTCACCCGCGCTGACAATCGGCACGGGCGCATCCGGGAGCGGCGTACCGTCCTGCGTGCTTTTGCCGCAGACACGCAGTCCGACAAGAGGCGCGGCGAAAGAATCCGTCGCAGTAATCGACGCGCCGGACACACTGCCAGACAAAACATTCGCGCGCGCGGAAAGCATATTTGCGGTATTCGCAACTGCGCGGATAGCGTCGCCAGCAGATTTTGCGTCCGCCGCGCGGTTCTCCAGCGCCAGCGTTTTGTCCGTTACCAGCGGCGTTGGAATCCCGCCATTCGCGCCAACGCCATAAAGCGCCTGAATCACACCAATCGTGCTTGCGTCAACCATTCGTGCCACCTCCCAGCTTCACCCACGCGCCCTGCGCGTCCTTCTGCCACATCGAACCAAATCCGGCGGTGTACGCCAGACTTCCGATGCTTCCAGACTTCCCCGGCTCTGTGCCATTGGAGATGTCGGCGGCGTTATCCAACATCCACTCAACATAGTCCGTGTGGATAGTCTCGCCGTTATTCCTGCGGATTAGATTCCACGCCATTTTGTGCCGCCTCCTTAATTCTGATGATGATACTATCCGATTCCAGCCCGACGTTGCTACTCGCGTCAACCGCCTGAAATGCAACAAACCGCGTTCCGCTCCAGGTAGATTGAAACTGCTTTGTGAACGTTATCGTTTCTTGCTGCACGTCGTAAATGCGCTCGTTTACTGTGCCGTCCACAAGGAAACGGATTGATGCCGCGTTCTTCTGCGTCACCGTGAACGTCACGCTCTCGCCGACGGCGATTGTCGTTTTGTCCGCCTCAACGCTGATGATTTGCGGGCGCTGCTCTTCAAGCGATGATACATCATCCTTCCACGCTGCGTATAGCTTGCTATAATTTTGCGCGGCGGTGTTTGAGCGATATGCCGTCATTTGCAGCAGTTCCAGCAGTAACAATTTTTCCTCGTCCGTGATGTACTTCCCCAAAAACTGCTGCGCTGCGGATGTTGCGCTTTCTGCCGCTGCGTTTGCGCTTGCCGCTGCGTTTTTGCAGTCTTCCACCTTCGCCAGCACGTCTGTAATGTCGGGGATGACGTTCTCCGGGTCGTACACCGTCCCGGTTGCCCCTGCCGCAACACGTCCCTCAAGCCACAAGATAGCCGTCGTGTCCTCGCCGACCGTCGCCGTGACCATCAGGCGGAAACGCCCGACAACCGCGTAACAAGCAGCGGAAAGCTTCACGGATGCCACGCCGTCGCTAACCGCGCCTTGCAGAAGAATCGTCGGGTTTTCGTCCGTGCTTGCGACGCTGTCCAGCCTGATAAAGCTGCCGACAATCGTTGCGCCCGAATCCATGCTGTACGGCACGCCGTCCTTCTCAAACGCGATTTTCAGCGTGTGGGCGTTTGCTTCGCCTTGCACGAGCGCCGCTTTGAGCGGTGTCATCCGCAACCCGGCAGACAGGTTGCAAGTGTAATTTAACTCATTCATGCGTCCTCCTTATTCCGTTCCGGCGGAAATAAGTCCACTCTTGCCGCCCAGCGCCTCGATGATGCCGCTGACGCTCTTTCCCTCCGTCGACATGGTGACTTGTACCTTTTGCGGCTCAAGCAGCACATTGTCCGCGTTAAGTGTCAGAATGCGCTCATCGTAGCAGCGCCCGAATTTAGGCATTGCAACCCGGCAGATGCTCCCCAGCCGGAAATGGTCGTAGGGCAATCCTGTTATGGCGGAAAGCTCCACAAGGGAAACGTCGATGGAAATTGGCGGGGTTTTCTTTTTCGCCAGTTCCTTCTTTGCGTTTTCAAGCAGCGTCTCCTTGTCCGTGATGCTGTTATCCGAGTACTTGCCGCATACGATGCCCCACTCTTCGATGGTGTCCGCGTCGATGTAGTCCTTGCCATCGTTTACAGTGCCAACGGTGATGCCGTTTTTGCCGTATGCGTACATCCGGGTCACAAGGTCGTCGCGGTCGGTGCTGACCGTTGCGCTGGTTAGCGCGCCGTTAAAACGCGCTTCACATGAGACGGTATTTGGCATATTAACGAGGTTGAGCGTCCACGGATGGGTGGAAAAGTCGTACTGCCACATCATTTCAGCGGGAGACAAGTTCTTGACGTTGTTGATTGCTGTCCAGATGTTCGTTCCTGCGTCGAAATCGTATGTGAGATGCTGCGATAGCTCGCACGTTCCCATCTGCCACCGTGTTTCCGGCTGGTAGGTGAGAAGCTGTGCCAGCACGTCAACCGCGTCAACTGATGCACTGCCTATTTTTAGCTGCTCCGGCAGAAGCCCGTCCATCAGCGTGGAAATAGCGTGGTCAAGGTTGACTTCCTGCGTCGCGTAATTTCTATAAGTCTGTGTGTCAGAGCGCAAGCGGAAGATGCCGACGCTGCCGCCGATGTGGTACAACTCCACAAACTGCGTTGCGTCCATCCATGTGCCATCCACGAGCGTCATGCTTGCGGTGGAAATGTCGTCGATTGTCAGCGACAAAGACAGCGAAGACGGGCGCAAGCGCTTGATTTCTCGCAGATTTTTGTCCAGCAGACGCGGCAAACGAACGTTGTTTGTGTATGCTTTGCTTGCGTCTGGGTCGGGGATGATGCCGGAAACATAGTCGATTGTGAGGTAGATGTCGCGGACAGTTGGAGAAATGTAGTACTCATTAAGGTCGGTGTGCACTGTGCCCCACGCCTGAAATGAGAGCGTGGCGACAAATTCCGTTGTGCTTGCGCCATCCGGGAGCGTCACCGTTGCGAATCCAGCCTCGTCAACGTGTAAATCGTTTACGTCCTGCTTTTGCTGGTTGCCAAAAACATCCCTACGAAAGTCGGCGTGCACTCGTGCGGAAGTAATCACTGCGTCGGAAGGGAGAACGACAGAAAATGTGACATTTGCACGTGCAATGGTAGGCTGCCCATCAAGCTGCCAACCTTTGACAGGGTCTTGAATGCACTTCCATTTCGACTTCAGTGTGACTTCCTGCGGTGTACCATATGCTTTGTAGTTAATATTTCCGCCCCCTTACCATAACCGTCAGCGACAAAAGCCCGTCGCCGCTGAACGACACCTTATTGATTCCCGGCTTTAGCGTGATTTCGTCGGCAGACTGTCCGTTTCGGTTGCCCATCGCGGATTGCCCTGCCGCCGTGATTTGCTGGATACCGTTATCGTCGTGTTCGATGCGGATTTCCTCGCCCGTTTTTACGCTGATGTTCGTCAGCGCGATTTTTTCGCTGCTGCAACTGATTGAAACGTTTGTCAGCGGGTCGATTGCCACAAAAACCGCTTCAAGCGGACACGCCACGTCCCCGCGATTGTAAACCGTCAGGATGCCACTTTTGCTTGCTTCAACTGTTTCCATTTTGGAAACAGTTGCTTCTTCCCACCACGGACGCTGATATGCCGTCAACTTGATTGCCAGCGTGTCCGTCCACTTGAGCGCGGAAACACTCGCTGCCTCGATGCTGTCGATGTATAACCGCTGTTCCGGGCGGTATGACGTGTGCAGGTACTGTCCACCGCTGCCCCAGCGCATGATTTTACCGAGGATAAGCTGCCTGTGGATGGTGTTTGCTTCGTGGATTTCCACGGCGATTGTTACCGTGATGGACTGCCGAAGCTGCCCGGTGAGGTACATCCCCCCGCCAGGGCGTGCTTCGGTTGTCACTGCTTCCTTCGGCGCGTCCTCCGAAATGTCGATGATGATGATGGACGGGTCGAGGTCTTCCAGCGCTTCTTCCCCCATCCACGCGCGGTATCGCGTTACCATTTATCGCGCCACCTCCATCAGATTTCCACGGATGCCCCTGCCGATTGTTTTGTTGACGATAGGCGCAACCGCCGTTGCGACGGTTTTGCCATCCACGCTGAATGTGTTATTGATGGTTGTTGGCGGAAGCCCAGAAACCGCGTTCGCAATTTCGTCCGGGTTTGTTACTTGCACAAAAAGAACGCCGTCGCCATTGTTGAAGATGTTTGGTGCGCTGTTGTTTTTCAGGCTTTCCTTGTAGTTCTCCATCATTTCTCCAAGCGTATTGAAAATAGACTGCGTTACAAATCCTTCCTGTATCGTTCTACTTTCGATTTCTTTTGCTGCGTCAATGGCGCTTTCGATGGCGGAGAAAATATTGCCGCCCGTTGTTTTTTCTTGCTGTTCGCTCGAAGGTGCGCCGATGTATGTATTCGGCACAAATTTAGGGTGCGCTTCGTTGGCAATAATCGTGTCCATCATATACAGTGGCGGCATGTCTTTTGTTGCTCGATTATTCCACTGCTCCGCTTCTGCGGCTTCACGCTGACGCTGGTTTTCCTCCATGCGCTGTTCCAAAATATCAACGATGTCGTTCATCTCCTGCGTCTTCATCTCAACGAGCCGATTCCATCGCTGCGCGCGGGCTTTGATGTCGTCGGGCATTAGCCCATCCTCAATCATGTCCGCATAGCCGCTTCGCGCTCGTGCCTCTATCGCATGTAGCGCTTTTGCTTCGTCTTTGTTAAAGGCGTTTTTATCTTTTGCAACGTCGTCGAACAGGTCGGTATATCCAGCGCGCGCCCCACCAAAGTCATGAACCCACGGCTTATCTTTTATTTCATAATCAATCGTCTTGAACCCCAACTGTTCAAGAAGCGCGTTGATGCCGGGAATTTCTGCTTCCAGCGTCTTGCGCATGTCGTCGATGCCAGCCAATAACGAGTTGTTATTTTCCGCCATGTATGCTGCGATTGCGTCCTTTTGCTCAAACGCTTCGAGCGACTTTTGCACGGTTTCCAGCATCGCCTGATATGTCTCATCGTCCGCCAGCGCCAGCCGCGTTTTGGTTTCCGCCATCGCGTTTTCTTCGTCGCGGGCGCGCTGGTAGTCTGCATTTAGCTGCTTGATTTCTTCCGGCGTTAGGTTCAGCAGACGCGAAAGGTACGCATCGTTATCGCGGGAGTATGTAGTAAGCCCTGACAAAATGCCAACGTCAACGCCAGCCTCTTCGGCTTGCTGCAAAGCATCATTGTAGGCGTGTAGCGCATCCGCATTCGTTCCGTACCAACTTAGCACATTTTCCTTGCTGTAATCGGTATCGAGGAGCTTCTTCATTTCCTCCTGCGTGTGCGTTACCATGTAGCCCATGCCCGACGCAACGCCCTTGTAGGCTTCCTGCGCCTTTTTCAGCGTGTCCGCGCGGTAGGTATCCACGTCTTTCAGCGCGGTTTTAAGGTCGTCAAGGGCTTTCTTCTCTGCGTCAACGGCGGCTTTGAAGTCGGAATTTAATTTTGCCTTGCGCCCTTCCGGGCTATTTACATATTCCTCCCGGCTTTTCTTTACATCGTCCAGTGCGACTGCTGCTGCTTCGGCTTGCGGAACAAGCTCTGCAAGTTCTTCCTTTTCGCTTTCAAGCTCCGCTTTTTCTTGTGCAAGCGGGTCTTTCGCGGCGTTCTGTGCGTTTCTAAAAAGGTCGAAATAGTAAATTTGTTCAGCGTTCAGCCCTGTGGCAAGTCCTCCCAGATTGGCGTACGGATTTTCGGTGCTGGTTGCATAGGCATAACTTCGCACATCGCTTGATGGCATATTACGAGCCGTTTGGTAGTCAGGCTCGTAGCCATATCGTTGTGCGTATGTACGCCATGCATCTTCTACGCGCTTATCGTATAGTTTTTGTAGTTCGTCGCTGCTTTGAATGAGCAATTCCCTTTTTGCAATATCCGCTTTTGTCTCCGCGATTTGCGTCTGCAAATCATCATACCTTTTCTGCGCATCGGATACCGCTTGGTCGTAGCTGTTGTATTTCGTTACACCATGCAATGTGTCAACGTAATTCTGTATGGCTTCATCGTTGCCGATGATTGCATCAGTTGTAAGGTCGACGTACTGTGACAACCCCGGCATAACGTCTTTCAAGGCTTCCAGCGCGGCGCGCCATTCCTCCGTGGATTTTACTGCGTCGCCGCTCTCATCCTCTATACTCCGCATGGAATCAACGATTGTGAGCGAACGCTGGTATGCCACTTCTGCAGCAAACAGCGATTCGTCGCGTTCGGAATAGATTTTCTCGATTGCCGTTTGCTGGTATGACTTGTCAGACAGCACGTTGTTAAGCAGCGAAATCGCGGGCGTTACAACGCCCAGCAGCCCCTTGCCAAACTCCGTCTTGATGCGGTCGAGGTTCGTTTGCAGCTTGCGCATCTCGTTGGAAAAGCTGTCCCCGGTTCGCGCAAAGTCGCCCTGCGCGTCCTTCGTGGCTTCCAGCAGATACTGATAGCGCAACGTCGCTTGTTCCGCCTGCGACATCTTATCAAACGCCTTGTTCATGCCCTTTTCGAGGGCGAAGGCGTTTAGGTTCGCAACGGACATATTGATGCCCAAAGATTTTACATTTATACCCTCGGTTTCCCGATATTTTGTAGGGGATTAGACTATCTCTTCGCCCTTTCGGAGGGCGGCTGGCACTTCGCGTCGTGCTAATCTCGACGCTACAATTAGTCGTTACACCTTCCAACAAAAAGACGCATTTCTGCGTCATGGTTGTTGGCTTGGCACGGTATTGTCTTGCTTGCAATTGGCAAGTTTAGAGTTTTACCGTTAGCGCATTTTCATGCACACCGCTTTTGCTTGCGTTCACCAGCAGTTTCAGAATGGATTTCTCCATTAAGCCGCTAAAATCAACGGTTCTGTTTCCCCGGAGATGCCGGAGCGGATTTTCTCAAATGCCGTGTCATGGTCGAGGTTGTAGAACGACGCCATATCTGCCGCCAGCCCCGCCATATCCATAGACATTTGGAGAACTTGGTCATCCGCGATGCCCATGGATTTCAGCATAGCGCCCAGCGTGGACGAATACTGTTTAGCCTTGGTTTCCGTGATGCCGTAGGCGTTCAGCGCCTCCTGCGCCCACTTATTGATGGTGGACGCGGAATCCTCAAACGTCACATCAACAACGTTCTGCGTCTCCACAAGGTCGGACGCAAGTCCGATTGATTCGTCAATCGAACCCGTGACGCCGTCGATAATGCTATTGATGCCGTTTACTGCCATGTTGGCAAGGAACTGCCCGCTTGCAATATCGCCAATAACATCAAGGCGGCTCAAAAATCCGCTAAGCACACCGCCGCCCGAATCGCCTCCGTCTGCGGCTTGCTGCAAAGACTGGATTTGCTGCTGCAAACGCTTGATTTCCTCCGTCGCTTGCGTGGACTGCTGCTGCGCTTGCTGCAATTCCGTCTGAAAACGTCCACCGTCAAACGTCGGATGAATAGCAAGGCTGTTGAGTTCCTGCTGAAACTGCTGCATTTCCTGCCGGATTTTATTCAGCTCTTGCGTGTAGCCGCTTGTATCAATCTTAAAACTTGCGTACAACTCAAATGCTTCTGCCATCTTCTGCACCTCCCCTCGCCATTAGTCCGTTTATAATGTCGTCGCAGATTTCCTCTGCTGTTTTTTGCTTTGTTGCGTGCTTCTCTTCGCCGAAAACGTCGCTGTATGACGGGATTTCCAAATTCGCGCCGCCGAACGACGAAATTGCAAGCACCGTCATCCACGCCATATTAGCCATGTAGCAACGTTTTGCTTCCTCCTGCGTTTCGTGCGCCAGAAGCACCCCCAGCGCGTGCACGTTTTGCGGGCGGTATTTGTACAGCGCAGGGATTACATGATGCACCCCAGACGAAGCGCAAAGGTAAAAAAAGCAAACAGCGAATCGAGCGTGTCCTTGTCCATCATGGCGGCGGTTTCGGTGAAGTCCATTTCTGCGACTTCCTCCGCCGTCTTGCCGTGCATCGCGCCGAGAATGCCCATCGTTTCCTTGGGATGCTTGGCGTACAAAATCGGCAGCATCTTCATCAGGATGTCGCGCCCGACAACATCGCCCTTGCTCTTTTCTTCTACAAAGGCTTTCATTTCCTTGCTGTTTACCAGCTTGTCGATGTAGGGAATGGCGTTCGCCATCTGCTCAAATGCGGTTGCGGTATTCATGCGTTTTCCTCCTCAAAATTCACGAAAGTGCGGCAGGGCGCGAACCCTGCCGCGTATTGTTAGGCGGCAGGGTCGAAGAAGATGACCTCACAAGGTGCATATCCGTCGGTTTCCAGACCGTCCTGATGCGCGGTAAACTCCACCGGGATAGTGCCCTCGCCCTTGTCCGTCCACGTCAGCGTTGCGCCCGCCGTGTTCAGCGCGTTTTTGATGGCAATCAGCACATAGCCCTTCGAGGTGTCGCCCACCCAGACGAGACTCGTAATATAGTCCGCGTCCTTGATGTCGGTGCGAATCTTAATTGTGTGCTTCTTCTCCGTGTCCGTTACGTCGGCAGTGCCGAAAGAACGCTTAAGGTTGGTAGCATTGATTTCCAGCAGGGTAGTCGTCAGCTTGATAGTCCAGCCATCATTGACGCTGCTGCCTTTCCATTCCTCTCGCTTGCCGTCCGCCTCAATGCTGCGCGTGTTGGGCGTGCATACGAACGTGCCGCCGCCGCGCGTTGCGCCAATCAGCGCAGAGCCGCTTGTCTTTTCGCGCTCCGTTTTCAGAAGCGCGCCCAGCGTCGCCGCGTCCGTGGCGGTGGAATAGTCAAAATTTGCGAGAAACATCCCGGCATTGAGCTGCAAGTTCTCAAAGGTGCTTGCCCGAAGACCAGTCGTCATTTTGTTACCTCCTGTTAGGTGTAGTAAGTCACGATTTCGTAGTAAATCCGCCCATAGCAGACGCTTTTGAGCGTCGTGTCCACTTCAAGGCGGAAAAAGTTGCTGTTATTGCGGTATAGCGTTATAAAGCCATCGTCGCAATAAATCGCTGTCCCCTCCGGCGGAATGGCGCGGCGAACCTCGTCGAGGATTGCTGCGCGCTGCAAGTTTACGTTGCTCCCATTTTCCGCCTGACAGCACAGCGTGCAAATCATTGCAGATTTTCCGAATGCGTCTCCCTCTTGCACCCGAAACGCGAAATAGGGAAAAGACGCTTCCTCCGGCACTGCGTCCTCAACATACGCGGGAATTGGCTTGCCCTCGTAGGTGAAACTGTTCCAAAACTTGTATAGTTTCCGCTGCAAGTCAATCACGCCGTCACCACCTCCGCGTCCGCCTCCCGGAAGTGCATATCGCTTTGCTCCGGCGTTGTCATGTCCCGCGCGTCGGACGTGATGCGGAAGACTTTGCCGTCCTTAATGCGCTTCACGCGGTCGTTCGGCAGCAGTTCCAGCATATCGGAAAAGACGATGGTGAAAAGTTCGCGGATGCCGTTCTGGTATGCAATCCGGGCTTCCGTACTGCTGTTACGGATAAATCCGGCGCGGAACGGCGCGCCATCTGCCCATGTGACAACGATGCCGCCCATTCCGTCGGATTCCGTGCGCTTGTCAACGATGCAAGCGTCATCCAGAAAATCAGTCCACGCCATTAGCCCACCTCCGTGTACATATGGCGATACGGTCGCAGCTTGTCCGCGAATGCTGCTTGCCACGTTACAACGCCATTGCTGCCAGTCGCCCGCGAATAGCTGTAATGCCCGAACGATTCAGACGTATAAGCCCCCGTCGGGTTTTTCGTCTCGTACTCCGCGCACTGTTTTGCAATCTCGACAAAAGGGCGCGGCGGGTACAGAAACCACAACGTGCCGTCGAAAGTTTCCTCCCCGTCCGCGTCCTCCATTGCGCCATAAACAAGGCTGTGAACGCCGTCGTTCCGCGCGCTGCCGCTGATGTACACATAGGGCGAACCTACATCAGGAACGATTTTCCCGCCCGCTATGCGAATCTCTCCCGCGTACTTGCAGCGCTCAAAAAAGTTGTTACACTCGCGCATTGCCATTTCCAGCGTCACAGCCATGTTTCCACCTCCATTAGGTAGCTGCCGTCACCGTCGCGCTGCCGGAGCGAATTACGCGGTAGTCGCTGGTGCATTCCGCAACCGTCACCTTCTGCCCCGTCGCAATCGCAAGGTCAGACGTGCCGTCCCAGTTGCTCCAAGTCCGCACATTCTGCCCATAGGTCGCAGTCGGCGCGGTCGTGCCAGCCTTCACCTTGTACAGGTTGGAGCTGGATTCTTTCGCGGGGCTGACAGTCAGCTTCGTGTTGCCCTTGCCAGTGCCGGCAGCGGAAGAAACCGTCAACTGCCCCGTCGCCGCGTCCGTGATGGTCGCAATCCAGATGCTCTGCGAATTGAAGATAACCGGCATGAACAAGCCGGATGCCCGCGTCCACAGAACAACGGGGTCGTTTTCCACCCACTGCGACACCATCACATAGCGGTGCTGCCCGGACTGATTGACGTTAAGCCCGGTGTTTGCGGTATTGACCGTCTCTTCCGGGGTCTGTCCCCACAAGCCCGCGCCGATGCGCGTCATGGCGTTGCCAGTGCCGAGGAACGTCATCTTGTCCTGCGGGAAATAGCGCTTGGTGGTGCGAATCGGTCGCCCGTCCGCACCGATGCCGCCATCAATGGCGTACTGCAAATCGTTGGTAATAACGCGGTTGATGCCGTACTCCGTGGAGAAGAACGTATTCAGCGCGGCGTTACTTACATACGCGCCCTCGCTCAAAGTGCCGTTGATGCGCTTCTGGACTGCGCTGTTCGCGCGAATCTTGTTGATAACCTTGCGGCTCGTTACGATGGTGTCCAGCGTCGTGCCAGCGTCCAGCGCGGTATCAACGACAAACTGAATCTGTGCCGGAATGTCCGCGTCCTCGCTGAAATCGAACGTGAATTCCGTCTGTTCCGGCTTCACGCCATAGTCGATGGTCAGGTCGAGGTCGTTTTCCTTGATGGTCATCTTGCCAGTCGCCAGAACCTCGTTCTTCGCAACTTTGGTGCGCGTCACAACTTGGTCGGCAAGCATGATGCCGTCACGGATAACATAATCATACATGGCGTCGTTCTGCACGCCGGAACGCAGCAGCGCACGCATCCGCTCGGACTGGTTAATCTTTACTTTAATCAGTCCCTTTTCGATGCTGTGCGTATCGACGGGGATGCGGGTGGCGATGTTCGTCCGGCTGTCGAAGCTGTGGAAGTCAGCCATCACGGGAAGCTGGTACTGGTTGGCAATCTCCTGCCACTTAGCCACGAGATTTTCACTGTATTCATCGGGAAACAGCGCATCAACCGGGTCGTTCGGACGAGTGACGTTAAAGCCAACGTCAAGCCACTCTTCCTTGGGAATCAGACCGAAAATATTGTTTTCAAAAGACGGGATTTGCATAGTATTCTCCTTTCGTCAGTACGGGCGCACCGTCGCGGCTTCGGCGGCGATGAAGTAGAAGCCCTTTGCCGTCAGCGCGCTCTTGGCGGTGCTGTTGATTGCGGCGGGAAGACGGCTCTCGTAAACCGTGCCGCGCGTCACGACGCTGCCGGGCATATCGCCGCTGGTAACGTCCACGTCCTCGTACACGATGCCGACGGCAGTGCCGTCATTCGCGGGGTAAACAGTCCCCATCTTGACGTACTTCGCGCCGTTTTCGGCGGTGGTAGCGCCAGACTGCTTAATCTGCTTGGTTTCTCGGATTGCATCTTCCGCGTTTTCGAGGAAATAACCGGGCTGGTAAACAGTCCCGGTCGCCTTGCTGGTAAAGCTCATTTATTTGCTCCTTCCGGCGCAACTGCGCCATACATATCTTGCGCGTACTTCGCCGCCAGTGCTGCGGCGCGTCCGCTGCCGTGCGTGGCATTGCCGCCGCTCGGCGGGGTTGTGGTAGGTGTACCCTGCTGCTGCTGCGTGGAGAAAAGGTCGCCGTACTCGCCCTTTAGCGCGTCAATCAGCTTGTCTCCGTCCTTGATTGCGCCCTTGTCGTCGAGTTCGATGCCATCCAGTCCGCGCTTTGCCATCACAAGGTCTGCAAGTTTCTCCTGCATCCCCTTGCTGGTCAGCAGCTTTCTTGCGGCGGTTGTCAGCGTCGCAGTTTTCTTTTCCGTTTCCACCTGCTGCTTGTAGGCGTCGAACGCCTCCTGAATCTTCTGCGCGTCGCCGCCGCTCTTCTTCGCGTCGGCAAGCTGCTGCTTGAGCGTGTCGCGCTCCGTGGTCAGCGCTGCAATCTGCTTCGCCTGTTCCGCATACTTGTCACGCTCCGCCTTGATGTCGTTGATTGCGTCGCTGTGGGCTTCCACAATTGCGTCAATCGCTTCATCAGGCACATTCAGGGCTTTCAGGTTCTTCCGGGTGAGGATGTTCATGATTCAATCTCCTTTGCTTCGGGGCGCGGTGCTTTGCGCCTTTGATTGTTTGCGGGTAGGCGGTGCTTTGCCTTTCCGCTTATATGCAAACAGCGCACGGCGGTGCTTTGCCATGCGCTGATGTTGCTGTTATTAGTCCATGTTCTGTTTGATTTGGTCGGCTACGATGTCAACGAGACGTTGTGCATTTTCGCTGTTTTTAAATGTGTCGGTTAAAAATGGTCGTCCCGGCGTGTAGCCTCCCGGCATAACGCGAAACTCGCCTTTGTCTCCAATGTTCGGGAAAAATACGGCGTGTCCGGCGTGTCCATCATGCACATATGGCGCATATTCCATATTTGTTCCAACGACAATTCCGTTCCCCTCGCTGTTGATTTCCGCGCTAATATCGAGCCACAAGTCTCCATTGTAGTATATAGGTTTGGGATATGCGTAGTCCATCGTGTCGCGCACCATGCCAACAGCGTCAGTTCGAATTGCCAGCAATGCGATTTTCATAGCCCTATCAAGTTGCTGCTGAATTTGAGCAGTATTGTCTTTCATTCCCGGCATACGCTACTCCTTTTTGTGGATTTTGCCGTCTTCGCCCATGTACTCGGTCGAAAGCAACACAATCGGGCGGATGCCGCAATGACAATTGATGGTTTCCGCAGCACTGCCGTTCGGGTCGCCCGGAAAACGCATGTTACTGTTCGGAAAGCATTCGCCTTGCTTTGCAACTTGCCCATGCCGCGCCATGTGCGGTTCGCGGCTATTGCGGAAACGACACCGCCACCGATTGTATATCGGCACGCCTTGGTCTGCGGCTTCCTGTGACGCGGCATAGGAAGCTTGGTTTTGCGAACGTGTCCGTTCCGTCTGCGCCACTCTCCGCGCTTGCCACTCGCTTTGCCCTGTGATATCTTGGATGCGGTGTGTGAGTTTTGTCTTGTCCTCGCCCAGCGTGGACGAAAGCGCCAGCGCGTTTTGCAACTTGTGGCGAATCTCGGTGTTCTGTCCAAGATTCTTGTACGCCAGCTTTGTGAACGCTGTTTCGTGCGCGGCGAAAATCGCCTTGATTTCGCGCTTGTTAGGCTGCGCGAACGACACCTTGATACCCGCGCGGTCTGCCTGCGCCTCGATGACGGTTTGCGCCTCGCCTAAGCTGTCGGCGTACACGTCGCCCATCGTGTTCCGGATGTCGGCGGTTGCCCGGTTCCCTGCCTTGCAGATTTCATCCATGATGACTTCTTCCACGCGATATTGGCGGATAAGTTCGCGGACAAAACCCGCTTTCCACCGCTCCACCTTTTCCGGCGTGTCGTAGTACGCGGGCGGCTTTATCTTGCCTTCATCCACTTGTTGCTTTTTCCGCAAGAAGTCTTTCAGGCGCTTCGTGGCGATGTCAAGCGCCTCTTGGTACATCGCCTTTATGCGCATTTGCAGCGCGGCTTCGCGCAAATCGTTGCGCTCCACGTCCGTCACGGCTTGCCCGTCTCCCCGGCGTCAAAGAAGAGGGCAATCAGCAACCGCAGGATGCCGCGAACCGCCACCAGCCACCAGCCGATGCACAAGAGCCAGCCCGGAACAACGACGTTATTCGCCGCCAGCACTTGCAGAATCATCATCAGATACAGCATTTTCTTCCTCCTCACCTGTCTTCTGCATCGCCTGTTGCGCCATGCGGATGCCCAAAAGCGATTCTTCCTCCCCGCGCTTCATGATGTCGTCGATTTCCTCCGGCAGAATCATCGGATTGAGTTTCAGGCGCGTCTCCTTGTCCAAATCGCCCTGCGCTGTGTAGATGTTCTGGATGATTTCGCTTTCGTTGGCAATCGTCTGCCGCTTGAAGCGGATTGTCTCCGTCTCGATGCCCAGAATCCGCAGTAACTTCTGCACGAAATCAAAGCACTGCCATTCGTAGGCGTTCGCCTTTAAGTCCAGATTCGCCATGCTCGCCCGGATTGCAACGTTCGTTAGGCTGCCGCCCGTCAGCTCCGACACATCCAGCGCCATATAATCGCGATATAGCTGCCGTTCCAGCAGTTCCAGCGCGGTTTGACGCGCGGCATACGGCACTTCAAACGTCTCCGGCGTTACTGTGCTGGATGACGTACCGTCCGAAATGTTCGCGATTGCTTTCAGTCTGTGAATCTGTTCCAGCATCAGCGCTACTTCGTCGAAGTTGCCTCCAAAGTTGTTAAGCACCCAGTAAACATCGTTCGCCTTTTCCAGATTGTTTCCAAAGTCGGAAAGTACGATGTCGTACAGGTCGATTTTGGAGCGAATCGCAAGCGTCAGCTCCGTCTGCTTCTTGTCGTTGGCGTACAGCGGAACAATCGGCAGCGCGCTATAATTCTCCTCGGAGACAAGGCGCTCGCCTGTGATGTCTCTCGCATATGTGCGTTTATAGGCACGTTTCTCCTGCGCCACCTCCAAATCAGAGGCATTTTCGCGCGTCTTGTACACCGTCACGCCGTCCGGCTCAAAAACACGCGCCATCAGCGGCTTGTCGTCGCCAATCTGCCAGAACTGCACGCCAACCATCGGTTCGCCCGTCAGCTCGTCCAGCAGCGCGACGAACCCGCTATTTTTATCCGTGTACGCACGCAGAATCTCAACGTGGTCGAGATTCCAGTAGCCCCAACACACGCCATGAACAAGCGCATACAGTCCGATTTTTGCAAGAGTCGTGTCGAACCCGGTTCCCAGCTTGCCCTTCATTTCGTCGTTTTCCAGCTCCACGCCGTTACCCAGCAGATAATTAGCCTGCTGCATGGTAAAACGGCGGAAAAAGTCGCTGTATATGCGCTGTCCGGGGATTGCTTGCGTTGCCGTCGCTTTCTTCTTTACCTTCTTCCCGTCGGCGGTTGTCTGCTCCGTCTCCGATGTGGTCGCTTGCAGCACGACTTTCGCGGAAACTGTATCGTTCTTCGCCTCGTAGTATCGTTGCGCGATGCCCGCCTTGTCAAAGTCCTCGCTGTGCTTGTATGCACCAATAACCGCCAGCGTTGCCTTTGCTTTGTCCGGCTCGTTTTGCCAATCCTGCCATGTGATTTTTGTGAACATCTGTATCACCCCCCAACATACAAACTCGCGCCGCTCCTGTCGAGAATCCGGCAGCAGCACGCGGCGCTATCCGGCGCGTCGTCGTGCTCCGCGTCCTCGGTGTAGTCCATAATCTGCGCGATATAGTCCCTATCTGTGCCTTCCAAAAACACGATATTCCCCCACCACTTTTTGAGGTATGTGCTGATTTTTAGGTACTTGTTCATTTTTTCCGGGTATGCGCGTACCGCCATGTTTCGGCGGCGCAATTCCCGCGCCAAGTATCCCTTGTCGCCGTTTGTCTCGCAGTAAATCGGGGCACACATTAGGCGCTCCGTCTCCGATTGCAGTGCTTCCATCAGCGTGTCAACGTGCTTGCGCCACAAGCGTCCGTACAAATATAGTGTGTCGCCGTCCCGCTTGGCGCACGTCAGCGCGGTGTAGTCCTCGCCGCCATAGGCAGCATCAACGTGCGCGATTCCGTCCCGTAACTTTTCCGCGTCCGGCGTGAACGTCGGCGGCGTGTCGAACAGCGCGTTTTCGGCGGCGATGTGGCGCAACTCGTAGTTTGCGGCAAACAGCGACGGGGACATGGACTTTCGCAGCTCTTCCAGCTTCTCCGGCGCAATCAACCCGGTCGTGTAGCAGTCGTGCTTCTCCGGCGGCGCAACCAGCGTGAACGCGTCCTCGATGTGCCACGGTGTGCCGATGAAGACGATTCGCCCGTCTCGCGTGACGATGTTCCGCAGCTCCTGTATAACGCCCTTGGTGCGCTCTCGTTCTGCGCGGCTGATGCGGTCGTTGAGATTTACAACGTCGTCGCACACAATCAAATCTGCGTGCTTGCCCGTCATGGACGAACCGCAGCCGATGCCGATTAGCTGGTCAGCGCCACGCGGCGAATCGTACACGCTCACCGTCATGCAGTTGCCGCCAGATTTTAGCAGCGTCACGTCCTGCTGCATGAGGATTTGCGCCATGTAGCAAAAAGCCTCGTTCGCGAATACCTTTTTCGCCTGTGCAATGCTCTCCACAACGTCGCTGTCTGTTTTTCGCATGAAAATCGCGTTTTTCCCGTGATTTAGAACGCACCACATTGCCAGCGCAACGGAAAGGCAGGAGGACTTGTAGGATAGGCGGTGTGCTTGGAGCGTGTAATCGTCCGCTCCGAAGATGATGTGCTGCATCCAGCGTCCGTGCAGTTCGTCTGTTAAGTCACGGAATCCGCACATTCTTCCGACGGCGGCGGGATGGTATCGCCAAATGTTCCACACTTCATCCCGCGTTAGCGTCGTCATTTTACTTCTCCCCGCGTTTCTTGCAGCAGCTTGTCAATGTCGGCTTTCGCGTCCTCGGACAACTGCGGCGTTTTGATGTTGACGATGTCACCGGGGTCTTCTCCTATAATCCGCATTATATACTGAAAAGCGGGTAAATTCCCGTCTGCTGCCATTTTGACGGTGCGTTTCACAAGTGCTTCTCGCAACGTCCCGCCATTTTGCAACGGCTCGTCAAGCAGATTGAGCATCAGCTCCTTGACGGTAAAATTTGCTTTGCGCGCCTGCGTTGCTTTTTCGTGCGCTTTCCTCGCGTCACTCGTCGCCCCGTCCTTCCCGCTCCCGAACCTTTTCCCCTTTTGCAGGTTTGCAAGGCTATTAGGATGAGTTCCTCTCGGCATTCATGTCACCTCTTGGGCTGCCTGCGGATTTCGCCTGTCTGCCGGTTGATGGTGTATGCTACTCGGCGCTGGTATGCGCCAGATGATTTCTTCGCCAGCGCAGAACCGTTTCTTAGCGCTCGCCCCGAACCGCTTGCCATGCTTTATTCCCCCTTACGATTTTGGGTTTCGTGTAGTCGATTGTTTTATACTTGTCAATGAGATTGTCGAACGCTTCCCGGTAGAAGTTGAACAGCTCCTCGTTCTCCTCGAAGTCGAACTGCTCTAAGCAAGACGCGCTCCGCAAATTCGCGCTCCCCGTCAGTACATAATGATTTCCCTTGTGCGTTTCCATCAGCAGGATTTTCATGTGCGTGTTTGTGAACGCCACTTGCAATTTGTTGTCGATGTCCAGCTCTTCGTACAGATACGGAATTAAATCCGTTTTGTAGTGGCTGTAGAAGTAGCCGGACAGAATCAGATTGATTTTCTCTACGTTGCGGAAAAGCAGCAGATTTTTGAAGCTGTCCACGTTGTTTTCCGACAGTGACAACGTTGAGCAGTAGATTGTTTTGAGGTCGATGCCGCGATACATCACAAGCGCTTCCGGCAAGTCGCCAAAAATGAAATTGCCCGGAACGATGCAAGTAGTCCGTGCGTTGCGTTCCAGACAAATTTTTGCGGCAAGGTCGCGTGCGTACTGAAAATCCGCCTTGTTGTAGATTGCCGACTTTGCCATCTTTGGCTTTATGATGCGCGTCTGCTCTTCCTCGTCTACGATGGAGAAGTCAGCGACGGAGAAGTCTATATCGTCGTCAAGCTCGATTGTGTCTGGGAGGTGGATTTCCGGGATGTCGAGGTTAAAATCAGGCTCTTGCTTCATGCACGGATACCCTCTTGACAACAAAATTTGTCAGTGGTAGAATGATGATTTCATAGGCGACTTTTAGAATAACCTGTGTTGCACCCATGATAAGCATTGATTCGATAGGCATTTCTCCGGCAAACGCAATCGGGATGAAAATTGTGCTATCTGCGAGTTCACCGATAACGCTTGAAAGAATTGCCCTGCTGCCGAACCCCTTAATTGTGTTTTTGTGCTTTTTTTTCATTATCTGGAACACAATATCGTTTGCGTAATCACCGACGACATATCCCGCCAGCGACGCAAGCAGGATTCGCGGCGCGTTGCCTAACGTCGCGGAAAATCCTTCTTGGTTCATCCAGAATGGCGCAGCAGGAAGCGCGATAGCAATGGCAAATACAATAGCCATCAGGATATTTGCCCCGAATGCCATGTAACACGTTAATCTGCTCCACCGATAACCGTACACCTCTGAAAATATATCCGAAAGAATATACGTCATCGGAAAGATTATTACTGCACCCGTCATCGTGATGCCGAATGGCAATTGGAACTGTTTCCCTGCAAGAATGTTTGCAATCAAGAAACAAGCAACAAAAGTAACGGTAAGAACCGTTTGGAGTTCAGAAGTCTTGTGGTTTTTCATGTGGTTCCCTCACTTTCTTAACGAGAAAAAATGTATGTATAGCTATCAATGCACCGTTCAGGATTATCGTGCTTGGTGACTTGATTAGATGCCCATACAGGCAATATATTGCCGCACCAACCATATTTACGATTCTGATTCTTTCACATTTTGTCATTGTGAAGGAAAGCAAAACCACAATGGTGGCTATGATTCCGACGATTTCATAATTCACAAATGCACCTCCGCATATTTTTGAAATTTCACCCATTCGCCAAAGTTAATTAGCGCGGCTTTGCGTGAATCTGCTAATCTATGCCCTTGCGGAGCATCATATTTCTTCATAGTCGAACCATCAAATTTGTAAATGTACCCAAATCTATTTCCAGTCGTCCATGCTGTCGAATCTACGCTATCAAAATGATATTTCTTCAATCCTTCGAGGCTTGTGTAACCCAAACCGTGGATTTTGGCATTGCGCTTATGCGCTTCATTGATGAACCACGGAAAGAATTTGTGTTCATCTTTGCTCCATTCTTTGCTGACGATTCCACCGAGTGCGACGTACTTGTACTCGTCAACCATCCGCAAAAATTCGTCTTTCCCGCGGCTTTTATGCCATACGGGTATCGGCTGAATGCCAGTAGTTTTTTGCAAGCGATTTCGCAGGATTTTTACTTGCTCATATCCAACGATGCTGTCTATGTCAAGCTCGAAGTACTTTTTTGCGTTATTTCGCTTAATAAAGTCAGCGTATTTATCAGCATATTCGTTCCATTTTAACGTTTTGCAATTTTTGCTTCCCATCATAAATGTGAAAGCTCCGCTGTCCAATAGAAAGTCGCCGTAATATGGAATGAGCTTTTCTGTTGTTGCATCTGCGTAATAGAACGATTCGAGAATATATGGGCGGTTTGTTGTGATTGTTGTATCGTATAAGCCTTCATTCCTATAAGGAGCATTCCCAGCTAAAAAAACATTCATCGCTTCCGATAAGTCTTTCCCTTCTGCAACATCATCCCATAGCGGTTTGAGATTCCCAGATACCCCCCCCAGCTAGAAAAATTCGCATTATGGCTCGAAAGTTTGCCCGCAATGAGGACATGTTATAGTTTTGGTTTTCTTTTTCTCTTCTCCATTTGCCGCAAACAGCTCGTCAATGTTGACTTCTTGCCCCCCCACGGAAGCACCGAAACCGAACTCGCTCATGTCAATATCAACGATTTCCGCCAGCTCTTGGTCGAGCGCCGTAAAGTCCCAGCCGCTGTCCATGTTGGTTTTGTTGTGCGCCAGTGTGTACGCCTTGCGCTCTTCCTTCGTCAGGTGGTCAAGGCGAATGCACGGCACTGTGGGGATGCCGAGCTGCTTGCACGCTTCCAGCCGCCCGTGACCCTCTACAATCAGGTTTTCCTTGCCCCAGATGCCGATGGGGTCGTCCATTCCGAACCGCTTGATGCTTGCCTTGATTTCGTCGATTTGCTCCTGCGGATGCCGCTTTGCGTTTCTCGCGTATGGTTTCACGCGGTCAATCGGCAGCATACAATCCGTTTCGACGATTTTGATGCCGTTCCAGTCAAGCAATGGTTTTCCCTCCTCTTCTTCCGTCGCGTCCCCACCAACGCAACAAAGCGCATCGCGCATAAATCCCGCCGCTGAAGAGGCAAGAGCAGCACTTCCATAGTCGCCTCTTCCAACAAAAAAGGCGCTTGCATTACTGCTTGCGTCTTTCTTGCTGCTTTTACATTTTATATTATAGCACGGAAATTACTCTCATAACTCTCATTTTTTTATTTCTATATGTTTTTTGTTTTTTGCCATTGCCAGCAATGCCACCTATTTCGCGTTCTAACGGCTTGCTTGTTTTTGCTCATAATCATGCCGCCTGATTGCTCCAACGGCTCTCAGGCGGCATTCTGTTGCGATTAGGCGGGCTTGATTGCTTCCACCTGCTGTTTTGTAAACAGGTAGGCGGTCGTCAGGAAGAACCCGCCATCTTCTTCCTTGTCTTCTTCTACGGTCTTGCCGTCCTTCCTCTTTCGCGTCTTTGGCTTCCAGATGCTCACGGTCAGCGCGGCGTGTTCGCCCTTTTTGACCATGTAACCGTGGTTCTTCCACTCGGCGAAGGTGTGAATCGGGAGGCGCATTCCGTGTGAGAAGTAGGCTTCTGCTTCCTCCTGCGTGAAGATTCCAGCTGCGACTGCGGAGTTCGCGATAATCTGCTCGTTCGTCATGACTTTTCCCCTCCTCTTACTTCACGATGACGGTTTCCCAGTCGGTGAGGACTGCGGTAGTCCCGAAGCAGTCATTAGCGATGCGCTTGTACTCGCCAGTCCACGCGTCGCGGGTATAAGTCCAGTTGCGGGTGGTGTACTCCATGTCGCGGTTGAGGGTTTCCAGCGCCTTGATGCTCAGCTTGATAGTCTTCATAATCATTACCTCTTTCTGTCGGGGGCTTTTATTTTGTACCGCCCTCCTGACACTATTATTATAGCATATACTGCCGTATATGTCAAGAGGTAAATCACATTTTCTTCGAGATTTTTTGCAAACTTTTTGCGCAACGAAAAAGGCGCACCCCAGCGGATGCGCCCCCATGCTATTATTGTTTTCTGTTTGTAATTATTACACGTCCAACATATGCGTTTACGGAATCAACGATTAGCTGCGCCACCGAGAGACCACGGCGCTTTGCTTCTTCTTCCAGCGCCTCTTTGCTCCCAGCGCGAACGTCGAAGCGCACCGTCTTGATTCCTTCTTTTTCTCGATATTTCTTCATCGCGCGGACTGACACGGCGCCTTGGTAGTACTCTTTCCGCATTGCCACAACCCCTTTCGTTGATATTACGTCATTTAGTCCCACATGTGCTTGTGGCAATAGTCTGTCCACTCCTGCTCCATGTCAGCGATGGCTTTTTCGTAATCTTCACCGTCGATGATGCGTTCCCGCGCCTTGCTTCCGGCGGATGCCTTGGCATAGTTAGCCGAGCGGCTATAAGATTCCGCTTTGAGCAACGCAGCGGCGCGCGGGTACTGCTCTTTCAGCGCCTCAATGTTCACCTTCGGTTCGGCGGGACGGATGCCGTCGCCGTTGTCGATGGCGCGCACTGTGTCATCGTGCCACTTGTCCCACTCTTCACGCGCCTTTTCAATCAGCTTCACGCCGGGGATGGCGGCGCGGCGCGCTTCGCGTTCCTTGCCGATTCGGGCGGCTTCCGCGCGCTTCGCGGCTTCTTCCGCGTCGCGCTCTGCCTTTTCTGCCAGCAGAATCGTTTTGATTTCGTCCAGCACAGCGGGGTCAGGGCGCTTCATCGTTTTCTTCCATCCGCTTACGCGCATCATTCCGGCGTGTTCTCCGTCGGTGACGATGGAAAACTCAAACCGTTGGTCATCGTACAGCTTTTTCGCAGCAGGGGTCAGCTTCGCGTAGTTTTCGGGCTTCATTTCCTTACCTCTTTCTGTCGGGGGCTTTATTTTCTGTACCGCCCTCCTGACACTATTATTATACCATGTACTGCCGTATATGTCAAGGGCAAATCACATTTTTTTTCGAGATTTTTTGCAAAAAAATCGCGCACCTTTCGATGCGCGACCGCCTTATTCCACGCTCTGGATTTTCCGCTCCGCGTTACCAATCACGCGGAAGACGTGTTGCTCGGAGTACGCCAGATTGTAGCTGATTTCTCGGACACTCCTTCCCTCCAGATACCGCATCCTCATGCACTGCACTTCCAGCGGACTTTCCAGCGCATCAACCAGCGGCGCAAGTTCTTCGCGCATCCTGCACAATTCGTTCCAGATTGCTTTCTTGCGTTCCAGCGCCTCGACGCGATACAGCAGCCCTTCCTCCGTGCTGTTCATGCTACCGCCCCCTCGCGGCGCGTCGCTGATTGTCCGCGTCAGCTTCTGCGCCCGGATTCGCGCCTGTTCCGCGCGCAAGCAAGCCATAGGATACCGCCTGATGAGATACCGCATCCGCTTTAAGTCAACCATTTTTCCCTCCCGCAACCGCCCAACGATTATTTTACCCCTTCAAACGCCTTGATGACAGCTGTATACAGCGCCGGTCGAATCTGTCCGCTCATTAGCTCCGTGTACAGCATATCTTGTACCTTCTCGATTGCCCCGTTTGCCTCCTTCTCGCCGTTTAGCCGCCTGATTGCGTCTTGCGTCGCTCTGACTTTGTAGGCATCGTGGCGGCTTTTGCATCCACGCGAAACGTTCCCCGCAAGTCGCTTGACGTTCTTTTCCAGCTCTTTCTCAAGCCAAAAGGAGTAACGGATGTCGTCGGTGTCCAGCATTGTCTCACTCTCCGTCCATGTATCGCATAATTGCGTCAATTGCTTCTTGGCAACCCTTCGCCACAACGCAGCGGTAGCCCTCGGCAGTCAGCATCTTCATGCGCTCTTTCTGCGATGTCGATACCGTCCCGCCTTTCCGCCGCTTCATTTCGATAAAAAGCCCGTGTTCGCGACCGTTGGAGACGGGCAGAAAGATGTCAGGCACTCCCGCACGCGTCCCGGTTCGCTTCATCCTCGCGGCGGTTGCTTTGGCGCGATAACCGCCGTTCGGGATGGCGAACATCCCTTTCAGCCACGGCTTCGTTGCGCTTTGAGCATCTGCCCAGCGGAAAAGGGTTTCCTGCTCTTCATCTTCCGTTGGGGTTACATCGGCATAAATAGAACGCCATGTAGTCCGCACTTTGGATTTGTACATTTTACCCATGCGCCTCCTTGAACATCAATCGTAGTGTATCGCTTCATCACTGCGTTGCAAACCGGGCAGATTGTCAGTGCGTTCAGCCATTCTTGCCTTTCGACCATGCTGCACCTCCTCTCTGCGCTTTCATGCACATTGCCGCAACTTGCGCGGCTTCACAAGCCAGCAGTGTAGCTGCCGCTGCTGTTTTGCTCGCGCACATCCGAAACGCATCTGCATCGTCCCGGCGATTTGCGAGCCACACGTCGTTCGCCTTTTGTCGAACGCGCTGCATTTCTTCGTTTGCTTCCTCGATTTCCTCCCAGATGACGGAAAACGCCTCCGGCATGGAGTTGAACGTCTCTCCATGCTCTTTTTGCGCTCGGAGAAGCTCGGAGAACACAACCGTTACAATTTCGTCTTTCAATTTTTCCATAATTATTACTCCTTATTGATGAATGCGCAAGCAACACATACTATAGCCGCCAGCAGACACAGCACGCCGATAACCGTCATCGTTAATCCTCCCTATCCTCTTTCAGCCACCAGCGCATGACTTCCTCGCCGTTCTGCCAGTCGCCGGGGCGCTTTTCTTTGCGGTTTGCAATCATGCGGTCAAATGCGCGGACGTATAATGCGCGGAATTTCGGGAATCGCGCAAATTCCTGCCTTTGTTTCGCCACCCCAGCCATAGGACAGCCGATACAACCGATTCTTTTGAAGCCCTCATCGTACAGGCTACAGTGCGGGACATTCACAATGTTGTCAAGAAAATCCCAAACGTCTTCGTCTGTCCAATCGACGATAGGATTCAGCAGCATCTTCTGCGTCCGGTAGCAAAACTCCGCAAGGCGGCGGTTTTCATCGTTGTCTTCATTCATCATCAGCGCCCCGGATTTGCTGATGCTGTAATCCACACCCAACGCGTCCGCCTTTTTCTGCGTCGTTTTAGGCTTTCCTGAAATAACTGCAACCCCTTGATTTTCTTTTCTCCTCGCTGATTCTGCCCAGCGAACGCCAGTTATAGTCATCCGCCCATCACCATTCGTCTCTTTTAACCATGAGCAACAGTACCGCATAACCCTTGTCGGCGGCGTTTTCGCGTCGCGAATCAGTGACCACATACTGATGCGCTTGCCATCCTCATCATGCGGAATATCGAAAATCACATCTGGGTAATGCTCGCGGATGAAATAAATCAGCTCCGGCGGGTCAACGCTCGTAACATGGTAATGTGCTTCAAACTTTACGCCCGCCATCTTCGCCAGATGGTAGATGCACTGGCTGTCCTTTCCGCCGGAAAACGCGAGGAAATATCCTTCCGGCGGCTCAAACGATTTCAAGCGCTGGATGGCAATGTCCAGCTTTGTGCGAATTGTACCGTCCGTGCCGATGATTTGCTCCATTAACATTTTCTTCTCTCCTCCGTCGTCCCAATCTGCGCCTTTGCCAGCTCGATTGCCAACAGGTACGTCCTTTCGTGCTTCGTTCCGGCATACGTTTTCTTGACCTCTTGCGCGAACCGTCCAACGCTCCCATCAAAATCGTCGAAGTAAACGTAAATTTTCCTGCCTTTACCACGGTAAAAAGTCATTACATCGTCACCGTTTCCAGTGCCGATTATTGTGTAGTCGGCGCTGGACGTTATCATCGCCTTGTCAGCCAGACACACCGCACCGCTCATAACCGCCGAGCCGGTCACAACAGCATCAGCACAAACATACGCCATGCCGCCAACATAAGCCCGTCCATCCACGGTTGCATCATCAGCAACCCACGCCGAGCCAGACACTCTCGCCCAACCAGACACCGTCGCCGCATCTGTTACACGCGCAGAGCCAAAAACCATCGCCTCATCATCCACCCATGCGTCGCCTTTCTGAGACAGATTTCTCTCTGTTTCGAGCCAGCCGCCCAAGTCGCCAGCTTTAACGCCGTGCACCGGAATATCAATCAGCGCACGGATGCGATGCAGAATCTTTCCGCCGATTTCTTTTGTTTCGCCCGTCAGTTCGTACTTTTTCATTTTTGCTTTCCTCCAACGCTTTGCCGCACCGTATGTATTGTGGTTTTTCCGCCCAGTCCCAGATGGCACATACGGTGCGCTCGGCTCAACCACGTTAGTTGGACGCAGCAGAGGCAGCCCTTTGAGCCACAGGCGCGTCTTTTTTGTGTAGGGGTGTCCAAACATCCATGGCTGTATTTCCTGCGTATGCGGCGGCATGTTGAACACCTTGCTTGATACTGGATTTTCGACCGCTATTCGCGGAACGTCTGCGTTATAGAAGCACATAAAAAATGCTTTTGCTTTTAACCCCTCCTGATACCGCGCCATATCCAGCTCGCCTTTGCGCGGATATAAGCGGCAAGCTCCCGCGTTGCTTAAATATGTGCATGGTGGGTGCGCAATCAACATATCCCACGCGCCTACATCATGCGGTATGCCGTCCATCGTGACGATTTGCCCCCCCAGAAGTGCATCCAGCGCGTTGCCGTGAATGTGCCATTCCGGGTGTCCACCCGACGACTCTTGCACATCGCACGAGTACGCTTCATGCCCAAGATTACGCATTTCAATTGTCACGGCTTGTGATTCCTCACACGCTACGAGGATTTTCATCAGCTTTCCTCCCACGGCGTATTCGCCATTTCTTCTGGTGTCGGCTCTCGCAACCAGCAGCGCCACGTCTCGCCGTAGGTGTAATCGGCGTACCACGCGCGTCCGCCGTCGAAATATATGCGGTGGCTTTTACTTTCCCAGTACGTTACCATTCGCGCACGGACGCACGGCTCGTCGTCCCCGTTGTTATCTTCAATCCATACGAGCATTCCTACGCTTACCACAAGTTCTTCAAGGGACAGCACACAGTTTTTGTTATCTTTCATCTTCGTCCTCCCACGGCGTGTTTTCCCGCTCGTTTTTCGTCGGCTTGCGCCGCCAGCACCGCCACGTTACGCCGTACTCGCTTTTTTTCATGTAAATTCCGTCTTTAATGCCAATGCCGACTGCCACAAAGATAATGCTCTAGGCGGTTACATCCAATGGGTTGCATTGACAAATATGGTTTCTCTTCTCTATCCACTCTAAAACCCAGTCCCCCGCATCTGCATCCGCCATGACTTCTTCCAGCGTCATCACCCGGTTCGGCTCTTGCCGTCGCTTCATTGCTGCTTTGTAGGCTTCTTCTTCCGTTCTGCCTGTTGGACTTTTGCTTCTGCACTCTTCATTGGTACATTCGTACCAATACTGTAGCGCACAATCCCCGTCCGTTTCGAGCAGGTCAAGGTTCAGCAGCATCTTTGCCCCACAATACGGACAAGACACGGGGAACTTCTCGTTACTCATTGTCGCTTTCCTCCTTTGGCGCTTCCGGGTATGGCATCCAGTGCGTGATTTTCACGGGCTTGTTGTCGTACATTTCGTCCAAAAACTCCTTTGTATCTGGACAAAAATACAGCAAAGGATAGGGCAGCCTGCTCTCTACATCAAATCCGATGACGTCCATTCTATTTAGTGGCAGCACCTTGTCCACGGACACCCATCCCGGCGCACGGAGATTCCACTTCTTCATTGCCTTTTCCAGCGTTTCTCCTGCTGCAATGGCTTGTCTACACGCAGTGCATTCGCAAAACCAACTGCCGAAAAAATAATCAGGTTCTGCCAGTTCGATTTTCCGTTCCCCGCAGAACGGACACGGTTTCAGATTATAATCCTGCATTCTTCTTCCTCCTTTCGTCGTTATTCCACGCTCTCGCGGCTGCGGCTCTTGTTTTTCCAAGCTCACCGATATAACCACAGTCAAAGCATCTCACCTCAAAACCGTTACCGCCGAAGAATACACGCAACATTTCTACGTACTTGCTTCCGCAATTCGGGCAAGGCTTTGGTTTTACTCGCATTACGCCCATCCCCCCTTAAACTTGTTGATGAAGTACACTTGCCCTTTGCCCGTCACTTTCGGCGTTCTCCGCAGTATAACGCTGCCGTCCGACGTTGTGATAGCCGTTTCCTTTATCTCGAAAAGTCCCATATCCATAGCTCTTTGCGTCGGGCAGTTGTGAAGCTCTCCTTTGCTGCACAAATATCCGTTCACGCGCAGGAGTTTGAACAGCTTCTTTTCGCCGATTTCAACGCCATTCTGCCGCAGCAGCTTCGCCATCTCGTTCACAAGGATGCTTGTTTTGCTTGAGCTCACAGCATCCGCGAACAGCACCTTTGGCTGCATCTCCGTGATTTGCTTGTCGCGCTGCTCAATCTGTCGCTGGGCAACAATCAGGGCTTTCGCCATCAGGTCAGCGTCGCTCATGTCTTCCTGCCCTGCGATGTAGCCGCCGCTCTTTCGGATTGATGGGATGACATCGTGCGTAATCCAGCGCTTGAACTCTTTCGCCTCCGGCTTGCGACTGCTGAGGACGAGTGCGTACAGCCCGGGTTCGCTGACGACGGTCACATTTGGATTGCCGCGATTTCCGTCGGTTAAAACGACGGTATTCTTTTCGTCGTCGTCCAGACGTGCCACTGCATCCCGTGCGTTCTTGACTTCCAGCGCTCGGCACACATCCGCCGCCACGAACCACGGCTCTTGTTTCCCTTCTTCGACGAATGTCCGAATGTTTCCAAACCGTTTGTTCTCGTAAACGATGATGTTGTACATGGCTTTCCTCCTTTTAGTCCTTTTTTAGGCATGTATACCGCATATGCGGCTTATCAAACCCCAGATTCACAACTCCCGTTGCGCCGTTTCGGTTCTTCCTGATTCGGCACGTTTGCCACGTCAACCCGTTCGCTTTGCAATTGTTGTACAATTGCCATCTGTCGCTGTTCGCGTCCTGCGGCTCTTCCGGCTCATGCAGGATGAGAAACACGTTCGCGTCCTGCTCAATCGCGCCACTGTCTCGCGCCTGTGACATATCCGGCTCGCTTTTTGCCGACTTGCCGAATCCCTTCTCGCTCTCGCGATTAAACTGCGTCATGCAGAGCAGCGGAACGCCTAAATCCATCGCCATCAGCTTTAATTCGCGGCTGATTTGCGTGACTTCCTCTGTGCGGTTTCCGCACTTTTCGTCGGCTCGCATGAGTTGGATGTAATCAACCACAATCATGCTTAACCCCTGCTTGCTTGCCTTCATTTTTGCCGCCGCGTTGCGGATTTGGAGTGGCGTAACCGCTCTTTCCTCGATTGTGACTGGTAAATCTGCAAGCGCCTGATAGCAGGGCGAAATCTGCGCGAAATCTTCTAACTCCATCTTGCCCGTGGCGATTTTCTGCAAGTCCACACCGGATTCATTCGCCATGAATCGCGCCGCAATTTCAACCGGGTTCATTTCCAACGACACAAGCAGCACCCCGCCGCCGTGCTCCGCAACGTACTTCGCCATGCAGATAGCAAGCGACGTTTTACCGACACCCGGACGTGCGCCGATGTAGATTAACTGTCCCGGCTTGAAGCCGCCCAGCATTACGTCAAGGTCTGCGATTCCGCATGTCACGCCATCTTTCTTGTCAAAAGAATTCGCAAGCATGAGCGACGCTTCGTGCATCGTCACCCCATCATTAACAGCGGTTGACGACTGTGCCGCCGCCGCGCAATCCGCTTGCAACGATTCCACCGACGCGCCTGGATTGCCTACATCTTGCAGGATTTTTCGCGCCAGCGTCGCAAGTTCGCGGCGTTTCGCGCACTCCGCCAAAATCGCTATGTACTGCCGCGACATTACGGGCGAAATGCCCATTTGCACGCATTGCATCAAGAGGGCGGTATCTTGGAGGTCGCATTGCACTTCTGCATCCAGAGTCACAAGGTCAACGTTTTTTCCCTGCTTCACAAGTCGCATTATTCCGCGCTGACAGGCTTGCATCTGCTTTAAGCCAAAGAGTGCATCAGGCAGTGCGGCAACCTCTTGCGCCACGATTGCGTCTTGCATTGCAAGCCCAATCAGGCTCTTTTCCGCGTCCTCGTTGATGTATGCGTCCATCTTTAACTACTCCACGCTCTCGCTAATTCTTCCAGCTTTGTCCGTACCTCTGGATGCTCCATTGGCTGGTTTTTAACGCAGCTCATGAATACATCTCTTTGTTTGACTTTCGGCGGTTCGTGCACTTCGATTTCGTCCGTGCTATTGATAAATCTTATCGGGTGCTTTTCCGCCTCAATCCGCGCTTGCTCTCGTCGCTCTTTCTCCTGTTTTTCTTTCGCACGTCCATTGATTACACCCTTGAGGTATCGAATGTTAGGCTTCCCAGATTCTCCGGCGATTTTCACGCATTCCAGCACCTCTTCCGCGCCGCCGTTGTCCGCCACAAGCTGGTTGAGCGTCTCCATTGTCGCCGTCGTGTCGGGGAATCCCTGCCGTTTCGCTTCGTCCAGCACTTCGTTTGTGCCTTGCTGGATTTCTACGGCTTCTTCGTCGCTGATGAAGGGTGCAGGGGTGTGCGCTTCGGGCTTCTGCTCTGTTTCGGGATTGAGCTGTGCCTGTTCCGATTCGGGCTGCTGGATTTCTTCTGCCTTCGTTTTCTTCGGGCGACCACGTCCGCCAGCCTTGCCACCTGCGGAACGCACCTCGTGAATCTTGCAGATTTTATCGCATTCTCGCAACAGCGCAAGGTACAAAAACGCCGCGTTTCCTTCCGGCTCGACATCCTCACCCGTCGCCACATAATCAAGAATGGCTTTAAGCGCACGTCCGGCTTCTTCGTCGGAAAGTCTCGCGATTTCCCGGCGCATGTCTACCTGCACAGGCACATACTCAAGCTCCATTTGCTACCTCCATCAGCCGCCGTTAGAACGGCAAATCCTCATCGTATACCGGGGTATATTGCGTCTGTGCGGGCGGTTGCGCTGCTCCGCGTGCTTCCGCCTGCGGTGCATCCTGCTTCGCGCTGTCCAAAAACTCAACGTCCTGCGCAAATACTTCCAGCGTCGCGCGAGTGCTGCCATCGTTGGCGGTGTATGTGCTGACGCTGACGCTGCCAATCACACACACCTTGCGTCCCTTGGCAAGATACTTTTGGCACGTTTCCGCTTGCTTATCCCAGACGGAGACGCGGAAGAAGTCTGCTTCCGCCTTTTCACCCGGTTTCGCGCGGCGATTGACGGCAACCGTGAAGTTAGCGACGCTCTTGCCGCTCTGCGTCGTGCGCAACTCAACGTCCCGCGTCAGATTCCCGATGATTGTCAGCTTGTTCATTGCTTTTCCTCTCCAGCTTGTACAGCTTAGCTATTTTTTCGTCGATTTTTACGGGCTGAATGTGGTACTTCTCGTCGAAATCCGCCTGTGCCATCGTGTGGCACTCCGTGTGATGTACCCGGCAAAGCGGTTCGCACGTTAGCCCGATATGATTGATTTCCGTGCGGTCTGCGCCCATGCCGACGCGCTCCCAGTGGTGCAAGTCTGACGGTCTGCGTCCGCAGACGGCGCACTGCTTGTGCATCACGCAAGCATAGATATACGCGCCGATGTCCTCCGCGTACTCCACAAGCGGCTGCTTTGTAGGGATGTCGTTGATAACGCAGAACTCAACCAGCCAATCAATATAAAGCCGTGCGGTTGTCATGTCCACGTCGGATAGGCTGAATGCCTTGATTGCCTCCGCTTGCAGCTTGTCAATCCGCGCTCGCAGAAACTCCGCCTTGAGCATCGTGTTTAGGTCGCTCTTGTCTCCCTGTCCGATGTATCCCGTTGCGGCTGCTATTTCGCCAATCAGCGCCCACGCCTTGCGGCGTTGCTCTGGACTGATTGTGCGGCAGTCCTGCCAAAGCACCGTGACGGTATCGGATAAGTTTTCCGCATCGGGGCGGGCAGTCTGGATTGTCAGGCTGCCCGGCTGCTCGATGACTTTGCCGACTGTCGCAATCATGGCTCACTCCACGGCTCGCGTTTGGCTTCTTCTCGTGTCGGCTCTTTCTCCCAGCACCGCCACTTTGTGCCGTAGTCCTCTGTGTAGACGTAAAATGTACCAATGCCGATGTTGTAAGGTATAACGCGCCACGGGTATGCATCCGTTTTTAACCATGCGCGAATCGGGATGTTGTCTCGCAGTTCAAGCCACAAGCGCGCCGTCTTCTTGTTTTGCGCGCTTGCTTCGGCAAACGTCAGAACGCGGTTTCGCTGCTTAGTCGGCACAGCTTTGCTTCTCCTTTCCTGTGATAAATTCCGCTCTCGGCAGCGTCTCAATCCATGCACAGAACGCCCTCCATTCCGGCAGACGGTGATTTTTACGCTGCTGGTAAATCGTTTTGAGCTGCCGGTAGTTGGTAGTCATTCGCGCCGTCAGCCGCAAGCCAACAGGCACGTTGTAAAGGACTGCAAGATACCGTTCCGGCGTTGGGGCTTCCTTGTACTCCGCAACCAGCTTTTCCACAAGCTCGATTGTCTCCCGGCGCACATAGTCGATGCATTGCTCGTCGATGTCCATGCTTGTTATGCGGTGCATTGTAGACTGGCTCGATACAAAATCCAGAAAATGATACCGCTCGGCTTCCACCCACGCCTTGACGGTGAACGTGAGGTCGAATTGTACGACGATTCCCGTCAAAAATTGGTCGTGTCCGCTTCCCGTCGGACAGTTGGCAAGCGCCATCGTCCGTTCCGTTACTTCCGCGCTGCATTGCTCCGTGTCGGTTGCCATCGGATAGCGGCTTGCCTTTACGCTCGACGCAAGCCCCATGATTTCCACGTTGCTGACTACATTCATCGTCTTTCCCCTTTCTCAATTCGCTCCACCATATCAAACGGGTCGTCGAAATCCAGTCGGATGCCCGTCTTTTCCAGAACCTCATCAATCAATTCTGCCGTTGTGAAGTACGCTCCGGGTTGCAGATACTTTTGCGTTGCCGTTAGCATCCGATGAATCCGTTGTGCGCCAAATCCGAACTCTTCCTTCATCGCAAGGCACATTCCGGCGAAAATCATCTTGATTGCATGGCGTTCTGCGTCCTTCGCTCCTCGCTCATACTCGCGTTCGTAGCCTCCCCGCGCCCTCATGATGCTCTTCGCGGCGTGGGTCATGTCCCGCGCCGCTCTTCTGCGTTCTGCTCGATTCATCACAATGCCTCCCGGAAATTAGCCTTCACCGCGTCCATCAGCGCCTTTGCGTCCGCCATCGTCATCTCTTTCGTCGGGATGTTGCGGACGATGTTTGCTTCCACAAGCGCGGCGCGAACTCTGCCCAACTCCTGCATATCCATGCCGATGTTTCCGCACTCGCGCATAATGTAGTTTGTCGGCGTTTCCGACGGGTTCTCTGTTGGCTTGCTCTGCGGCTTCGGCTGCTCTGGTTTCTTCTGCGTCTCGTGCTTTGTCTCGTAACTTTCGCCGTCCGGGTCGGTCATTTCCTCGGTCGGGATACAAAACACTTGAAAAAGCGCGTACTTGTAAGCAATCGCCATTGCCTTGTTGCTTGCCTTGTCGCCGCTGTCCATGCCCTCGCCAAGCGTCACCGCCTCGACAAAGCTGCCGTCGGTGGCATAGAAGCGGAACGCAATTTTCAGCAGACTGTAACGCAGTTCTCCGCCTTTCGCCGTTACCTTAATTTCTCTCGTCTGCTCCAGAACCTTCGGTACGGTGAAAATCTTGTTTTTCGTCAGGATGGGCTTCAAGGCGTTCATAACATCGTCGATGCCGCGGAACTTAAAACCCTGCTGTTGGCTGTACTTATCCTTGCCGATTGCGGAAATGTCCGCCATCGCCGCGCTGATTGCGGCGTAAATCTGCCCGCTTTCCATTCTCGTTCCTCCTGTCAGCACTCGTACCATCTATGATACTGGTCGTTGATGTACTTCTCCCAGCGCCAATCCTCTCCCGTCCGGCTGGCTTCATCAACCCTTCGCACGGACTTCCTGCACCCTCGCGGCACTTCGTCCGGCTGGATGCGCTCGCAGTCGCAGCGCTCTCCGCTATCCAGATATGCGCCACATAGGCAGCAGCGTCTTGCCATTTGGCTCACCCCTTCTGCACCGCGAAAACCGGGTCTCGCGGAACAATTTTGATGCCGGGAACGACTTCGCCCGTAATTTCGTCAATTGCCTGTCCGTTGTTCTCTGTAATCAGCCCTTTCAGCGCTGTCCATTTCAGCTTCGGCACGTTTTCCACGCAGGACGGCGCATTCTCTGCGCACCACGCGATAATCTGTGCATCGTCGCGCTCGTACTCCGGCGCTTGCGCCTTGCGGACCAGAACGCCGCTCGGCAGCTTGTACTTCTCGCTGGTCTTCGTCGCCTTGTGCGGCACGGTGTCGAAGTAGCTTTCCAGCAAGGCGGTGAAGTAGGCAATCCGTTGCTGCGTGGTCTTCTCCACTCGGTCACTTTGCTTCTTGTAGTACTCTTTCCACATCTTCGCGGCGTTTTCCGTCTCCATGATTTTGCGAATTGCCCAATCCGCCTTTTGGTCGTTATCGATGCTGAAGCTCGCGCTTTCTTCCTGCTCGGTTCCCTCGATTTCTTCCATGTCGTCGGTAATAAACTGCTCCATATATGTTGACTTCCTTTCTTTTTTGTGGTAGACTATTAGTGGCTTAACCGCCACATTACCCTTTCTGTCTGCTCGTGCCGCGCTTTGTACCCGCGTCACGGGCGCTTTTTTTATGCCCTTCTCCGGGCGATTGTGCCGTCAGGGTTCATCAGTCCGCGCGCAACAAGGTCGTTGCGCTTCTTGCGCTGGCGGATGACCTCGTTCTCCTGCTCCTGCGTCGGGTAACGCTTTCGGCGCTCCATCTCCTGCTCAAAGTCGCTGACAGTGACGCGGATGGTTTCGTGCGCCTTTCCACCGATGCAGACGTGCGGCATTTCGCGCATGAATTTCCGGGCGCTCTCCTTGCTGATGCAGAGAATTTCGGCGACGCGCTCGGTGTTGAGGTACTGCGTCATTTCGCGCCACTCCTTTTCTCAATTCTCGCAAGTGTGTCAGACAGGCAAGCAACCGCCTTTTTGATTAACTCGACGTACTTGTCGCGGTTCATCAGGTTGTCAATTTTTCCGTCGTCGCTTACGTCGCGCTCAATGGCTTCCTGCAATCGCAGGATGTCCTCGATTGCGTACCGATTCCGCAGAACGCTCCCCATCGTCGTCGTGTTGCTAATTGGGCTGTAATGCCGCCGATAACTGTCGCTGTGTGAAAGCATCCAGCGATGCCACAGCATAGGGCATTTGTACAGCTCCTCAAGCTGGTCAATAACTTCCGGCGACGGCTCTGCTTCGTCTCCTTCCCAGCGGCGGATGCACGATTCCGATGTGTGGATTTCCTGCGCGACTTGCCACAAGCGCAACCCTGCTTGCTCTCTGGCGGTTCGCAGCTCATAACCGCGAAATTCCGGCATTTACTTCACCCCTTTCTGTGTTATCATTTCCGTAGGCGCAAGGGCGAAAGCCGTCGCGATTACCTCCGCGATGAAATTGCCCTGTGCGTCAATCTCCCCCGCCTGATACCGCCCCGTCTCGGACAATGCGCGGCTATACGCCCGCTCAAACGTCAGCTTGGTGATGTCGTCCGGCGTGTTGATGCCCGCCATATTGCAGACGGCGTCGTAGACAATCCGCATTGCGGCGCTGTCTCCCAGATGCGCCCGAATCTGCTTGACGATTACCGCGTCGATTGGACACCAGCGCAAGCCCTTGCCTTCCTCCGGCTGCATCGTTACCCCGGTTGCTCGCTGGAAGTCAGTCATTCCAAAGCGCCCCCATCTTGTCGCTGATTTCTTCAAGCAGCTTATTCATGATGTCTCCGTAGACAACGTAGGCATCAAATTCGCCGGGGAAAACCTTCTGAAAGGCTCCGTAGTCCTTCACCTTCCCGCTCCGTACGTCCATCCAGATAATCTTCCAAATGCGGTCGGCGGTGCGCTTGCTGTCGCAAGCGTTGTCGAGTTCGCGGATGATGCGCGGCGCATTGAGCCGCAGCGTGGTTTCCATCATGTGCTGCTCAAAGAGTTCCTTCCTGGCTTCCTCGTCCGGCACGATTTTCTCAAGATTCAGGATTTTCATTTTCTTTTCCCTCCCTTAGACGGCTACCGCCGTCTTGTCCATCTCGTACTTAACCGCCAACAGCAGGGCTTCCATTACGGCTTCATACGCGCCGTATGCCTCGCTGATATAGTCCCAGCTCCCCAGCTTCGCGAACTCGTCGCGCGTCATGGCTTTCAGCTTACGCGCACTCTGGCGAATGGCAAAAATCGTCTTGTTCGCGTCACAGCGCGATACGCAACCGCCAAGGCACTGGCTTTGGATGTCCTTGCCGTACTCGTCCAGCAGACGGTTCGCGATTTGCACCTTGATAACTTCATTGCTCATTACGATACCCCTCCATTTCATGCTCAACCGCCAACAGCAGGGCTTCCATCACGGTCTCATACGTGCTGTATGCTTTGTTGATGTCGTCCCAGTTCCCCAGCTTCGCGAACTCGTCGCGCGTCATGGCTTTCAGCTTCCGCGCGCTATGGCGGATGGCGAAAATCGTCTTGTTCGCGTCACAGCGCGATACGCAACCGTAATAGTTTGCAATTCGCGACTTGATAGAATCCTTTTCCATTGTGATACCCCTTTCTGTCTTTGCGCTATCAGTCGATAAGCTCCCACCAATTCACGCCAAGCGTCGGCGCAAGCCTCTTTGCGGTGTTTGGTGTTACGTTCCTCTTGCCGCTGTCAATCAGCGACAACATGGATTCGGAGATTCCCGTGATTCTGGCGATGTCCGCCATTTTTAACCCGCGTCGTTCTGCAAATTCCCGGATATTTGACAACTTTTCTCCCTTCTCCGACTTTACAACCAGTAAAGTTTTTTCGCTAAAAAATTGATTTTCTTTCTTCTTCGGCAGGGGGTGTTTGATTTTTCACCCGTCCCCGTGTTAGACTACTTGTGCAGGATTCTGTTTTCGCCGTTCCCCGTGCGGGGAGCGTGGATTGAAATTACGCTGATGTAGGTTGCTACCTCGCTAATCAGCCATAGCGCGGCGATGAATACGATGCTCAAGCCCAAAAAGACGAATCCTGCCGGGTCTGCGTGTGGCATCTCCGTGTCACTCCTCTCTCCGTAATAGTTCCCTATGGGAAGTGTGAAATACGTCCTCCAGCGCTACCAACACTTTGTAGGACGGGTCACGCTTCCCAGTCTCAATCATGCACAGCATTGGTACATTCACACCGACACGCTGCGCAACGCTTTCGCGCGACCAACCGTTTGCTTCGCGCATCCGTTTCAGTTGCCTGTACATTGCTCTCCCTTCTTGCTTGAGGTAATTTCTTGACTTACCTCTGATAACATTATACATTCACTTTGCGTGAATGTCAAGGGGTAAACCATGTTTTCACGCGAAATTTTTTCTTCTCGACTGACTAATCTGTGTAAAGAAGCTGGCATTACAAACGCGGCGTTTGCCGATTCCTGCGGCATCACTCCCGGTGCGTTGTCGATGCTCCAAAAGGCAAATCGTTCGCCAAGTGTCGAACTCCTTTGCAAGATGGCGGACTTGCTCGGCGTGACGGTTGACTACCTTTCCGGCAGTGACGGTGCGCCGTCTCCCAAAGAAACGGACACGCTCTACTTGGAGATTTCCGCGCTTGCTCCGTCCGACCGGGAAGAAGTCATGCGGTACGCTCGCTATGTCCGGGCGAATCCGCGCAAGTGAGGTGATGCACTGTGCCATTCCCGGAAATCCTGCTTGCTCTGCGGCTCTCGAACGGGCTGACCCAGCAGCAACTTGCAGAACTACGAATCTGGAAGAAGCAACCCCGTTCCGACGCGGCTTCTTGCAATCGCTGATGCTCTCGGTGTTTCGCTCGATACGCTCGTTGGACGTGACGAAAATGCGTTCTCGCCGCCCGACTTCGACCCGCTGGTAGAACAGGTGAAGTCTCTTTCCGCGCTCCAGCGTGCGGATGTGATGAAGTACATCGAGTTCATCAAATCGCGCTCCTGATGCGCGTTTGCGCTGGACAACACTCTACAAGGACAAAAACGGCGCTCTGAGCGCTTCCAGCCCATCAGGTGAGGAAATACCAGTCCCGACGCGCAAGCGCTCCTGAGTGCGTTTTTGTGCGAATTAGACGTTGCTTTCGCGCAAAGCCCTTTTCGCTTCCGCCTGTGTCGCCCAGATGACCGTTACGCATCCGGAACGCTGGACGTGCGTCTTGATAGGCACATACCCGGCATCGGCTATTGACGTGGTACACTACTTTTCGCTCCCCTCAATGGCGTGCTGGATGATGTGAATCATCTGCTGGTTGACGCTTCGGTTTTCGCGCTCTGCAAGGACTTGCAGCTTGCGATGAAGCCCCGCGCCCATCCGCAGTGTGACTTTCCGGCTGTCTGCCGTCATTGTGTCGTCACCTCTCTTTTATTATATAGTGCCGTCACCTTGCTGTCAAGGTGCTGACCGAAATTTTTTTGAAGGTGGTGATTCCCTTGCCGTCCGACCTCCCGAAGTTTACGCTCCGCACTGACAAGCAGACGCTTGACAAGTTCCGCGTGGTTGCGCAAAAAAACCTGCGAACCGTCAACCGCGAATTGGAGATGCTAATGCGTCAGCATATCGCGGACTATGAGGACAAGCACGGCGAAATCGTCCTCCCTCAAAATCAGGAATGATTGCTATGCAGTCATATCCTATGCAGGAATGGAGGTGAGTATGCCTTGCTTGAATCAGAATATCGTCTCTGCCGTGACTTTCAGCGCGGCAAACAGCTTTCGACGGAACAGCTTGCGCGGTTGCGTTCATCTGGCTTCTTGGAGCAACCGCTATGCCCCGCAGACATTGAAGCACGTCCGCCGGACTATGTGCCGCAGTTAAACCGTCACGCTCTGGAAGAGATGGAACGGTATCGGTCAGGTCGCTTTCGCTTATTGCTCGAAACTTTTGATTCGCTTCTGCATTTCTTTGATTCGAGGTTCTAACTGCCGTTTGCTCTGATACACGTTCACACCTCCAAGACACGAAAGGGGTTTCACGATGAAGAAGTTTGTTTCCGTTCTGCTGGTTCTCTGCTGCCTGATGGCTTCCTGCGTTTCCGCGTTTGCCGAAAGACAGCCGATTCAGGGCGGATTTACGGATACGCAGGTTGTCAAATTTTTATCCATCCTTGATGATAACATTTTTGACTCTGTATCCATATCATCCAACATGGACAACTTTGACGTTAAAATTATCGATGACGATTTTGTTACCTACAAAAACTGCTACCCGTCCGCTTTTCAAGGGCTTATTGATGGATATACTTCGCTTTTTATCCAGTTTGCACGCTATATTTGGCTTAATTATAGCACCAATTCACAGCTGACGGTAAAGTTTGTTGACGTTATAGATAAGCAAGAGTCGACGTATTATACATTTACCGCATTCAATGGTAATTTTTTGTGTAACACGCCTTATGTTGCAATCAGCAAAAACAACAACTATGTAAAAGCCGGAGCGAACCCTGCGATACTTCGCGAACTTATTGACACCTACGGGGTTTTTAAGGATGACTACATGATTTTTTACTCTGCTGATTCCGGATACTCTATCACTACTGATTCAATTTACCCCAGCATATTTACCGACTTGTTAAATGATGAAGATTCCGCCTCATTGAATCAATGCTTGGAGTTCCAGAAGTACCTTTTATCAAAGCTTGTGGACAGGCTACCTTGCGACAAAGAGAAGCTAAAAATCACTGTTTTATTTCAAGCCCCAGATAGTGATGGTTATATCGGCTATATCGGGTACGATTGCGGAAATCTCTCCGGTCTCATCGCACCCTCCTCAACCAAATAATACCCTAATGTCCACTCCCCCCAGCGCGTCGGCAATGCGAATTGCTATCGTAACGTTGGGGGTTCTCTGTCCACCCTCGTAGCGCTGAAACGCAAGCGTCGAAATGCCAACCTCTTTCGCAACGGCTTCCTGCGTCTTTCCGCAGAGTTTCCGTGCTTCAACCATCCGAACGTTTCTCAACCTTCGCCCCTCTTTCTGCATAACCGTTCGGTAGTCTTATTATAGCACTACCAAACGGTTATGTCAAGCGTTTTTTGGAGGTGCTTCATGGATTTTCCCGGACGATTAAAGCATCTGCGCCATGAGCGCGGATTGACGCAGAAACAAGTCTATTCCGCCGTTGGAATGTCAGCCTTGGGCTACCAGCGTTATGAGTACGGCGAACGCTCGCCGTCTTTTGATTGCCTGATAGCCCTTGCCGACTTCTACGGCGTGTCGCTCGACTATCTTGTCGGGCGCTCCGACGACCCGCATTTCGGCAGCAGCCCCCGCGCGGACAAGACCTCATGAATCCGCCGTTGTCCGAACGGTGTCCAACACGCAAGCAGTAACGTCTGACATTGCTTGTCCCTGGTTGGCAGATAGTACGCCATTGCGCTGTCCGCGTATTCTGGCGACACAATCCACGTCTTTCCCTGCCGATACTGGATGCCCGCCTTTTCAAGCATGGCATTCATCTGCCTTGCATCTACACCGTAGCGCTCCGCAAGTTTCGCCGTGCTGACGGATTCGGGTGCAGTCGCGCCAACGGCTGGTTTTGTGCTTGTACCAAGCTCCGGGAACGCCTCGCGGACAGTGACGTTCAGCGCTCGCGCGATTCTCGCCGCAACCAGCGACGAAGGAACTTGCTCGCCTGCCTGATAGCCAAGAAGCAGCGATTCGGGAACTTGTGCGGAATGTGACAGCTTCCGCATTGTCATCCCTCGTTGCTTTGCAATCTCGGCGAATCGCCGCAGCTTCTCAGCCATCGACCTCGCCCCCGAACAGGGCTTCGACCGTCGTGCCAAGCGCACGGGCAAGGCGAAGAGCGTTATGCAGTGACGGAGTATATACACCCCTCTCATACTGAGACACAAGTCCCTGCTGACATCCAAGCACGTCTGCAATCTGCATCTGCGTCAAGCCCTTCTTTGCGCGGAACTCACGCAAGCGGTTCTGCATCCGCATCCCTCCAATCAGTGCTTATTATCAATGCTAATAATAGCACACTCGATTTTATATGTCAAGATAATACGCGAAAAAATTTTTGAGGTGTTTTTATGCTTGGAGATAGGCTCAAGGAAGCGAGAAAGGCAAAAAAAAAGACGCAAGCCGAAATGGCAAGCATCGTTGGAGTGTCGCAAGCGACGTATTCGTGCTATGAGCGTGGAACCATCACGCCGGAGATTACCAGCGTCGTGAAGTTCGCCGAAGCGCTCGGCGTGACCACCGACTACCTGTGCGGACTGTCCGACAACCCGCAGGGAACGTCTGACCGCCCGATTCTTGACGCAACCTGCGAGGCGATTATCGCTAAGCTGATGGGTGCGCCGGATGACGTGGTGCGTGAAGCGATGGACTACGTTGAGTATCTCACCGCGAAGGCGGAACGTCGGATGCGTCAGGAGCGCAAGGAACGTCGCATGGCGGACAAGGGGGATGCTGAGAAGGGCGAACCGTGATGTCCCCGGCGCAAATGTCGGGAACATGAGAACCAGCGGCGAGGAAGAACCGCACGTCCCCGAACGCCTGAGAGCGGCAAGCGCGTGAGGACAAGCAGGAGAATCAGCAGAGGAGCAGAGCGGAGCAGCAAGTTGTTATGATTATATGCCAGATTGCCCCGCTTGTCAAGCCCCCCTGCTGATTTTTTTGTTGGGCAAAAATGGCTGCGAGAACCATTTGCGCGACACCACGAAAATGGTCTACCCCGCGGCTATCAATTTTGCAAAGCCGCGAAGATGACCATGCTGCGGATGCCCGCAGAAAAGTGCTGGATAAAAAAAGACCACCGCCGCTGCCACCACCACAAGACCACCGCCCGTCCCTCTCCCCTCCCGCTTCTTCCCCCCTTTCCCCTCTTCCCCCCATACCCCCTATTACTCTA
>ENA-UESP01000218-UESP01000218.1-human-gut-metagenome-genome-assembly--contig:-NODE-218-length-50869-cov-10.909572_pt1 | contig 50869 bp, 40 predicted proteins | sample MGYA00243003_ERZ508004 | MGnify/ENA primary metagenome ERZ508004 (study PRJEB26167, sample SAMN06115443) | human gut metagenome | host: Homo sapiens | place: China:Henan | collected 2015-07-29...
CAAAAGAGTGTCTTTAATGAGCAGCACATCTAACGGTTTTCTCTTTAAGAACTGCTACGGCTATTGTAGCATATTGGCTAACAGTTAACAAGGCTCCTCCAACCACCTAAAGGTAGTGGGTTTCCGCCTATGGCAAACGAAAGGATTTTATTTATGAAAAGCTCAGGCTTGATTGCCTGGGCTTTTTTCATTATAATAGAGGTATGCTGGGGAGAAGTTTGAAAATTTTGATAAATTCCCAATGAGGAGGATACAATTAATGCTAAGAGAGCGAAAAACACTTCCAGGTGTGAAGCACCAGGAGGTACGAGAGTATGAGACCAGACACCGTCAGACGGCGCTGAAGATCGCTAGAGAGGGCGTGGTGCTTCTGGAGAATAAAAAATCCGGTGAGAAGCCGGTTCTGCCGTTAAAGAAAGGTACACGGATCGGCTTGTACGGCAGTGGTGCCAGAAAGACGATCAAGGGTGGTTCTGGTTCTGGTGATGTAAATGAGAGATCCTGTGTGACGATTGAGCAAGGACTGGAGCATGCCGGATTTGTCATCGAGAAGAAGGAATGGCTGGATCGGTATGACCAGGTAAAAGATGCTTCGATTGAAAGCTGGAAGAATGGCATCTTAGCCCGGGTCAATGAGGCGCATCCATTTACAGAGATTTATTTTACCACTCCATATCATGGTCCGGAAGAGAATAAGATCACAGAAAATGAAATGCCGGAGGATGCGGAGGCAGTGCTCTATGTGCTCAGCCGGATCTCTGGAGAGGGCGCAGACCGGGGCAATGAGCCTGGTGATTTCTTATTTTCAGAGTCTGAAAAAGAGAATTTAAAGAAGTTAGATGAGACAGGCAAAGACCTGATCGTGATCTTAAATACCGGTGGTCTGATGGATCTGACGTATTTAGATGGTTTGCATCATGTGAAAGCTGTGATCTACGCTTCCCAGGGCGGTATGGAAGGTGGCACAGCGTTGGGGGAGATCTTAAGCGGAGACGTGACTCCAAGTGGTAAGTTGACCGATTCCTGGGGCAGTTCTTATGAGATGTGGCCTGGTTATGACCAGTTTGGAAGAAACAATGGGGATGTGCAGACGGAGTATTACAATGAGGGAATCTTCGTTGGATACCGCTGGTTTGACGCCACCGGCAAATCCCTTCGTTATCCATTTGGTTTTGGTCTGTCTTATACTGATTTTGAGATCAAGACAGAAAAAGTGTCCGTGTCAGGAAAACAGGTACAGGTAGAAGTATCTGTGAAGAATACAGGAAATACTTACGCTGGCAAGGAGACTGTCCAGGTATATGTGGAATTTTCCGGCAAAGAAGAAATCAGCCACGAGAAAAAACGTCTGGCCGGTTTTGGAAAGACCGATGTGCTGGAGCCTGGAGAGAGTCAGAAGCTGATGATTTCCTTTGACGGAACGGCATTGGAGCGTTTTGATCAGGATGAGAGCGCATGGGTAGTTGACCAGGGTGATTATGGTGTGTTGGTTGGTGATTCTTCTACGGATCTGGTTACCGCTGCAGTGCTTCGCGTGGAAGAAGATGTGGTGAGAATGGCTGTGGATCACATTTCCCCACTTCAGAAGGAACTGAAAGAAATGGAGTGGACGCCGCAGGCAGTTGTTTATGAAGAAAAATTGCCGGTGGTTGTGTTAAAGCCGGAGAATCTGGCGAAAGAGAAGAAAGCGCCGAAGGAGAATCCATATGAGGCTAAGGCGAAAGAATTGACAGAGAAACTGACTGCGGAGCAGATGATCGAACTGGTATGCGGCAAGACCGGCGGTGCCCAGGCTCAGGCTGGTGCAGCTTCTGTGAATGTACCAGGCGCGGCTGGCGAGACCGTGGAGTACCTGGCTTCTGAGATTGGAGCAGATCAGGGGGTTCCGGGTATGGCTTTAGCAGATGGTCCGGCGGGTGTCCGTCTGGCACAGAAATATTATACGGACGCCAATGGTCAGGTAGAGCCGGTAGATATCGTAGATGGTATTGAACACGGCTTGTTTGCACCAGAGAAAGTGCTGAAAGAGGGAGAAGAGATTTACTATCAGTATTGTTCTGCATTCCCGATCGGTGCGATGGTGGCGATGACCTGGAATACAGAGCTGGCTTATGAGATGGGACTGGCGGCCGGAGAAGAGATGGAAGAGTTCCAGGTGGCCCTGTGGCTGGCACCTGGCATGAATATCCACAGGAACCCGCTGTGTGGCCGTAACTTTGAGTATTTTTCAGAGGATCCACTGGTAAGCGGACGGATGGCAGGAGCCATCACCAGAGGCGTGCAGACCATTCCAGGAAAAGGAACTACGATTAAGCATTTTGCGTGCAACAACCAGGAAGATAACCGTATGGGCGTAGACAGCGTGGTAGGCGAGAGGGCACTCCGTGAAATATATCTGAGGGGCTTCCAGTATGCCATCGAGGAGACCCAGCCAAAGGCCCTGATGACCTCCTACAACCTGATCAATGGTGTGCATTCCGCGAATTCTTATGATCTGTGCACCGTATCTGCCAGAAAGGAATGGGGCTATGAAGGTATGATCATGACAGACTGGATGACCACGACTGACGGCGGTTCATTAAGTTATGTGTGCATGAAAGCGGGCAATGATATGATCATGCCAGGATGCGCAGCCGATCATGAAAATATCCGTCAGGCGTTGAATGATGGAAAACTCACGATGGATGAGTTGAAAGCCTGTGTGGTACGGATTATCCGTCTGGCGTTAGAATGTGAAGTGAAGGAACAGAATTGACCAATGTTTTGTTTTCCAGATGAAGAGCAGATAGGAGAGGAAATCATGGAAAGTGCAGCAGAAGTAATCAGGGATGGCAAGGCGGTTCTGGGGATCGAGTTTGGTTCCACCAGGATCAAGGCAGTGCTGGTAGATGGGAAATGTAAGCCCATTGCCTCTGGCAGTCATGAATGGGAGAATCGGCTGGAACATGGATATTGGACATATAGCCTGGAGGACATCTGGGCGGGTTTGCAGGATGCTTATAAGAATTTAAAAGAAGATGTGCAGGAGAAATACCAGCAGCCTCTGAAGCGATTGGGGGCTCTGGGCTTTTCCGGTATGATGCATGGATATATGGCATTTGATGCGGAGGGGAAACTTCTGGTTCCGTTCCGCACCTGGAGGAATACGACGACAGGAGAGGCAGCAGCAGCCTTGACAAAAGCCTTTGATTTTAATATTCCCCAACGCTGGAGTATTGCCCATCTGTATCAGGCCATGTTAAATGGGGAAGACCATGTGGGGCAGGTCACCTATCTGACCACACTGGCCGGCTATATCCACTGGAAAATGACCGGCCAGAAGGTACTGGGGGTTGGTGAAGCCTCTGGCATGTTCCCAATCGATAGTCAGACCGTGGATTATGATGAAAAACGTGTGGAAATCTTTGATGATCTGATCGAAACAAGAGGATATCCATGGAAATTGCGCCAGATTCTTCCGAAAGTCCGAAAGGCTGGGGAAAAAGCAGGGGTTCTGACGGAAGAAGGGGCAAAACTGCTTGATCCAACGGGAGAACTGGAGGCTGGTATTCCACTCTGTCCACCGGAAGGTGATGCGGGAACCGGTATGACTGCGACCAATTCTGTAAGAGAAGGAACGGGCAATGTGTCTGCAGGAACTTCTGTCTTTGCCATGGTAGTATTAAAAGAGGCGTTAAAGGCAGTCCATGAAGAACTGGATCTTGTGACCACTCCGTCCGGAGAGGCAGTTGCCATGGTGCACTGCAACAACTGTACGTCCGATCTGAATGCCTGGGTTGGTCTGTTTAAAGAGATTGCGGAGAACTTGGGGATCTCTGTGGATAGGAATGAACTGTACGGCATGCTGTACCGGAAAGCCTTGGAAGGCAAAAAGGACTGTGGCGGAATGGTTTCCTACAACTACGTGTCCGGTGAACCTGTGACCGGAATGATGGAAGGACGGCCATTATTCATGAGGATGCCGGATACGAAGCTTAATCTGGCGGATTTTATGAGAACGCATCTGTACGGTTCTTTGGCGGCACTGAAGGTTGGGCTGGATATCCTGTTGAAGGAAGAGCAGGTGACAGTGGATAAGATCTATGGACACGGCGGCCTGTTCAAGACACCGCTTGTGGGTCAGAAGATTCTGGCAGCAGCTATGAACGCTCCGGTGACAGTGATGAAAACTGCAGGTGAGGGCGGTCCCTGGGGCATGGCGGTGCTGGCTTCCTATATGCTCAAGAATCGTGGTGAAGGTCTGGCTGATTATTTGGACCAGCAGGTGTTTGCAGATGAAACAGGTGAGACGGTGGAGCCGGATCCAGAGGATGTCAGGGGATTTGACGCCTATATGGAGGTCTATAAAAAGGGACTGCAGGTGGAAGCAGCAGCCGTGGAGAGTCTTCTATTTTAACGCTATTGCCGCAATGGCAGTTGGACAGAGCAGGTAGATTTTGGAAGAAAAACATTGCCAATATAAAAAATGTGACATGGATAGTCGCAAAATTGTGCAAAGTAACGAAAATAAAAAAAGTGCTTACGAAGATGTCCGATCTATACTATAATTGCTCCTGTTAAAAATGATAGAGAGTAACTATGAAGGTACTGAATAGTTACGATAGAGATTAAAAACGCAGTGAGATATACACAAAAAAGTGGAAGTCGCAACGAGTTTTACGTGACTTCCATTTTTTTATGCATACATCTGTATTCTGTATACAAAAATGAAAGAAAAACCGATGACAGGATATGGAATGTATTTTTTTGAAGCTGCGACTAACAGGAGGACAAAAAATATGCCACAAAACAAGAGAGAAAGTTTTATCTATTCCGTGATGATGTGTTTTACCATGGTGCTCTGGATGAGTATCTACAATGTTGCTCTTCATATGGGTGTACTGAATTTTGATACTATCTGTGCAGCATGGCTGGGATTTCCAATCGCATATGTCTTTGCATTCTGCTGTGACTGGTTTCTGGTCTCCGGAATTGCAAAAGGATTTGCGTTTCACTTCCTTGTGAAACCAGACAGCAGTGTGATGAGAAAGGTCATCTGCATTTCCAGCTGTATGGTAGTTCCGATGGTGATCATCATGTCCATGTATGGAGCGTTAGAGGGATGCGTAAAATCAGGGAACTGGAGTCTGCTTTTCGTCATCTGGCTGACCAACATTCCGAAAAACTTTATCATGGCACTGCCATTTCAGCTTCTGATCGCAGGCCCTCTGGTCAGAAAGGTATTTCGCAGCCTGTTTCCGGTAGGAAAGGTGCTGGCATAAATTAAAGATGAAATAAAGATTCCTGATGACAAAGCGCGATAAATTTTTTTGCGGTTTTAGTCAGGAATTTTTGTTTGTGCCAGATCAGGTAGTTTTTTCTTAGAAAAGGTTCATCGACTACCGGCCGGGAGATCACTTTTCGAGAAGCAATATCAGCTGAAACCAGTTGTTCAGGAAGGAGCGAGATTCCGAGTCCACAGGCTACAGCATTTACTAATGCCTGGGTGCTGGCACTCTCCCATGTGGGTTTAACTGAAAGAAAATGCATAGCAAAAGTCTGATCCAACAATGATTGCATTAATTGCGGCTGCGGGCTTATCGATTTTAAAAGCCGTGATATTTAGTGGAAATGAAATATTTTTTGCAAAAGAACATTCCTTTTTTCAGCCCACACGTGTGTGTTCGCTGCATTTTTTGAAAGGCAGGGAAAAATATACCATTGTTCAATCCCCAAAAAGGAATTATACTATTTATCAGAATGACCGGATCATTGGAACCATCCAAAGAATAGATAGTTTAAAACCAGAAATCCAGATAGAAGAAACCATAGATGAAAATATGGTGGGGCTGGTGTATAGATTGGCGAAAATCATGTATCATCAGGATGATGTGTTTATGGTGTAGCTGATATGAAAAGGTGATGGTAGTTCTGATTTTCCGATCTCTGGATGATTGGAGGAATTTTTCATGAATGATTATCAAAGAGCTTGTGAATTGAAAGAAGAAACCATCGCAAACCGCCGGTATATCCATGAGCACGCGGAAGTGGGGTTGGAGCTTCCTCAGACCAGAGCATATGTGATGGAAAAATTAAAGGAATATGGGCTGGAACCGAAGGTGTGCGGTGCCGGTGTGACAGCGACTCTGGGAAAAGCAGGAAAGGTCCTGTTACTCAGGGCGGACATGGATGCGCTTCCGATGCCGGAGGAGAGTGGAGAGAGCTTTGCATGCAAAGACGGGATTCACAACCACGCTTGTGGCCATGATTTTCACGCAGCGATGCTTTTGACGGCAGCGAAGATCTTAAAAGAAAGAGAAGAGGAATTAGAAGGAACCGTAAAATTCATGTTCCAGCCGGCCGAGGAGACTTTCGAGGGAAGCCGGAATATGATCGAGCATGGGATTCTGGAGAATCCCAAGGTAGATGCGGCGCTGGCATTTCATGTGGCAGCAGGAAAGGTACCTGCAGGCCTGGTGATGTACAATGACAATGGCGTGATGATGTCTTCTGTTGACGGCTTTAAGATCACCATCCATGGAAAGGGTGCCCACGGCGCATCTCCTCATACGGCGATTGATCCGATCAATGTGGGAACCCATATCTATCTGGCACTTCAGGAACTGATTGCCAGGGAGAGCAATCCAAGCCATGCCTGCGTGCTGACGATCGGACAGTTTGCAGCAGGCTCTGCACCCAATATCATACCGGAGATCGCAGTGCTGCAAGGAACGATCCGTACCAATGATAAAGGTGCAAGAGAACTGCTGGTGCGCCGGATGAAGCAGGTGGCAGAGGGCGAGGCAGCTGTTTTTGGAGCAAGTGTAGAAATCGAGATGCTCTCAGAGGTCTGCCCACTGATCTGTGATCCGGCACTGACGGACGAGATGGTGGGCTATATCAGAGAACTTCCGGTTCCGGGACTCAGCTTATATCCAGGTGCTTCTGCCAATGCATCAGAGGATTTTGCGCTGATCGCAGAGCGTGTGCCGTCTGCCTTTTTCTATCTGGGATCTGGATACCTGGATGAGCGGGGCAATTACGGGGCACATAATCCTAAAGTTGTCTTTGATGAAGCTGTCTGCCCGATTGGTGTGGCAGGACTGGTTCACTGCGCAGTGCAGTGGCTGAAGAAGCATTGATCGATCAGCCGGATACCTCTTCAAATTCGAGGTATCCGGTATTTTATGTCATAGGAAAGAATCGCCAGATTATAGTTGGTCTGTTTTTCAGATTAAGGAGTGAGTGAAGTGTGTAAGCAGATGGAAGATTTAAGAAAAAATACAAAAAAGAGCCAATTTTGACACGAAACCGACCCAATTATTACAATCACCCCCAAAACCTAAAATTTTTATGCTAAGATGGCGGAGCAGTTCCAGTCAAAATGCAGCTGGCAATCAGCCCGCCATCGCAAAGAAACCGGTCGGTGTGGAACTGCAAAAATGGGGATGAAAATGGGACTGGTCCTTTGGGGGATCAGTCCTGTTTTATATCTTAGAAAGGATCTAAAACCACAGATACGCCATCCGCACAGCTGCATTTCTCCTTGCCTCTTCATCTGCTGTCTCAAATGGCAGAGATTCATAAAGCTGCACTAGTTCCGGTCGTTTTAAGAGGTTTCCTGCAAAAAGCATAAAGGACATCCGCACAGGAAATGCGTCGAAATGCATCACATCTTTCGCATACGGCCAGGTGGATTTATCTAACAGGTATGGGGTCAGGAAATCAATGCCTTTCTGGATGTCAGCGCCGTTTGGCAAGGTGTAATTCCACAGATTGTTCTCCGGGGTGGAGAGCAGGTAACAGAGGGTTACCATGTTATCCAGCACAAAAGTGGAGTAATTGTATGGCTTTGTCCGGGCCAGCTCCAGTGGGAAAGAACCATCGGCTTCCATCTGTGGCAGCAGGTATTTCTTATAACTTTCCCGGCAGAATTCCACGATCCTTGGGTTGTCGGTAAAGAGGGCGAAGACGGTAGTCTGGACAAAATAGGTAACGCTGTGGTTGTTTTTCTGGGTCATTTCCTCGACACCGTTGGAATCTGTTAGTAACCAGCCCAAATACCTGACGAACCACTGTTTCAGGCTCTGGTAAATGTCTGGGGTCATGTGTGGGGAATCCTTTAAGGCTTCGATGGCAAATGGCACGTCGATCAGATGCAGGGTGTCGATAATGCCGATGCCGCGGCCATCACAGACGCCTGGAATAGCCTGGGCATAGGAGAGCGCCGGAGTCATATAGGTCTCGGAATCCAGGAAGAATTCCTGTAAAGACATTACCGCTCTGGCTGCCAGCGTTTCGTCCCCGGTCAGTCGGTAACCTTCTGCCAGAAAGACCAGATTGGTGCGCATTTGTCTTAGCAGCAGCCGGTGATCATTGAAATTTCCAGGATTGGTTTCTCCATCTCGGCGGATATAGGGAAAGCCATCGGCAGTATCTGGATTTGGCCACCAATAGTCACCGTTAGAGTAATAGTCGTGAATGGTTCCAGGACTCTGGGATGCGAAAACATCCGTAATATGCGGAATTGGTTTCGTGAGAATCGAGTAGGCTTTTTTTAAAATCCAATCTTTTTCGGAATCTGGAAGCAGGATGGGTATTTCTGGTTTATGGAATAGCATTATGACAGCACCTCATTTCTGAATCAATCTATTTTTGATTATTCTATAATTAAAATCCTATAGAACATATAAAGAAAAAACAATGGGAAAAACTTCGAATCCATAGGAAAAACCTTCACCACTGATTTACATTTTTTCTGCGATTTTGTAAAATTAAGAGCAGGAGGGGAGTATCAGTATGAGAAAAAAATCGAAAATTTATCTGCATATGTTTTTTTCTTATTTAGGAATTCTTGTGATTCCCATGGCGCTTGCGATGGTGCTTTACATCTACACATTCCGGGTGATTACGGGACAGGTGGAGACCATGAACGAGAATCTTCTGGTCATGGTGAAAAATGAAATTGACAACGAGATGGACAATGTCTGGAAGATCACCAGTCGTCTGGCTTTGGACAGTAAGATCCAGCAGACGGCCAATGTCAAGAGGATTTATGACGCCAATGACCAGATCAATCTCTATTATATTTATGAAGAGGCACAGGCTATCAGTATGTCTGAAACGTTTATTGATGATGTGTTTATTTTATTTAATAATACCCAGAAAGTGGTCAGCTCCAGAGGTAATATGACATCAGAGCTTTTTTACAATCTGTATTATAAAAGCGATGAATTTTCTTACGAGGATTTCCGGGATTATCTGGGACAGTTCCATTATGGGGATATGATCCCATTAAAACTGGATAGCGGAAAAGAGGTGTTTCTATTTACCATGGGAACGCTGAAATCCACATTCCGGGAGTCTCCGGCGGTGGTCTGCTGTCAGATCAGTGCGGAAACCATCAAAAATCGTCTTCAGCAGATGAAATGGTCCGATACCATGGATGTGATGCTTCTAACGGAGCAGAATGTCCGGGTTAGTGCGAATGATATGATTACCGGAGATATTGACTGGAACTATGACCAGTGGGAAAAGGGAAGCCATTCCCAGAAAAATAAGGTAAATGAAGAATACATCGTGTCAGTTCTGCCTTCTGAGGTGCTGCGTTGGAAGTATTTGAGTGTTCTTCCTGTGGATCAGATGAAGAACAATGCGGAAAAAGTCCGCACCATGACGATTGTAGGTCTGTTTGTGTGTATTTTGTCTGGTATTTTTATTTCTTATGAATTGACAAAGAAAAATTACAATCCGATCAAGATGCTGATGGACAATTTCAAAAATCACGGTAAGGTAGAGATCCAGGAAGGAGAAAATGAATACCAGTGGCTGAATCACCAGATGGATGAATTCTTCCGCCAGCATGTGGACGCAGAAAAACTGCTGAAAAAGAACCAGAAGAGCCTGAAAAATTATTATCTCTATCGGCTATTGCAGGAATCCAGTGATGGAAGCGCCAGCGAGCAGTACGGACTGAGAATCCACGGGGATTATAATGTGGTGCTTTTGATGACGCCGGTGGTGAAACCAGGGACAGATCTGGAAAATCAGGAGCAGAAAGATCATATGGAAGAAAATGCCCTCCAAAAATTCGCTATTATGAACGTATTTGAGGAGCTTTGTCTTAATTACTTCAATATCAATATGGTAGAGTTAGGGGAACGTGTGGCAGCTATTGTCAGTCTTCCTGGAATGGCGACGGAAAATCTGGATATTTTGAAAAATCAGGCAGAGAATCTTCAGCAAATGATGGAAGAGTATTTGGGATTTACAGTAGAGATTCTGTGTGGACCGGCCTGTGCCGGATGGGAAGGAATCCATGAGTCTTATGTACAGGCCAATCGCCTGGAACAGTATGTGCATCTGCTGGATACCACGCTGCTGTTTTATGATGAGGTGAAGGATATTCAGCCAGAATACAATTATCCATTTGAGTTAGAACAGAAAATGCTCAATTCCATTAAGGTTGGTAACAGTGAAGAGACATGGAAAACCATGGAACAGATGTTTGATTTGAATTTGAAGGGAAAAGTAACGGCTAATCTGTATTGCTGTCTTGTTTACGGACTTTTGGGCACCGTATTAGAGGGAGCCAGACAGGGCGGTTACACGGAAGCAGCAAAGGAAATCCGGTTTACCGGTGGAGATATCTCTAAAATGCCCGTTGAGAAAATGAAACAGCGGTTCCATGAGCTGCTTGGGGAGGTTTGCCAGAAGATTTTAGAGATTCAGAAGGAAACATCCAAAGATCAAATTATGAGTAAGCAGATCGAAGATTATATTCAGAAAAATTTTCAGGACGCAGATTTGAATATTTCCATTACCAGCCAGCATTTTGATCTGACCCCAGCGTATTTGTCTTCAATTTATAAGAAACAGACAGGAGGAAGCCTGTTGGATTACATTCTGACCGTGCGGATCACCCATGCGAAAGAATATCTGGATCAGGGGTATAGTGTGGTGGAAGTGGCGTCCATGACAGGATTCAGGGACAGCGGCACCTTTATCCGGGCATTTAAGAAGAAAATGGGAGTCACACCAGGCCAGTTAAAGAAAGAAAAACCAGGAAAATAAAGAAATTGTATATGGATTCGAAAAAAAGCAAATTTCAAAAGGCCGTTTTTGCCTATGAAGTCTGCTTTTTTTCTATATATTTTTGATAAATACGGGTGTTATGATATAGGCACAGCAAACGAACCGGAACATCTTCGGACAGGGTGAGTAAAAATGATATTCGGAGGATAAGGTGACCGGAAAACAATTTAAGAAGGGAGCTATAACATGAAAAAAAGAAAGTGTGCATTACTCATGGCAGCAGCTATGGCGGCAACCTCTCTGGCAGGTTGTGGAGGTTCTGGAGGCAGTCAGACGGCAGAAACAACAAAAGCACCAGAGACTACAGCAGCAGGAGAGACCGCAGGGACAGTAGAAACATCAGCGGAATTTACCTATCCGATGGCAGCCGGAGATAAATTACAGTATTGGTGTGAGCTAACAACTACGGTTTCCGCCAATTATGCGAATTTAGGTGATACCCCATTTGGACAGGGCTGGCAGAAGAACACCGGAGTGGAGATTGAATTCTTACATCCACCGACCGGCCAGCAGAAAGAGCAGTTCAGCCTGATCTTAGCCGATGGCAATCTTCCGGATTTAATGGAGTACAACTGGACCGTTGATTATCCAGGCGGACCGGAAAAAGCCATCAAGGACGGCGTGATCATTCCATTAAACGATGTGATCGATCAGTACTGCCCGAACTTAAAGAAATATCTGGAAGAGAATCCGGATATTGACCGTATGATCAAGACGGATGAGGGACATTATTATGTATTCCCGTTCATCCGTGGTGATGAGAACCTGATGAACACCATTGGCCTGATGGTAAGAAAAGACTGGTTAGACGAGCTTGGCATGGAAGTGCCAACTACCATTGATGAGTGGCATGACGTGCTGACTGCATTTAAGAATGAGAAAGGCTGCACAGCACCATACAGCTTTGAGTATACCAATAACCAGTATTTAGGCGCAGATCCATTTGTAGCGGCATTTGGCGTAAACCGTTCCTTCTATTTAGGAAGCGATGGTAAGGTACATTTCGGAGCAACCGAACCTGGATTTAAAGATTATCTGGCAACTATGCAGCAGTGGTACAGCGAAGGCTTGATCGACCCGGATCTGGCTACCTTAAAGAATGATCAGGTCAGCGCAAAGATGACCAATGGCCAGGCAGGCGCATCCATGGGCCAGGCCGGAAGCCGTATGGGAACCTGGACAACGGCAGCCCGCACCACAATTCCAGAGTTTACCTTAGTTCCAGCTCCAGTTCCAACCTTAGTAAAAGGCGAGAAAGCAGAAATGGGTTACATCGAGAATCCATTCTCCGGAAGAGCCAGCGTAGCCATCACCACTTCCTGCAAGGATGTAGAGCGTGCCGCAAGACTGATGGACTGGGCATATGGCGAAGAGGGCCATATGTACTTTAACTTCGGTACCGAAGGCGAGTCCTACACCATGGTGGACGGATATCCAACCTACACCGATCAGATATTAAAGAATCCAGATGGACTTCCAGTTTCCCAGGCGATGTCCGCATACATCCGTGGTAACTACAACGGACCATTCGTTCAGGATATCCGCTACTTAGAGCAGTACTACACTTTGGATGAGCAGAGACAGACTCCGATCGTATGGGGCGAGTGCAATGGCGCAGCACATACCATGCCTCCGATCACCCCAACCTCTGATGAAAGTAAGGAATTCTCTACCATCATGAATGAGATCAATACTTACCGTGATGAGATGATCCTGAAATTCATCTTTGGCACCGAGAGCATTGATAATTTTGATACTTATGTAAAAAATATTGACAATATGGGTCTGGCCAGAGCCTTAGAGATCGAAAATGTAGCGCTTGACCGCTACAATTCCAGATAGGAAAACCAGAACCAGGAACAATTAAAAAGGGCTGTCTTGCGGGATGGTCCTTTTCTGTTCCAAAGCCGCAAAAAAAGGAGATAGGATTGTATGAAAAATAAGAACACCAGAGGTACACTGACGTACCGTCTGAGAAGAGACTGGATCAGAAACCGCTCCCTCTATGTTATGGTGATACCGGTTCTGTTATTTTATTTACTGTTCCATTATAAACCAATGTATGGAGCGATCATTGCGTTTAAGGATTATACGCCTGCATTGGGTGTAGCAAAGAGCCCATGGGTAGGTTTGGCTAATTTTGTCCGTTTCTTTAAGAGTGTTTATTTTGTGAGGCTGATCAAAAATACTATTTTGTTAAGTGTATACAATCTGATTTTTGGATTTCCAGCTCCGATCATCCTGGCTTTGCTTCTTAATGAAGTTCGGAACAAGCATTTTAAAAATATAACTCAGACCATTACTTACCTGCCGCACTTCATTTCCCTGATTGTCGTAACGGGTATGCTGACCGATTTCAGTATGACTTCTGGTCTGTTCAATGATATCATCGCCTTTTTTGGAGGTGAGAGATCCCCATTGTTACAAAATCCAAAGCTGTACCGGACGATGTATGTAGCATCCGGTATCTGGCAGCAGGTAGGCTGGGGTTCCATCATCTATTTATCCGCTTTAGCTGGTGTAGACCAGCAGCTGTATGAAGCAGCTTCCATTGATGGTGCAGGTAAATGGAAACAGTTATTGAATGTAACGCTTCCAGGCATTGCGCCAACCATCATCATTATGCTGATCATGAGAATGGGTTCCCTGATGAATATGGGATATGAGAAAACCATTTTGTTATATAATCCATCTACCTATGATACGGCAGATATTATTTCTTCCTATATCTATCGTGTGGGTCTTTTGGAACAGGATTGGAGTTATTCCACGGCAGTTGGTTTGTTTAACTCTGTGATCAACTTCGGTCTTCTGATTTTTACAAATAAAATGTCGAAAAAATATAGCGAGACCAGTCTGTGGTAAAGGAGTGAGAAGGTATGAAGATCAAAAAATCAAAAGGAGAACGGGCGTTTCAGGTATTTAACTACGCATTTCTGATGCTGATCATGCTGGTGTGCCTCTATCCGGTCTGGTACGTGGCAGTGGCTTCTTTCAGTAATAGCAACGCCTTAACCCAGCACAGCGGACTGTTATTCCGGCCAATCGGCTTCAGTATGGATGCTTATAAGAAGGTATTCCAGAACCCGATGATCGGAAAAGGTTACTTAAATACGTTATTTATCTTGATCATCGGCGTATTTTTGGATCTGGTGATGACTTCTCTGGGTGCTTATTTCCTTTCCAGAAAACGTGTCATGTTTAAGAAACCGATCATGCTGTTTATTGTATTCACGATGTTCTTCTCCGGTGGTATGATTCCATTTTATATCAATCTGAAGGAACTGCATCTGACCAATACGTTATGGGGACTGATCATTCCGTTTATGATCACGACCTCTAACCTGATCATTCTTCGGACTTCTTTTGAGAGTATCCCGGAGAGCCTGATCGAGGCAGCGCAGATTGATGGCGCGGGACATATCCGCATTCTGACCACCATTGTGCTGCCGTTGTCTAAGGCAATGTTAGCAGTTATGGTGTTGTATTATGGTGTCAGCATCTGGAACTCCTGGTTCTGGGCGTCTGCGATTTTAAGAAACCGTGAGATGTATCCGCTGCAGATCATCTTGCGTGAGATCCTGCTTTCCAACGACACCAGTTCCATGACAGCGGGAGCCAGCGCAACCGATACGGAGGCCATTGGTATGACGATTAAATATGCGACCATTATGGTAGCGACTGTGCCGATTCTCTGTGTATATCCGTTTTTACAGAAGTATTTTACAAAAGGGACCATGGTTGGCGCAGTGAAAGAGTAAAGTTAACGGTTTAGCAGGTCTGTGCACTTGCTGCGCTGACCGTAAAAAAACTTGGCTTGTGAATAAAAATGGTTGTTGAAGTTGTCAAATGATACGGTGTTGGAGGGAAAAAGGATGTTAGATCAGAAACAGAAAGAAGTTTGTGAAAAAATATACAAACAGATAGACATGAAACTTCAGGCGGAATGCACCCGTCTTGGCGGAAAGATTCCGTATATTGCGGAACATGGACGTTATGTGAAAGATGCAGGTGTTGAGACGCCATTCTGGTGGACCAATGGCTTCTGGGCTGGAATGTTGTGGCAGATGTATGCCAGTACCGGAAATGAACTCTATAAGGAAACGGCAAAAAAGAGCGAGATTATCATGGAAAAGGATTTATCTGGTTTTGTGGGACTCCATCACGATGTGGGATTTCAATATCTGCACACGGCAGTGGCGGATTACCGCCTGACAGGAGATGAGAAAGCGAAGATCATGGGACTTCATGCAGCCAGTCTGCTGGCAGGCCGTTTTAATCCCACCGGCAATTTTATTCGGGCCTGGAATGATGGAAATGGGCCGAGGGGAGAGACTGGTAAGAAGCCTGGCTGGATGATCATTGACTGTATGATGAACATTCCGTTGCTTTACTGGGCTGGCAAAGAGATGGAAGATCCGAGATTCACGGATATTGCCAACCGTCACGCAGAAACCGCCATGAGAGTGCTCTTAAGGCCCGACGGCTCCTGCAATCACATCGGAATCCTGGATCCGGAAACTGGAGAAGTGATCAGTCTGCCTGGCGGACAAGGATACGGCGAAGGCTCTTCCTGGTCCAGAGGACAGGCGTGGGCGGTTTATGGATTTGCACTGGCATTTTTACATACGGGCAATCAGGAGTTTTTAGACGCGGCAAAACGGGCGGCTCATTATTTCCTGGCCAATGTGGCTATGACCGGGTATGTGTCCCTGGTGGATTTCCGGGCGCCGAAGAAACCGGTGTATTGGGATACCACCGCTACGGCTTGTGCAGCCTGTGGGCTTCTGCAGATTGCGGAAATGGTGCCGGAGTTTGAGAAGGATCTGTATTATGATGGGGCAGTGAAAATGTTAATGGCATTATCGGAAGCTCACTGTGACTGGAATTTGAAAACCGATGGAATCCTGCAGAATGGTACTGCTGCATACTGGCGTGATACGGATCGCCATGTGCCGATCATTTATGGGGATTATTTCTATGTGGAAGGAATCCTGAAACTGTTGGGCAAAGAATTTATGATATGGTAAGGACTGGCGATAAGTTAGAGAAGATGGGGTAAATTTCGGCGGAGGCGTGGTATGAGACCGATTATTGAAGAAAAACTGCATCCGATCATGAAACATTTATTTGACCGGATCGTGGAGGGCGGACTGGAATTGACAATCGACGGTACGCCAGCATATAATGAAAAGGCACAGTTTGTAGGCGGAAAAGTCATCAATGAAGCCTGCTATGTTGTGTTGGAATTTTTAAAGGATGAAGAAAGCTTTTGCAAACTGGGTGATGTGATCCGCATGGTGTCCGGGATGCCTATGGAAACCTGGGGGATTTCACAAGGAATCAGCGGCCTGTACCGGCTGAAAAAAGCGGGATTATTAGAAAAAGTGGTTGATCCAGGGACACTGGAGAAATTACGGATTTCCATGGACTGGAGAACGTTTGTGGATGTGGAGAATCATTATGCCTTGATCCATAAGCCGACCAATTATTACGGTGTTGCTTTCAGTATTGCCAGACACCGGGAACTGCTGGGCTGGGAAAAGGAAGGCCATAGCAAGATTTTACTGGATCGTCTGATGGAGCATATTGACCAGTACTCCGGTGAGTTCAGTTTTATGGATGAGACACCGGGAGAGGGACGGTTTGACCGTTATAGTATTCTGGTTCCAAGTGAACTGGCGAGTCACCTTTTAGCCACTGGATGGGAAGTGCCGGAGAAGATTAAGGGAATGCTTCAAAAATCCGCCCGGATTTTCGTGGAACTGGCAGACCAGAAGGGATTGGGCTTTTCTTATGGCAGGAGTATCGGGGCTTACGGCGCTACAGCAGCTTTGGAGGTTTTATCAGCGGCGGCAGAGGTCGGTGGGCTTCTGACGGAGGATGAACTGGAAATTGCTTACGGATACAGTGTAAAAGTGATGGAGCATTTGGTAGATTTCTGGTATGATAAAGATATGGAATCGATCAATATGTGGGAACACGGACGGAAAACTGACAATTACCGGAATAAGTACCGGATTCTTGGGGAAAATTTAAGTCTTTCCATGCAGATGGTGAATTCTTATGAACATTGGGTCAAGGCTGGTTATAAGGAAAAATCCATTTGCGGGGACTATGTGGAGAAATTGCAGAAACTGCCATCCCATATGTATGTGCCATTTGCCAAAGGGGAATACGACCGTGGACTGGTCATTGTCCGGGACGGGGATCATGTCTGGTCTTTGCCGTTTATCAATGGCGGACAGAGAATGTACGACAAAGATCCGTATCTGCCAGTGCCATTCCAGTACCAGGTTCTGCAAGGCGTACCGGAATATTGTCATGGACAGTTGATTCCGCAGCTTTGGATGGAAGACGGCGAGGTGTTAATGCCGGTTTCTTATATGTCAGGGATCTGGACCAAAGAGGAGGATGGAGCTTTTACCGTGGGATGTCATTTTGATGCACTATGTCGCATGGGAGAGGGAATCTCTGTCGGTGGAGGAAAAGCGGCAGATAATCTGGTAGATAATTCTGTTGCCGGAAACAGTGAAGAAAATCAGCGTCCGAAGCGGGTAGAAGGAATTACCGACGAGGTTTCGTATGAGTTTTCCCATGGCGAGATCAAGAGAACCGATCATTTTCAAGTGACGGAAGCGCTGGGAGACCGGAAGATCAAAAAGATCCGTCTGGTGCTTTTAAGCTTTTCTGAGAAGCCGGAAGTTTCTGGAAATCAGGTAACCTTTGCAAATGGTATTCTTACAGGTATGACCGCAGAGGGAGTGGGAGACTGTCATGCATTTGCCGCCCTGGATGATGGAAGTTTTGGTACGCCTATGGGCCGTTTGAACACGGAGGTAGTCTGGAGCCGGGAAGTGACCATACAGGAAACAGAGATCGAAACCACCTGGACCATCCGGTATCAGGTTTAAGAAAAAAGGAGAATCGAATCATGACAGAGAGAAATGGAGCAAACTGGTGTTTCTGGAAAGACACAGAAGCGGAAAAAGCCGGTGAAGGCGTGGAGCGCCGTGTCCTGGCATTCTGCGACGAATTAATGTGTGTGGAAAATACCTTTGAAAAGGGCGGAATCGGAGCAATGCATCATCATCCTCATACCCAGATCACATACGTGGCCAGCGGACGTTTCCGCTTTACCATCGGCGATGAGGTAAAAGAAGTCGGCCCTGGCGACACCCTGTGCAAACAGAATGATATCGTACATGGATGCGAGTGCCTGGAAGCAGGCGTACTGGTGGATTTCTTTACACCAATGCGGAAGGATTTTTTGAAGGACTAAAAGAGATTGGCTGTAAGATGGGTAAAAAAGCAAGAGAGCTGGATGGAAACAGGCTTTCTTGCTTTTTTATTTCCATAATTTGCTGTTAACAAGTAAACGATTGATGAGAAAAACAAGAAATAAACATAGAACAAAAGTTCGATTCCTCTATACATTTCCACTTAGATTTGCTACAATAGAACATAATAACTTTTAGAAATAACGATCATAATTCCACTAGATACAAAGTAATGCAAATGGAGGAAACAAGAATATGGACCATTTTGAATTAGTATCAGAATATCAACCCACTGGCGACCAGCCTCAGGCGATCGCGGATCTGGTGAAGGGGTTTCAGGAAGGCAATCAGTTTGAGACGCTGCTTGGAGTCACAGGCTCCGGTAAGACCTTTACCATGGCCAACGTGATCCAGCAGTTAAATAAACCGACCCTGATCATTGCCCATAATAAGACTCTGGCGGCTCAGCTTTATGGGGAGATGAAGGAGTTTTTTCCTAATAATGCAGTAGAATACTTTGTCTCCTATTACGATTACTATCAGCCGGAGGCGTATGTGCCATCAACGGATACCTATATTGAGAAGGATTCTGCGATCAATGACGAGATTGACAAACTGCGCCATTCTGCCACAGCAGCCCTTTCCGAGCGGAAGGATGTGATCATCGTGTCCTCGGTATCCTGTATCTACGGTTTAGGAAGCCCGATCGATTACCAGGAGATGGTGATCTCCCTGCGGCCTGGCATGATCAAGGACCGGGATGAGGTGATCCATAAATTAATCGACATTCAGTACGACCGCAACGACATGGATTTTAAGCGGGGAACTTTCCGTGTCCGTGGGGACGTACTGGAAGTGTATCCGGCGTATTCTGGTAATGAAGCATTCCGGATCGAGTTTTTCGGTGATGAGGTGGATCGGATCCAGGAGATCGATTCTGTGACAGGAGAGGTGCGGGCACAGCTTGGTCATGTGGCCATTTTCCCGGCATCTCATTATGTTGTGCCCAAGGAGAAGATGGAAGAAGCGGCGAAAAATATCCTGATCGAGCTGGAAGAGCGGGTGAAATATTTTAAGAGCGAGGACAAGCTTCTGGAGGCCCAGCGGATCTCCGAGCGGACGAATTTTGATGTGGAAATGATGCGGGAAACGGGATTTTGTTCCGGTATCGAGAATTACTCCCGCCATCTGACCGGATCAAAGCCAGGAGAGCCGCCATATACGCTGATCGACTATTTCCCGGACGATTTTCTCATCATCATCGACGAGTCCCACATCACTCTTCCACAGGTACGGGGGATGTATGCAGGGGACCGTTCCAGAAAGCAGACTCTGGTAGACTATGGATTTCGTCTGCCGTCTGCCCTTGATAACCGTCCGTTAAATTTTGAGGAATTTGAGAGTAAGATCGACCAGATGTTGTTTGTGTCAGCAACGCCGTCAGTCTATGAGCAGGAGCACGAATTACTCCGAACGGAGCAGATCATCCGGCCGACAGGTCTGTTAGATCCGGAGATTTTTGTCCGTCCGGTAGAAGGGCAGATTGATGATTTGATCGGAGAGGTGAACAAAGAGGTAGCCAGGGGTAATAAGATCCTGGTAACGACTCTGACAAAGAGGATGGCTGAGGATCTGACGGACTATATGCGGGAGGTGGGAATCCGTGTGAAATACCTGCATTCGGATATCGACACTCTGGAGCGGGCGGAGATCATCCGGGATATGCGTCTGAATGTCTTTGATGTACTGGTGGGAATCAACCTTCTGCGGGAGGGACTGGATATTCCGGAGATTTCCCTGGTGGCGATCCTGGATGCGGACAAGGAGGGCTTCTTGCGATCAGAGACATCCCTGATCCAGACCATTGGCCGCGCTGCCCGTAATGCCGAAGGCCATGTGATCATGTACGCAGATAACATGACGGATTCCATGAAACACGCCATTGAAGAGACGGAACGAAGAAGAAAGATCCAGCAGAAGTATAACGAGGAACATGGCATTACCCCGACTACCATTAAGAAAGCGGTTCGTGACCTGATCGCCATTTCCAAGGCGGCAGAGGAAAAATCCAAAGATATGGAAAAAGATCTGGAGTCCATGGATGTGAAGGAATTAAACAAACTTCAGAAGGAACTTCAGAAAAAGATGCACAAAGCAGCAGCGGAGTTAAACTTCGAGGAGGCGGCGCAGCTGCGTGACCGGATGCTGGAAGTGAAAAAGATGCTTCTGGATATGGAATAAAATTCCAAAAGATAGAAAATCAGGATAGGATCCTGGACGCAGGATCTCCGCCCAGAAAGATGGAATCCTGTGCGCTGGAATAATAGTAAACCTGATTGGATAATTGTTCTTCGACAGGAACACATTTTTCATTGACATCTTTTACCATGTCAGCCATTTCCTGAAAAGAATAGGTGGAATCATAAGGGAGAAGCAGAACTTCATGGACACTGGAGGGCAGAATGATCAGATCATGACCGATTTTCTTGGAGAATTCCTTTAGTACTCCGGGATAGAGCATGGCACTGGCACCAAAGATCCCGCTGGTATTGGTCAAAATGGAAAGGGGAATAGGACTGTCTGCGAGATCCAGGGCATTTGGGGAAGCTGCGGCAAACGAAGGCTGAATCAGCGTGCCGTTGACAAAAAGCATATCATTGATCAGGCTGGCCATGGAGCGGATACAGGGCGGATAGAGTCTTGGTGTGTTGTCGATGGCCAGTTTGTAAAGTTCAGAGGTATCCGTATTCCAGATGGGCAGATGATCATTGCGGATCAGCACGGTCATCTGCCCATGCTCGTCTTTATCCAGGAACAGGTAGAACACGATTGAAAGATCATGAAATGGAATAGATGGAACTTCTTTTAATAATGTTTCATTGGATTTGGTATGGATCAGCTTCATCGCCACCCGCTCCCGCATCTGGGAAAAATCAGAGAACCGCTTCAGATCAAAAGGCGCCTGATCCTTGTGATCCTCATAGACCACTAGGATCTCCTGAATGATGGATTCCAGATCCCGCCCCTGTTCATAAGCTTCATAATAGCTTTGCAGATAAAACGTTGGAGTGGCGATCTCGTTCAGATGGAAGATTGTCAAACCGTCCAATAAGGTGCCGTTGTTTTTGGGGATTTTGTGGATCGCGATCTCATAATCATCGCCAAGCCGGTTTTTCAATTCCTCAGAAACAGCTGTTTGAAACACTTCGTATACCATAAGGTACCTCCTAAGATAAATTTATGTAAACTGAAAAACAGTTCCATACGGTGATAGAGGCAAGCAAAAGACAGTGAGATACATGAAAATGAATCGACTTAGATCAATTAATCTGGGAGTAAAAAATAACAAAGAAATAAAAGATGATCGAAAATCTAAGAAATAGAAAATGCGTCTGATAGGAATCGAACCTACGCACGCGGCTCCGGAGGCCACTGCTCTATCCACTGAGCTACAGACGCATCGTATACATGATACTACAATTTGCCGTATGTTGCAAGCAAAAAATGAAAAATCTTGTTACTGTACACGGGTAGGCATTTTCTGAACTGAAAATGCCGTATGATACAGTGATGGTAATGGATTTTTCATAGTCTGTTCATTGCTTTTTAAATGGGAGTTTGTTAGAATAAAGGTTGGACTGTAATGATTCGGGACTTTCCGCATACTGTTTGTGTGGAAGAAATGAAGACGATTGTAACTGTTCAGGAGGCAGAAAGGATGGACAAGAAGAGAAAAAGAACAAAGGGAACATTGCCAGACGATGGAATCCGCCGCTATTTATATTTTGCGGCGATCCCGGTGGTTGTATTGATATTGGTTGTGGTGATTCTTCATTCTGATAAGAAGAAGGATACAGGGCAGACGGAAGCTGTGGCGATGACGGCGGAGACAGGTCAGCCAGTGGGGTTAAACGAAGGCGATCCGGCTGTTGATGAGAGCAGTGCAGCAGATTCTTCAAAATACACCTTGAAGCAGGATGAGATGCCAGAGTTAACAGCACTTGTCCAGTCTTACTGCCAGGCAAAGACTGACTGTGACCCGGAGGCACTGCAGCAGCTATTTGGTGTGACAGATCTGAGCGAAGATCAGATTGCCGCAGAGCGCGAGAAGATGGAGCTGGTAAAAGCCAGCATCAAGGCGTACAAGAATATTTCCTGTTATTATATAGAAGGAGCGGAAGCGGACAGCTATGTGATTTTTCCATATTTTGAGATTCAGTACCGCAAGGCTGCGAAGCTGATGCCGACGCTGACCTGGGGGTATGTGAAAAAACAGGAAGATGGCCAGTACCGCATGGTAAGCGAGCTTTCCGACACCGAGAAAGAATATGTGAAGGCGGTTGGTGAAAGAGCCGATGTGAAGGAGCTGCAGGACCAGGTAAAAGAGGCGGCGGCTGTCGCAGTGTCTGAGGATGAGGTGCTGCAGCAGGTATACACACATAATGGTTCCTCAGAAGTAAGTATTGGGACTCAGGAACAATAAAATGTCTAAATTTCCATGACGAAGTCGATTGGGAATGGATGGAATAAGAAAGGAATATTGGAAATACTATGGATGTAAAAGATTTTTATTTTGATTTACCACAGGAGCTAATCGCTCAGGACCCATTGGAGGACCGTTCTTCCTCCAGATTGTTAGTATTGGATAAAAAAACAGGTGAGATCGAGCACCATACCTTTCGGGACGTTGTTTCTTATTTAAAGAAAGGCGATTGTCTGGTGATCAATGATACCAAGGTAATCCCGGCTCGTTTATTTGGTGTGAAAGAGGATACGCAGGCCAAGATCGAGGTGCTGTTATTAAAGAGAAAGGAAAATGATATCTGGGAGACTCTGGTGAAACCTGGCAAAAAGGCAAAACCGGGCACAGTCATTTCCTTTGGTGATGGATTGTTAAAAGGTACGGTTGTTGATGTGATAGAGGACGGTAACCGTCTGATCCAGTTCTCTTACGAGGGTATTTTCGAGGAAATCTTAGACCAGTTAGGTCAGATGCCGCTGCCTCCATACATTACCCACCAGTTAAAGGACAAGAACCGTTACCAGACGGTTTACGCAAAACATGAGGGATCTGCAGCCGCACCTACAGCTGGACTTCATTTTACCAAGGAACTGTTAAAAGAGATTGAAGATATGGGTGTGACCATTGCCCATGTGACTCTCCATGTAGGACTTGGCACCTTCCGTCCGGTGAAAGTAGACAATGTGCTGGATCACCATATGCATTCTGAATTTTATGTGGTAGAAGAGGAAGAGGCAAAAAAGGTTAATGATGCCAAGAAAAATGGCGGCCGTGTGATCTGTGTTGGAACTACCAGCTGCCGTACAGTGGAATCCGCCACTGGCGAGGATGGCATCTTAAAGGCTGGAAGCGGCTGGACTGACATTTTCATTTATCCGGGTTACCGTTTTAAGATCCTGGACGGACTGATCACCAACTTCCATCTGCCGGAGTCTACATTGGTGATGCTGGTATCTGCCCTGGCGGGACGGGATCATGTGCTGCACGCTTATGAGGAGGCAATCAAGGAAAGATACAGATTTTTCTCCTTCGGTGATGCCACTCTGATCATTGATAACATTCACGACCATAGATAATAAAAGAAAAAGGGTAAAATAAATAATGGAAGAAATCCGTTTAAATAAATATTTAAGTGAAATGGGCATCTGTTCCAGAAGAGAGGCAGACCGCCTGATTGAAGCCGGCAAGGTGCTGGTGGACGGTCAGACTGCGCCCATGGGTATGAAGATCACACCGGACCAGAAAGTAGTATGCGATGGAAAAACGGTAGGTATGGTGGAAAATGGACGCCGAAAGAAGCCAAAGCCAGTGCTTCTGATGGTCAATAAACCAAGAGGTATCGTCAGTACGACTTCTGACAAAGACCGGGCTATGAATATCGTGGAACTGGTGAAGTATCCAGAGCGTGTGTATCCGGTGGGAAGACTGGATAAGGATTCCGAAGGTTTGATTTTATTAACGAATCAGGGTGATCTGGTCAATAAGATCATGAAAGCGTCCAATGGCCATGAAAAAGAGTATGTGGTGACTGTAGACAAGCCGGTAACGGCAAAGTTTATCGAAAAAATGTCTGCAGGCGTGTATCTGGATGAATTAGATGTGACCACCAGGGAGTGCGAAGTGAGAGCTACAGGAAAACGGGAATTTACCATTATCCTGACCCAGGGCTTAAACCGTCAGATCCGCCGGATGTGTGAAACGTTGGGCTTCCATGTCCAGACTCTGAAACGTGTCCGGATCATGAACCTACGGCTTGGCAATTTAAAAACCGGAACGTATCGGAAGGTAAGCAAAGAGGAGTATGAAGAGCTTTGCGAGCTTCTGGACGGTCCTGCTTTTGAAGAGGAATGGGAAGAATGAAAAATCAACAGGATATTGCCAGAATGAAAGAACTGATCGCCACCCTTTCCCCGGCAGCAAGAGCTTATTACCAGGAAAGCCGGGAGATCATGAGCAATCTGGAATACGACCGTTTATACGATGAGCTGCTGGCTCTGGAGAAAAAGACCGGGGTGATCCTGTCTGGAAGTCCTACCCAGAAGGTCGGTTACGAGGTTTTAAGTGAACTGCCGAAGGAGGCACATCCGTCTCCCATGCTTTCCCTGGATAAGACCAAGGAGGTTGGAGTGCTGCAGGAGTGGCTGGGAACGCAGAAAGGGCTTCTCTCCTGGAAATTAGACGGTCTGACCGTAGTACTGACTTATGAAAATGGCAGCTTGCAGAAGGCTGTGACCCGTGGAAATGGGGAAATTGGCGAGGTGATCACTCCCAATGCCAGGACCTTTGAGAATATTCCGCTGAAGATTGCCTTTGACGGCAGACTGGTCCTCCGGGGTGAGGCGGTGATCAGATATTCCGATTTCGAGAAAATGAACGAAGAAATCGAAGATGTGGATGCAAAATACAAAAATCCACGGAATCTCTGCGCCGGATCGGTGCGTCAGTTAAACAGCCAGATCACGGCCAGCCGTCATGTGCACTGTCTGATCTTTACCCTGGTGGAAGCGGTAAAGGACGATGAGGCAGTGGATTTTAAAAATTCCAGAACGGCTCAGTTTGCGTGGCTGAAGGATCAGGGCTTTGAGGTGGTGGAGCATCAGGATGTGACTGCAGCTACCTTGCCGGATAAGGTGGCATATTTTGCAGAGGCTATTCAGACCTTTGATATTCCATCAGATGGTCTGGTTCTGACTTACGAAGACATTGCCTATGGCGAGTCGCTGGGACGGACAGCGAAGTTCCCGCGTCATTCCATTGCTTTTAAATGGGCCGATGAGATCCGGGAGACCACCCTTTCCTATATTGAATGGAGTCCGTCCAGAACGGGTCTGATCAATCCGGTGGCGGTATTTGAACCGGTTGAATTAGAAGGAACCACCGTCAGCCGGGCCAGTGTCCATAACATCAGTATTATGGAAGGTCTGGAACTGGGCGTCGGTGACCGGATCACTGTTTACAAGGCCAATATGATCATTCCGCAGATCGCCGATAACCTGACCAGAAGTGGTGTGCGAGATATTCCGAAGATCTGTCCCGTATGTGGCGGAGAAACGGAGATCCGCCAGATCAATGATGTGAAAGCATTATATTGCACCAATCCGGACTGTCAGGCGAAGAAGATCAAGAGCTTTACTCTTTTTGTCAGTCGTGACGCGTTAAATATTGACGGCTTATCCGAGGCAACTCTGGAGAAATTCATTGGAGCGGGATTTATCCATGAATTTGCAGATATCTTTCATCTGGACCGTCATAAGGACGCCATCGTTTCTATGGAAGGGTTCGGAGAAAAGTCATATGAGAATCTGATTCAGGCGGTGAAACGTGCTGCTTCCACCAATCTGGTGCGGGTGGTTTATGGTCTGGGAATCGCGGGGATTGGCCTTGCCAATGCCAAGATGTTGTGCCGCCATTTCCACTATGATTTTGATGCTATGCGCCATGCTTCGGTGGAAGAGCTGACAGCAGTGGACGGAATCGGAGCTGTATTAGCAGATGCCTGGTGCCAGTATTTTGCCGATGAGAAAAATAATGCCATGACGGATCATCTTCTGGCAGAACTGACACTGGAAGAAGTGAAGGAAGAAGAGGGGGATCGTTCCCTGGATGGAATGGTATTTGTGATCACCGGTTCTGTGGAACATTTTGCAAACCGGAAGGAGTTACAGACCCTGATCGAGTCCAAGGGCGGGAAAGCCACTGGTTCCGTGACTTCCAAAACCACTTACCTGATCAATAATGATGTGAATTCCACATCTTCGAAAAATAAAAAAGCAAGAGAGCTGGGGATACCGATCCTTTCGGAGGAAGATTTCCTGAAACTCTTGGAGGGGGAAAAACATGCCGATTAAAATACAAAAGGATCTGCCGGCAAAAGCCATTTTGGAATCAGAGAATATTTTCGTGATGGATGAAGACCGGGCTATGAGCCAGGATATCCGTCCACTGGAGATCCTGATCTTAAATCTGATGCCGTTAAAGGAAGAGACGGAGACCCAGCTGTTGAGAGCTCTGTCCAACACGCCTCTGCAGATCGACTGTACCTTTCTGATGCTGTCTACCCATGTATCCAAAAATACGTCGGCCAGCCACATCAATAAGTTTTATGTTACTTTTGAGGAAATCCGCAAGAAACGGTTCGACGGTATGATCATTACCGGCGCACCTGTGGAAATGATGGAATTCGAGGAGGTCAATTACTGGGAAGAGCTGTCCATGATCATGGAGTGGAGCAAAAAACATGTGACCTCCACCCTTCATATCTGCTGGGGAGCACAGGCGGGGCTTTACTACCATTATGGGATCCAGAAGTATTTAAGAGAGAGCAAGCTCAGTGGCATCTACAGCCATAAGGTGCTTCATCACCGGGTTCCACTGATGCGGAGCATGGACGATTATATCATGGCGCCGCATTCCCGCTATACAGAGGTCCGCAGGGAGGATGTGGAGAAGCATCCAGAACTGATCATTCTGGCAGAGTCCGACGAGGCGGGACTGTTCCTGATCATGAGCCGCGATGGCAGGCAGATCTTCGTGCAGGGCCATCCGGAATACGATCGTATGACCCTGGACGGTGAGTACCACCGGGATCTGGGCAAGGGCATCAATCCGCAGATCCCGTGCAATTATTATGAAAATGATGATCCAACGAAGAAACCGGTGTTATGCTGGAGAAATATGGCCAATACGCTTTACAGCAACTGGCTGAACTATTATGTATACCAGGCAACTCCTTATAAGCTTGAGGAAGATGCGGAGTAGGGATGTAAAATCTGCCCCTGGCGCTTGACGAAAGACGCCAGGGGCATTTATAATAAAAAAGTAAGGTTCCGGTTCTTTCTGAACCGATTTTACCGTTGTTTTTGCCGATCAATCATGAAGATACAGGACAACGATCCAGGTTTCAAGCTTCAAGCGGCAGTTCGCTGCATACTTTCCGAGAACGAGAAAACATAAGACAGAAGGTGGTGCCTTTGACGTAGAAAATAAGTCCGTGAATGCAGCTTTGGAGAAACGGAACGGGAGGTTACTGTTTGCACAACGCGTGGACAGTAACAACAGCTGGGAAAAGACAATAAAAGGATTGACTTTTCACAGCAAGTATATTATGATTACATTAACAAGAACATTTGTTCGTGATGGAGGAAAAGAATGGATAAAGCGGAGAAGATGAAAGCCCTTGACGCGGCTTTGACACAGATTGAGAAAGCATATGGAAAAGGTTCCGTGATGAAGTTAGGTGATTCCGGAGCTAATATGAATATAGAGACTGTACCGACCGGTTCTTTAAGTCTGGATCTGGCGCTTGGACTCGGCGGTATTCCGAAGGGACGTGTAGTAGAGATCTACGGACCAGAGTCCAGTGGTAAGACAACCGTTGCCCTGCATATGGTGGCAGAGGTGCAGAAAAGAGGCGGTATCGCCGGATTTATTGATGCAGAACACGCTTTAGACCCGGTTTACGCGAGAAAGATTGGTGTTGATATTGATAACCTGTACATCTCCCAGCCAGATAACGGCGAGCAGGCGTTGGAGATCACCGAGACCATGGTTCGTTCCGGTGCAGTCGATATCGTGATCGTGGACTCCGTAGCAGCCCTGGTTCCGAAAGCAGAGATCGACGGAGATATGGGTGAGTCCCATATGGGTCTGCAGGCGAGACTGATGTCCCAGGCTTTAAGAAAGTTAACTGGTATTATGAGCAAGTCCAACTGTACGGTGATCTTTATCAACCAGATCCGTGAGAAGATCGGCGTCATGTTCGGTAACCCGGAGACGACTACCGGTGGACGTGCGTTAAAGTTCTACGCATCTGTCCGTATGGATGTCCGTAGAACCGACAGTTTGAAGCAGAACGGCGAAGTGGTAGGTAACCATGTCCGTGTGAAAGTAGTGAAGAATAAGATTGCTCCGCCGTTCAAAGAGGCAGAGTTCGATATCATGTTTGGACAGGGCATTTCCAAGGAGGGTGATATCCTGGATCTGGGCGTGAAGTTAGATATCGTGGAGAAGAGTGGCGCATGGTACGCATATGATGGCACGAAGATTGGTCAGGGCCGTGAGAATGCCAAGATCTATCTGAAGGATAACCCGACAGTATGCTTAGAGATCGAGAACAAGGTCCGTGAGCACTATGGACTGCAGCCGACGGAAGCAGTGGAGGTGCAGGCGGCAGCTTCTGAAACAGCAGCAGATGCTGAAGTAAATGAGTAATCGTCAAAGTACGAAACCCTTACACAGGAAAATGATGATTGGATGCCAGGATATACATTGGCGATAATCATCGGAATATACCAGTTCATAACAGGAGGCAGACATGCAGATCATGGCAGTTACTCCTTTTGACAAACGAAGAAGCAAAGTCCTTATCAGTGAGGACTTTGCCTTTGTTTTATATAATGGAGAGATCAGAAGATATCATATTGAAGAAGGGGCAGAACTGACGGAGGAGAGGTACCGCCAGATCTTAGACGAGGTCCTGCGGAAACGTGCCAGGGAACGGGCGATTTATCTCTTAAAAGAGAAAGACCGGACTGAGGCAGAGCTGACGAAGAAGCTGAGAGAAGGCTTTTATCCGGAAGAAGTGATCCGGGAAGTCTTAGAACTGTTTAAAGCACGCCACTACATTGATGATGAGGAATATGGCAGGCGTTATCTGGATAACCACAGCCAGAAGAAGAGCCGCAGACGCCTCCAGTATGACCTTCAGCGGAAGGGACTGGACCGGGATCAGATCGAAGAATTGCTGGAAGAGATCGAGGTGCCGGAGGAGGATCAGATCAGGGAATTCCTTCAGAAAAAAGGCTATGATCCGGAGCAGACCGATCAGAAGGAAAAGGGAAAACTCATGATGGCATTAGCCAGGAAAGGTTTTGCCTATGAAGCCATCCGAAGTGTCATGGGAGAGTGGCTAGATACTTGACATAATGCACAAAACCGTTTAAAATTGTAGTGTTGTATTATTGTACAATGAAAACTAAATAAGGAGGTGCTCCTGTGTTATGGGGACTATTGTAATAGCAGTAGCAGTAGCAGTCACAGCGATTATTGTGGCGCCTATTACCTGGTTCGCAGCGGTCACACACCGTAAAAATGCTTACGAAAGCAAGATCGGCAGTGCAGAAGAGAAATCCAGAGAGATTATCGATGAAGCATTGAAGACCGCAGAGACAAAGAAGCGCGAAGCTCTCCTGGAAGCTAAGGAAGAGTCCATCAGGACGAAGAATGAATTAGATAAAGAAACAAGAGAAAGAAGAGCTGAGCTTCAACGTTATGAACGAAGAGTTTTAAGCAAGGAAGAAAATCTGGACAAGAAGTCCGAATCATTGGAACGCAGAGAAAGTGGTTTGGCAGCTCGTGAAGAGAGCCTGACCAAGAAACTGACAGAGGCAGATGAGCTTCGTGAGAAGAGACAGCAGGAACTGGAACGTATTTCGGGGCTGACCTCCGAACAGGCGAAAGAATACCTGTTGAAATCAGTAGAAGACGATGTCAAACATGATACTGCGAAGATGGTCAAAGAGATGGAGACCAGAGCCAAGGAAGAAGCAGATAAAAAGGCGAAGGAATACGTCGTGACTGCAATTCAGAGATGCGCAGCAGATCATGTGGCTGAGACAACGGTATCCGTTGTACAGCTTCCAAATGATGAGATGAAGGGCCGAATCATTGGTAGAGAGGGCCGCAATATCCGTACTCTGGAGACTATGACTGGCGTTGAGCTGATCATTGATGATACACCAGAGGCAGTCGTATTATCCGGTTTTGATCCGGTACGACGGGAAGTAGCAAGAATCGCACTGGAACGTCTGATTGTGGACGGACGAATTCATCCGGCCAGAATCGAAGAGATGGTGGAGAAAGCACAGAAAGAAGTAGAAGCCAACATGCGTGAGGATGGCGAGGCAGCTGCCCTTGAGGTAGGTATCCACGGTATCCATCCGGAGTTAGTAAAGCTTTTGGGTAGAATGAAATTCAGAACCAGCTACGGTCAGAATGCGTTAAAGCATTCCATTGAGGTAGCCCAGTTATCCGGACTCCTGGCTGCAGAGGTAGGAGTTGATATCCGAATGGCGAAACGCGCCGGTTTATTACATGACATTGGTAAATCCATCGACCATGAAGTAGAGGGTTCCCACGTAAAACTGGGTGCAGAACTTTGCAGAAAGTACAAAGAATCCCCTATCGTGATCAATGCGGTAGAGTCCCATCATGGTGATGTTGAACCAGAGAGTTTGATTGCCTGCATCGTACAGGCGGCAGATACCATTTCCGCCGCACGTCCAGGTGCAAGAAGAGAAACTCTGGAGACATATACGAACAGACTGAAACAGTTAGAGGAGATTACCGATTCCTTTAAGGGAGTTGATAAGTCCTTCGCAATCCAGGCCGGACGTGAAGTCCGTGTTATGGTAGTTCCGGAACAGATCAATGATGATGATATGGTTCTTCTGGCTAGAAACATTTCTAAGAAGATTGAGGAATCCATGGAATATCCGGGTCAGATCCGTGTCAACGTGATTCGTGAATCAAGAGTGACTGATTACGCAAAATAAGTGATTAGACAAAAGAGAAAAGCATTATTTTCAGGTGGGAAACTGCCTTTGAAAATGATGCTTTTCTTTTTTCTTACGTTTCATTGAACTCTATTGACAAGACCGGGAATTCTGAATAGAGTTAAGATAGAAGAAGTGATAAAAGGAAGAAACGATAAAAGAAAAACAATAAAAGGAATAAATGATAGAGGCAAGACAGGAGGAGATACAATGGGAAGAATGAAAAAAATAGCAGGTTTATTATCATTGACCGCACTGCTGACCATTGCCATGAGTGTTCCGGCATTTGCAGCGAAAAAGATCAAAGAGGTATCTATCAGCGTAAGTGATGAATTTAAGATTGGTGAGGACTGTTCTACCGAGGATGTAGAAGTGACCTCCAAGAGTAAAAAATATACCGTTGGTGATGTGGAGATCTTAAATGAGATCAACGAATGGGGACCATCTGACGTACCGGAACTGGAAGTAACCCTGAATGCAGAGGATGGATATTATTTCTCCATCAGTGCTGCCACGATCAATGTAAAGGGTGGAACTTATGTCAGCGGAAGAAAAGGTGACAGTAACTATTCTGTTATTTTAAAGCTGCGACTTCCGGCATTGACGAACCAGGTGGGAACTGTAGAAGAGGTAGGCTGGTCCTCTAAAAATGTGGCGTCATGGAAAGAAACCTACAATGCAGGAAGCTATGAAGTAACTCTGTACCATGATGGTAAGAAGTATGGAACCATCCAGTCAGCAGTGGGAACAACCTTTGATTTCGCTCCATTTATGAAAAAAGCGGGAACTTATACTTATAAAGTACGTGGTGTGAATACCGCAGACAGCAAGATCAAAGGTGACTGGTTTGAGAGCCAGAGCGGTTCTTACATTGATGAGGCTACAGCGGAGAGTTATCGCACCCAGTACGGCAGTGCCATTCCAACTGGAATAACGGAGCCTGGTCAGCAGATTCCTCAGAGTTCCAATGGAGCAGGATGGCAGAAAGATAACAAAGGCTGGTGGTATCGGAATGCCGATGGAACCTACCCAACCAATAACTGGCAGCAGGTGAATGGCAAATGGTATTACTTTGATTCTGTTGGCTATATGGTGACTGGCTGGATCGAATGGAATGGCAAGTACTATTACTGCAGACCGGTTGACGGCGATATGTTAGTAGATACGGTGGTACCAGACGGCTCTGGCCGGAGAGTGGACTCTGCTGGTGCATGGATCCAGTAGGACCTCAGCGGAAACGTTTAAGGAGATTAAAAAGCGAAGCAACCGTGAAGGTGCTGAACAGTTATAAAGTGAAATAAAAGGGGAACAGGTAACCATGGGAGATAAGGTAGTACGTCTGAAAAGAGAGTTAAAATATCAGGGAACGATTTTAAAAATTTACGAGGACACAGTGTTAGCCAATGGTCATGAGGCTCATTGGGATTTTATCCATCATGATGGAGCTGCTGCAGTGGTGCCGGTAACGGATGATGGAAAGATCCTGATGGTTAGACAGTACCGCAATGCTTTAAACCGGGAGACTCTTGAAATCCCGGCAGGTAAGCTGGATGCTCCGGATGAGCCAAAGATTGAATGTGCTTACCGGGAACTGGAAGAAGAGACCGGATATCGCACAGAGAAATTAGAGTACTTGATGAGTCTGAATACCACGGTTGCTTTTTGCGATGAGGCCATTGATATCTTTGTGGCAAGAAACCTGATCCCATCTCATCAGCATCTGGATGAGGATGAGTACATTGAAGTGGAAGCGTGGGAGTTAAAAGACCTGATGCAGTTGATCTATGATGGCAAGATGACAGACGCGAAGACTGTAGCAGCTATCAGTACTTATGCCATTAAGTACGGAGCAATGGTATAATTTTCCAAACCGTCTCATAGAATAGTAGCAGCTGTCTGGCTGGTCTGTGCGGCTGGCATGAAGCACTGCGGTGTAGTGGATGCAGACAAAGAAAATGGGGCGGATGGTCATGCGAATCTTAAAAAATCGTTCTTGGAATCAAAAGATAAAATTTCCGATATCCCTATGTATCAGCTTTTTCATAGGAAGTGTATTGGGAGGTGTGATAACCAATCTGCTTAGCAGGGAACTGCTGGAGCAGATTGGTTCTTTTGATTTATGGTATGAACAGTCAGATAGTCTGATCCAGAATTTAAAGAAGCGTCTGGGACAGTTTATGATGGTGTGCTTAGGTGGAATGACTGGATTTTCAGGAATCTGGTTTTATCTGGTTTTTCTGGTTATGGGAGCAGGAGCAGGTGTATGGATCGCAACACTGACTCTTTATGGAGGATGGAAAGGAATATTCCTGTTTGCAGTCCACATGATGCCTCAGTGGAGTTGTTATGGGACTCTCTGTCTGTTTTTGGCGGCCGGATCCAGGAATGGGCTGGATCATATGAAATTACGGGGCTGGATTCTGATGGTTTTGTGGCTATTTCTTGGCGTGTTAATTGAGTATCAGATTGGAAAAATATAATTGCTTTTATAGGCGGTTGAAGATATAATGATAGATAACGCAGAAGTCTATCTAAATCAATCCTGGTCCGCAGTGGTGCGGAGATGGGATTGTGATACAGAAGAAGGGTTTGGAGAAGGGAAAGTTAAGGGACAGGAAATACGAGTATGGAAAATGAGATAAAAGGATTTATGGATTATCTGGCTGGGGAGAAAGGCGCATCGAAGAATACGCAGCTTTCCTATGAGCGGGATATCAACCAGTTAAAAAAATATCTGGAGGAAAAGGGGATCACGGATGTAACCAGGGTTACCAGAACCGTGTTGAATTCTTATGTCCTTTATCTGGAAAAAGAAGGAAGGGCGACAACGACGATTTCCAGAATGTTGGCGTCCATAAAGGCATTTTTTCATTATGAATTTCGAGAAGGCGTGATCAAGAAAGATCCGGCGGAGTTGTTAAAAGCGCCGAAGATTGAGAAAAAAGCGCCAGTGATTTTATCAGTAGACGAGGTGAACCGTCTTCTGGCCCAGCCAGAAGGAAAGACGCCAAAAGAGATTCGCGATAAAGCCATGCTGGAATTATTATATGCCACAGGAATCCGGGTATCTGAGCTGATCGGATTAAAGCTGGATGACATCAATATGAACATTGGCTTTATCACCTGCCGTGATGAGCGAAAAGAGCGGACAGTGCCATTCGGCAAAAATGCGAAAAAAGCCATGGAGTCTTATCTGGATTCAGCTAGAACCATTTTATGCGGCGATCAGGAACAGAAGCATTTGTTTGTAAACTGTAACGGAAGCGTGATGAGCCGCCAGGGCTTCTGGAAGATTTTAAAGCATTATGGCAGTCTGGCAGGAATTGAGGCGGATATTACGCCTTACACGCTGCGTCACTCATTCGCTGCCCATCTGATCAGCAGTGGAGCGGATATGCATGCGGTGCAGACTATGTTAGGTCATTCAGATCTGGCGACTACCCAGATGTATATGGGATATCGTCAACATATAAGCAATAGATAAATTCAATATTTATATAAGATCATGCATGTTAAATAAGTGCTATGTTAAATAAGTGCTATGGAAAAGAGTTTGGTAAATCATTGCCATAAGCAGAACACGATCGGCTGTGATGAAAACATCGATTTCGTAGATACGGAGGAACACATGAAAACAGTGATTATCGGAATTGCCGGAGGAACCGGTTCTGGAAAATCCACATTTACAAACCGTTTAAAGGACGAATTTAAGGATCAGGTGGCGGTATTATACCATGATAATTATTACCGCGCCCAGGACGATATTCCATTTGAGGAGCGCAAGAAGGTCAATTATGATCATCCAGACGCTTTTGAGACAGAACTTCTCATCGAACATATCAAACAGTTAAAAGAAGGACATGCCATCCAGTGTCCAGTCTATGATTATGCAGCCCACAACCGTTCCAAGGAAGTAGTGGAGATCCAGCCCAAACGGGTGATCTTGTTAGAGGGAATCCTGGTGCTGGCAGATCCGCGGTTGAGAGAACTTCTGGATATCAAGGTATTTGTGGAGGCCGATGCAGACGAGCGTATCTTAAGGCGGGTGATCCGCGATGTAAAGGAGCGCGGCAGAGACTTAGAGGGTGTAGTAGACCAGTATCTGACCACCGTAAAGCCGATGCACTATCTGTATGTGGAGCCAACCAGAGCTTTGGCTGATGTGGTCATCAACAGCGGTATGAATCCGGTGGCTTTTGAGATGATGAAACACAACATCCAGAAACTGTTGGATGAAGAGGTTTAGATCCGTGAAGGAGAGTATGATCATGGAAGAATTGGAAACTTTAAAAAAGCAGGCGTATGATGCGGCAAAAGAGATCCTGGAGATCGGAAAATGTAAAGCCGGAGATTTATTTGTGGTAGGCTGTTCTACCAGCGAGGTATTGGGAGATAAGATCGGCACTGCCTCCAGTCCGGAGACCGCCCAGGCAGTATTTGCCGGAATCTACCAGGCAGTCCAGGAAAAACAGGTTTATCTGGCAGCCCAGTGTTGTGAGCATTTGAATCGGGCACTGATCCTGGAAGAAGAGGCAGCCAGAAAATTTGGTTATGAAGAGGTCAATGTAGTTCCTCAGCCAAAAGCCGGAGGTTCTTTCGCTACAGCCGCTTACCATGCATTTGCACACCCAACAGCAGTGGAGCACATCAAAGCCAGTGCCGGTATGGACATCGGTGATACCCTGATCGGCATGCATTTACGGGATGTGGCAGTTCCTGTGCGGATCAGCCAGAAGCAGATTGGCTGTGCCCATGTGGTATGTGCGCGGACCAGAGCCAAGTTTATTGGTGGTGTCCGGGCGATTTATGATGAAAATCGGTTATAGTGTGGATGCTGAGGATTGCGGGAGTACGCAGTGTAGAGAAATCTGGTATCAGATGGGTCAAAAGTTTTTGACCCCAACAGCTTGATATTGATGGATCATGAGAATCCGACATAGTCAGAACATGTCTATGTCGGATTTTTTGCGTGAAGATTTTTTATGTAATGACTGGTTGACTTAGACTAACTGGTTGCGTATAATGACACTGGATTAATGATAAAATTTTTCAATAATACCATTTATATTAAGAAGTGAAACAATCACATAGAGTGAATATACGAGAGATAAGGAGGAGTCGCCATGACATTAAAAGAACTTCCCATTGGGAAAATGGCAACGGTGCTGGCAGTAGGCGGAGAAGGCGCTTTGCGGCAGCATTTTCTGGATATGGGCATTATTCCTTCAGCACAGGTAACGATGGTGAAATATGCACCGATGGGAGATCCGGTGGAGGTGCGGATACACAGCTACGAACTGACCCTGCGTCTGGCAGATGCAGAAAAAATTGAAATTGGACAGATACAGGATGCAGTGACGAAGACTCGCACGCCGAATCAGAAGATCATCGATCATCCGGGACTTGGAGAAGGTGGACGGTACCATGTAAAAAAGGGAGAAAATCCCCTTCCAGACGGTGAAACCCTGACTTTTGCCCTGGCTGGCAACCAGAACTGTGGAAAAACCACCCTGTTTAACCAGCTGACCGGTTCCAATCAGCATGTAGGCAATTTTCCAGGTGTGACCGTAGACCGGAAAGATGGTGTGATCCGCGGCCACAGCAACACCCTGGTGACGGATCTTCCTGGTATTTATTCCATGTCCCCATATTCCAGCGAGGAACTGGTAACCAGGCAGTTTGTACTGGATGAACATCCCAGAGGGATCATTAACATTGTAGATGCCACGAATATTGAGCGGAACCTGTATCTGACCATGCAGTTAATGGAGCTGGATATTCCGATGGTTCTGGCACTGAATATGATGGATGAGGTCCGGGAAAACGGTGGTTCTGTTTATGTAAACCAGATGGAGGAACTGCTGGGAATTCCGGTGATTCCGATTTCTGCTGCGAAAAACGAGGGAATCGAGGAGCTGATCGATCATGCCATCCATGTGGCGAAATATCAGGAACAGCCGGGACGCCAGGACTTCTGCAATGCCAATGAGCATGGGGGCGCAGTGCACCGCTGCCTTCATGGTATCATGCATCTGATCGAGGATCACGCTCAGAAAGCGGGGATTCCGGTACGATTTGCCGCTGCCAAACTGGCAGAGGGAGATACCAGTCTGGAAGAAAAGCTGCATCTGGATCAGAATGAGAAAGAGATGCTGGAGCATATCATCTGTCAGATGGAGAAGGAACGTGGTCTGGATCGTGCAGCAGCGATTGCAGATATGCGTTTTTCCTTTATTGAAAAGATCTGCGATGAGACGGTGGTAAAGCCAAAAGAAAGCCGGGAACATGCGAGAAGTGTGAAAATAGATCGTTTTTTGACTGGAAAACACACGGCGATCCCTGCGTTTATCGGAATTATGGGACTGGTATTCTGGCTGACCTTTGGTGTGATCGGCGCGGCCCTTTCCAGTGTCCTGGATTTCCTCATCAGTGGAGTGACTTCTGCAGCAGATGTGGCTCTGACTGCGGGAAATGTCAATCCAGTGCTTCATTCCCTGGTGATCGATGGTATTTTTAATGGTGTGGGAAGCGTTTTAAGCTTCCTTCCGGTCATTGTGACATTGTTCTTCTTCCTGTCCATGCTGGAAGATAGTGGTTATATGGCCAGAGTGGCCTTTGTCATGGACAAACTGCTCCGGAAGATCGGGCTTTCCGGACGAAGTATCGTGCCTATGCTGGTAGGCTTTGGTTGTACAGTTCCGGGTGTTATGGCAAGCCGTACCCTTTCTTCGGAACGTGACCGGAAAATGACGATTTTGCTGACTCCATTTATGAGCTGTTCTGCCAAAATCTCGATCTATGCTTTTTTTGCAGCAGCATTTTTCCCAAAATGCAGCGCGGCGGTAATGGTGATTCTGTATTTCACCGGAATTCTGATGGCAGTGCTGATGGCAATGCTGATGAAGCAGTTCGTGTTTAAAGGTGAAGCAGTGCCGTTTGTTATGGAACTTCCGAATTACCGGCTTCCGGGTGCAAAAAATGTAGGGCAGCTTCTGTGGGAAAAGGCAAAAGATTTCCTGCAGAGAGCATTTACCGTGATCTTCGTGGCCACTATGGTGATCTGGTTTTTCCAGACCTTTGATCTGAGACTGAATGTGGTGACAGATTCAAAGGATAGTATCCTGGCAGCAGCGGCCAGCTGGATCGCACCGATTTTTAAACCGCTTGGTTTTGGAGACTGGAAGATTTCTACTGCACTGATCACAGGATTTATGGCAAAGGAGAGTGTGGTATCGACTCTGTCGGTATTGTTTGGTTCCACAGAGGGTCTGTTAGCGGTTATGACACCTCTGGCAGCAGCCAGTTTGTTGGTATTTTGTTTACTGTATACACCATGCGTTGCAGCAGTTTCCGCAGTAAAGAGGGAATTAGGAGGCAAATGGGCAATCCTGGTAGTGGTCGGTCAGTGTGTGATCGCGTGGATCGCGGCATTCGTGGTCCATCTGGCGGGAAGTCTTCTGGGATTTTAACTGGATATAAAGAGAAAGAAAAAGGTCGGCACAACGATGATATGTGCCGACCTTTTTGCTGAGCAGAAATTAGTGCTGGGATGAGGATTATTAGGGGAAGAGATTTATTAAGAGAGGAGATGGTCAGGAAAGTAAATACACATCTGCGCTCTGGGTGCCATACATCCTGGTCTCACCATGGGTATCAAAGAAGATATCGATGTGGTTGCCGCGGACAGCGCCGCCTTTATCTTCAGCAGTGTAGACCACTCCATTGATCAGAAGCTTGCTGCCATAAGGGATCACACGTGGATCTACAGCAACCGTATGATTGGAAGAGGCAATGGTACCGGTAGAGGTATGGCGCCCCCAGCCTTCTGAGCAGGCATGACATGGGCAGTAAGCAGTGGTTTTAAAAGAACCCAGATAGGTGGCCTGTCCATTGGATGTGAGGCTGGAAATGGAGGAAGGCGTCTGACTGTAAGTCCCTGACAGATAGTAAAGGGAGCCAGACAGCGGTGTTCCACCGGCAGTGACCTGGATCTTGTATTCTGTATCTTCCAGGGAAGACCAGTCAACGGTGATGGCAAAGCTGTGTTTTCCATTGCCCTTGCCGCAGTTCTCTAAGTCCTGACGATACTGATCTGCGGTGAACGTGTTGGTGAATGCAACAGATTGATCAGAAACCTTTATGACTGATAACGTTACATCCACAGGGGAATCTGGGGCAGACGCATCCCACGCCCATCCATTGATCGTGCTGCCGGAACCGCCGTCAACTTTGCCCTCATAAGAGGCAGCAGATGCAGAACCGCACCAGAAGATCATGGTGAAGCAAAGACTTATAAACAGGAGAAAACTTCGTTTTAAATTCATAGACAAAACTTCCTTTCTAAACAATCACCTGGCGGTGACATCCGATGAGTGAAAGCCAGCTGCGGTATGATCCAGTCACGGCTTTCAACTTTCAAAATGATTCCTCATAAAAACGCAACAATAAGTAATGAATAATAAATAAATGTAACACAATTGTAACATATAAGAACCATAAGTCCATATTTTACACATTTTTCCAGATTTGTCAAGTCTTAGGGTGTGCGGTGTCACATGGGTCTTAGGGTGTGCGGTGTTACATGGGCGGTTCAAGGGTGTATTTTGCCGGAATATCTTTTCATCAAAAAAGAGAAGGTGATCAGCCGGTACTTTGGCTGATAATCCTTCTCTTTTGCAGGTGGTTTGTCTATGTTATTCTGCCAGGAATACTTCCTGTTCTTGAAGACCGTGGTTCCATGCGTCTTCATGGGTGGCGTAGAAAATATCGATCAGGTTACCGTCAACACCGCTTCCCATATCTTCAACGGTATAAACGATATCTCCAATGAATACCTTCGTTCCAAGCGGAAGCACTGTAAGATCAGCGGAAATAGTATGATCAGCCTGGGGAACAGTGCCGCTATAAGTCAGGGTATTGGTCCCGGAACAGGAGCTGCAGGCACAATAACCGCTGGTGGTGAAGATTCCAAGGGATTTTCCTTTTGTATAGGTAGTTTTGGAAGGTACAGAGTCAGATTCCTGGGTATCAGCCTTCTGTTCAAGATTTGCAAAGGCTGGTCCAAGAGATTCGGAATTGGTCTGCGCATATGCTGGAAGGGATAATGCCATTCCAAGAACTGCTGCAGATGCGATTGTAAGTAATTTTTTTGATGGATGCATAAAATACCTCATAAATATTGTAAATATTGGTAACTGCTCAATAGGTCTGCGCGCTTGCTGCGCTGACCGTAAGAAAACATAGGATAAAAGGCAAAAATCCCATCAGCGAAGCTGATCTGGAATGGATTTTTGCTTGTAACTATGAAGGTACTGAATAGTTACAGATATTGATGCGTTGTTATGTATCGGTTACAATTATATTACAGATTTGTTAAAAGTCAAGCCGATATAGCGACCTGTCGGATATAGCGCATTTGACGTGCTCATTCATAGGCTGGCCCTTCGGACCAACCTATTTCATGTCGGGCGTCCGCCCTATAGAAAGGAACATACAAAGCAGCCTTAGTGAGCAAGCTCCCACGGCTGCTTCGCATGTCCCTTTCTGCACGCCAAACTTTTCACAATATTTTCACAAAAAACTTTAAAAATCTATTGACAAATAAATTTGAATGAACTATATTATGAACATAAAGATTAGCACTCATACAAAAAGAGTGCTAACAACACCAGAAAGGAAGCAGCGGATATGGAGCTGGATGAGCGTAAGGTTAAGATATTAAAAGCAATCATCAAGAACTATATGGATACAGGCGAACCTGTCGGCTCCAGAACGATTTCCAAGTATCTGGATACCAAGTGGAGTTCCGCGACGATCCGTAATGAGATGTCTGATCTGGAGGAGATGGGCTACATCATTCAGCCACATACCTCGGCAGGAAGAATCCCTTCCGACAAGGGTTACCGGTTCTATGTAGACCAGATCATGCAGGAGAAGGACAACGAAGTAGCGGATATGCAGGAGCTGATGATCCAGAGGGTAGACAGACTGGAATCGGTATTAAAGAAGCTGGCCAAGATTCTGGCGAAGGATACCAACTATGCGGCACTGATCAGTGGTCCGCAGTACCATCACAACAAGTTGAAGTTCATTCAGTTATCCAGAGTGGACGCCTATAAACTGCTGCTGGTGATCGTCGTTGAGGGCAACCTGATCAAGAACACCATGGTAGATGTCCAGGAAGAGCTGACGGATGAACAGATCCTGAATCTGAACATCCTGTTAAACAGCAATCTGAATGGTCTTACGATTGAAGAGATCAATTTAGAAATCATCCGCAAGATGAAGGAGCAGGCTGGAAGCCACGGACAGGTCGTAGATCTGGTACTCAATGAAGTGGCAGCCGCCATCCGGGCAGATGATGATGACTTACAGATCTATACCAGTGGAGCGACGAATATTTTTAAATATCCGGAGCTGAGTGATAACCAGAAAGCCAGTCAGCTGTTAAGCACCTTAGAACATACCGAGACGCTTCAGGAACTGGTCAATGGAGTCAATGAAGATCCCAATTCCAGTGAGAATGGAATCCAGGTATACATCGGTGAGGAATCTCCGGTACAGGCCATGAAGGACTGCAGTGTAGTAACTGCGACTTATGAGCTTGGCGAGGGAGTCCGCGGAACCATCGGAATCATTGGTCCGAAACGTATGGACTATGAGAAGGTATTAAAGACCTTAAGAACTCTGATGACTCAGCTGGACGCCACGTTTAAGAATGAAGAGAGGTAGAAGCAGTGAGTGAAGAAAAGAAAAAAGATGTAACAGAAGAAGCCAAAGAAACCAAAACCGAGGAGACCAAGGCCGAGACTGTACAGGAAGAGATCATAGAAGAGGCTCCGGAGAAAACTCCTGAGACCGAAAAAGAAAAGAAAGAGGCCAAAAAGGATAAGAAAGATCCAAAAGACGCACAGATCGAGGATCTGACTGACCGGCTCCGCAGAACCATGGCTGAGTTCGATAACTTCCGCAAGCGGACAGAAAAAGAAAAATCAGCGATGTTTGAGATCGGAGCAAAGGATATCATTGAACGGATCTTACCGGTCATTGATAATTTTGAACGAGGCTTAGCTTCTATACCGGAGGATGCAAAAGGCAGCGCCTTTGCCAATGGTATGGAGATGATATATAAGCAGCTTTTGAAGAATCTGGAAGATGCAGGCGTAAAACCAATCGAAGCATTGGGTCAGCCATTTGATCCGAATTTCCACAATGCAGTAATGCATATTGAAGATGAGAAGTTCGGAGAGAATATTATTTCCCAGGAACTTCAGAAGGGCTATATGTACCGTGACAGCGTCGTAAGACACAGCATGGTGCAGGTGGCAAATTAGGAATTTAGAACATTTGTTTGAATATAAACAGGAGGAAAAAACTATGAGTAAGATTATTGGTATTGACTTAGGTACAACCAACAGCTGTGTAGCCGTTATGGAAGGCGGTAAACCAACCGTTATTGCCAACGCAGAAGGTATCCGTACAACTCCTTCCGTTGTTGCATTTACAAAAACAGGAGAAAGATTAGTGGGTGAGCCTGCAAAACGTCAGGCAGTTACCAACGCCGACAGAACCATTTCTTCTATTAAAAGACATATGGGTACTGATTATAAAGTAGACATTGATGGAAAGAAGTATACTCCTCAGGAGATTTCCGCAATGATCCTGCAGAAGCTGAAAGCAGATGCAGAGAGCTACTTAGGTGAGACAGTCAGTGAGGCTGTTATCACAGTACCTGCATACTTCAACGATGCTCAGCGTCAGGCAACCAAGGATGCTGGTAAGATCGCTGGTCTTGATGTAAAACGTATCATCAACGAGCCTACCGCCGCAGCTTTGGCATATGGCCTGGACAATGAAAAAGAGCAGAAGATCATGGTATACGATTTAGGTGGTGGTACATTCGATGTTTCTATCATCGAGATCGGTGATGGCGTTATCGAGGTTCTGTCCACCAACGGCGATACCCACTTAGGTGGTGATGATTTTGATAACCGTATCACCCAGTGGCTGATCGATGAGTTCAAGAAAGCAGAGGGTGTAGACTTATCTGGTGATAAGATGGCTCTGCAGAGATTAAAAGAGGCTGCTGAGAAAGCAAAGAAAGAGCTGTCTACAGCGACCACAACCAACATCAACCTGCCATTCATCACTGCAACCCAGGATGGTCCAAAACATCTGGATATGAATCTGACCCGTGCAAAATTTGACGAGTTAACACATGACCTGATCGAGAAAACTGCGATCCCGGTACAGAACGCATTAAAGGATGCCGGTATTACCGCTTCCGAACTTGGTAAAGTTCTGTTAGTAGGTGGCTCTACACGTATGTTAGCTGCTCAGGAGAAGGTAAAACAGATCACTGGACATGAGCCATCCAAGAGCTTAAACCCAGATGAGTGTGTTGCGATCGGTGCAGCGATCCAGGGTGGTAAATTAGCTGGCGATGCCGGTGCAGGCGATATTCTGTTACTGGATGTTACTCCACTGTCCCTGTCTATCGAGACCATGGGTGGTGTTGCAACCAGACTGATCGAGAGAAATACAACCATCCCGACCAAGAAGAGCCAGATCTTCTCTACCGCTGCAGATAACCAGACTGCTGTTGATATCCATGTAGTACAGGGTGAGAGACAGTTTGCCAGAGATAATAAGTCCCTTGGACAGTTCCGTCTGGATGGTATCCCACCAGCAAGAAGAGGTGTTCCACAGATCGAGGTTACCTTTGATATTGATGCCAACGGTATTGTAAATGTATCCGCTAAGGATCTTGGTACCGGAAAAGAACAGCATATCACCATCACATCCGGTTCTAACATGTCCGATGCTGATATCGATAAGGCTGTGAAGGAAGCTGCTGAGTATGAGGCTCAGGATAAGAAGAAGAAAGAAGCAATCGATACCAGAAACGAAGCTGATTCCATGGTATTCCAGACTGAGAAAGCCCTGGAAGAGGTTGGCGATAAGATCGATGCGAATGATAAATCTGCTGTAGAGGCTGACTTAAATGCTCTGAAAGAAGCGATCAACCGTGCTCCGGTCGATCAGATGACCGATGCCCAGGTTGAGGACATCAAGGCTGGTAAAGAGAAACTGATGGCAAGTGCACAGGCATTATTTGCTAAGGTTTACGAGGCAGCCCAGGGTGCTAACGCCGGTGCAGGTCAGAATATGGGTGGCCAGGCTAATGGCGGTGCTTCCCAGGCTGATGACGATGTCATTGACGGAGACTTCAAAGAGGTATAAAATTCGATAAGAAACGCTTACAGGGGGGACTGTTGCGGGAGGAATCCCGCCGCAGCCCCTTGTGGCGTATGGGATAGGGAAAGGTAAACCAACATGGCAGAGAGTAAGAGAGATTATTACGAGGTTCTGGGCGTGCCGAAGACAGCAGACGATGCGACCATCAAGAAGGCTTACAGAACTTTGGCGAAAAAATATCATCCGGATGCCAATCCGGGAGACGCAGAAGCTGAGAAGAAATTCAAGGAGGCTTCTGAGGCATACAGTATTTTAAGTGATCCGGAGAAGAGAAAACAGTATGACCAGTTCGGTCATGCGGCCTTTGACGGCGGCGCAGGCGGCGGAGCAGGATATGGCGGCTTCGGTGGCTTTGATGGCGCTGATATGGGTGACATCTTTGGCGATATTTTTGGCGACTTCTTTGGCGGCAGAAGCTCCAGAGGCGGTTCCCGTTATAATGGACCAATGCGTGGAGCAAACGTCCAGACCAGCGTTCGTTTAAGCTTTGAGGAGGCGATCTTTGGCTGTGAGAAAGAGATCGAGATCAACTTCAAAGAAGAGTGCGCTTCCTGCCATGGTACAGGCGCGAAAGCCGGAACCTCCAAGGAGACCTGCTCCAAGTGTAATGGTAAAGGTAAAATCATGTACACCCAGCAGACCATGTTCGGCACCATGCAGAACGTCCAGACCTGTCCAGATTGTGGCGGTACTGGCCAGATCATCAAGGAAAAATGTCCGGATTGCCGTGGAACCGGTTATATTACACGCCGCAAGAAACTGAAGGTTACGATCCCGGCAGGTATTGATGACGGTCAGTGCATCCGTATGTCCGGTGCAGGCGAGCCGGGTACCAACGGCGGCGAGAGAGGCGATCTGTTAGTCGAGGCAGTTGTTTCCAAACATCCGGTATTTGTCCGTAAGGATATGAATATCTATTCTACCGTACCGATTTCTTTTGCCAAGGCAGCGCTCGGCGGTCCGATCATCATCAAGACCGTAGATGGTCAGGTAGAGTACGAAGTCAAAGCCGGAACCCAGACAGATACCAAGGTGCGTCTGAAAGGCAAAGGTGTTCCGTCCTTAAGAAACAAAGCAGTCCGCGGCGATCACTATGTAACCTTAGTCGTTCAGGTACCAGAACGCATGAATGAGGAACAGAGACAGGCTTTGAGAAGATTCGATGAGCTGATGACCGGAAAGATCACCAAAGAAGACGAAGGACATAAGAAAAAAGGATTTTTCAGTAAATAAGCTGCATAGCTTAAGAGGGCTGCTGTGCAGCGCATGAACAGTAACAATAAATTTGGCTGTTGTCCCATGAAAATGAGATGACAGCCTTTTTTTGTGGATAAAAGTATGATAAAATCAGAACTACAAAACAAGAGAAAAAATAAAAGGAACAATAAAAGGGACTGGATCGTTACAGGCAGACTTAAGGAGGAACATATGCAGAATATCAAGCTTGGTTTTATCGGTTTTGGCAACATGGCGCAGGCCATGGTAAAAGGATTATTATTAAAAGAGGTGCTTCCGGCAGATCAGATCTATGCCTGTGCGAAGAATTGGGAGAAATTAGAGCGGACCACAGGCAGTTTTGGAATACATCCATGCCATGATGCAAGAGAAGTGGCGGAGCAGACAGATCTGGTGATCGTGGCTGTGAAGCCGTATCTGGTGAAAGAAGTGCTGGAGCCGGTTCGTGATGTGTTAAAAGAGAAAGCCATTGTTTCCGTGGCAGCGGGATTGTTATTTGAGCAGTATGAGGAGATCCTGGGAACCGGATATCATCACTTAAGCACTCAGCCAAATACGCCGGTTTCTGTGGGAGAGGGAGTATTTGTCTGTGAGAACAGACATTCTCTGACAGCAGAGCAGTTTGAGACATTCCAGAATGTATTTTCCAATATTTCCCTGGTTCAGCTGGTGGATACCAGACAGTTTGGGATTGCTGGTGTGATCGGCGGATGTGGCCCGGCGTATGGAGCCATGTTCATCGAAGCATTGGCAGATGCTGCGGTCTTATATGGTCTTCCGAGAGAACTTTCCTATGCTCTTGCAAGTCAGATGTTAGCAGGTACCGGCAAAATGCAGGTAAAGACAAAGACACACCCAGGAGCAATGAAGGACGCAGTCTGCTCTCCGGGAGGGATTACGATCAAAGGTGTGGCAGAACTGGAACGGAAAGGCTTCCGCGGTGCAGTGATCGACGCCATCGACGCAGTCATGAGGAAGTAAAAACGTTTGCGCAACGCGTGAACAGTAACGTAAAAACCATTCTAAGCCCCATGCGCTTGTAAGGCGGCAGCAACGGAACCGATATGAGCCGACAGGCAAAAATAAACAGATAGAGAGAAGAATATGATCAAAGCAGAAAAACTTTCCTATTCCTTTCCACAAAAGGAACTTTACAATAAAGTATCATTTACCATAGAAGACAATGTTCACTGTGCCTTTATCGGAACCAATGGAACCGGGAAAAGTACCCTGGTGGATATGATCCTTCACCCGGATGACCATCTCTACGAGGGAAAACTGACCATGGATGTGCCGGGACGGATCGGCTATGTGAGTCAGTTTTATTCCCTGGATGAGGAGAAAGAGGAGACGGTCTTTACTTATCTAAGTGAGACCTTCGTGCAGTTACAGAACCAGATCAATGAAATCTGCGACGCCATGGCCACAGCAGAAGATCTGGAGCCGCTTATGGAGAAGTACCAGACGGTGATGGATGAGTTCCAGGCCATTGACGGTGATTTTTATGAGAGCAACATCCACAAGCAGTTAAAAGTGGCAGGTTTAAAGGATTACGAGGACAAGCTGCTGACCCATTTAAGCGGCGGCGAGTTCAAACTGGTACAGGTGATCCGGGAAATGATGATCAGTCCGAAATTCATCATCATGGATGAACCGGATGTATTTCTGGATTTTGAGCATTTAAATGCTTTAAAAGACCTGATCAATGGTCACAAGGGAACTCTTCTGGTGATCACGCACAACCGTTATCTTCTAAATCACTGCTTTAACAAGATCCTTCATCTGGAAAATGCAGAGATCCAGGAGTTTGACGGCACTTACGCAGATTATAACCTGGCGCTGCTGCAGATGAAGATCGAACAGCAGGAGCTGGCGGCGTCAGATATGGAGGAGATCGAGCGGAACCGGAAAGTAGTGGAACGATTGAGAAATGAAGCCACAAAATTTGTGAATGCTTCCAGAGGAAGAACCTTAAAAGCCAGAGTGTCCCTGTTGGAGCGATTGGAAGCCAGAAAAACCAGATCCCCGTTTGTGGAGATCAAACAGCCGGATATTCACCTGTCAGAAGGAAGTTTTGTGGAAAAAGATGGAGAAAATCTGTTAGAAGTGGAAAACTATAACGTCTCTTTTGACAGAAAGATTATGGAGGCGGTATCATTTGTTCTCAAAAAAGGTGAAAAAGCGGCCATTGTAGGACCGAATGGAACAGGAAAGACTACGATTTTAAGAGATATTTACAAAAATGAAAATCCGGCCATTCGCCTGTCTTCGGAAGTACAGAAGGCGTACCTGTCCCAGAATCATGGAGAGGTATTTGACGAGAGCGCAACGGTTCTTCAGAATTTTGAGGATACCGGATTTGAGAAAGACGCGGATGTGATTGCCTACCTGAAAACCTATGGTTTTGAGGAGGAGATGGCTTACAACCGGGTGGAGAATCTGTCCGGCGGTGAGAAAAATCTGCTGCAGATTGCCAGGATCGCCAGAATGCATGCAGACCTGCTGTTGTTGGACGAGCCAACCAGCCATCTGGATACTTATTCCCAGATGGCGTTCGAGCAGGCTCTGGCCCGGTATCAGGGAACCGTTCTGATGGTGTCCCATGATTTTTATACAGTGGCAAATTGTATGGATTATGTGCTGTGGGTGGAAGATCACAAGCTCCGCAAGGTCAGTATCCGTAAATTCCGCAAGATGATCTATGCCGATCATTTTGATAAGGATTATCTGGAGCTGGAGCAGAAGAAAAAAGAGGCGGAGAATCGTGTAGCATTTGCTCTTCAGGCAGGAAAATACGAGGATGCGAAAAAATACTGTCAGGAACTGGAAATGGCCATTGACGCTATTTCCGGAAAATAAAAGATGAGCACAACTGACCCGGAAGGGGATCAGGATAAAAGATGGAGGATAAAAAAAGGAGGATAAAAAAATGGAGGAACATACCTGGTGGAAGGAAGCGGTGGTTTATCAGATCTATCCAAGAAGCTTTAAGGATTCCAATGGCGATGGCATTGGTGATCTGCGTGGTGTGATCGAGAAACTGGATTATCTGAAGGAGCTTGGAGTCGATGTGATCTGGATGTCTCCCTGCTACAAGTCACCGAATGATGATAATGGCTATGATATTTCCGATTACCGGGCGATCATGGACGAGTTTGGAACCATGGAAGACTTCCGGGAAATGCTGGAAGGCATCCATAGCCGTGACATGAAGCTGCTGATGGATCTGGTGGTAAACCATACCTCTGATGAACACCGGTGGTTTGTAGAGTCACGGTCATCGAAGGATAATCCGTACCGTGATTACTATATCTGGCGTGATCCGAAGGACGGAAAAGAGCCAAACAACTGGACATCTTATTTCTCCGGACCGGCCTGGCAGTACGATGAGAAAACCGGTCAATACTATCTGCACCTGTTCAGCAAAAAACAGCCGGATTTAAACTGGGAAAACGAGACGGTCCGCAGGGAAGTTTATGATATGATGAAATTCTGGCTTGGAATCGGCTGTGATGGCTTCCGCATGGATGTGGCCAGCCTGTATTCCAAGACTCCTGGTTTACCTGATGGAAAAGGAACCACGGGTCTGATCGGCCATGAATATTATCAGAATGGTCCGAGAATCCATGAATTTTTGAGAGAAATGAACCGGGAAGTTCTGTCTCATTATGATATTATGACTGTGGGAGAAATGTCAGGCGTGACCATTGATGAGGCGATTAAATATGCAGGGAAAAAACGACGGGAGCTGAATATGGTATTTCAGTTTGACCAGGATGCGCTGGATCATGATCCAGATGACAAATGGGGACGCCGCGCGGTTCCACTTCCGGAACTGAAAAAGGTATTTTCCGACTGGCAGATCCGTCTGGAGGGGAAAGCGTGGAACAGTCTGTATTGGACCAATCATGACCAGCCAAGAACCGTTTCCCGTTGGGGGAATGATCGCAGATACCGCAAGGAAAGCCAGAAAATGCTTTACACCATGCTGATGACACTTCAGGGAACCCCGTATATTTATCAGGGCGAGGAAATCGGCATGACCAATAGTGTATTTGATGGCATTGAGGATTTTGATGATGTTGAAATCCATAATTGCTGGAAAGAACGGGTGGTTGAGGGTCATGAGGATCCGGAAGCGCTCTTAAAAGCTATGCGGTTCCGTGCCCGTGACAACGCCAGAACCCCGATGCAGTGGGATGATTCAGATAATGCCGGATTTAGCACCGGAAAGCCATGGCTGAAGATCAATCCTAATTATAAGGAGATCAACGTCAAGGAAGCCTTAGCAGATCCGGATTCTGTCTTCCATTATATGCAGAAGCTGATCCGTATGAGAAAAGAAAATCCAGTAGCAGTGTATGGTGTATACAAGGAATATCAGCATGATAACGAGCAGCTGTTTTTATATGAAAGAGTTCTGGAAGAAGAAGGACAGAAAGCCCGGACCATGTATGTGGTATTGAATTTCTCCGATCATGAGGCAGAGTTTGAAAAGCCAGAGGAGTGGGATGGTGCAGCGAAATATCTGATAGGGAATATGTCAGAAGCACCATTGGAAAACAGAACGCTGCAGCCATATGAGGCGGCAGTCTATCTGAAATCATAGTGATCGATCAGGAAATCAGCGGGCCGATGCGCCAGCTGATGTCCCTGGATTTCCCGGTTCCGGTTCTTTTGCAGGTTGATGCTTTCTCTTTCGTAAGGTGATTGAGGGGTTACCTCTGTAATGCAATCCGGTTTTCAAAGTTAGTTCCTAAGTGGTACGGAACCGGGAAGTTCAGGTTTTTATCCATTCACTTCATTAATGCACGGGGAATGGGTTTTATTGCAGAAAAAATCAAAAACCATTTTTTACAAAATCCAGCAGAAGTTACTGTTCACGCGTTGCGCAAACAGCAACGGATTTTGCCGATGCTTCGCATTCCAAATCGGCAAAATCTGTTACC